>OJHF01000015.1_pt1 | contig 83564 bp, 66 predicted proteins | sample 1594891 | NCBI WGS metagenome assembly OJHF01 (sample SAMN05416737, study PRJEB24817) | seawater metagenome | isolation source: Sea water | place: Canada:Atlantic | collected 2013-07 | reverse complement strand
GTGATAACGGTTCGGGATACGGTGAGGCGGCTGCGGTGAGGCGGCTGCGGTGAGGCGGTAGTAGTAGTTCTGCGGGAGGGGTGCTTTTTCTCCGAGTTGAGGGTTACAACCTTAATAACTAAAAAATATTCTATTCTAAAAACTACTACTACTACCGGTAAGACTCCGCTGGCTGGCTGCTGTGTGGCTCTTCTCTCGAAAAGTGCGGGGGCTGCGGGGGCTGTTTCTGTAGTTCTGCCGCTGTGTGTTGGTGTGTTGTAAAAAAAAATCTAAAAGAAGTAAGAAAACAGCCCCCGCAGCCCCCGCAGAAGAGGCCGATCAATTTTTTTCTCAGCACCCTATTATATAGAGGCCCATCGCTAGAAAAAACCGCACCCCCACCGGTGGCGTCTCCCCCTGTAACCCGCACCCTGATCCCCCTTTCCTACTTCTTGAACCACGAAAAGTCCCGCTTCCTCAAGTTTCAGGGATCAGGCGTGAAGGATTCGGGAAACACTCGTAAGTGTTCAGTCTCAGTGTTCAGTCTGACCTCCCCCGAAAAAAGAAAACCACTCAACCTGTTCTGGTTAAGTGGCTTATATGGCTCCTGCGCTTGGGGTCGAACCAAGGACCTAGTGATTAACAGTCACCCGCTCTACCGCTGAGCTACGCAGGAATTTCTCAATTATAGCCTCTAGTGAGGCGGCGGAAAAATGAATCGTTACTCACCAGATGACAAGGGAAAAAGAACCCAAAACGAGAGATTTTTTCTCAAGCTTCCCACAATTCCATTTCTCTAGTATTTCTTTAAGGAATGACTGAAGCCGAAGCACTCATCGCCCTCAATCAGCTCCCTCGAATCGGACCGGTGAAAACAAACCGCTTGGTCACCACCTTCGGCTCAGCAACGAAGGCACTCACCAGTCCGCTGCAACAGCTGGAACAAGTCAATGGCATCGGCCCCGAATCAGCGGGAATCATCATTGACTGGGAATCTCATTCCGATCCCTCAGAAGAAATCCGCCTCGCGAAGGAACGGGAAATTGCCATTCTCACCCGAGAGGATGATCGCTACCCTCGCAAACTGTTAGACTCCCATGATGCCCCCGTCATTCTCTACGTTTGGGGCGACCTTCAAAGCCGGGACGACCATGGAATCGCGATCGTAGGCTCGCGCCGTGCCACCCACTACGGTAAGGAATCAGCTCGAAAGCTCTCCTTCCAACTCGCTCAAGCAGGAATCACCGTCACCTCAGGACTCGCCCGGGGAATCGACACCTGCGCGCACGAAGGAGCCCTTGCTGCAAAAGGACGGACGATCGCCGTCATCGGCTCAGGCTTGATGCAGCTCTACCCACCCGAAAATCTCAGCTTGGCAGAAAAAATCGCCTCAGGCCATGGTGCAGTCGTCTCGGAATTCCCGCTCCGAATGCCTCCCGACAAGAAAACGTTCCCTCAACGAAATCGAATCGTCGCTTACTGGACAGAAGGCACTCTCGTCGTTGAATGTCCTTCCCGATCAGGTTCCCTCATCACCGCAAATCTTGCAAATGAAGCCGGCCGACAAGTTTACGCCGTCCCCGGGCCTATTGATCGACCGACCTCAGCCGGATGCCACGACCTTATCCGCGACGGAGCGACTCTTGTCACCGATGGATCGCAGATTTTGGAAGCCTTCCAATTTCTCTCTTTTGATCCCACTAAAACGGAATCTTCTCCTGCCCTCCCAAAAAATCTCTCTTCAGAAGAAGCTGTTATCATCGAAACGATTGGCTCCGATGAAAAAACCATCGATGAGCTTGTGGCTCAAACCAAACTTCCCGCTGCCACTATTTCCATCGCTGTGATGAAAATGGAACTCAATGCACTCCTCATCCAACTTCCCGGGCAACGATACCGACGGAAGACGAAATTTTCTGGCTGAAATTGTTCGATAAAAAAGACCCCCACTTCCTATTTGAAGTGAAGGTCTGAAAGGGTATCAAGGGGTTATTTCTTCGGCTCCTTCTTCACTGCCTTTCTGGCAATTTTAGTAGCGGCCACGACCCTCCTCTTGGTCAACGGTTCTTCCAACACCTTAGCCTCCTTCATCGGTGGTGGTGGCGGAGTTCCCATGTCATCTTCTTCACTTCCTCCATGACTGAGGATAAACTGAAGGTCCTCCATCCCGAGATTCGAGGCAAAGCCTTCATCTCCCAAGATATTGGTAACCAGAGCGGTCTTCTGATGCTGTAAGATCCGAATTTTCTCTTCCACGGTATCGCGGGTAAGAAGTCGGTAGGCAATGACTTTGTTCTTCTGACCAATCCGGTGCGTCCGGTCAATCGCCTGGTTCTCAACAGCAGGGTTCCACCATGGATCGTAAAGGATAACGTAAGATGCCGAAGTTAAGTTCAGACCCGCTCCACCCGCTTTCAGGGAAAGCAGGAACACCGAAGGATCCTTGGTTGTTTGGAACTTCTCAATCTCCCCTTTCCGGTCCTTGGTCTGACCGGTGAGGTAGTTGAACGGACGACTCTCGACCTCCAGACGCGTCTTGATGATATCAAGCATCGAAACGAACTGGGAAAACACCAGAACCTTGTGATTTTCCTCACGCAGCTGATCGAGAAGGTAAAAGAGCGCACTCATCTTCGCACTCTCTTCCTTGAGCCATTTCGGATCGATAAGACCTGGATGACAACAGATCTGACGCAAGCGCATGAGACCTTGAAGGATCGCAAAGGAATTCTTCTTCACTGCTTCGTCGGAATCGAGACCCAGAAGTGCCTTCTGAATTCTCTTGAGTTCGGCCTTGTAGAGTTCCTCTTGGATCCCCTCCATTCCGGCGAATACTTCCTCTTCCGTTCTTGGCGGGAGATCCTTGGCGACCTGCAGCTTGGTCCGACGGAGAAGGAATGGGCGTAAGCGTGCAGCAAGGCGAGCCTGGCTTGAAGGATCCTTTCTTTTATCAAAACGTCGCTTGAAATAAGCGCGAGTTCCGAGAACCCCTGGCATGGCAAAGGCCATGAGAGACCACATGTCCATCAAGCGGTTCTCAATCGGTGTTCCGGTAAGGACCAATCGATTCTCGGCATCCAATTCACGAGCGCATTTTGCTGCTTTAGAGTCCGGGTTCTTAATTTGCTGGCCCTCGTCGAGGATCACCGTCAACCAGCGAATTTTATTCAATTCATCACCACAGACTCGAAGCTGAGCGTAGTTTAACACAAGAATATCAAGCACGTTATTTACCTCTTCAATATCCAGATCATCGCGCGTGCGGAGAACCTTTAATTTTAGTTGAGGAGCAAATTTACCGACTTCCGTCGCCCAAACATCCAAAACAGATTTCGGACAGACCACCAGCGCTGGTCCCAGTTTTCTCTTGGTATTCTTGGGAGCGTATTCACGCAACCAGAGAAGATACGTGATACTCTGAATCGTTTTACCAAGACCCATGTCATCGGCAAGAATGCCGCCGAAACCATTAGTCGCGAGGTAGGCTAGGAACTGGTATCCCTCAACCTGATAAGGCCGAAGAGTCGCGTTCAACTCTTCCGGGACAACGGGCGTCACATCGATCTCGATGTCGCGTGCGCGATCCTTAATGCGCTTCCACGCTTTGGGATCGAAGACTTCAGCAGCCTTGGGATCAGCAAGCTGCATCGCGTGCATCCGGTGGGTTTCTCCAGAAAGATCGAATGGATCAAGACCCAGACGAGTCACCGCATCGCGCTGATCAGGATCCAACTTAATCTCAAGACGCATCCAGGAGCCATCGTCCATCCGGACATAGCCACCACGGGCTGCCACCAACTGGCGAATCTGAATTTTGGAAAGATTTACACCATCCACATCGATCACCACCCGAAGATCGAACCAGTCGATCTCCTGATTAACGACCTCAAATCGAATCGCTGCCGAGACAGGGTCTGCAAGAATCGTTTTGAGCTTTTCTTCAATATCGAGTTCCAGTGACTTAGGCATTTTGCCAATCCACTCGGCGAACTTCTCCGGAAATTGCTTTGTGATCCGTGCCTTAAAGGCCTCCAATTTTTCGTCGTAGGTCAGGCCCATTTCGAGAAGAATCTCAGGAACAGGATACAATTTTTCACGAGCAAAGCGGAGCAACGCTTTGCCTTTCACAGGTTGTTGTTCGACGAGATCCCACCCTGCTTTGATCAATTTTTCTACCCGTCGTCCTTTCGCTTCGAAGGCTTTCACATCGATCACCAAGTGCTCTGTCTCTGCTGCGGTGAGTCCTTGTTCGACCCACATCTTAAAGTTCGGGAAGAGATCGAGATCTGTAACCCGCCTCTTCATCGAGAGCGGAAGGCTGGCACCAATCTTGCGAAGGAATTCAACCCCTTCCAAAGAATCGATTACCGACTTGGGAATGCTATACCGAGGCATGATCTCGGTATCTTCAAGCCAACGCGACGGCCCAGGAAATACCGTCTCATCTGACTGGTAAAGTTCGGTGCGGCCAGGAAGAAGTCGAACCGAGTGAGAGACGTTTTCACCTGAAATTGTCACCAGTTGAAGACCAAAAGAGTTTGGATCTGCAGGATCATCCTCACAAAGCCATTTCAAAGGTTCGTCAACGACCCGGAAGGCATTTTCGTCGAGATTCACCATGTAACCTTTCAATTCCTTCTGATGGAAAAGAAGGTTCATGAAGCGGCAAGCATCCTCATTTTCCAAATCAAGATAAGCTTCCCCGGTTTTTTCAGCGTAGCGCAGAAAGTGCTCAAAGAGAATTTGAGAAGCTGCATCCATGCGGAGAGCAGAGGCATCAAAAAGCTTCACAATGCGCTCGATCTCACCTTTTTCTCGAAGCGAAACCCAATCCTGAAACTCTTCCCGGGCTTCCACTCGAGCCTCGTTAATCGTAGAGACCAGCCGGAATTCAATCTTGTGGGGAATCTCTTGCGGAGGCCGTTCGTTGACACTCTCAATGCGATCATACCAGGCAGCGACATCACGCTCTTGCTCCCAATCATGCATCCGACGCTGAACAGCCTCAAGATCGGTCACGGCATCCATGAAGTCAGCGTAAGGTAACTTCTTCTTGTAGAGGGCGTAGGCAACGTAGTTCCAGAACTCGAGAATGTCTCCTGGAGGAACTGGCCAAAGCTCAAGTGGCTCGTAGCTCGCAATCTCCCAACGAGGATTTAAACGGACCATATCGTGATCGTGGATCTCTCCTTCAATCACGTAACGACGGTAACGTTTCTCCACCTTGGTGACAAATTCGGCCTCTTTGTCATCGAGCTCGCGGTCGAGTTTTTCCTCGATCAGATCGACGACTGGCGTGTCATCAAACTCGTTGGGCGATTCAGGAAGATCTTCCCCGCGGTGAAGGCGCTCTAGCATCGCAGCAAACATCACTGCACCGGCAATATCTTCGGCTTCGGTAGAACAACTTCCAAACCAACGGTTTCCCTGAAGCCGTAAAGTTGTCCGGTGAATACCGCTCTTGTCCTCGACGCGTCCCTGAATAAACAGGTGATTACCAAAGATCTGAGTGACTGCCCCCTCCTCTTGTAACTCCTCACCACGCATACGCACTGGCTCAGGGAAACTATTTAAAAAATTGAGGGTGGCCCGGTCCGGGTTCAATGCTGACATGCTATTCGCCATGATTTAATAAATCGTAGAATAAATAACGACGAACCCCCCGATATCAAGGGAGTTAACGTCGCGGGCTTCACTCTAATACACGTTATTGATTTCGCGCAACGAAAAGCCTCAATGAATTTGTCTTCTCTAACATCCCAGTCCTTAAGATCGGTGAAAGAACTAAACATCACGCCCCGTTCCTTAGCTCCTGCGTGTCATGAATACCTTCCCTCGCAAAATGCTACTTGGGGCTCTCTGGCTCTTCCCCTTCGGAATTGGGCTCTTTATCGGGAACCAGACTGCCGATAAGCAAGCAACCTTTCCTGATCCGTCTTCCATGGAAGCGGCTGCCAGTCACCGATCGACGTCAACCCGGACCGTAAATAGCTCAGCAGAAAGAACTAACTCCCTATCAAACACCTTCAGCCTAAACGGCAGCGCCGAAGAGCGCCGAGAACAAGCGTGCTCCCAATTGGCGGATATCCTGAACGTGAGCGATCGGGTCGAGCGCACCCGACAGCTCCTCGCATTTATCGATCAACTCTCCCCCTTGGACTTCGAAAGCGTCATTTCGGGCTTCTCAGAGGCTGGCTGGGTCGACTTCAACCGAGGTGAATTCTCCTTTCTTCTCTCAAGCTGGATGTCCCAGGATCCTCTTGCAGCCATCGAATACCTCAAGCAAAACGAAGAAGACGGCTGGTCGCGCAAGGTAGCCATCTCTGCGTGGGCCTCTGAAAACCCCGAAGCGGCAGCGAATGCCATCAAGGGCCTCGAGGACGGCGGAAAAGTGAACGATTGGATCGTCGGCCTCATTCAAGGCATGGCTCGCTCAGACCCTCAAGCGGCTCTTCTTGCGATCCAACAAATGCCCAAGAATGACACACAGAAGACCGCCATTCGCGAAATACTTCCAGAAGTCGTTTCCAGAGGCACCGAATTCGCGGGAGAATGGATCGAGATGATCGCCGACCCGAAACTTCAAAACGATACCGCCCGACGCCTCGGTGGAGTACTTGCCAAACGCGATCCCGTAGCCGCCTCAGACTGGGTCAGCCAGCTCAAAACGGTAAATTCCCGCCGCGATGCCTCCGAGGTCGTTTCAGAAATCTATGCCTCTCAAGACCTCGACGCCGCAATAACTTGGACGGAGAGCCTCCCACAAGACACCTTAACGGAGGCAGCCGAAGGAGTTGCCAAGCATTTGGCCCGACGCGATCCCGCAGAAGCTGCATACTGGCTCCAGCAACTCGGAAACGATCCCGATCTCGATGGCGCACGCATCCAATTCATCCGTGAATCGATGAATAACTCGCCGGAAGTAACTCTAGAAAACATCCACACGCTTTCCCGACCCGCCGACCAAGATAAGTATTATCGACACGTCTTAGGCACCTGGAAAAAGAGCAACCAAGAAGCCGCCATTTCATGGGCACAGGAAAACTCAGAATCGATCTCAGAGAAAGTCTACAAGTCGATCGTCCCGAAGAAACAGCGCGCGATGGAGTAAAATTAGTGAGTGAGCAGACTGCTCACAAGGTTCTAGCAACCTCATCCACCACCACTACCAGCTTTTTCACCGCCACCGCAGCAGCCGCCTTCGCTTTGGGCAAAATCTTCGGCAGTAGGCACACGGCCGAGCTCTAAGGTCATTCCCACGTGCTTGTTCACCGCCTTATTGAGAGTTTCGAGCGTTTGTTGCGCCTCTAAGAACTCGGATGCCACTGGGTTTGCGAGAAGCGATTCACGCGCGGTTTCAAATTCTCTAATTTCACCTTCGGAAAGTTCGAGACCAGAGCTCTGTTTCTGATTCAGTTCTTGCCCGCGCTCGTGCACTGACTGGTAGGTCAAGCGAGCTTCGTCATTACCGAGAAAGGTCTCCACCTTCCCTAGGAGCTCCTGATATTCGGAGTCTTCCACGATGGCAGCACAGAGTTCACGGGTCTTGGCCATGACGGCCGAATCATCTTCAAGCATTTGCATGGACTTCACTTACTCTCGCCCTTCAAACTGCGCAATCGCCGAATCAAGAAAATCACTAATGCACAAAATATATTTTCTGCTACGTTCCCTTCATATGACCAAGCGCTTTAGACTCCTCTCAGCTAGCTGGGCCGTCTCCTGTGCTGCGGCATTCTATCTAGGAAACTCATTTTCCGGATCTACAGACGAAGATCTCGCTCAGCAATCGGAGCAGGAAAAGACGAGCCGCGTTACCTCTCGGGCCGAAAGTGCCAATGCCTCGAATCCCGGAGAGCGTAAAAACAGCGCTCGTCCATCTTCCAACTCCCGAAATATCGATTCTGATGTGATCGCTGAAGTCGTTGACTTGGCTAAGCTTACCGATCCTATCGTCCGAGCCCAAGGAATGCTCGCGCTGGTCGAAAACCTTGAGCCTGGAGAATATAGAAATGTCGTCGCCGCCTTTCGCGCCCTGGGAATAACAAGGGATCGCATGGGCGAATATGGCATCTTGCTTGCCGCTTGGGCCAAAGTCGACCCCGTCTCCGCTCTCGATTACGCCAAGGAAAACACCAACACTTCTTTCGCTCGAGAAACCATTCTCGCGAGTTGGGTGCAGACGCAACCAGAGGCCGCCATCGCCTGGGCTAAGGAAAATTTCGACGACAGTAGGAAAGAGCGCAAAGCCAATCCATGGCTCGTAGGCATCATCAAGGGAATGGCCTCACAGGATCTCTCCAGGGCAAGCCAACTCCTCGAAGACCTCCCCTACTCAGAAGGTCGCGGAGAAGCACTCGGGAGTGTTTTGAATGAACTCATCGCCCAAGGACCCGATACCGCGAAAAATTGGATCAATGGACTCAGCGATGAGGAATTGCGTAATGGCGCCGCAGCGAGACTTGCATCAAGATTGGCCGAAGATGACCCTGCCGCTGCTCTTTTGTGGGCCGGCTCGGTGAGCGACGCGTCTCTCCTCAAAGCCTCTTCTGATATCATCGATGGTTGGGCATCCGATTCTCCCGAGCTGGCGCAAGCCTGGGTCAATAGTCAGCCCGATGCAATCCAAGCTGCAGCGGGACGCGGCCTCATCAATGCCCTCGCTCCAAGCGAGGCTGCGACATGGCTCACGCAGCACGAAGGAAATCCCGCCTTTGATGATACCATCCAATCATTTGCTTTTAACGCAATTAAAAGAGAGCCCGAACTCGCCGCAAATTGGATTATGAAAGTAACTGACACACGTAAAAAAGAGGGGATTTTTCATCGGGTCCTCAGCTCTTGGATGCGCGAAGATACCGATGGAGCTATGAACTACATCGAAAACAACGAAGTCCCAGAAAGCGTCGCACGTCGTGCGAAACGCCAACTTGAAGAACAAAATCGTTAAGCTATTTGAATCCATGAAAACATTTTTCTCACTCATCCTCGCCGGCCTCGCCTTGACCTCCTGCGACAGCGGCCCGAAGGAAGGTCAAATCAAAACCGACCAAGAAATCATGCCTGAAAAAAGCGAAACCATCACTCTCGGCGGAGGCTGCTACTGGTGCACCGAAGCCGTCTTTCAACAACTCGAGGGAGTCGCTTCTGTCACCTCGGGATTCATGGGAGGCCACATTCCCAATCCGACCTACGAACAAGTCTGCAGCAAGACCTCCGGGCATATCGAAGTGATTCAAGTGGTCTACAATCCTGACGTCGTCTCAACCAAAACCATCTTGAAATGGTTCTGGAAGGCACACGACCCCACCGACGCTGGTGGCCAGGGTAATGACCGCGGGCCCCAGTATGCCACCGCCATTTTCTATCACTCTGACGAGCAAAAGGAAATTTCTGAGGGTTCCCAAAAAATTGCCCAAGAAGCTTTCGACAAACCCATCGCAACCGTGATCAGGAAGAAAGAGGAATTCTACAAAGCGCAGGAAGATCACCAAAACTTCTACTTCCAAAACAAGTCGAACCCCTACTGCCGCGCAGTCATCAATCCCAAGCTAGATAAGCTAAACCTTGAAAAGTAGGTTCTACTCTCCTTCTGGTCTCGGGGCAGGAATGGCTTCACAGGCTTCCCTCCAGTTGGGGAAGTTCCAGCGATTCGGGAATCCCTTGCATTGATCAGGCTTCACGTCCTGCAGGCGACAATTCGCGCCATCGAGCATGATGCACTCCGTGGTCCCCTCCTTGTCAATGAGTGATAGCCCCAGTCTGTTCGCTCGCAGTCGGGTATAGTCACAAACAAAATCGTAGACCTCCATCCCGAGGAATTCGGCAATCTGCTTGGTTTCATCATCGGTGATGACGACATCCCCTTCCCACTTGCAGCAGTTCGTACACCGCTTGCACTGATACCAGACATCCGTTTTCTCTGACATTACTCCCCTAGCGCGAGTTGATCGTTCGATGATACCCTTCGACTTTCGCTTGGAAAGCCCGCCACTTGGCACCAGGTCGTCCGTTATCCAAGAGGAAATGTGGACAATTCTTATTCTTGGGAGACTTCCCTTTTCGGGGCCACTTGTAGTGTGGCACCACGCGGGACACCGGCAGATTGTAACGATACATGAGCCACGCAGCCAACTTGGCAGTCCGATCAAGCGTCTCCGCTCGGTTGTTCCCGAGATTCTCGCACATCTCAATTCCGATGCTGTAGCGGTTCCCCGGGCCATCGTAGTCCGCATGATTCCCTTGCTCATTAGTAGGGAGATGTTGCACGGCCCGATCCTCATCCGTGGTGTAGTGCCAAGAGAGATGTCCGAGAGCACCACGTTTCAACGCCAGCGCATGACGATTGGCATCTGCTCCACGGCTCCAATTCTGAGTGCTGTGAATCGTAATGTATTTTGGATCCATTGCCTTGCGAGACCGACCACGTGCTCGGTAGGAAAGGTAATCCTTTTTGACTCCCACCTCACGGTAAAGCGCGGAAGGACTCTTGCGCGGGTTTGTGAGCGCCGGAGGAGTTGACGGATAGTTATTCTTCGACAAGGAAGCCGTCGAAGGCCCAGAAAACTGTGAATAATAGGCAGCCGCTGCAGTCTGGCCGGACCCCCTCGCTGCGGGATTGGGCACTCTCGTAGACCCATACGGAACATAAGCATCCGCGGAACTCACCAAGGGTGGATCTGGAGCACAAGCGGCAAAAATACCCAGCGCGATCAGTGCAGCACAGGGAAAAATTAGAGAACGATTTCTCACTAGGCCGAGAAAATAGCATATCTCGATTCCCTACGAAAGGCCCCAGAATACCTAATTTCACCAGAAACCCGACAGCTTAGCCTGCTCAGATCATAAAACATCCTTAATAAGGTCAGGAGGATCCATTTTCATTGAAGATCTTCAGTCAGGCCAGTCCCCTTCAGTCAAAATCGACCCTAATTGGAGCCGATCAGGATCAATCGTGAAATGCCGAATGCCAGTTCGATTCCAAGTATAAGTCAGTTCCACACGGCCGTCCTTCCGTTGGATCATCGCAGGATAGGAGAACTCGCTATTTTTCGATTGTTCCATCACCGCAGCAGCACGCCACTGCTTGCCATCCTGACTCACTGCCAAATGCAGCGCATGACGGCCTTTTTTAAGATGACTGTAGAGTAAAAGGTGCCGGCCATCGAACAGCGTAAGTGCTTCGATTCCTGCGTTGTTGTTTGGGAGCCCTGCCGTCTCGAGTGGACTCCAAGAAATTCCCCCATCGCTCGATTCGTTCTGAAAAATGAGACCGTGCTTGGAGCGATAAAGCGCCTGAACTTTTCCGCTCGGATGTTTCAATAACGTCGGTTGAATCACCTGACGATCTTGCTCTTTAGGCTCCACTCGATTCCACCGTCCATTATCGAGGATCTCGAAGTGAAATCTCCAATCGCCTCCTACTTCTGTCGACGTCGGGCACAACAGCGACCCATCATTCTGCAATAGCGGCTTGGACCGAACAGGCCCCAGAATCCCCTCAGGCAAACGCCTTGAGAGTTGAAATGAGCGCCCCCGATCAACGCTTTCCATCACCTCCCCCCACCACTCCCTTGGATTTGGGCCCACTTTAAAAAATAGCCTTGTCGGGGCATCTTCAGACTCTTGAAAAAGCACCGGATTCCAACACGGATACCTGAGTGCCTCATGCTGAACTCCGTCGGCCCAAAGTCGCGGCTTCGACCAGCTCAATCCATCGTGATAGCTCGACCAAATCCCAACATCGTTCGCCCCTTCCTCACTTCCTCCAAACCAAGCCGCCACTAAGCCCCGGCTGGTCTCCACAATCGTGGAAGCATGACAACTCTTATGCGGCGCCTTGGTAAAAAGGAAGCTCTCCTGCACGAGCCCAGGAAATCTATTTTCCACATTTACTGGCGCGCCAGCTCCAAGATCAGAGGCATCAAAAGTCACGCAATCCTCATGCCGGATAAAATAGATTTTGCCGTTTTCCGACCCCACCAAAAGATCAGGTTTTCCATTCCCATCGAAATCACAAACTGCCGGACTACTCGTGTGTCCCGCCACGTTACGCTTCGCCAAGTTCCCTATTTTTTTCAAGACTACCTTGCCTTGTCCGGCATCACGACAATTTCGCCACCACGTTGCGTTTTCTGAGTTCATCAGAATATCAAGCCGGCCGTCCCCGTCCCAATCAACCACCGCGAGCTTCACTCGTCCTGACGCTCCTGCACTCCGTTGATTCAGTCGAATCGGGCGCAAATTTTCATCAAGAAAAACGCGCGTCTCCTCCCACTTTCGGCTCTGACAAGTAAGATATCCTTCCTGATCCAGAATCACCAAATCCAGCAAACCATCATCGTCAAAGTCTGTCGCGATCGGCGTAGTCCGCCACTGCGTCTGCAAATTCTCAGCAAGCCCTTGCCACCAATAAAAAGACGGAGGCGCCTCCCGTGACCAAAATGGCAAGGCCCCTTCACTCAAGCCACCCTCTTTTGTTCGACGCAAGAGTTGCAGCTTGGGCCAAATCGAATTCACTAAAATATCATCCCGACCATCGTCGTCCCAGTCAGCCACCGCTAGAGTAGTGTAACCCCACTTCGCCTCAGCCGGCCCTTGGATCGAGCCATTCTTACCCGCCATAATCCGAAACTCCACACCATCAACCTTCAGTAACTTGGGAGCGGCCCACTTCGTGCCTTTGCCGTCCATATTTTCGAAGAAACCGATATTTCCAGCCGTGTTCCCGGACAGAATATCCTCATCGCCATCGCCGTCCCAATCGTGTGCGAAAGGCGTCGCCAGCGCTCCAAATTTCAACTCATTCGCTTCCTCCTGAAAATAAACCGGCTGGAGAAATTGAGGGACTCCCGCTCCCTCAACTGACACGTTTTCCACCAAAGCCACCCGCCCATCTTCGTCACCTACGATGAGATCCAAATCCCCATCACGATCCCAATCAAAAGCCGTCGGCGTAATCATCTGAACATGCATCGCGAGACGTTCACCTTTCCCATCGAGCAGACGAACACCCGTCGAATATTTCGGTTCACCACGCGTTCCGACATTTTCAAAATAGGTGAAACCATCAAGGAACTCACCACAGAGCAGATCGAGATCGCCATCGTCATCGAAGTCACCAAAATTCGGACTCGGCCAGCCATAGACATCGACCGGGGCTCCCCCTGCTTCCACCTTCACTGGATGATCCGAGTAGGTCCCATTCTCATTCTCAATGAGATAAACCCAGCCATGAAGATCTCCATTCCGCCACCGCCCCTGCGCGTCATAAGCGTGATCCCATTCGTAGTCGGACCAATCTCCCAACCCGACGATCAAGTCCTGATCCCCGTCCCCCTCCCAATCAAGATAGCGCCACATGTGCGCCCGCGTCTGCCCCCAACTCTTGTGGAAATTGCGCTCGGGATAGATCTTTTCCTGCTGCGTAAAACCTTTCTTCAAAAAATCGCGATATTCGTAGTTCTCACGAAGCACTCTCGGCGTGCCATCAACATAGCTCACCTGGACGTTGTGTCCGGTCTTCCCAAGATGCACTCCTGCTCGAAACACGGGCATTTTAACCTTCGCGTCTTGAGTCGTATTCTCGAAATAATAGAATCCATTGGTCGGCTTATCGGGACACGATACCACCAAATCAAAATCACCGTCTCCATCGTAGTCCATCGGCATTGGCCAAGCCCACAACCCCACCCCCAGATCGACGATGAGTCCTTCCTGGTTGTATTTCAAAGGCTGCAGCTCCCACTCAGCAGCGTGGCTTAACAAGGACAGGCCAAAGCAGGAAAAGAGGATTCGTTTCATCTAAAAAAAGTAGTCGAAAGCTGATTCACTTACGATGGCAGCAGCACGTATTTGTCGTTTCATTAAAAATACACTGCCCTGAATATGCTCTCCAATGAGGAAATACTCTAAAAAAGATAAGTCTCAATCTCTTGCTACCCAGCTTGCGTAGGGACTCCGAAATGCTATAGATCTTCCCGATGAGCGGCGGTTCTCCTAAGGACCTTTGGCGTGGGTTGAGCATACCCACGTGGGAAGGACTGTGCTCACGAATCAAGAAATCCGCCGAGTTACCCCTTGTTTTGGGGACCTGCGACCCGGCAAGTCAGGGCTACCTCATCGCTTCTTTGTTGGGCAGTAAACCCAAAGGTCGGATCTGGATCCTTTCTCCCCACGCACGCCGACGCGACCAACTTGCGGATGAATTCTCCTTCTGGAAAAGCCCAGCCCTCAGCCTTGCCGACCCCACCGTGGTGGTGGAAAATGAGATCGTTGATCCAGACCGTGAAGCCGAGCGCACTTCAACTTTTCATCGTGTCGCCGCCTCTCCTCTTGCCCCGGTTCTACTTTCTCGGGCATCTTGGCAAGCCCCAGCTCCCATTCGCGATGATTTGGCGAAAAGTGAGCTCACTTTGGAAGTGGGTCAGGAAATTTCTCCCGAAGAGCTGGTCGCTTGGCTCGAAGAACGAGACTTCGAAGAAGAGCCACAAATTTTCCAGCGCCTCCAATTCGCAAAACGAGGTGGCATCCTCGACTTTTATCCTCCCCAAAAGACGAGTCCTCTTCGGATCGAGTTCTTTGGCGATGAAATCGAATCCATCCGCGAATTCAGTGTCGAAACCCAGACCACTACACGAAAACTCGAGCGTGTTGACGTGGGTTCGAAGGCTCCCGTCTTGGATGAGCCCCTTTCATCCTGGGCTCAGCCCAATGACCTCATCATTTCTGTCGACGAGGACGACAATGCTGTCGCACACGTCTTAGTCACGGAGGCACCAGATGACACCTGGAACGCCGACCTCTTCCCCTCACCCGCAGCGGGCTTTGAAGCGGGAGATTTCGTCCTCGCAGATTCAAGTCGGAACCTTTTCCTCTCACAACTCGACGACTGGAAAAACGACCAGTGGACCATTGGACTCATCGCTCCCAGTAAGGCCGAGCAACATCGCTTCTTAGAAGTCATCGACCGGAAGAAAAGTGAATTCGTCTGTATCGAAGGACGTCTTGCGAAAGGCTTCGTCGCTCCTCATCTCAAGCTCGTTCTTCTCTCAACTCTTGAGATATTTGGGCGTCAACACCTCCCCGGCGCGCGCCAAAAAGAAAAGCTAGCCCAGCAACGCAACTCGGCCGCCCTTGCCGGAGTCCATGAGCTCGACGAAGGCACTCTTGTGGTCCACGCCGACTATGGCATCGGTGAATTCATCGGCCTTATCGATGGAGAAGGCGGCCGCGAAGAACTCGGAATCGAGTATCACAATGGCGCAACACTGCATGTCCCAATCGACCAGAGTCACCTTGTCTCTCGTTACGTGGGCATCGGCGGAGGAACACCAAAGCTCAACAAACTCGGGGACAAGAGATGGAAAAAGGCGCGCAAAGTAGCAGAGGCTGCCGTTCTCGACTACGCAGCTCAACTCCTCCGCCTTCAAGCGGAAAGGGACTCAAAAACGGGACGCGCCCACCCAGCCGATGGCCAATGGATGCAGGAGTTCGAAAGCGCCTTCCCCTACACCGAAACACCTGATCAGCACAAAGCGATCGAAGCCGCAAAGATCGACATGGAATCTTCTCGCCCGATGGATCGCTTGATCTGTGGCGATGTCGGCTTTGGCAAAACCGAAGTCGCCATCCGAGCCGCTTTCAAAGCCGTCACCGGGGGTTCACAGGTTGCTATCTTAGTGCCGACTACCGTTCTGGCAGAGCAGCACGCCCGCACCTTCCGCGAGCGCATGAGCGACTACCCGGTCCGCATCGACGTGATGAGTCGACTTCAATCTCCAGCCGAGATTCGCGAAACCCTGGAAGGACTGGAAAGTGGAAAAGTCGACATCATCATCGGCACGCACCGACTGCTCTCAAGCGGCATCACCTACAAAAAAATCGGCCTACTCGTAGTCGATGAAGAGCAGCGCTTCGGAGTCCGTCACAAGGAACTGCTCAAAGAACGCTTCCGCCTCATCGACGTCCTCACTCTTTCGGCGACCCCCATTCCCCGCACGCTTTATCTTTCTTTAATGGGCGCGCGCGACATGTCCACCATCGACACTCCTCCACCCAATCGCCTCCCCGTGCAAACCTCGATCGTTGCCTACGACGAGCGCCTGATTCGAAATGCCATCCGCCGAGAGCTCACGCGCGGCGGGCAGGTCTTTTTCCTCCACAACCGTGTCGGCACGATCGAGTATATGAAGGAAAAGATAGAGGATCTCGTCCCCGAAGCCAGGGTTGTCATTGGCCACGGCCAGATGGACAAAGAGAACCTCGAACAAGTGATGCATACCTTTGTCGCTGGTAATGCCGATGTTCTCCTCGCGACCACGATTATCGAAAGCGGCATCGATATCCCGAATGCAAATACCATTCTCATCGACCGGGCCGACCGCTTCGGCCTCGCCGACCTCTATCAGCTTCGCGGTCGAGTAGGCCGAGCAGGCCGGCGCGCCTATGCTCTCCTCCTCTTGCCCAGCGACCTCATCGCTGGCGGAGACGCCAAAAAACGGCTCAGCGCGATCAAGCAATACACCGAGCTTGGCTCGGGCTTCAAAATCGCGATGCGCGACCTCGAAATCCGCGGCGCGGGCAGCCTCCTCGGCACGAAGCAATCCGGGCACATCACCGCGGTGGGTTTCGAACTCTATTGCCAGCTCCTCCACCAATCGATTGATCAACTTCAGGGAAAAACGAAGAATTTGCGGGCCACTGCAGTGGTCAAAATCGACTTCCTCGAATTTTCAGAAACAGCTCACCTTGAAAAAGGAACCAGGCTCCCCGCCTTTTTCCCGAGAACCTACGGGCCCGACCCCGAAATGCGTGTAGCGGCTTATCGCCAACTCGCTTCTACTCAGACCGAAAAAGAGCTCGATCAGCTCGCCAAGGACTGGCGCGACCGCTTTGGCCGCTCTCCCGCACCGGTTCAGGCGATTTTAGAGGTCAATCGTATCCGCATCGTCGCTTCCTCCAAGGGCGTGCAATCGGTCGAAATTAAAAATGACCGTCTCATGTTGATTCGGAATAGCGACTATTTGCTCCCCGCAGACGGCAAGTTTCCCCGCTTGAGTTCCGCAAAATTGACGGCTAAGCTCAAGGAAGCTGTTCACCTCATAAAAACCCTCTAATCCAAAAAGAATGCGATTTATAGCAACCCTTTCTCTCGTCGCGGCGGCAACCATGAGTATCTCTTCCGGTGCCACCAAGGTCAATGGAATTGCCGCCACCGCCAATGGCGAACTCGTTACGATGAATGAGGTCATGATCAAACTGGCTCCCATGCAATCCGTCCTCATGGCGGAATCCCCTCGACGTGGACCCGCTTACGAGCAAACCCTCGGTAAGCTTCGAAATCAGATCCTCGACGAACTCATCGACCGAGCCATCATTTTTTCAGAATACAAGGACCGTATTAAAGCGATTCCTGACCATGTTGTAGATGAGGAGATCGAGAAAACCATCCGCAACGTTTATACCGGAAACCGCAAGGAATTCCGCGATTACCTGAAGGCTACTAATCTCACCTACGAGCAGTACAGAGAGCAGCAACGGAAAGAGATCCTCGTAAGCGTCATCAAAGGTCAGCAGTTTGGAGATCCCGCTCCACCAACAAATACCGAACTCCGCTCCGAATATAGCGACTGGGCCATTGCGAATCGAGATCGCACGAAAGATGTCGGCACCTATCGAAAAATCTACATTTCCAAGGGCGATCCTTACGACATCAGCGTAACTCCAGAGAATCAACTCGCCTTGGCTGAAGGCCTCGTCGAGAAGCTCAAGGCAGGGTCAGATTTCTCTGCTACCGCGAAGGAATATTCGAAGGATTCGAAAAGTGAAGAAGGTGGCCTTTGGGAGAATGTCCCTCGAACCGACTTGAACCGAGAGTTTGGGTTTCTTGTTTTCGAAACCAAGGGAAGCGAAGTCATGGGACCTTTCGAAGACCAACGCGGTTTCACTATTTTCGAGGTCATCAACCGGAAACTGGGTCCTGCGGAGTCTTTTATTGAGGCCATGAACAAGATGAAAACCCGGGTCAATAACAAGAAGAAGAATGAAAAATTCAAAGCATGGATGAAGAAGCTTCGCGACCGAGTTCCGGTAAAAAAATTCATTAAATAGAGTCCATGCAAACAGCCGTCTATGCCGGGAGCTTCGACCCACCAACGAACGGTCATCTCTGGATGATCAGGAAAGGACTGGAGCTTTTTGACAGGCTGGTTGTCGCGATCGGCAGTAATCCAGGGAAAGACTATACCTTTTCTTCCGAGGAACGGCTGGAACTCCTTCGTGAGTCCATCCCGTCCTGCGAGCGACTAACCATCACAAAATTCGATAACCGTTACCTCGTCGATTATGCCAATGAGGTCGATGCACAGTTTATCCTGCGAGGGATCCGATCTCCTCAGGATTACGAATACGAGCGGATGATGCGCCATATCAATGCCGATATGGCTCCGGAGATTCAGACCATCTTTCTCATGCCCCCTCGGGACATTGCAGAGCTTTCATCAAGTATGATTAAAGGACTCACCGGCCCCGATGGATGGGAAAAGACGGTGAGACGCTATGTCCCCCCGCCGGTCTTCACGGCCCTGGAAGCACGCAACATTCACACCCAATGAGCACTCTCCTCATCGCTACTGGAGCTTTTGTGCTCTACCTCGTGGCTTACCATACTTACGGCAAGTGGCTCGCTCGCAAGCTCTTCAAACTGGACCCCACCGCCGTCGTTCCATCCATCGAACTTGAAGACGGTGTCGACTTCGTCCCGAGCGACCGAAAGATCATCTTCGGGCACCACTTCACCTCCATCGCCGGCACAGGACCCATCGTTGGCCCCGCGCTCGCTGTCATATGGGGCTGGGTTCCGGCCCTCATCTGGGTTGTCTTTGGTTCGATTCTCATTGGTGCCGTTCACGATATGGGCGCCCTTGTCGTCTCTCTCCGTAACAAAGGGCAAACCATCGGAGACATTGCCGGTCGAGTTGTCACCAAGCGGACGCGGGTTCTTTTCCTCACCATCCTCTTCCTCGCGCTCTCCATCGTGCTCGCGATCTTCGGCCTCGTGATCGCGGCCGTCTTTAAGCAGTATCCCCAGTCCATTTTCCCCTGCCTCGTCCAGATCCCTCTTGCGGTGCTGATCGGTCTGACGCTGCATCGTAAGGGTTCAAATATCTTGGTCCCCTCACTCGTTGCACTCACTCTCATGATGCTCTCAGTGGTCTTCGGAAACGTCGGCTTCCTTGCTGAGTTCAACACCTACATGTCAGGAATCTCGATCCTGAATTGGTGTGCCATTCTTCTGGTCTACTGCTTCTTCGCCTCGGTCCTACCCGTATGGACGCTCTTGCAGCCACGTGATTACATCAACAGCCTGCAGCTCCTCTTCGCTCTGGGCCTCGTGGTTATCGGCCTGATCGTCGCCGCCATAATCGGTGGAGCTGCGCCCTCGCCAGAGGCTCCACGCGTCGCTCTGGAGATTGTCGCTCCCGCCTTCGTCGCCTCACCCAAAGGAGCACCCTCAATGTTTCCATTTCTTTTCATCACCATTGCTTGCGGAGCGATATCGGGCTTCCACTGCCTGGTTTCCTCTGGAACTTCTTCCAAACAGCTGAAGTGTGAGACCGATGCGCAATTCATCGGCTACGGCGGGATGCTCACCGAAGGCTTCCTGGCGGTGCTTGTTATTTTGGCCTGCGTCGCGGGACTGGGACTGGGCACGAACTCCGCTGATGGCATCCTTTTTGGAGAGGAAGCTTTTCAATCCCGCTACTCGTCTTGGTCAGACGCAAAAGGACTCGTGCAAAAAATTGGAGCCTTTGTTGAAGGCAGTGCGAACTTCCTCAAAGCGCTCGGTATCCCTGCTGCTTTCGCCGTCGCACTGATGGGCGTCTTCGTCGCTTCCTTTGCCGCCACCACTCTCGATACAGCCTGCCGCCTCCAGCGCTACGTGGTGCAAGAACTCGCTGGCACCTTGGCCAATCACAAGAATACCGGTGCTTGGAATCCACTCAAATGGCTCACCAATCGCTATGCCGCGACCCTTTTTGCGATCACGGTGGCCTACTTCATCGCGCAGCTCCCTGGAGCTGATGGCACCCCTGGAAAAGGCGGCACCATCCTCTGGCCTCTCTTCGGTGCCATCAATCAGCTTCTCGCAGGACTTTCCTTCCTTGTCATCACCTTCTGGCTGCGCAGACGCGGTCTCCCGATCATCATCACCCTCATTCCTGCAATCCTCATGCTGGCCCTTCCTGCGATCGCGATGTCGCTCAATCTCCGCAGCTATGCTGGTGAGAATAACTGGCTCCTTTTCGGACTCGGCTTCGCCACCCTTCTCCTAGAAATCTGGATGATCGTGGAGGCCACCACGGTTTGGAAGAAAATCAAAGGAGTGATCGAACCTGAAGAGCAAGATCCAACAGCCGATACCGAGGCGGGAAGGTCCTGCTAAATAAAACATCTCCGTCATTTTCTATCCTTAGCCCGTGTCGCGGTTCCATCCGTCGCACCCCGTCGCGGTTGCGCTCTTAAATAAGATGAGACGCCTTACTTGACGCGTGGCCAAAAGCCCCTCGAACCGCCCTGAGCTTGCAGAAGCAATAACGGCTCTCCAACCACTCGTTCCTCCGAACTAGATGTTCGCGGGCTCGTAATGCGGATCATCATCGGCCACTTCCACGGTCACCAACTCATCCGCACTGTCGATCATCTTCGCACAAGCATGGCTTAGATGGCGCAGGCGAATTCTCTTACCAGCGACCTTATAGCGTTCGGTGATGGCATTGAGCGCCTCAAGGCTTGAGAAGTCGGCCACGCGAGCCTCCTTAAAATCAATGATGACTTCATCGGGGTCTGCGGCAGGATTCAGACGTTCTCCAAATTCACGAACAGACCCAAAGTAGAGGACGCCCTGGAGATTGTAGATTCGAACTCCCTCCTGGCTGTCATCGCGACGTAGGCGAACATGCTTCGCGCTTTCCCAAGCGAAGACCAATGCCGAGAGAATCACTCCGGTCAGAACGGCTAGAGCGAGATTGTGCATGAATACCGTAATTAGAGTAACAGCCCCGATCACAAAAATTTCAGAAAGTGGAACTCGCCCGAAGGTCTTCAATGTCGACCACTCAAAGGTTCCGATCACCACCATGAACATCACTCCAACTAAAGCGGCAACGGGGATATTAACGATAAGTGGACCACCAATCAGAATAAAAATGGCCAAAGTGAGCGCTGCGACAATACCAGACCAACGGCCGCGACCACCGGACTTAATATTAATCAAAGACTGCCCGATCATGGCGCAACCACCCATGCCACCGAAGAGGCCCGAGAGGAAATTTGCGGCACCTTGTGCGAGAGATTCACGATTTCCGGAGCCACGAGTCTCCGTCAAATCATCGATCAGCTGAAGAGTCATGAGCGACTCAATGATTCCCACCATTGCCGCGGAAAAGGCCGTTCCAATGATCAAGAGAGCCACCCCTTCCCTTTTCCACGGAATATCAGTGGGTAAGGAGAGTTCAGGAAAGCTGGCTGAGAGTTCGCGAGAGCCCCAACCTTCAAAAAGGACATCAGAGATTGTTTTTGTATCGATCAGGCCGGAATAACTGATCCCGCCCACCACTAGAATCGCGACCAAAATCGAAGGCACTGCACTGGTGAGCTTCGGAAGAAAATGGATGATCGTCATCGTTATTAATGCCAACCCACCCATTTTCATTATATCGTTGGTGTCCATCCAAGTCATCACTTTCTGGCCATTCTCAAGAACTGCGACGCCACCCTCCATCAAGGGCTCTTTAAAGAAACCGAACTGACCAATCAAAATAACGATTGCGAGACCATTTACGAATCCCATCATCACCGGGTGCGGGACCAAGCGGATAAAACGACCCAGACGAGCCAAGCCAAAGAGAATCTGAATAATTCCGGCAATCATAATGACTGCTAAGAGATACTGAATCCCCAGATCAGTGACTCCTATTTCTTTACCATGCTCGTTTCCAACCCGGACAACGATTGCGACTACGATTGCAATCGCACCTGTCGATCCGGAAATCATCCCGGGGCGGCCACCGAAGGCGGAGGTAATCAAGCCCATGAAGACAGCGGCCCAGAGACCGACCAGTGGCCCAACTCCGGCAATAAAGGAAAACGCGATCGCCTCAGGAACCAAGGCCAGCGCCACTGTGAGTCCGGAAAGAGTGTCATCCTTCCAATTACCGTTCTGCTTTTTAAATAAATTGAAGATCATCGTTTTATGAGGAGCTAAAAAATCCAGCTGTCTTACAAACCGGAGAGGTGCGGCCTTAGGCAGCTGATCGGACTTTTTGCAAGAGATACCTGAAGCCACTGCTACCCTTACGGCTTAGAATTCTTGAGATCTGAAGCTCTCTCGATATTATTCAGCCAATCAATGCATCATAAAGAAGCTCATCGCATCAATCGCTCAGGCTGGCTCCGTGCTGCGGTTCTCGGGGCGAACGATGGCATCGTCTCAACCGCCAGTCTCATCGTCGGGGTGGCCGCAGCTGATGCGAGTCGAGCAAATATCGTCCTCGCCGGGGTCGCTGGACTCACGGCCGGTGCCCTCTCGATGGCAGCAGGAGAATACGTTTCGGTCAAATCGCAATCCGACACCGAAGAAGCAGACCTCGCAATGGAGGCTCGCGAATTAAAAAACCATCCCGCAGAAGAACTCGCCGAGCTCACCCAAATTTACCAAGACCGCGGTCTGAACGAGACACTCGCACAAGAAGTGGCCCGCCAAATGACCGAGCACAATGCTCTGGAAGCGCACGCCCGTGATGAAATCGGAATCTCCACTGCACTCAGCGCCCAGCCCCTCCAAGCCGCCTTCGCATCCGCCGGCATGTTCGCGTTTGGTGCTGCCATTCCAGTCCTCATCTCGGTCTTCGCCCCTCTCTCTACCCTTCTCTGGCTCATCCCGATCGTAGCCATCGTGCTTCTCGGCATCCTCGGAGGAGCAGCCGCCAAAGCCGGTGGCGCCTCCGTCATTCGAGGCGCGACCCGAGTGTGCCTCTGGGGCACGCTCGCGATGATCGTTACGGCCGCTGTAGGAAGTCTATTTGGTGTTAATCTTTAGCCTACTCAACTACCGCTCAAGCAGCACCTCGTCGCGGAGCATGACCATGTCAACAGAACCTTTGAGGGTCTTGTTTAGGAATGGCGTGTTGGAGCTCTTGGATTTCATGAACTCTTTCGTGAAGGTCGTTTCTCCATTGGGATCGAAGACGATCAGATCAACGCTTTTTCCTTCGGCGACTTCCGCAGCTTCTAACTGCATCATTCGACGTGGCTCGGCAGAGTAGCGTTTCACGATGAGATCCCAGCCGAATTCCCCTTTATCAATAAAGCGGTCGAAGAGTGACACCAAGGCGGTATCGAGTCCGCTGATGCCATTGGGCGCATCTTCGAAGGCTCGCGATTTTTCAAACTCGGTGTGCGGAGCATGGTCGGTCGCGATGATTCTAAACGCACCATTTTTAAGCCCCTCAAGAAGTGCGACATTATCCTCGGCTGTCCGCAACGGAGGATTCATTTTGTAGTGCGTATCGTAGTCACCGATGTCCTCATCGGTGAACATGAGGTGGTGTGGAGAAACTTCGCCAGAGACCTTTGCGCCGCGCTCATCGCGCCACCATTTGATCTGCTCCATGCCGATCGCGGTGCTGACGTGTTGAATGTGTAAAGTCGCACCAGTGGCGTGAGCGAGCGCGAGATCACGGGACATGGAAATCTCCTCAGCCAAGGCAGGGGTTCCTTCGATGCCGAGGCGATAGCTCACGGCGCCTTCGTTGAGTGCACGAGGTCCAGCGAGTTGTGGCTCTTCGCAATGGCTCGCGAAAAACATGCCAAACTCGCTACCGTATTCCATGGCGCGTTTTAACAAAGCAGCATCTGGGACGGCATCACCATCGTCAGTGAGCATGAGCACACCTGCTTTTTTCATCCCATCGATCCCCGCCATTTCATGACCTTCGCGACCTACTGTAATACAGCCCGAAGTGAGCACGGGAATACGACACTCTTTCGCCGCATCAAGAACGCGTTTCACCACCGTCGCCGAATCAATCGAGGGAGAAGTGTTCGGCATCATAACGACGCCAGTGATACCACCATTGATTGCCGCTTCGCTGCCATCGAGAATCGTTTCCTTTTGTTCCCCGCCGGGCTCACGAAAATGAACGTGGGCGTCGAACATCCCCGGCATCACAATTTTCCCGGAAACGTCGACCACGCGCGCGCCTTCGGGCTCAGCAAGATCGGCTCCGACGGCTTTGATTCTGCCATTTTCGATCCAGACGTCGGCACGCGCGGGAGCTGTATTTTCACTGGCGACTTCGCCACCTTTGAGAAAGAGATTCATGATGTTTGAGGCTTGAGTCCGTAGAGGACGGACATGCGAGCGGCAATGCCGTTCTCGACTTGTTGGGAAATGAGGCAGCGGTCGTAGTCGAGCACCGCATCGCAGAGTTCGACCCCGCGGTTGATCGGCCCGGGATGCATGATGTAAGTCCCCTCGCCCGCAAGCTGACGGAGGCGCTCATCGGTGATGCCATAGAGATTGTGATACTCGCGATCGCTTGGGAAGAAGGGCGCGGCCATGCGCTCTTTTTGAATCCGGAGAAGATAAACTGCGTCCGGACCAAATTCGCGGATCGCTTGATCGTAGTTCGTAAAGCGCGGGATGTCAGGCGAGGCGGTTTTCGGAACGAGACTCCCCGGTCCGAGGAAGGCAACTTTCACGCCGAGTTTTCTCAAAATAGTGCTCGTGGATCGTGCGACCCGACTATGGAGAATATCACCGGTGATGAGGACACGCTTTCCCTCCATCTCTGGAAATTTTTCACGAAGGGTAAAGGCATCGAGTAAGGCTTGGGTTGGATGCGCATGACCACCGTCACCGGCATTGATCACCGACGCTCCGGTCTGTCGTGCGATCGCCGCGGGTTGCCCGGAAAGGCCATGTCGCACCACGATGTAATCCGCCCGCATTGCCTGGAGAGTATCGATGGTGTCACGAACGGACTCCCCTTTCGTGACTGAAGAAGAAGGAACATCGAACGTTGTGACATCGGCCGAGAGACGCTTCGCTGCCACCTCAAAAGAAGAAAGTGTCCTGGTGGAGGGCTCGTAGAAAAGCATAAGGACCGTCTTCCCCTTCAGCGCAGGAACCTTTTTCACCGAGCGGGTGAAGAGATCTTTAAAGGGCTCCGCTTGATCGAGGAGCTGAATGATTTCCTCACGGTCGAGCGAGACAATATCGAGGAAATCTTTACGGGCCATTTGCTTGCTTATTTCTGTGTAAGTTCGACCACGTCCTCACCATCGGTTTTCATCAAACCGACCCGGACGTGATCAAGTCGGTCGGTCTCAAGAGTCACGCCAACATAGCGTGGCTCGATAGGAAGTTCTCGGTGGCCACGGTCAATCAGGACCGCGAGTTCGACAGCCGCCGGGCGGCCGTAGTCGAAAATAGCATCAAGCGCCGCTCGAATGGTGCGCCCGGTGAAGATCACGTCATCGACAAGAATCACGCGTGATCCATCGATCGAAAAATCGATCTCGCTGCTCTGAAGCAGCGGATTTTCATGCAGGTGCTCGAAGTCATCGCGGTAGAGAGAAATATCAAGAACGCCGAGGCGAACATTCGCGCCTTTTTCCTTCAGAAGCGCTGCGACCCGTTCGGAGACTTCGTCACCACGCCTGCGAATTCCCACCAAATCAATGGTGTCAGTGCCAGCGTCAAGAAATAGCTGATCCGCAAGACGGCTGAGGGCCGTCGAGATCGCCGATTGGTCTAGGGCAATACTCATTCGCTTCGGTAGGGCTAGCCTGTTTCGATTAGCTCAAAAATGCAAGCGCCCAATATCTGCACGGCGCTGTGCGCCATCAAAGGTGACCTTTGATGCTTCAGCGTGAGCCTTTTCCACTGCTTCTTCGCGAGTGGCCCCACCGGCGACAACAGCAAGAACACGCCCGCCATTGGTTGCCCAGGAATCGCCGACCTTTTTGGTCCCTGCGTGATAGAGACGCGCATCGGAAACCTCATCAAGACCGCTTAGGACATCCCCGGAGCGCGAGGATTCCGGATAGCCCGCCGAAGCAAGAATGCAGCAGACACTCCAGCCTTCATCGAAGCTGATGAGCTCGGGTTGGAGATTCCCCTTCGCTCCTTCGAGACAGAAAGTGGCTAAATCACCTGAAAGCAGAGGCATCACAGCCTGGCACTCCGGATCACCAAAGCGGCAGTTGTATTCGATAATCTTCGGTCCGTCAGCCGTAAGCATGAGACCAAAGTAGAGGAAGCCTTTGTAGTTAAGTCCGTCTTTTTCCAAGCCCGCGACGGTGGGAGCAACGATCTCGTCTTCGATCCGTTTCATCAACTCAGGGTCTGCCAACTGACGGCTTGCAACAGCACCCATCCCTCCGGTGTTCGGGCCTTCGTCCCCTTCCCCGATCCGCTTGTAGTCACGGGCAGGAGTTAAAATGAAGTGATCTGGCCCACTGACTGCGGCAAAGATGGAAATTTCAGGCCCCACGAGGCATTCCTCTACCAAAAGTCGACCTGCACCAAAACGACGTTCCTCCATCACTTCCTTAAGAAAGTCTTCGGCGGACGCTTCATCGAGGCAAACCGCCACTCCTTTTCCTGCGGCTAGTCCATCGAATTTTAGAACCGTGGGATACTTTCCATCGATCGCCGCGCGGGCTTCATCGGCAGTCGCACAACCTGCCGCAGCTCCAGTTGGGATCTCATGACGCTGCATGAATTCTTTAGCGAACTCCTTGGAGGCTTCCATTTGCGCAGCAGCAAAGGGAGGTCCCCAGCAGGGAATCCCGACCTCAGCGCAACGGTTTGCCAATCCTTCACCCGTCACAAGATAGCTTTCCTCGCCAGCGATGCAGAGATCGATAGCATGAGCAGTCATCCACGCGATCAGAGTATTCAAATCATGGGCATCAACCTTTCCCGCTCCTTCGATCTCATGAATCGCTTCACTTCCAGGGAAACAAGAAACCTCAGGGGAACTTGGAGACTCCTTAAGAGAACGAATCAGCGCATGTTCACGACCACCTTTTCCGACGACACAAATCTTCACGAGCGGGAGATAACGAATGACCCCGTGCTTGGCAAAAGCGAAAGCTCTCTAAATCCACCACTCACAACCTGAAAGTTAGCCACTTGTCAGCTTATTTCGGAAAATTGCACCTCTCTACTGAAGCGCTGCTGCGTAGGAGCTGACCATCACGGCGGAGGAAGCCCCACCTTTAGGAGTTTCCTCCAAGAGATCCACCACACCAGCACTTCCACCGTGTTGAAAACCCTCAAATGCACACGTAAAACGGGGACGCCTCCGCGAAGAAGGGAGCTCCAACAAATTCAGTAACCCCCTTTCTTCGCGAGTTGCTCGTTCGATATCGGTGATCTCGCTAAAAAAACTCATTCCCCTCTCGCAAAAGATGGGCCACATTTCGGTCGTGCGTATTATTGGTTTTATCGTCTTCGGCCTCAGCTTCCTGCTGACCTCTTGTCGTCGCCAATCCAATATCGAGGAGGCCAATGACGCAGGCATCCTCATCATCGGAAATAGCAACGAACCAAAAGGACTCGACCCTCATCTCGTCTCAGGCGTCCTCGAATCCAATATCATCCGCGCCCTCTTTGAAGGACTCTGCGTCGAGGATCCAGCCATCGACGGCAAAGCACTGCCGGGCGTTGCTATGAAATGGACGCCCAACAAGGAGTTCACCGAATGGACCTTTGACCTCAACCCCGACGCAAAGTGGTCCGACGGCGAAGACGTCACAGCTCACGATTTCGTTTTCTCCTATAAGCGCATGCTTTCCCCCGACCCCAACTGGCCGGCTCAATACAGCGAAATGCTCTACTTTCTCAAAAACGCACAGGAATATAACAAGGGAAAAATTACCGACTTCGCCCAAGTCGGCGCCAAAGCAGTTGATAAACACACCCTCCTTCTCACCCTCCGGGGCCCCATCCCCTACCTCCCAGAGCTCACCAAACATTACACCTGGTATCCTGTCCCCGAGCACATCGTTCTGAAGCACGGTAAAATCAATACCGCCTTTTCCTCCCAGTGGACCCGCCCCGGCAATCTTGTTTCCAATGGCCCCTTCCAACTCAAAACCTGGACCACCAACCACAAGATCGAAGTCGAACGGAACCCCCATTACTGGGATGCCGAAACCGTCTCACTCAACGGCATCCGTTACCTTCCTGTAAAAAACTACTACACCGAGACCCGTATGTACGGTGACGAGCAGCTTCACCTCACCTACACCGTCCCCTCGGAGCTCATCCCCTTCGCCAAAGAAAACTACGGCAGTCAACTCCGCCAAGAAAACTATGTCGGCGTCCGCTTCCTCCGTGTCAATACCCTCCGCGAACCCTTCACCAACCCTAAGGTCCGCCGCGCCTTCGCCCTCGCTATCGATCAACAAGCGATTTGTGAAAAAATTCTCCAAGGCGGCCAAAAGCCAGCTTCCGGAATCGTTCCACCCTTCGGCGAGTATAAACCACCCGCGATCATCCAGTTCGACCCCGTCAAAGCCAAAGAACTCCTCGCCGAATCAGGCTACGAATCCACCTCTGCATTCCCTGACATCACCATCCTGACCACCGATTCCGAAACCGGACGCCGCGAGGCCGAAGCCCTCCAAGCGATGTGGAAAGAGCATCTCGGCATCAATGTTCGCATCATCCAGCGCGAGTGGACCACTTATCTTCAGAAACAATATGACGCCGACTACGACCTCTGCGCCGGCGGCTGGATTGGCGACTACTTGGACCCCACCACTTTCTTGGAAATGTGGATTACCGATGGCGGAAATAACAACACCGGATGGGGGTCGGAAACCTTCGAGGAATATCTCCATGAAGCAGAGAACACCGCCGATGTCTCGCAGCGCATGGCCACTCTTGCGAAAGCAGAAGAAACCCTTCTCGACGACACTCCCGTCCTCCCGATTTATTGGTACACCACCACCTACCTCATCCGTCCCGAGGTCAAAAATTGGCATCCGCTCCTTTTGAACAACCACCCCTTCAAGTTCGTTAAAATCGAAAAGGACTAACTCTCATATCTGATGCTTCGCACCATCCTCTCCCGCCTTCTCCAGACTGTCGTGGTCGTTTTCCTACTCGTCACATTCACCTTCTTCGCAATTCACGCCATGCCTGGAGACCCCTTCGCGGATGCAAAAGCCACTTCTCCAGAGGAAAAAGCAGCCCTTGAAGCATACTATGGCCTCGATAAACCACTCCCCGTCCAATATTTTAATTGGTGGAAAAACGTTATAACTAACAACGATTTTGGCGATTCCATTGCCATGAAAGGCCGAAAGGTTTCTACCCTCATCTCCGAGTCCTTTCCCGTTTCTCTCAAGCTCGGTCTACTCTCCCTCGTCATGGGCATAAGCCTTGGCATCCCCTTAGGAATTATAGCTGCACTCTACCATAATCAGATGCTCGACTACCTCGCCATGATCATCGCAATGGCTGGCATCTGTGTCGTCGCCTTCGTTCTCGGCCCCATCTTCCAGATCAATATCGCCAAACCCCTGACCTCGCTCAATGTCGCCGGTTGGGACCGCCCGGCGGACATCATCCTTCCCGCCATTACCCTCTGCTTTGGAGTCGCCGCCTACCTCGCCCGCCTTACTCGTGGAGGCATGCTCGATGTCCTCTCCCAAGATTATATCCGCTCGGCTCGCGCCAAAGGCGTCCCGCCCTTGAAAATCATTACTCGGCACGCCTTACGTCCCGCGCTCATGCCCGCTGTCACCTTCCTCGGACCCGCCTTTGCAGCTATTATCACCGGTTCTTTCGTTGTTGAAAATATCTTCCTCGTTCCCGGAATGGGCCAGCACTTCGTCCTCGGGGTCACCTCGAAGGACTACAATCTCGTCCTCGGACTCGTCCTATTCTACGGAATCCTCATGGGCATCGCCAATCTCCTCTCGGACCTCGTTCTGATCTTTATGGACCCAAAACTTCGCACCTCCTGATTCTCCATGAACACTTCAGTGCAATCACCGCAAAACGGGGTAAAGGTCATCGAAAAAGGAACCAGCCTCTGGGCTGATGCCTTCGTCCGTCTCAAGAAGAACAGGCTCTCCATGCTCGGCGGAATCATCGTCATCACCATCCTCTTCTCCTGCTTTATCCTCGGCCCCGTCCTCGGCTGGCTCGGCTTCAGCGCCACCGAGCAGGATCTCACCAATCGCTTTGCTAACCCCCTCTCTGACAATGGTCTCTTCGGCACAGACCAACTTGGCCGCGACCTCCTCATGCGCGTCCTCGAGGGCGGACAAATCTCCCTCCTCGTCGCCATCATGGCTACCGTCATGACCGTAACGATCGGGATCATCTACGGCGGCATTGCTGGCTACATCGGCGGTCGACTTGGAAACGTCATGATGCGGATTGTCGATGGACTCCTCGCCATGCCCTTCCTCATCATCGTCATTCTCTTCCGGGAACTCATTTCAGGACATGTCGATGAAATGGCACGCTTCCTCATCGACTCTTGGGGCTGGAGCACCGACCTCGTCCTTCGCTACTCAAACCTCGTCCCCCTGACCTTCGCCATCGCCGGATTCGGTTGGCTTACTATGGGACGCATCGTCCGCACCTCCGCCGCTTCTCTCACAAAACAGGAATTTGTCGAAGCCGCCCGCTCCCTCGGCCTCAGCCATGCCCGCATCCTTTTCCGGCACATCCTGCCTAATATGCTCGGACCCGTCATCATCTACGCCACCCTCACTATTCCCAGTTTCATCCTCTACGAAGCCACTCTTTCATTCATCGGACTCGGGATCGAACCACCGAACTCATCTTGGGGAACTCTCATCAAGGAGGGCGCCAACTACCTCGAAACCGAAACTACCGTTCTTCTCATTCCAGCCGTCCTCTTCTCGCTCACCCTCTTCGCCTTCAACTTCCTTGGAGACGGTCTACGCGATGCCCTCGACCCGAAGGCATCAAAGGATTAACACCCTCAGGTATCCTCCTCCACCCCGCTGGCTTTTCCAAACCAGCGGTAGCGATTCTTCGCGACCCAGCGGTAAAGGCGGTCGCTAATGCACCGCGGCGTGGCTTTTAGAAAGAGCGCTCCGAGCAAGGCGACTCCTCCCGCATCCTGCAGCATGACGCACACTGCCTCACTTCGAAGATAAACCTCTCCATTCCGCACCACCGCGACCGTTCCCTCTTCGAGGTCATAGGGCTGAGCCTCCTCACTCGCCAGGGTTCGAAAACTGAGCCGATCATGGATATCTAAACGCCGAACTAAACGCATCGATCTGTCACAGAGAGCACAGCCTCCATCGAAGAATACCAAAATTTCATTTTTCCCCTTCATTATTCCCAACTTGCCACCGATCTCTCAAAAATCGAGAATAACCCTCCGATGAGCACTAACATCCGTATCAATGACCTCCCCAGCGACGAACGGCCTCGGGAAAAAATGCTACGGCATGGACCCGCCGCGCTTTCTGGAGATGAACTTCTTGCCATCTTCTTACGCACCGGAACCAAAGGAGCCAGCGCAATCGAAATTGGCCGTCAGCTCATTCAAAAATACGGGAGCCTCGCCGCCCTGGGATCACTCGATGTCGAACAACTGAGCAAGGAACACGGACTCGGACTCGCTAAATCCTGTCAACTCATGGCCGCTTTCGAGCTCGGTAGCCGCGCCGTTCGCGAAACGATTTACAAAGTATCCCTGAGCAGCCCTCAGGAAATCTATCAACATCTCGCCCCCATCCTCGGAACTCAGAGAACCGAAACCCTCTACGTCCTCACCCTCGACAACCGACTGCAACTTAAACGCATGGTCGAAATCTCCCGAGGCACCACCAATCAAACCCTCGCCCACCCTCGCGACATTCTTCAGCCGGTCATCATCGATAGCGCCGATGCTTTCATTGTCGCCCACAACCATCCCTCGGGCCAACCTCTCCCCAGCAGATCCGATAATTACTTTACCAATTCCCTCATCAAAGCTGCCGACCTCTTTCAAATTAACTTCATCGATCACCTTATCATCGGTAAGCCGGTGAATGGCGCGCAGCCATACTACTCCTATCGGGAAGAATCTGACCTCATTTTCTGAGAAATGAACCTTCTCAGATCAATATTCATATGTAACCTTAAAGATCTTATGGTGGATAGAAAAATCCCTTCCATCTCAACAGCGTACATGAAGTATCTCTCTCTCCATTTTGCCCTGCTCATCTTAGGCTGCCTTACAGCTCTCGGTGGCACTCCCATTGTTGAAAAAACCTTCAACGAAAAATATCCAGATATTCAAGCGCCTCGATGGAAAGCGAAGTCCAATGGCACTTGGGAAGCTCACTTTGAGAAAAACGGATTCAAATACCGCGCGGACTTCGACACCGCCGGAAATTGGATCGAAACCGAGCATAATCTCGTCTTTTCCCAACTTCCTGCCGAGGTCCGCTCAGCCATTGAGCTCAAGTTCAACCCGAACAAAATCCGCGACATCGAAGGGGTCGACAGCCCCACTCATGGAACCTTCTACGACGTCGAATTCCAGCAAGGCTCCGAAAACGTGGACGTCATGTTCGACGGCACTGGCAAGATCCTGGACCCAGCCACCCCCCCCACTGAAAAAGGATTTTTCAAATCTTGGGTCAACCAGACCAATATTAAATCCGAACTCTCAAGCTCAGGTTGGTCCCTGATCCTCAAGACCATCTTTAACATTCTGACCATCTTCATCTATGCCTACGTGATCTACTACCGCAGGCATCATGATCACAAGATGCTGTTCCTCCTTCTTGCCTTTAACCTCTTCCTATTCCCTATCTTCCTTTCCAGCTCGTTGGTGACCGCTGGCTTTGGTTTTACCATCTTCGCCCTCCTTGCCCTCGTTCGACTACGAAGTGAGGCGTTCGACAAAGCAGAGATCGCCTATCTCCTCGGTGCCATTTCACTCACCTTCGTCAACACCATGTTGCCGACCTACGTCGACATCCCTTCGGCTATGCTTATCCTTCTCACCGCCTACCTCGCCGACAAACCTTCGGTATGGCGGGATAATTTCCAGAAAATCGAAGTCGACTACCGCATCTCGGAAAAAGAGAAGATGCTCGATCACGACTACTTGAGAAAACAACTCTCCGACGAATACGCCATCGAAGTCAGAGAGATCACCATTAATCGCGTCTTCAAGAATGAAGTCAGATTGACCCTCATGTATCGTGACATCTCGGCATCACGTAGAGCAGAAATTGTTACCATCAAGGAACAAGAGCGCCAAGGAGCAGCGCTCATAAAACAGCAGCTCGAGGAGGCAAAACAAAAAAAATTATAGAGGGAAGCCAGTAGCGGAAATTTTTGGAGACTATCCAAAAACGTCAGGCGGCAAAGCTTTCGGCTGCAAAAAAAGCCCCGCTCGCTTTCACGAACGGGGCTTTAAATTTTTGTAAGCGAAGCTTTAGCTCATCTCACTACGGGCCATTCCCTTTTCTTCGAGAGCGGCTTGCGCAGCAGCAAGACGGGCAACCGGGATACGGAATGGTGAACAGGACACGTAGTTGAGTCCGGCGCGGTGGAAGAATTTCACCGAATCAGGATCTCCGCCATGCTCGCCGCAGATACCGATTTTGAGCTTGGGCTTGGTCTCACGGCCACCTTTGACACCCATTTCAACAAGTTGGCCGACACCCTCTTGGTCGAGAGCAGAGAACGGGTTGTTGTTGAGAACTTCGGCATCCTGGTAGGTTGGAAGGAAGCTGGACGAGTCATCGCGGGAGAGACCGAGGCCTGTCTGCGTGAGGTCGTTGGTTCCGAAGGAAAAGAACTCAGCGTGCTTCGCCACTTCAGCCGCGGTGAGGCAGGCGCGGGGGATCTCCATCATGGTTCCAACGGTATACTTAAGTTGGTTCTTCTTGAGACCAAGCCTCTTACGAACTTCAGCGGCGGTATCGTCGATCACCTGCTTCTGGAGCTCAAGCTCACGAGCGTAGGCCACAAGTGGGACCATGATCTCTGGGAGAACCTTAGTGCCCTTGGCCTGAACCTCTGCGGCAGCTTCGAGGATCGCTTCGACCTGGGTCGCCGTGACGGCGGGGTAGCTGATACCGAGACGGCATCCACGGTGACCAAGCATGGGGTTCTCTTCGTGAAGAGAGTGAATACGCTTGGTGATCGCTGCTGCGCTCATGCCGATCTTCTTGGAGAGATCCTTCTTCTGAGCGGCATCCATGGTTCCGATGAACTCGTGAAGAGGTGGATCAAGGAGACGGATGGTCGCAGGGCGACCGTCAAGTGCTGCGAAGATACCGATGAAGTCCTTCTTCATGAAGACCTTGATTTTCTTAAGTGCTTTGGCGCGACCTGCGTCGTCGTCAGCGAGGATCATCTCACGGACAGCGTCAATGCGATTGCCTTCGAAGAACATGTGCTCTGCTCGAGTGAGGCCGATACCTTCAGCACCGAACTTGATCGCTTGGCGAACCTGCTCCGGAGTATCGGAGTTGGTACGGATGCCAAGCTTACGAAGCTTGTCAGTCCAGCTCATTAGCTCCATGAACTTCTTGTAAGTGTCGGAACGCTTAGCAGCGGGCTTATTCTCGATGAGTCCCTGGATGACCTGGGAAGGAGAAGACTTAATGCCACCTTTATATACGTTTCCAACAAATCCGTTGAGAGAAAGCTCATCGCCTTCCTTCAGAGTCACGCCGTTTCCGGAGAGAGTCTTTTTGGAGTAGTCGATGGTCATTCCATGTGCACCACAGACACAAACCTTACCCATTTGGCGGGCAACGAGAGCAGCGTGTGAAGAGGCACCACCCTCAGTGGTGAGAATGCCATCAGCCGCGATCATGCCGCGAAGATCCTCGGGAGAGGTGGCTTGGCGAACAAGAATGACGTTCTCGCCTTTCGCAGCAGCTTTGACGGAATCTTCAGCGGAGAAATAAATCTTACCGGAAGCGGCACCAGGACCAGCAGGAAGACCGTTGCCAACTTTCTTGGCCGCCTTCTCAGCTTTGGTGTCAAAAATCGGAGCGAGGAGGTGGCTGAGGTCATCGGCAGGAATGCGGAGGATCGCCTCTTCCTTTTTGATGAGGCGCTCTTTAACCATGTCGAGAGCGATGTTCACAGCAGCGAAACCAGTACGCTTCCCGTTGCGGGTCTGGAGCATCCAGAGCTTTCCTTCTTCGATGGTGAACTCAACGTCCTGCACATCGCGGAAGTGCTTCTCGAGCTTCGTGCGAATCGCAAGAAGTTCCTTGTGAGACTTGGGAAGATCCTTAGCCATCTTAGCGATCGGCTTAGGAGTGCGAACACCGGCGACGACGTCTTCACCCTGTGCGTCGATGAGATACTCACCATAGAATACGTTTTGACCAGTCGCTGGGTCACGGGTGAAAGCCACTCCTGTTCCGGATGTCTTACCTGTGTTACCAAAGACCATGGCCTGAACGTTCACAGCAGTTCCCCAAGCGGCAGGAATGCCATACTTCTGACGATAGACCGTCGCGCGGTCGTTTTGCCAAGAGTTGAAAACAGCGCTCACTGCTCCTTTGAGCTGGGCGCGGGGATCTTCAGGGAAATGCTTACCGGAGCGCTCTTTGATGAGCGCTTTGAATTCTGCGACCACTTCACGAAGCTGAGCTTCAGAAAGACCAGAGTCGTCTTTAACCTTAGCCTTGGCCTTGGCTGCGTCGAGAATGACCTCGTAAGGATCGTGGTGCTCGCCGGCTTCGGCTTCCACTTCCATGACAACACTTCCATACATCTGGAGGAAGCGACGGTAGGAATCCCAAGCAAATTTTCCGTTGCCGGTCTTCTTGGCGAGAGCTTCGACAACCTGGTCATTAATTCCAAGGTTGAGGATGGTGTCCATCATACCGGGCATCGACTCGCGAGCACCGGAACGGACGGAAAGGAGAAGTGGGTTTTCGAGATCACCGAACTTCTTGCCCATCGCTTTTTCAACCTTGGTAATGTTCTCCTCGATCTCTGCATCGAGAGTCTTTGGATACTTCTTAGCGTTGTCGTTATAATAAGTACAGACTTCGGTGGTGATAGTGAAACCAGCAGGAACGGGAACTCCGATACTGCTCATTTCGGCGAGGTTCGCGCCTTTACCTCCGAGGAGGGCTTTCATCGATCCGTCTCCGTCGCATTTTCCTGCGCCGAAGTAGTAGACATTCTGCTGTTTCGTGGAGGCCTTTTTAGAAGCCTTTTTTGTGGTAGCCATGGTCGTATTCTCTTGGTGAGTTTTGATCAAGTTGAACCGTCGGGATTGTGAAAAGCCCCTACGGAAGGCCGCGCACCATATCAACCAAACCCTTACTGTCAACTCACGTGTTCTACGGGTTTTCAGGCCTGCTACACGCCCATCTTAGGAGGAAATATTTCCCATCTTTAATCTCCTTCCCTAGCCTTGAAAATCATAAAAATCCAAGTAAAACAGGAATTGAAATCTTCAATGACCCCACTCAATTCAGCTCGTCGAAAACTCTACAACGTTTCCGATGTTCGCGAAAAGCTGATGATGGCCGAATAATCCTACTCATTATGTCCGACCGCTCCCGCAGCTTTGAGATAACTAAGTATTCCCCAGAAGGAAACACGCCCCTCTCCGATCAACTCGCCGTTGAGGAACCGCTTCAAGTTGTCATCGACGGCCGTCCACTTGCCGTCCTCATGCGAACGCCGGGTGACGACGAAGTCCTCATCTTAGGCTTCATGCTCAGCGAGGGAATCATTTCTAAAAAATCAGACGTTACCCGCATCGACCTTGAGGCGCGTGACAACCACGCCCTTGTTTTCCTCACTGACGATCACCCCATGGATTGGGAGCGCCTCACCCGCCACCTATTCTCAGCCTCCTCCTGTGGTCTCTGCGGTAAAGTCACCATCGATGCGATTCTTCAAAGTCATCCCGCGATTGCTTCAAAATTCTCTTTAGAACGAGAAATCCTCCTCGAAGCGCCCTACGCAATGCGCAAAGCACAAGACACCTTCGAGTCCACCGGCGGACTCCACGCCTCCGCCATTTTTGATTCAAATGGAACCCTCCTCGCTCTTCGAGAAGATGTCGGGAGGCACAACGCGCTCGATAAAGTTATCGGCCACGCCCTAACCTCAGACATCGACCTTTCCGAGACCTTTCTCCTCGTCTCCGGCCGCATTTCATTCGAACTCATGCAGAAAGCCCTCGCCGCAGGTATTCCCCTGATCGCCGGCATTTCTGCACCCTCGTCGCTTGCTGTCGAATTCGCGCACGACTCCGGCCAAACTCTCATCGGATTCCTCCGCCCACCCACCTTCAATATTTACCACGGAGAAGATCGAATCAAAGAGTCACCCTAATTTCACTTCACCGCTTGCTTGAATGTCCAAATCCTCCACAATAAAACAATGCCGAGCGTGACCAATCAGGACCTCATTGATCAGTGGAGAAACGAACCTGCTCCCCTGCTCCCGCTCCTCCACGCCTTTCATAATCGCGATGGCTACCTTTCCGATGGTGCTCTCCGCGCTGTCGCAGACGGATTAAAGACTCCCCTCGCCGACCTTTACGGCACCGTCACCTTCTACCACCACTTCTCCCGCACTCCCGGCGGACTCGAGGCCCCGCGCGTCTGCACCGGAAATATCTGCTGCATGCGAGGAGGAAACGAGATCCTCGAAACTCTCAAAGCACAGGGCCAAGCCGCCACTGAAATGCCCTGCTCCGGCCGCTGCGATGCTCCCATTCCGGTTCTCACCGGTCACACCACTCTCTCCGGAAAAACCGCGGCCAATTTAAAGCCTACCCCTTCGCTTCTCCCCGTTCCCAACCCCGGCGACATCGAAGAATGCCTCTTCTCCAATATCCGTAAGCATGGCAACAACACGCTCATCGGATACCAAGCCAACGGCGGATTCTCAGCCCTCGCTTCTGTTTTAAAAGATGACCCGACAGCAGTCACTGACACCATCTCTGCCTCAAAGCTCGCCGGACGTGGCGGTGCTGGATTCCCCACTGGGTTAAAATGGAAAGCCGTTGCCGACTGCGACCGCCACCCCAAGTCCATCGTCTGCAATGCCGACGAAGGCGAACCCGGTTGCTTCAAGGATCGCGTCCTCATGGACTACGATCCGTTCGCATTGATCGAAGGCATGATCATCGCCGCCTTCGCCACCGGAGCCCCCCGCGGATTTATCTACCTCCGCTACGAATATCCCGAGACCAACGCCCTCCTCGAAAAATGCCTTGCCCAAGCCCGCGAAGCTGGACTCCTCGGCAACAACATTCTCGACTCCGGCTTCGAATTCCACCTCTACGTCCGTCGCGGTGCCGGTGCCTACATCTGTGGGGAAGAAGGCTCACTCCTCAACTCGCTCGAGGGCAAACACCCCTTTCCCCGCAATAAACCTCCTTTCCCTGTTACCCACGGCTTCGAAGACAAACCCACCGTCGTCAACAACGTCGAAACCCTCTGCGCCGTTCCCCACATCCTTAATAAGGGAGCTGAGTGGTATCAGTCCCTCGGCCTCGGTGACCACGTCGGCACCAAGCTCATTTCTCTTTCCGGAGATATCATCCGTCCGGGAAACTACGAAGTCCCCTTCGGCCTGCCTTTAAAGACTCTCCTCTACGACTGGGCCGGTGGTCCAAAAGACGGCCGCACCATTCAAGCTATCACCATGGCAGGCCTCTCCGGAGGTTTCCTCGGTCACCAGATCCTCGACGGACTCACCCTCGACGATCCCTGCATTAAGTCCCACGGCTCCTTCTTAGGTGCGGGCGGCATTATGGTCTTTGATGACACCCGCAACATGGTCAAGGCCGCCCACGACGCCATGGCCTTCTTCGCCCACGAGTCTTGCGGGAAATGCTTCCCCTGCCGCATCGGCACCCAGCGCCTCACCGAGCGGTTAAATGGCGAAGCCTCAGACCTTTCGCTCGCCGACTGGACCAATGAGGTCAACGATATCGGAGAAGCAATGAAGGCCACTTCTGCTTGCGGACTTGGGATGGCTGCGCCGTTTGTTACTGAATCTCTCTTGAAATATTTCCCTGAGCAAGTCGCTCAAGCCACCTCGTAGAACCACCAAAACCTGACTCAGATACTGCCATGAAATTTCTACCTACCATCTTCCTAGCGCTCATCGCCACCGCTCATGCGACTCCCATCAAGATCAAGGACACCAAGGGACGAGAAATTTCTGTCACCATCACGGCTTACAGTAAAAGCACCGTCTCTTTCGAAAAAGGAGGTAAAAAATTCACCGTCCCCTGGGCCACCTTCGACGCAGCTTCCATCAAGCTGATCAAGTCTACGCCCCTCCCTGGAGCCGCCAACAAAAGAACGGAACGCAGCGAGACTATCACGCTAGAAGATGGCTCTAAAAAGGAAATGACTGTTCCCGCAGGAGACATTCTCAGTGCAGATGGAATTCTCGACCTCTATCCCGGCGACACCATTCATCTCGAATTTTCAAAAAGCGGAGAAACTCTTGTAAAACCCAAGGTCGTCGCTTCTGTCACCAAACCCGAGCAAACGATCACCTTCCACTTCGCAGTAAGCGGGGGCGGCATCACCTTAAAAAGGACAACCAAAATCCAAAAAACGGTCGCCTTGGATTGCTTTGAAAAAGCTGTCGATAGCGAAAAATACACCCTCTCTCAAAGCTTCTTCCCCACCGAAAAAGGCCAGACCGAGGAACAAACCTGGCCCAACAAAATCTGGCACCTTCAAATGAAAAATATCGAGGTAACCGACAAGACCGCCGAGCAGGTATTCAATGAGCGCTCCCGTCGCTAATCTCCCTTTTAAAAATCGATCAGCATGATCAACGATCCCAATTCCGCCATCGCCGCACAGCTCTCCATCACCATCGATGGCCACCAAACCTCTTTCACCGAGGGCGAAACGATCTACCAAGTCTCCAAGCGCCTCGAAAAAGACATCCCCACTCTCTGCTATGATGACCGGCTCGATGCCTTCGGCGGCTGCCGCCTCTGCGTTGTCGAAGTGGAAGGCATCCGCAATCCCGTTGCCTCCTGCACTACTCAGGCGAACGATGGCATGGTCATCAAGACCTCCCCGCCCCACATCGAAAAGATGCGCAAGACGCTCCTCGAAATGGTCGCCTCGGAAAACCGCCAAATCGACGTCGATCCCCTCCGCGGTCTTGCCTCGCAAGAACTCTCAACTCTCGTCAATAAATACGGCGCGCGTAGCGGTCGCTTCGCTGGCAAAAAGTCCGGCACCACCAATCTCCAGGACCTCAATCCTTTTATCCTCCGCGACTACGAGCAGTGCATCTCCTGCTACCGCTGCGTGAGAGTCTGCGCCGAGCAAGAAGGGGACTACGCCATCACCGTTGCCAATCGCGGCTTCGAGACCCAGATCACCACCGAGTTCGGCAATGACCTCCGTGACTCCGACTGCACCTTCTGCGGCCAATGCGTCCAGACCTGCCCCACCGGAGCACTCGCTGATAAAAAGGCCATCCGCCACGTAGAACTTCCCGAGGAAATCAAAAAGACCCGCACCGTCTGCCCCTACTGCGCCGTCGGTTGCTCCATCGATCTCATGACAAAGGGCGACAAGATCGTCGGCGCCCAACCCGCCATGGACGGCCCCGCCAACAAGGGCGCTCTCTGCATCAAAGGCCAATTCACCTACGACTTCATCCAGCACGAAGACCGCCTTAAAAAACCCCTCATGAAGCAGCCCGACGGCTCCTTCAAAGAAGTCGAATGGAACGAAGCCCTCAATGCCGCCGCCAAAGGCTTCGCCGACGCGCGCGCAAAATATGGCCGACATTCCATCTTCGGAATCGCCTCCGGTCGCGCCCCGCACGAAGCCGCCTATACCATGCAGAAGTTTATTCGAGCGGGCTTCGGAACGCACCATATCGATAACTGTAGTCGAGCCTGACACGCTCCCACCGTGGCCGGTCTGGCCGCTCAAATCGGAAGAGGCGCAATGTCCAATCCTCTCGAGGACATGGACAAGCCCGACACTATCTTCGCCATCGGCACCAACATGACCGAGTGCCACCCCGTCGCCGCGACGGGTCTCAAAAAAGCCCTTACCAAAGGCGCAAAACTCATCGTCGCCGACCCCCGCAGAACTCGCCTCGCCGAACTTGCGCATCTTCACCTCCCCATCCGCGTCGGCTCCGATGTCGCCCTCCTCCTCGCCATGGCCCACGTCATCGTGCGCGAGGGACTCACCGATCAGGAATTCATCGCCGACCGCTGTGCCGACTACGAAGCCTTCGAAACCCACCTCAAGGAATTCGACCCTGCTTGGGCCAGTGAAATCTGCGAGGTGCCCGCCTCTGACATCGAGCAAGCCGCCCTCTGGTATGGCGCCGCCAAGCTCGGTGCGATCTACTACACCCTCGGCATCACCGAGCACATCTGCGGCGTCGATAACGTCCAATCACTCTGCAACCTCGCCCTCCTCACCGGCAACCTCGGTAAGGTAGGCACCGGAATCAACCCGATGCGCGGGCAGAACAACATCCAGGGCGCAGGCGACTGCGGAGCCGTCCCCAACAACTACCCCGGCTTCCAACCTGTCATTTCCGAGGAAGCCCACGAGAAATTCAGGACCGCCTACCAACAACCCGACCTCGACCTTGGCAATTCCATGACCAAGGTCACCGCGCTCAATCTCTGCGGCCTGGAAAAAGATGGCATCCATGCCATGCTCATCGATGGCGAAAACACCGTCGTCACCGACCCCGATAAAAACCACTGCGAGAAAGCCCTGAAGTCGCTCGACCACCTCGTCGTCATCGACATCTTCCTCACCGAGACCGCGCAAATGGCCGACATCGTCTTCCCAGCCTCCGCCTGGGGCGAGACCGACGGAGTGCAAGCTAACACCGAACGCCGGGTCCAGCGCCTCCGCGCCGCCGTCCCAAGTTATGGCGATTCCAAACCCGACTGGTGGATCATTTCCGAAATCGCCAAACGCCTCGGCACCCCCGGCTTCGAATACGAATCCGCCAAGGACGTCTTCAACGAACTCTGCGGATTGAGCCCTATATACAAAGGCCTCAACTGGGACAACATCGGCGACGGCGTCTACCAATGGCCCGTCCCCGAAAAAGACCACCCTGGCACCCCCATTCTTCACGAAAATAATTTCAAAGACGGGAAACCTGGGCTCTTCAAAATCATCGGCTACCGCGACCCCGCCGAAGTCATCGACGCCGACTACCCCGTCTGGCTCACCACCGGCCGCCGACTCCAAGCTTACCACACGCGCACCCAAACCGGACGCGCCAGCGGCATCGACTACCTCCTCTCCGAAGAAACCCTCGAGATCCACCCCGACGACGTAAAAGACTGGGGCCTCACCGATGGAAAATTTGTCAAAATGGCCTCCCGCCGAGGCGAGATCAAAGTCAAAGTGGAAGCCACCACCCGCTCCCCACGGGGAACGGTTTTCACCAGCTTCAGCTTCGCCGAAACCAACGTCAACGTCCTCACCGGCTCCGGTTACGACCCCATCACCCAAACCGCAGAACTCAAAGTCTGCCCCGTCCGAATCAAGCCAGCTTAACTTCTCCACTCTCCGAAAAGCGCGTCAGCAAAAGGAGTCGCGGGGCCTCGCAGCTCATCTTCGCATGCCCCTCAACTCAGAAATTCCACAGCACGCTAATCCAAGTGGCGAGGCGCCACCACTCCGTTCCGCGCCCCCTCCCTCACCATTCAATCCGCGCCGAGAGCCAAAAAGTCCGAGGCGCACCGATGGACATCAATCCATTCGAAGCCAGACCTGTTTGGATTTCCTCATCGAAAACATTGTCCACCATCGCACGAATCGAGAGATCCTCGTTGACCTCCATTTCCAACCCCAGTTGCGTGTTCCAGTAGGAATCAAGCGGACGCACCGACAAGGCATCATCAAAGGCTCCACTCGTGTAATCCATCGCCGCAAACAGTTCAAGACTCTCATGCGGCCGCACCGTCATTGAGAGATTCGCCTGATGCGCCGGGCTTTGCGGAAAGCTCCCGTTTTCCAAAAGCGGCTGAACACTTGAGTCGGTGAACCGTGTTTCGGTCCACTGATAGCCCAGCGACAACGAGACGAAATCATTAGGATTCCAATTCGCCTTCGATTCGAATCCCAGCACCCGCGCATGATCGACATTGTCACGCTGTTGCAAGCTCCCACCTGGAGGAACAAAAATACCCAGAGCCGCCACTTGGGTCAAATCAGTGACAGGAACATTCGCGATGGCCTCATCGATCCAGTGCACGAAAAAATTCCCCGAAAGACTAAACTCCTTGTTGGGTTCCCACAAAGCTCCAGCACCAAGCGAAAAAAAGCGTTCAGCTTCCAGCAAAGGATTCGCTTCCGTGATGTCACTACGAACCCGAAACGGCCGGTAAAGCTCATTCAAAGTGGGAGCCCGAAAGGAAGAACTGGCGGCAGCCGAAAAGGTAATACTTTCGCCAACATCTTGTAACACCGTGATCCCGAACGACGGCTCAAGGCCATCGCGGTCTGAATAAAGATCCTCACGTAAGAGCGCGCCAGTTGCGGGCCGACGCTCGATCCGTTTCCCATCGGCATGAGACCAGTAATCAAGACGCGTGCTCGCTTCCACGCGAAACCCGGAACCATTATCAAACTCCGCACGCGCAAAGGCCCCGGTAAAAGTTTGCCGTCCACCCGCTTGCCGACGCCGCAGAAAAGCCCCGTTCACAAAACCCGCATTCTCATTCGTCTCACCACGAAGATGCCGCACGTCCGCACCCAGCGTCATTTCAAGCTGATCACTCACATCAAAAGTCGTCGTTAGCCCGCCCCCCAGACCACTCCCCGGAACATCAAATTGATCAAGTGCCGGAGATTCAAAGGATCGGTCAGCATTAACTGACGAAAACAAAGCGGCAAAATCGCGACGTTGATAGTAGCCGGTCGCTTGCCAAGTCAGCCCATCCGTTTCCCAACTTGCCCGTAGCGAAGCATCGATCGCCCTACTCGAATTTCGCGACAAGACCGTCCCATTCCCCCGCTCCTCATCAAAGAAGGAAAACATCGATTCCAGAGTCACCCCTTGCCCCCCCTGCCAAACGGAACGTAAATCAATACCACGAACATCGAGATCGAGTCGCCTATCCACCGCGCCACGTTGGCTTTCTGAAAGGCCGTAAAACCCATCCGACTGCAATGAGTAAACATTACTCAAGATCGTATGCCTGCCATCTTCGGAAACAATATCCCCACCCAGCGAAACGGCCCGAGTATCGTGGCTCCCAATCGTGGTCCGCAGATAACCACCACTGCGTTCCGGTGTTCGCGTCGTCAACTGCACCGTCCCGGCCGGACTTTGATTCCCCCAAACCGTCGCCCCCGCTGCGGGAATTAGACGCGCCGAAGCCAGCGTCCCAGAATCATAACGAGCCCATGAAACCCATCCCCCAAAAGGATCATTCTGCGGAATGCCATCACGTAAAATTAAAGTCCGCGAAGTCGCCGTCGCTCCCGTGCGACGTAGGCTCACTCCCGACGAGGTCGGATTGCCAAAAAACGCGGACTGCCTCCGATAGAGAGAAAAAGCAGGATCCTTCGCTAGCAGTGCATCGAGCGTGAGAGCATTTCCAGATGAAATTTCATCCTCCCCCCACACCCGTGTTCCCGGCGTTTCCACCGGAAGTCGCTCACCAATCACGATAAGTTCCGGAAGAGTGGCAAATTCATCCTCAGCGTAGAGACAAGCCGCCCATAGAGACATCGAAGCCCCTCCCATTAGCAATTTTTTAAAAGAAACAATCACTTGGCAGGAATGAGGCGGATAATGTGATCAGGACCATTAAGCACGACGTAGAGGTTTCCATCTGGCCCCATCGCAACATCGCGGACCCGACCTATATCCTTGAGAATGACTTCCTGCTCGGTAACCTTGCCAGCGATGATCCGAAGTCGTCGCACCTCCTGTTTTTTGAGCGCACCCACAAAGAGATCATTCTTCCAATCTGGAAACTTGCCGCCGCTGTAAAAATCAAGCCCGCAAGTGGCGATGCTCGGCACCCAGTAGGTCAACGGCTGATCCATCCCCTCCTGATGTGTCTTGGAGTTTTGCGTCATTGGTGTGCCATCGTAATTCATCCCATGCGTAATGATAGGCCATCCGTAGTTGTGCCCTTTCAAAATGAGGTTCAATTCATCTCCCCCGCGAGGACCATGCTCGGTGCTAAAAATCGCTCCATCCCGAGGGTCAACCGCAAGCCCTTGGGGGTTGCGATGACCATAGGTCCAGACACCCTTGATCGCACCGGGCTGGTCAACAAATGGATTATTATCAGGCACACGGCCATCATCGTGGAGGCGGAAAATCTTCCCCTTCGGGTTATCCAATTCTTGAACCTCCGTCATCCCCCCACGTTCACCGATGATAAAATAAATATATCCCTGATCGAAGACGATGCGCGTGCCAAAATGCTGGCCTTGGCTGCCATAGAATTTCTTATCGGCTTTCCAAATCCACTCCTGATCAACCCACCCATTATTTTTGATGCGTCCACGGACCACCGCAGTGATTGTGTGAGCTTTGTCCTTCTTCGCTTTTCCCTTATCGTTCTTACCCTCAACTTTTTCCCACCAACCGTCGGAAAAACCAAGGTAGATCCAGCCGTTTTTTTCGTAATCAGGATGCACCGCAACCTCCATCATGCCACCCTGCCCGTGCTGAATCACAGTAGGAGTTCCCTCGACCGGTTCCGATTCAAGCACGCCATCGGCACTGATGACCCGCAAGCCCCCGGCGTGCTCAGTGACAAGCCGACGACCATCAGGGAAAAAGGCAATCGCCCAAGGCTTCTTGAGACCATCCTCAACAAGGTATTCAATCTCGTAGTCCGCCCGATCCGTCTTGGTGACCTTGCCAAGCTCCGGCTTTGGATAGGTGATCCCGTTGCTCAATGCTTCGCCTTCCTTTTCCCGAAAGAAGACCACCATCGCGTGAATCTGAGTATCCGAAAGGAGATGCTCCCACGGTGTCATCCCAAACTCAAGGTTCCCCTTCTTAATGATGTGGGCAAGTTCCGCATCGGTAGAGCCGTGCTTCCATTCGCCATCAACAAGCGACGGTGCGAAACCTCCCTCAAGACGCGCACCATGACACTGGGCACAGAGCGCGCTGTATATTTTCTCCACCTTCATCGATGAGAGCGACTTCTTGGTAATCTCGGCAACGGGGTGCTTCACCGAATCGGCCGCCTGAGCAAAGCCACAGGTATGGACGAGTAGACTGGCCAGCACACTACGAATTGGATTCCATGATATCGTCATTTTCAATGACGCCATTATGTTGCTTCGTATGCTCCAGTCTAACGAAAAAACCCACAAATAAAGTGGATTGGACCGCAAAATCATCAAAAGTAGCCATGTCGTCATTCGAAATGTGATCGAGGCAGCTGGAATTCAAATCAGATTCGCTCTCGCAAAAAAAATGAGCGGATTTGTAACCAATCAAGAACGAGGTTCGAACTTTCTCATGAACACCCGATTATTGATCGGGGATATCCTTAAGAAACTCATGAATACAAAACAAATTCTCTATATCGGAGGCGGGAGCTTCTTTGGAGCCGTCGCAGCCGTTCTTCTCATGAAGGCCTCTCCTTCAGGGAACGACAATGTCATTGATCAAGAGCCTTCCGCTGACCTCAAGGTCTCCCAAGTGGCGACAGGTCAAGATCAGGAGAACGGTAAACCTGAAGGTGTCGCACCCACAAGATCGATCCTCGGGCAATTGGCTGAGGAGAATCCCGAGCTAGATATCGATGAACTCAAGAATCGACGCGAAGAATTCGCTGATTCGATGAAGGAGCGGCAAATGGAACGTTTAACCAACAAGATGGCCCAATGGAGTGCTGCTCTGGGCCTTGATGCAGAACAACAGAAGAAGATGGTAGAGATTGCCGACCAGCAGCTTACCGAACTTGAGCAAATTACCGTCAGCGCCTCGGAGAGTGGCGATCCTGCTGCCATTTCCGAGTCAGCAAAGCGCGCCATGGCGATTTTGAGTGGTCGGGCTTTGGAGGACTCGATGGGCGAACTCCTTAGCCCCGGGCAACAGGAAAAACACCAGGAGTTCAGTTCACGACAGAACGAAAGCCGGGCCGAAGGGAAAACTCTCCGGCAGCTTGCAAGTCTTCAGGAAGATCTCATGTTAACCCCGGAACAAAGAAATGACGTCTACGGTGTTCTTTACGAAAATTCGGTTGCTTCAGTGCAGGATGACTCTGGTATCAGCTCAATGATTGAGACCTTCGCCTCCCAATCGGGAATGAGCCTCGACCCTTCCCTTCAAGGGGTGATTTCGCAAATCGCAAACGAAGGTCTCGCTGGACTGGCCTCCGGGCAAAGCATGGACCGCGAGTCGATCACGGAGATGGCCGCAAGTGCCGCCAAAGAATCCATCGCAAAGCAGGTAGAGCAACTCCGACCGATCTTGAGCGCTGGACAACTTGAGCTCTACCGCAGCCAGTTAGAAAGCCGCGTGGGTAATATTATGAAACTAGGTGGCTCCGGCGAATAGACTGAAGTCGTTGATTTCTTCCAGCCCGGGAAAGCTCGCTTGCCTACCCGGGCCTTTTACCCTCATTCCCATGAACACCAAAGGCACCGCATTCACTTTTTTGCTGATAGTTTTGGGCCTTGTTCCCTGCATCGCAGAGCCCGTTCGACATCAAGATATCAGCTCGACTTCTCCGTGGGCCGCCCATCTTGATTTCACGAAGCTAAGTCATCCGCCCCTCGATGGCTTCCTGCTGCAGGTCGCCGGGTTCGATCGTGTTCTGCAGCTCCAAAAAGTTCTCAAGGAAAAGCATGCGATTGATTGGGAATCAGTTGAAGGAGTGACCCTCTTCGGGGCCGGTGACAGATTGAGTGAAACGGCAATCATTTTACGCGGGGACATGGAGAAGATTGACTTCACCAGTCTCCCAATCGCAAAAAATCTCCCCCTCCATCACGGAGTCAAACTCAGACAGGGACCTGATTGGCAGGAATCTTCGCTGATCGTAGCGAGACCATCGGATCAGGCGTGGATCGTGGGCACTTCTCTCCAGGCAGCAAAAGATTCATTGGATCTATTGGCCGGTCGCAAAAAATCCAGGAGCTCAGCCACTCTCCCCGCAGACGCGGCGAACGAACTAAAATCGGCGGCCGCAATGCTCTCGCTCGATATGAAGAAACTAAATGCGGAACTCCAATTCGAGGCCGACTTTACCAGGGCGATTCGCCAAGCCTGGTTCCTGATTGGATCTCGAGATAAGCTCATTGAAGCGACGGTCATGATCCATAGCACTGATGGCGAAGGTTTACTCTTTCTTCAGAAACATCTGAACCTGCTCACCGCTCTCTTACTGGCCCAACCGGATCCCCCGGCGACTTGGTTGGAGTTGGCTGGAGCCATCAAAATCAAGACCCACGGCAATTGGATGACCTTGAAGGTTGCCGCTTCGCCGGAAAAGGCGGCGGTGTTTTTGAAAACCCTCGAATCACTTTTTGTCAACGCTCCGGATTCATCCAAGCAGGGAAATTGAAACCCATAATGGATGCGATGAATGAATCGGACGAAGAACTTCTGACCAAATGCCAGGAAGGATCTACCCGCGCCTTTGAAGCTCTCCTCCATCGCTATCAACCTCGAGTTCTTCGCTTCGTCGAAAGGCAAATTGGAAATCTTGAAGATGCCCGGGACGTTACCCAACGGACCTTTCTCCAGGTGCATGGCAGCCTCTCACGCTTTCGACCTGGGAACCGATTTCCCCCTTGGCTATTTACGATCGCCCGCCGACAGGGAATCGACTTTCTTCGCCAGGACGGATCTCGCCGCCGGGTTCACGAACAGCTGGTGGCAGAACCGAAACCGGACAGAGAAGCCGACCCTCAAAAATTGCTCTCACAACAGGAAGAAGTCGATGCCATCTGGCATTGGGTACGAACCAACTTGGATGGACGTTCCGCTGAGATCCTCTGGTTGCGAATTCAAGAAGATCTCGATCTATGCGAGATCGCCAAAGTGACCAAACTAAGCCAATCAAACGTGAAAGTTCTCCTTCATCGCGCCCGAAAGTCGCTCCTTAAAACCTTCCCTTAAAGGAGTCCCCAACTCGACCTCAAATCCAAATCATTCAATGAAACGTATTCTCTGCCACCTTGCCCAAAGAAACCAGCACCTCAACGGACCGATTGCGAAACATCTTTCCAGCTGCCAGGAATGCCAGGAATTCTATCAGCAGGTATCATCTCTCGAATCCCGACTCGTCACTGGCGCCGGAGAATCGGACCCCCAACTTTGTGCCGAGATCATGGCCAGTATTTCATCAAAAAGACCTGCAAATATTGCAACGCCTAAATGGGCCTGGATCTCATCTCCTATGGCTCTCTCAACTGCGGTTGCTTTGGTGTTCTTACTCATTGGAATTTCAGTGGTCACCAACTTCAAAAATCCTAGCCAAATTGCAGATGTTCCTGTTGAGCGAATAGAAGCCCCCCCGATTCCTGTCCCCGAAGTGTCTCAGAAAATGACTCTCGCTTATGCCCAGCAGCAACAAGAGTTTCTTCAGAGAGACGCCTTGAAACTAGGAGCCCACCTCCGGGGGAATTTGATCCTCTTCCGGCCCGACGATCAATAGAAGAACGAAACAGCCGCCTGTGTCCCTTTTCTAACTTCGACAGAAGACCCGTATCCGCTTAGCCTTGAGCCGTAAGGACGTCGACTTCCAGAAAGCATCCCTACGATCTCAAGAAATCGCTCACAATCAGGATGTCCTTTTACTTCAAAACACTTCTCTTCTTTACCCTCACTCACTTCGCGTGCGCCGTTGAATCTTTCCGATTCGAAGTCAAGACCATCGCGGAAGACTTCGCCCGCCCCATGGGCATGGATCTTGGGCCGGATGGCTCGATTTATCTCATCGAACTGCAGGGAAAAGTGAGCCGGATCCATCCGGTCACCGGAGACCGGACTACTCTTGCTGAAATCAAAGTTTTCGGGGAGCAAGAGAACGGACTCCTTGGAATCGCCCTCGATCCAAGCTTCAAAAAAAACAATCACCTCTTTCTCCTCTACTCGCCCTCGGACTTTGTGGGCCAGCGCATCAGCCGCTTCACTCTCAATGACGATACTCTCACTGATGAAAAGAAGGTCATCGAATGGGCCACCCAGCGACGCGAATGTTGCCACCACGGCGGCATGCTTAAATTTGGACCCGATGGTTGCCTTTTTGCCTCCGCCGGTGACAACACCCACCCCTTTGGAGACTCTGCCTCATATGCTCCGATCGATCGACGTCCCGGTCGCGAACCTTGGAACGCCGAAAAATCAGCCGGTAACCCGAACGATCTTCGCGGCGGTTTGATTCGCATCAAAATTCAACCTGATGCCTCCTACAAAATCCCCGCAGGGAACCTCTTCCCTCCCGGAACTATCGGAACACGTCCTGAAATCTACGTCATGGGATGTCGCAATCCGTGGAAGTTTTCCATCGATTCCAAATCCGGCCACCTCTACTGGGGCGACGTGGGTCCCGATGCCGGAAATGACGGACCACGAGGCCCCCGCGGTCACGACGAAATCAATCAGGCGCGCAAGCCTGGTTTCTTCGGTTGGCCCTACTTCATCGCCGACAACAAACCCTACGCACGAGTAGACTTCACCAACGGCAAAGTGGGCGCAAAGTTCAATCCCACCAAACCGATCAACGACTCCCCGCTCAATAGCGGGCGCAACGATCTCCCGCCGGCCCAATCCGCTTTCATCTACTATCCCTATGCAGACTCACCTGAGTTTCCCGCCGTAGGAAAAGGAGGACGCACCGCATGTGCCGGGCCTGTTTTTCACTACCGCCCTGAATTTAAAGAGACCGGAGGGCTCCCCATCGAATTCGATCATTGCCTACTCTTTTGGGACTGGAATCGCACCTTCATTAAATGGGCCCGCCTTGACAAAAACGAAAACCTCACTGGAATCGAAGAGTTCCCGCTTCCCGTCAAAATCAAACGTCCCTCCGACGCTCTCATTGCTCCCGATGGCACTCTCTGGATCACCGACTACGGCTCGACCTGGGGAAATAACAAGGACGCCCGTCTCATTCACATCAGCTACCGCCACGGAAACCTTGATCCCGTTGCGCAATTCCAATCCGACCGGAAGCACGGACCCATTCCTCTTTCCGTGAATCTCGACGGCTCGGGATCAAAAGATCCCGAAGGTGGAAAACTTCGCTATTCGTGGACTCATCAAGGCAAGGAATTCTCAACCGCCGTCACTCCAAAACTCACTTTCCCCGAATCAGGCGATCACCTGATCACACTCAAAGTGACCGACGAAAACGGTGCAAGCTGCATCACCGCTCACACCATCACCGCCGGAAATACGCCACCAACTCTCGTTTTCGAAGCTCCTCTCGATGGATCTTTCTACACACCCGGAAAACCAGTCCCATTCCAACTCCACATCTCTGACCGGGAAGACGGCGACTCACAAAAAGACCCCTCTCCTTTTGCAACTACAGTCGTCACTCTCGCTCCTTTGGCCAAGGAAGCACCGGGACTCTCAGCCATCCGGGCCTCCGATTGTTTCAACTGCCATCACGCCACTCAGAAACTCATCGGCCCTTCCTTCAACGAGATCGCGAAACGCTACAAGAACGATCCCGCCGCTTTTGACCAATCTGTTAGTCGCGTGATTTCCGGATCAGCCAAAGTCTGGGGCGAGATTCCCATGCTTCCTCATCCCAACCTCACCCGGGATAAAGTCGGCTCCATGATCCGTTGGATCTACTCACTCTCTGCCAAGAACGTGCCCCAGGTCTCTCGGGGGGCAGCCGGGACCATCAACCTCCCCTTACAGGACCAAACGCTCGAACTCTCCGCAAATTACACCGATTACGGCGGCCCCAGTAGAAGGGCTTCTCCACTCTCCGGAGGAGCGGCAATCCGCCTCCATCCCCGAACCATTCAAGCCGAATCCTATACCACGAACAACGGGACCCAAATTCTCAACGCCAACGAGAAACCATTCCTCGGAGCAATCAATCATTCTCATTGGACCGAATATCACCGCTTTCGACTCGAAGGCTGTCAAAAAATAACCTTCCGTTATGCCTCCGCCGGCAATGGCGCGACGGTGACGATCACCGCGAATGGCAAGAACATCGGCGCCGCCTTTATGAAACCAACCGGCAATTGGAACACGTGGAAGGAAGTCTCCATCCCTCTTACTAACCTTCCCTCCGGGCTTGTAAATCTCCGCCTGACCTTCACCAATCCCGGCAAACAACATCTCGCCAATCTCGACTGGTTCCGCTTCGAATAATCTCCCTCACAAAATCTCTCCTTCCTCGAAAGACAAAAACGAAAAGTCAGCAACAAAGCCACAAATCCCTCCGCTCCAAAAGCTGCGCCGGAATACTGATCGCGATCTCCGCAGGCGCGTTTCATCCAATCGGAAATCCCACCGGACACTCGAGCAGACCCTCTTCGATCTCATCTTCTCGTAGCTCGCGTAAAAGCACACTTTTTCCATTTTTTATAAAGCAGGATTCAGAGTCTTCCTCAACACCGATGACCGCCTCATGAGTGAGACCGAAATATCACAGGAACTCACCCTCGCCACTGAGCTCTTCGACCTCTCACTCGCCGATATCGAAAAGATAACTGTAAATGCCGTAAAGGATAGCTTTGCGTCCTACCACGATCGCGTCGATCTCATCTACCGCTCCATCCTCTCTACCGTTGCCATCCTCTTCGCCGAACTCAATGCCCTTGTCTTCTCCGGAGAATTTACCCAGCCGCACTCGTCATGAATCCACGCTTTTCCGCCGTCACCCTCCAGCTTCCCCATTGGCTGGAATCAGAACTTCCATCCGCGGATCACATCTTCGCAACCCCAGAAGACCGTATGGGCTTGGTCCTCCGCCTCGCCTCCCTCAATATAAAACATCAAACCGGTGGACCCTTTAGCGCTGCCGTTTTTGATCTGGAATCAGGCACCCTCATCGCCCCCGGGGTCAACATCGTCGTCGCCTCCCATGCCTCCATCGCCCACGCCGAAATGGTCGCCGTTTCCATGGCTCAACGAAGCCTGCTAACTCACGACTTGGGGAGCCTCGGAAACAGCGGAACCCAGCTCGTCACCAGCGTCGCGCCCTGCGCGATGTGCCTCGGAGCAGTCCCTTGGTCCGGAGTGCGCAGCCTTATCTGCGGAGCTCGTGAAGAAGACGCCAACGCCATCGGCTTCGATGAAGGGTCAAAGCCCACCGACTGGGTCGCCCAGCTCGAAACCCGGGGAATCACCGTCCAAAACGACCTCATGCGCGATGCCGCTGCCAACGTCCTCAAGACCTACAAAGAATCAGGCGGAGTCATCTACAACGGCCGCTCTCCTAACTAATACCAAGTCGCAGCAATCTCTTAGGATCTAAGAATTCAGCTTAAGCGCGGCTTTCTCCGCTGCCGACTTAAGATGATCCTTCCCTTTGAGCGATTCCGCCTCTGAAGTGAGGCGCATACCAACAGGCTTGGAAACTCCAAATTCTTCCATCGTCACGCCATACATCACGTCGGCGCGTTCCATGGTGCGTTTGGAGTGCGTCACGATGATGAACTGACTCTGATCGATGAAGGCATCGAGCACATTCAGAAAGCGCCCAATATTTGATTCATCAAGCGGCGCATCAAGCTCGTCAAGCACACAGAAGGGACTTGGCTTCACCATGTAGATGGAAAAGAGCAAGGCAACGGCAGTCATAGAGCGCTCTCCACCTGACATGAGGGAGATGGATTGAAGCTTTTTTCCGGGAGGCTTGGCGATCACTTCGATGCCGCACTCAAGTGGGTTATTGACGTCTTGCAGAATCAGATCGGCCGTCGCTTTATCTCCGAAGAGACGCTTGAACATCAACTTAAAGTTGATCGCCACTGCGTTGAAGGTCTCAGCAAAGAGACGTTCGGACTCAGTGTTGATTCGATCGATAATTTCAAGAAGCTGAGCCTTCGAATTAACGAGATCGTCGTGCTGATTTTTAGTGAATGTATGACGCTCTTCGAGTTCATCGTATTCTTCAATGGCATCGAGGTTCACGGGACCCATCGAATCAAGACGACGCTTGAGGTCCGCGACAATTGCTTCGACAAACTTCCAGTCAGGACCTTCTTCGGTGATCTCCGCAGGGAGAACGTCCTTTTCAGCTTCAAGGACGACAAGTTGCTCCTCTTGCTCGTTTTCAACGTTCTCTCCTCCTTCACCATCGGGAACCACCGCGCTCCGACCTCGTTTCTCAACCTGCTTGCGGTCAGCAATACACGACATGAGAACATGAAAGTCAGGATTGAAGGATTTGATTTCGATCTGATGGCGTTCGAGCACCGAATTTTCGAGATTCTCCAGGCGAAGGTCGAGCTTGGTAGCTGAAACCTCCTCTTTACCAATCTGATTCGAAACTCGTGATTGCTTCTGTCGGATCTCCGTGAGTTGAGACTCCGATTCATCAATCAGTTGTTTGAGATTAGCACGAGACCCATCGGCCTGGCTTAACTCAGCAGAAACTGATTCGACATCCTCGCGGTAGCCGCCCATTTCATTTTCCAATGATTCATTCTCCTCATCACCTTGCACAATGCGATCACGAGAAGACTTGATCTCATTTTGCCGTCGATGGTTGAGCTCGGTGAGTTCATTAATACGAGACGTCATGGGGTGCTGCTCACGGGCCGCTGAATCACGAGCCTGCTTTTCGACCGCCAGAGCGGTGCGGGCTTCATTGAACTGCTCTTGTGATGCCCTTTCGCGATCCATCACCTCCTCGACGTGCTTCTGAAAATTACGACTATCGTCCTCGAGAGCAGTCAATCGCTCCCGCGCACGTGCAAGTTCGTTCTCCATCGCGGAACGACTATCGCATGCTGTTTTTTCGCGGCCATTAAGTTCCTCACGTTCCCACTGATTGTTGGCAACCTTGGTAGCAAAACCTTCAGCCTCCCGCTTCGCCAGTGACAGCTGTCCGTTCAAGGTCGACTCCTCCACTTTGTGACGCTGCACGCAATCTTTGGCTGATTCGACTTCTTCACGAAGCTCCTTCACTCGCTCTTCGAGCTCCTGAATCTTAGCCTGCGCCTCCTTCTCTGCCTCTGCGAGTTCTTGCGTTTCCGCTTCCAGAGAAAGAACTTCATTTTGGCGCATCAAGAGAGAGTCTTTCTGACCTCCGGAGCACCCTCCTTTAAGAAGCCCTTCAGAGGAAAGGATCTCTCCACATGAGGTGACGAAAGTGAGATCAGGATAGCTCGTCCTGAGCTTACCAGCCACGCTTCGGTTAGGAACAATGATTACTTTGCAAAGCAGATGCTCCATTAAGCCAATCAGCTTGCCCTCGACCGTAACAACATCTAAGGCCCAAGCCTTCGCGCCTTCGGGAAGCGCCTCAATCTGACTACCGGACGATGCAGGAAGGAAGCTCTCCGGGAGAAGTGCGGCCTCTCCCTTCTTCCCCTCGGTCAGTCGGTCAATGATCTCATTGGCTAGTTTATCGTCTCGCACAAGAATAGCCTGAAGATGGTGACCCAAAGCGGCTTCGAGTGCAGCAGCATACTCGTCAGGAACTTTCAAGTGGGCTCCAAGAACTCCATCCAATCCTGGTTTGATGAGAGCGGAATCATTAAGTCCGTTGAGCACCGCCTGAGTCCCCTTCTGCAAGCCTTCTCCGCTTGCGATGAGTTGTCGAAGAACATCCAAACGAGACCCCTTTTTAGAGAGTTCGCGATGAAGCTCGGAAGCAGCCTTTCGCGCGGCATCGAGAGATCCACGACAGGCCTGAAACTCGCGTTCGGTCCGCTCCTTGGCAGCTTCGAGATCAGGGACGCGCTTCAGATGCTCTTCAAGCTGCAGTGAAATTTCGTCACGCTCTGCGATGGCCTTACTGTTTTCACTCGAAAGACGCTCAGCCTCTTCTTCGAGCTGCTTCATGCGCTCGCGATTTCCTTCCATTTGAGAAAGGGCGCTTTCGATCTTCGCTTGCGAGGACGCGATAATTGAATGAGTTGCGTTTGCCTCGGCACGAGCTTTTCGTAGCTGAGCTTCTAAAATTTGGCGCTCTTGAACCAACTTGGAAGCACCCTCCTTGCGCTCCTTGAAATGAGTTTCCTGATCGAGAATTCTCTTTTCCAGTTCGACGAGAGCGAGCTGGGACTTGTCCAAGGATTCCTTCTGCTTGTTCAAACGATCCGCAGTCTCACTGATCTCATTTTCATTCTTAGAAAGACGCTCAGTGAGTTCCCCCTTCCGCTCGTTATTGAAAGCTCTGCGGTTCTCGGCAGCCTGAATCGAATTTTTCTTATCCGAGAGCCTTTGCCTCAGACCGGAAAGTTTGGCATCCAATGCTTGGGCCAAATTCCGGGCTTCCACGACCGCAGTTTCGCGCTCCGGCATATTTGCCTCGATCGAGCCACGCTCTCTCTCAAGCGAAGTCAGTGAGACCGTCAACTCTTCACGCTGACCGCTCAGCTGAATGAATTCGCGATGACTCAGGTGAGTATCGAGAATTCCAACATCCTTTGAGAGAGCCTGATAGCGACGTGCCTTGGAAACCTGACGCTTCAAGGAATTCATGCGGCGTTCCTGCTCAGCCAAAACATCGGAGACACGCAGAAGATTGCCCTCGGTATACTCAAGCTTTCGAAGCGCCTCCTTCTTTTCCTTTTTTGACTTGGTAATTCCCGCAGCTTCCTCGAATACCTGACGTCGATCCTCAGGCTTAGCCGAGAGAAGCATGTCGATTTTCCCCTGCTCCATGATAGAGTAGGAGGAGCGGCCGATACCAGTATCCATGAAGAGTTCCCCGATGTCACGAAGCCGACAACGTGTGCCGTTGATCAAGTACTCGGACTTTCCGTCGCGATAAACCCGGCGCGTAACCGAAACTTCATTATGATCGGTTTTAAGAATGCTCTCGCAGTCTGCCAAAGTGAGCGTGACCTCTGCCATCCCAAGCGGCTTCCTTTTTTCCGCGCCATTAAAAATAACATCCGCCATTTCTCCGCCTCGGAGCGCTTTGGCTGAAGTTTCTCCCAAGACCCACCGGATTGCGTCAACAACATTTGATTTACCACAACCATTGGGCCCGACGATACCGGTGACTCCTTTGGCAAATTCAAGATAGGTCTTATCGGCGAAAGACTTAAAGCCATGGATGTGAAGGGATTTTAAATACATGTTCTAGAAAGGCAGTGAGTGAGTGGAATGAAACGCGCTTCACTCCGAACTACTTCACACTAGAACCCGGATGCCCTCCTCTCAAGTGAACAGAGAAATAAATACCTTATTTAGTGCCCTTACACAAAAACAATACAACATATTGTGCCTTAGGTCGTTTTAGCAAAGCAAACTAACCTGCAAAAGCATGCGCCGGTAGCCCCTTGACACCCAAACCCGAAATCCGAAATAACCTTCCGGCATCCTCCTCGATCTCACTCTTGTGAATTCCAGTCGTCACATAAAGTTCGTCCAGGCCGTCACCGCCAAAGGCAACTGCGGTGGTCTCCAAACAGGGCAGATCAATCTGTTGAACCTTCGCACCTGACGTGGGATCATAGCAGATCACACACGCGCCATGGCAAAAGGCGACCCAGAGATTACCATCCTCATCGATCGCCATCCCATCCGGTGATGATTCCAGGTCTCTCGTTGAAACGACTTCTTCAGGATTTTTAAGCTCACCATTTGCATAATCAAAACGCAGCACAGATTTACGGGGAGTGTCGATGTAGTAGAGCGAAGCTCCGTCCTTTGACCAAACGATGCCATTCGAGTTCGTGACGGGCCCAAAGGACTTGCTCACTTCAAGATTGGGAGAAAGACGATAGAGATCAGCATCACCCTCCTTTTTAACCAAGCTAATCGTTCCCGCGAAAAAGTGACCATCGGGAGAGCATTTCCCGTCATTAAAACGATTATTCTTCTTTTCCGGTTCAGGATCGGAGATGGCGGTCGTCTTCCCCGATCTTGGATCCAGGAAGTGAAATCCACTATCACCGGCAATCACAAAGCCTCCCTTTTGCCGCGGAACGACCGCTCCTACCCTTTCACCTACGTTGAAAACCTCTTCTTCTCCACTATCGGGATTCACTGAAATCACGCGATGCTCCTCAATATCAACGTAGACGAGACGTCCTTCCCACCAAACAGGTCCCTCACCCCACTGCGCGCGGTATTTCCCAATAAGATCGACTTTCATACTGGGGAATGAACCGAAGTCCGTCTACCATGTCGAGTTTGCAGTTTTAAAAATATTGAAATTCAATAATCGCCTATACTTAAGATTTCCTATATAGTTAGGGCACCCTAATCTTGACTTGCACTGTCAATGCTGGCATCTTAATCACGCGTTATTCACATTTCGTGACCTTTGCATCCTGCCAGACCACTATTTAGTATGACAAGCGATACCGCCTCTTGGGTTTACTTTAGCCTCTACACCCTCGTCCTTCTTGGACTTGCAGGGTATGGTTTCCACCGTCTCACAACTCTCTTCCTATACTTTAAGTATCGGAATGATATTCCAGTGCCGGAGGAGGAATTTGAAGAGCTGCCTCTTGTTACCGTTCAACTTCCCGTCTTTAACGAGATGCATGTTGTCGACCGCTTGCTCGATGCTGTAGCCGCACTCGACTATCCTCAGGACAAGCTCCAGATTCAGATTCTCGACGATTCAACGGACGAAACCGTCGAGATTTCGATGGCTGGAGCGGAGCGCCTTCGTCAGCAAGGATTTGACGCAGAGTGTATCCACCGCACTGACCGGACGGGCTATAAAGCGGGTGCCCTCGAAAACGGAATGAGTTCATCCAAGGGTGAATACATCTTGATTCTCGACGCCGACTTCGTCCCTAATCCCGATCTTCTTCAAAAGACGATGCATCATTTCACCAACGACAAGATTGCCCTCGTGCAGACTCGTTGGGGTCACCTGAACCGGAACTACAACGCGCTCACCCGCATCCAGGCCCTCTTCCTCGACGGACACCTAGAAATCGAGCAGACCGCTCGTAATCGATCTGGCCGTTTCTTCACCTTCAATGGCACCGGCGGAATCTGGCGCAAGTCAGCAATCGAAGATGCCGGCGGCTGGGAGCACGACACCTTGACGGAAGACATGGACCTGAGCTATCGCGCCCAGCTCAAGGGATGGAAGTTCATCTTCCTTCGCGAAGTTGAGACGCCTGCTGAACTTCCTGTCGACATGGCCGGATTTAAAAATCAACAGCATCGCTGGACCAAAGGATCAATTCAGTGCTGCAAGAAGTGCCTTGGATCAATCTGGAAAAGCAAATACTCGCTCAGCATTAAGCTGGAAGCGACCGCTCACCTCACCTCGAACTTTGCTTACCTCCTCCTGATCGCGCTCTGCTTCCTTATCTTTCCGAAGAATACTTGGGGGCCTCAACTAGACTTCTGGGAACGCGTCATGATCGACCTTCCGATCTTCTTCTTCGCCTCCTGCTCGGTCGTTATTTTCTACACCGTTGCGCAGAGAGCCCTCCACCCTAAGACATGGCTGAAAGAGATTCTCTATCTCCCCCTTCTTCTTGCCCTTGGAATCGGCATGGCAGTCAACAACGCCAAAGCCGTCCTCGAAGCCATCGTCGGTCATGAGACCGGATTTGTCCGCACTCCGAAATACGGAATTGAAGGACAGCAAAAGGTTCAAATTCGTAAGAGTCGCTACAAGGCGCTCAAGAGCCTCACTCCTGTTTTCGAACTGATGTTTGGAATGTTCTTCGCCTATGTCGTGCTCGACGCCGCATCTGGCGGAAACTGGCCTTCAGCAATCTTGCTTCTTCCTTTCCCTGTCGGGTTTTTCTACACTTCAGTCTCTTCGCTGAAACAAATGGTTAGCTTTGATCAGTTTGTCCCCGCGTTCCTATCGCGCCGTTAATATTCGATTTGAATGCCGTGCCTTCATCCCGCTTAATCCTTCTAGCTTTCTTAGCTCCCCTCGTACTGATCACTGTCTCTTGCAGCGGTTCAAATTACGGCGAGCGGAACAAAATACTGGTGAGTGTTCGCGACCAAAAAATACTTTTGGTGCAGGACGGCAAGCCCGTGAAGGCCTACCCGGTCTCCACCTCCAAGTTCGGTCTCGGAAGCGGAAACAGAACAAATAGAACCCCTCTCGGCAGATTGGAAGTTGCTAAGAAAATTGGAGGTAACGCTCCTGTAGGCGCTGTCTTCAAGGGCAGACGCCGCACGGGTGAAGTGATTCGCCCTAATGCTCCCGGACGTGACCCAATTGTCACACGCATTCTTTGGCTCCGCGGAGTAGAGCAGCACAATCGCAACACGATGGCCCGCTGCATATACATTCATGGGACTCCGGAAGAACGTAACATTGGACGTCCAGTGTCTTACGGCTGTATTCGCATGAAATCGAAACATGTTATTGATCTCTTTCGTCGTGTTGGTGTTGGCACAGATGTCCAAATCATCCGAGGATCACTTGATACCACCCATCCCGGGCACTCCTACTATGCACGTCATGGTGGACGTCCTCGTGCCACTGCCACACGTTGGTGATCGACTTCCCCGCAGAGTTTGATTTTCTCTCTGCGTGCTCCTTGAAATCGATCATGACGCCCTGCGGGAATTCCCTGCTGAAAAAAAAATCTCCTACTTTAAGGAGAAGATTAGCTCAGCCGAAAAGCAGCTCCACAAGCGTCATCTCGATGGCGAATCCGGCTTAAAGAACGCCCAGAGTAGGTCGCGCTACATCGACCAACTGATCATCGGCTTACATCAGGCTTTCGATCCTGAAAATGAATCCGGTCTAGCGATCGTCGCGAATGGCGGTTTCGGGCGAGGCATCATGAATCCCGGTTCGGATATTGACCTCCTTTTTCTGACTCCAACGCCTTCTCAGAAGATCTCAAAAATCGACGCCACGCTCATCCAGTCGATTCAAATGCTCATCTGGGATCTTGGCTTCAAGTTCCTCCCTGTCACTCGCTCGATGCAGGAATCCATCACCGAAGCAAAACAAGAACCGATCTCGCGAACGACCCTTCTCGATTCTCGCCTCATCATCGGTAATGAAGAACTCTTCGAGAAATTTTCAACTCGTTTCCGAAAAGAATGTATTGCCAAAGACAAAGTCGCTTTCTTTGAGGAACGGAGTCAAGACATCAGGAATCGACACGCCAAATATTCCCATACCGTCTTTCTTCAGGAACCAAATATCAAAGAAAGTCCAGGGACTTTGCGCGACTACCAGAACCTCGATTGGATCATTGATGCCGAAGCAGGAACACGCTCCATGACGGAACTCGTTTCCAAACGTATCCTCACCAAAATGGCCCGACGCGAACTCAAGGATGCCTTTTATTTTATGCACCGCGTTCGTAACGCGCTGCAATATCACGATAAAGGAAACGACATCCTTACCCTCCGCTTTCAAGGGGTTATTGCCGACGAGTTTGAATACCCGTCTTCCAGTATCTTGCGTCGAATCGAAGCCTTCATGCGAGATTACTACAGGCATGCGAGAAATATCCATAATCACACGAAGTCCATCTTTGAAATCTTTGAGCTTCAACACGACGAGGAGACTTCCGGGTTTCGATTTCTTCCCTTTACGCGTAAGAAATCAAAAACGATTCAACTTGATGACTACACGATCCGCCAAGGTCGCCTTTTCGCAAAACGTAAAGAGATCTTTGAGGAGAATCCCAATCGACTTATTAGGCTCTTTGTATACTGCCAGCAGCATCAGGTAAGCCCCTCCCCTGCACTTCGCAAACTCATCAGGGCAAGTTGGAATCTCATCAATAAATCCTTTCGTAGCCGAAAAGAGAACCGGGAATCTTTTCGAGAACTTCTCCAGCATAAAGGGAAAGTCGCCACTACTCTGCGCCTGATGCATCGCACGGGAGTCTTGGGTCGCTACCTTCCAGAATTCGGTGCGCTTGATTGCCTCGTTCAACACGAATTTTTTCATCGCTATACCGCCGATGAACACACCCTGAGATGCATCGATCAATTGGATTCTCTCATCGACAACGATTCTCAGGATCGCGCGCTCTATCGTGATCTCTTTTTAAAACATCAGGATTCCTACGCTCTATATATTGCACTGATCCTCCATGACACCGGACGGGCCGAGAATGTCCGAGAGCACATCGACGGCTCGTCCATGCTCGCAGTAAGGCTCTGCAAACGCCTTCAAATCACCGGAGGCCGGCGATCCCTCATTATGTTCCTAGTGGATCACCATCTTACCTTGTGGCGCTTTGCGACGAAGAAGAACATCGATGACCCCGAAGTCATTGCTGAGTTTGCCGGTCTGATGCGCGACCGCCATCGCCTCGACGCCCTTCTTTTGTTTACCTTTGCCGATTCAAACGGCACTAGCGAGGAAACTTGGTCTCCTTGGAAGGAGACCCTTATTCTTCAGCTCTATCGAAATACGAGAGATCATCTTTCTGAATCTCCGAATGCGGGCAAAGAAGAACTTGCCACCGAGTTTGAAGAGATTCGGACTGAAATGAAAAGGAGCCTCAACGAGAAGCATTACGAAATCTTTGAAGAACATTTTAAATTGATGCCGCGCCGCTACTTCCGCTTCCGAAGCAAGCGCAGCATCCGCAAACATATCGTCGCCCTTTGGCAATTTATCGACCGCAGGGCGCGACGACCCGATACTCCCTTTGAATGCGCCGTCCAATGGTTAGAGCGACCTAAATTTGGATACACCGAGTTGATTATCGCGGCCCGAGAAACACCGCTCCTCCTAGAGAAAACCTGTTGCTCCCTGGCGGTGCACGAAATGAACATTCTTTCAGCCGATATTTACACCCGTCCCGATGGTATCGTCCTCGACCTTTTCCGCGTTTGCACGAAAGATTTCAAAGCCGAGGAGAACCGTTCGCGTCAAAAAGCAGTCGTCAAAACTCTTTACGGCATTAATGAATCGGACAACTATGACTCAAGTATCTATCTAAAGAAAAAGGTCAATTACCTCAATCCAGAGACCGAACAAGTCATTAAGTTCCCAACCCGTGCCTGGATCAGTAATGAACTGGACCCTCATTTCACGGTGATTGAACTTCAAGCCCTAGACCGCATTGGTCTTCTTCACGACGTTTTCAAAACAGTGAACACTTTTGGATTTAAAACGGTCCATTGCCGAATCTGCACTGAAAAAGGAGCCGCCCTTGATTCAATTTTCATCTGTACCGATGACGAACAGAAAGTTACTGATCAGCCATCTTTGGAGAAACTAAAAGGAGAGCTAAACGCCTTACTTGAGGGGTAGACCCGCTGTTTTTCCTTCCAACTTCACCGAAGAGGGCCAGAATTGAACTCCATGAGGATCTTCATTCTCCTCTTCGGGCAAGACCTGCAATTCAAATATTTGGACCGAAGTAAATGACAAAATCGTAAGATCCAGCTTCACTGGCATTTCCTTTCTCGGAAAAAGCGTCAAATGAAAGTGCTATAAGAAGTGATTTTTTCAGAACACTGAATAAAGTCAAAAAGTGCCGGACCAACTTCCCCTCATTGCTAACGACTCCTGGCTTGATCCAGTTGCCCCGGTTGTTGAGGGTCGCCACCAGCGCTATCTCGATGTCCTCGCAAAAATCGAGCAAAACGCAGGATCTCTCGTCGAACACGCAGCAGGCCACCAATATTTTGGTGCCCATTTAGAGGGCAATGAATGGACCCTTCGGGAATGGGCTCCGGGAGCTCAAAGCATTTACCTCGTGGGAGATTTTAACGCATGGAGTGATGACAGCCACCCTTTCACGAAGGATGAACATGGTGTCTGGACGATCTCCCTACCTGCCAAAACCCTTTCTCACGAGACGAGGTATAAACTCTTCGTTCACGGTGCAGATGGCTCCTACCGCTATCGCATTCCTGCCTACGTCACTCGGGTTCAACAGAACCCTGAAACCAACGATTTTTGTGCTCAGATATGGCAGCCTGATGAGGGTTATCACTGGGAAAATGAATTCCGATACGACGGTGCTGCCCCCCGGATCTACGAGGCCCATGTGGGACTCGCAGGCGAAGAAGGACGGGTCCATCTATACCGTGAATTTGCTGATAACGTTCTCCCTCGTATTTCGAGACAAGGATACAATGTCATCCAGCTGATGGCGATTGCCGAGCACCCCTATTACGGATCCTTTGGGTATCATGTCGCCAATTTCTTTGCTCCCTCATCCCGTTTCGGATCTCCTGAAGACCTCAAGTATCTCATCGACACTGCGCATGGCCTCGGAATCGCGGTTCTCATCGACATCGTTCACTCTCATTCGGTCAAAAACATCGACGAGGGTCTTAATAGCTTCGACGGCTCCGACGGGCTCTATTTTCACAAAGGCGCGCACGCTAACCATCCGCAATGGGACTCCAAGTGCTTCGACTACGGAAGGCCCGAAGTCCGCCAGTTTCTCTTGTCAAATCTCCGATACTGGATCGAAGATTTTCGTTTCGATGGCTTTCGTTTCGATGGTGTCACTTCGATGCTTTACTGGCACCGTGGCACGGAAGCCTTCGGAAGCCATCACGCCTATTTTGGGCCAAGCGTCGATGACGATGCCATCCTTTATCTCAAGCTTGCAACAAAGCTCGTCCACGAACTCCGGCCAGACGCGTTGATGATTGCAGAAGACATGAGTGGTATGCCCGGACTTTGCCGTCCTATTGAGGAAGGTGGCCAAGGCTTCACCCATCGTCTTTCAATGGGGCTCCCCGACTACTGGATTAAACTTCTCAAGCACACTCCTGACGAGAATTGGAATATGGATGAGCTCTGGGAGGTTCTCACCAATCGTAAAGCGGGCGAAGCGAATATCGCCTATGCCGAGTCACATGACCAAGCCCTCGTTGGGGATAAGACCCTTGCTTTCCGACTCATGGATCAGGAGATGTATTGGCATATGGGAGTCGAATTCGAAAGCGGCGGAGTTGACCGTGGCATTGCTCTTCACAAACTAATTCGCTTTCTCACCTTCTCGTTCGGCGGCGAAGGATGGCTCAATTTTATCGGGAACGAATTTGGACACCCAGAATGGTTAGACTTCCCGCGTGAAGGCAATAGTTGGTCCTACCACTATTGTCGTCGCCAATGGTCTCTTGTCGATGATCCCACTCTCCGCTTTGTTCAAATGAATGAATTCGATCGATCCTTGCAGGACTTTGGAATTAAACATGACACCTTGAATGCACCTGACTTAGAGCTCCTCTTCGTTCACAATGATTGGAAACTCCTCTTCGCGAGAAGAGGGGAATACCTCTTCGCCTTCAATCTGAACCCTTATCAATCTTTTCCTGATCTGGAACTTCCAGTCCCTGAAAGCGGAGAATATCAAGTCATCCTCGATACCGATCAAGCAGAGTTTGGAGGGCAACATCGGATCGACGAGTCTCTGACCCTCTTAGCAAGGAATCAAAAAATTCGAGTTTACCTCCCCTCGCGGACCGCCTTGGTCTTGCAAAAAAAGTGAGCCACTCCATCGTTCGTTTATGGCAGAAGTGACTCGCGAACACCTCGTAAAAACGCTGGAGAATATTGCTCTGCTTCTTGAGCTCAAAGGAGAAAACCCGTTTAAAACAAGGGCCTATCGAAATGGAGCCGAGATTGTTCAAAATTTCGACGGTGACATTGTTACCCGAGCGATTAAGAACGACTTAAAGGATATTAAGGGATTCGGTGACGCCCTTCAACAAAAGCTCTATGAATTGGCATCCACCGGTTCGCTCGCTTATCATGAAAACCTTCGCGCAGAGTTCCCTGAGACGCTCTTCGAACTCTTCGAGATTCAAGGGCTCGGCCCCAAGAAGATCAAAGCCGTTTATGACCAATTGGAAGTCGATTCCGTGGCATCACTGAAGAAAGCCTGTGAAGATGGAAAAGTCGCTAGCTTGAAAGGCTTCGGCGCAAAGACGGCAGAGAAGATCCTCGGCGCGATTGCGAATCGAGAAAAGTTTGCTGATCGTTTTCGACTCGGCGACGTCGGTCCACTTGCTGAGACACTTTTGGAGAGACTCAAGGACCATCCCAAAGTCAGCCGTGCCGCTATCGCCGGCTCTTATCGCCGATCCAAGGAAACCCTTCACGATCTCGATTTCCTCGTCGCCACCACCGAACCATCGGAGCTCACTTCATTCTTTGCCCAAATGCCAGAGGCCGAAGAGATTATCGTTCAAGGATCCACTAAGACCACCATAAGGCTGGAGAATGGCCTCCAATGCGATCTCCGTGCTGTTTCCAATGAGCACTTTCCCTTTGCCTTGCAGTATTTCACGGGCAGTAAAGAGCACAACGTCGCTTTGCGATCGCTCGCACTCAAACAGGGCCTTTCCCTAAACGAATATGACTTCACCGGGGATGGCGAGATGCCCGAGGTCCATGAGGAAGGAGATATCTACCGGTCCCTTGGCCTCCTTTTTATCCCCCCTGAACTACGGGAAAACCGAGGAGAAATCGAAGCATCTGATCAGGGAAAACTCCCCGATCTCATCAAAAAGGAAAACCTCAGGGGCACATTTCATAACCACACCACCGCATCGGACGGGAACAACTCCCTCCTTGAAATGGCTGAGGCCGCGCATGACCTCGGTCTCGAATACTTGGGAATTGCCGATCATTCGAAAGCCTCCTTTCAAGCGAATGGACTGAATGAAGTCCGCTTACGTGAGCAGATCTCAGAAATCAGAGCTCTGAATGAACAATTCGATGACTTTGCCCTGATCGCCGGAAGCGAAGTAGATATTTTAAAAGATGGCTCACTGGACTTCGATGACGATCTTCTCCAAGAATTAGACTATTGCGTCGCCTCGGTGCACAACTCTTTTACATTGGATGAGGACACGATGACCAAGCGAATCATTCGTGCGATGGAAAACGAGCACGTTACGATGTTAGGGCACGTCACCGGCCGCCTCTTGCTCAAGCGTGACCCCTATGCCGTAAACATCGAAAAAATCATCGCGTGCGCATCCGAAACACGAACTGTCATCGAACTCAATTGTAGCCCCTATCGGCTAGACATGGATTGGCGTTGGTGGAAAAAAGCGAGGGAAAAAAATGTCCTCTGCTCCATCAACCCTGATGCCCATCGCACCGAACAATTACAGTCCCTATCCTACGGTGTTCGACTCGCCCGCAAGGGATGGCTTCGACGTAACGACGTTTTAAATACCAAGTCCTTAAAAGAGGTCCAAGCCTGGCTTGCACTCCCAAAATCCGAACGATGATTTTCAACATCCAAGATCTCGGGTCTAATCTCGATTTTCAAGATACATGGAAGCTTCAGGAAAACCTCGTTGCTCAACGACGAGCTGGAGAGATCGAAGACACCTTACTTCTGTTAGAGCATACGCCCGTTTACACAATCGGACGCACCCGGGATCAAAGCAGCTTGGAAAGAAGAGTTCAACTTCCCCATCCTGTCGTCGTGATCAATCGCGGAGGCGAAGGAACGTATCACGGTCCAGGCCAACTCGTCGGCTATGCCATTCTGGATCTTACGACCTATAAAAAAGATCTTCACCGTCATCTTCGAAATCTCGAGGAAGCCATCATCAGAACCATTGCCACCTTTGGTGTGAAAGCACAACGTAGAGAAGGCCTCACGGGAGTCTGGATTGAAGAACGCAAAATCGCTTCCTTGGGGGTAGGCGTCCGTTCCTGGGTAACCCTTCACGGGCTGGCCCTTAATGTGAACGAAGAGAGTTTACCACCCTTTCAATGGATTACTCCTTGTGGCATCGATGGCGTGCGCATGACCTGCCTTGAAAAGGAAGTAGGATCAAAAATCTCCTTATCTAAGGTTAAACATTTGCTTTCCCAATATCTAGGAGAAGTTCTCTCTCAGGAAATTTCAAGAAATTCCGTCACCACTGGTTCTAATAATCTGTGACTGATTAATCACAGGCATTGCGTTTTCCGGCGAACTCGTCTGTTCGACTCGCGGGGTTCCAGCTTCCTGCCAGTACCATTGAATAGGAACCTCTATATCAGGATGAATACTATATTGGACAGGACAACTGAGCGCCGCACTCTGAAGAATCCGGCGTTCCGGATGATATTCAGGAATTGGCATGTAAACCTCCACCAAGAGCTTGGCGATTTTGCGGGGCAGTTCTTCGGACATTTCCTTTCCAACCACTACACGCATCCCAATGAGTTCAACTCCCATATTTCTACCGGCGATTCCCATCACCGTTGCCATGCATGTCCCAAGTGCCGTTGCGATCAAATCGGTAGGCGAATAAGATTCCCCACGTCCATTATTGTCAATCGGCGCGTCCGTCTCAATCATTGTAAGAGACGGCATGTGTTGAGCGCCACAGTGCAGCTGACCTTCGTAATCAATTCGTATCTCCACCATCTTCCTGAATTTCGGCTATAGGTTCTTTTAGCTCTTGTTCATCCTCTTTTGCAAGCACGACTCTGAAACCAACAGTCTCCACCCTGCTCACGGGAGCGATATATTCCCGATGACGCATTTCCAAGTGTTGCCGATTGAAGCCTCTCCAATCCGAATCTCTCACGACTCCATACTCCCAGTCTTTCGTTCCTAATCTCAGTATATCATCCACCCATTCTTTCACGTTTCCACCCATATCGAAGAAGCCAAACTTATTGGCCTGAAATTGGCCAACTGGGGCCCCCTTTTGAAACTTATCCAGATAGCCCTCAATAGTCTTCCTTACCGGGGTGTCTTCGCTCTCGGCAGCAGCTTGATCGGAAAAATTACCTGCACCGACCGGAGGCGGCCAGAGATCGGTGCCCCATGGGAAGATATCACCATTGAGTTCATCATTATCGCGCTGCTGTAGTTCGTCGTAGCGTTCGGTAAGACCTGCGGCCCGCGACCATTCCAAATCAGTGAGAAGGCGATAGCGGTGTTGCGTTTGAATCCACTCCTCTTTCCGATCTTTCTTTGTCATCCACGCGCAAAATCCCTCAGCTTCCTTCCGGGTCATTCCCACAGCGGGGTGATCTGATGAATCAGTGGGGAACTCAGGACGCTCGATCTCAGGGTTGGCATTCAAAAACGCCTCATAATCTTTAACTCGAGTTTCCCACGCGCTCACCATCAAATCATCACCCAAGGGTGCGAGGCGCATTCCTAAACTATTCTTCCAAACTTTCGCATCTTCTCCAAAAACCACCCCTCCTTGATTGGCTTCAAGATTCACTATAATTTCTTGATGAGCCTGGTCATTGAGAGCGATCGATTCTTGGACAGCTTTATATCCTTCCAATTCCAGCGTGTAGCTCACTAATCCCGGCGGAAGCACGTAATTGGTGATATTTGTCTCTCCGATCCACTCTCCCTGAATATAGACGGAAGCCCCTTCCGGAGTCGTGGTAAACGATAGTTTGGCGTAAGGAATCACCTGAACAAGAAGCCGCAAGGGTCGAAGCCCCCGATCCCTTGCCTTCTGACTAAGACCCTCACCGGAAAAATCACGATCAAACTGAACCCTAATTTCCCGACTATCTGAGAGAGAATTCACCGAGTGTTCTGCAAGGTAGCCGTCCTTGATACATTTATTAGTAAGCCATTCAGCATACTGTTTCGCGCGATCTTCTTGGACCGCAACCACTTTTAGAGGAACACCCGCTTCAGTGTATTCAAAGACAACCGGTGATTCATTCGCGCCCACCGCCTTTAGAAATTTTTGCCAAGTTTCAGCGGTAACATAAGTATCCGATAAATGGCTCTCTCCCCGTGCCGCGTACTCCAAGCCAAGGGCATCCTTCCAACTCTCCCCCTCAATCGGTGGAGCAAAGCGCTTCATCGTGACGGGTATAAACATCGATTGAGTGCCATCATCCGTAATTTCTTCATCAATCGTTTCATCCCGATAGCCTTTTCGTTTGAGAATCAATTTTAGTCGTTCACCCACAATCAAATTCCGCAATCGAAGAGGAGTCGAACTCAGCCACGTATTTTCGGTATCGTAAGCGTCGACCCCAGCGAGCACCGTTTTTTCATCAGAAATGGTAGCAATTTTTGCTGTCACATATCGAATCGGAAGCGGGATTCTTCTCCCCTCAATGACTTTTTCACCCCAGGTGTGCTGAAGCAAGACTTGGCCAATCACACCCGCTAGAACCAAGCAGATCATCATGCTGAGCCCAACGCCTGCAGTTACTTTTTTGCGTTGCCGCTTCCCCTGCTCAAGTCGCAGGAAAGTATTAGCTAATTCCCCTGCGTTAACAATCTCTCGCTTCGTTATGCGAGGTTCACAGATATCACAGATGATGCGGTTGAGTAAAATCCACTTCTTGCGCTGTTTCTCAGGAGGACCATCCTCGGGTAATTCCGGAAATTGAAGCCGATCCATTCCAGTCCCCATTTCATATAATACCTTCCCCAGTCCATAGAGATCAGCACTCACCGATCCTGGTCCTTCAGGAGGCACAAATCCCTCCGTCCCCACAAAAGTCCGTTGATCGACCGCCGCGACAAGCCCAATATCGGCTAGCTTCGCTGCGCCATCTACAAAAATGACGTTCGATGGCTTCACGTCCCGATGAGTCAGACCTTTCTCATGCAAATGGTGCAAGGCTTCGGCAAGGAGACGCCCGCTTTCAATACAAAAATCGGTATCAAGTGGCGAGCCATTCGCCAGCTTCATGTCCGTCCTTAGAGTCCTTGGTTCATACTCTACCGGATTAAACTCGTCAGAGTAGGCGTCATCCCCCAACTCCATCACATAGTAGTAAAATGGCGACACTTCTTGGTCACTCCTCCCCACGTGGAGTACATGAACAAGGCCAGGATGCCCCCGCGAGATCGGCTCAAATTTCAGAATTCCTTCAAACTCTCGTTCAAAGGTCCGCTCGTCACTAAAGTCCTCCCGGTAGACGATCTTAACCGCCCGCATCGCACCCGTGACACCACGCGCCAACCACACCTCACCATAAGAACCTCCTCCAATTTTCCGGAGAACTTCGTGGTCAGGGATGATCGGATCCGGCCTAATTTTCTTCACTATCTTTGTCAAACTTCGCCAATTCCTTCTTCAAGACCGAGCCAACTCGATGCTTCGCTAGATAAACTTGAGCCATGCTGACGCCCAGATGCTCTTGCACTTTTTTGGCATCCCACTGCTTAACGACGTAGTAGTCAAAAATCTGATACTGCTTTGGCGACACCTGTCCCTTCACCTTAGTGAGAGCCATATCTGCGATATTCTTCTTCCACTCGACGTCCCACATCCGCCCCAACAGATCCCCTTTGGGATCTTCAAATCGGTCAATGACTGCCGTCTTGCGTTCATCGTCCCATCCTCCACCCGGCATCGCTGTATCCTTTTTGCGCTTCCGGAACTGGTCATTAATTCTCCACCGCGTCATGTTCATCAGCCACGTTTTAAATGAGCCCTGGTTGGGGTCGTAAAGATTCTTTTTACTCTGCTTGGCAATCGAAAGAATGGTCTCCTGTACTGTATCGAACGCTTCGTCCTGCCTGAGTCCCGCCTTGATCCCGACCGAGTAAATAAGCTTCCAGTAGGTCTTATAAAATTCCTCCCAGGTTCGCTGATCTTCCCAATTTTCCAACCGCGCAATCAGACTCTTACGCGTCTTTGCATAGCCACTCGAGAGGTCTACCTCGCCTTTCTTGAGCTTCTTGGTCGATTTTTTTGCCACTTTCTTTGCCATTGTTAGGCAGATTATACCACAGAGAGACCCAAAAGTCTTTCGTCACCTATTGAAAAGATCAAACACCCGGGAATTCTTGGGATCATTAAGGACACACGATTGTGTTTTCCTCGGTGGCAAACACTCTCTAGAATCTTGCACTAATCCTTCTTCCACTTCTACAAGGTCCCTCACCCTTATGGATTTCGTGAAAGATGAACTCCAAACGATGCTGCGACTATGTCAACTTCTCTGCTAAATCCCGCTAAACACGTCGAGCGGATTCGAGAAATCATCATGGGCCGTGACCTCAATCAAGTTCACGGCCGACTGAAACGTATTGAGAACGATCTCAATACCGGTCCACCTATGCTTCAATCACACGTCATTCAGCAGCTTGAAACGTCTTTTTCTAAGCTTCAAGACGAGTGCCACCGCCTCAGATCTGAGCTTCATCAAGAGAAAATTATTCGCAAACAACAACTTGCGCAAATTGATCAGCATTTCCGCGAGCTGACTCATCGACCTGTTACCGTAACAACAATCAAGAATTCGGACGAACTCGCATCTAAAATGACTGCGAGAATCGATGCTCGTTTTCGAGAAATAATGAGCCACCTTCAGACTGAACTCCTCCAGTGGAGAGGCCAACTTAACCGAGACATGCAAGCACTCAGGAACGACAAAGTGGATCGCCAAGACGTGATGAATCGTTTTACTAGAATCGCAAGTGCTGCGATAGCAGACGACGAAAACAACTCCAAAGACGGCTATCTTCTGTAGCTCGGACAAGACCATGAGCAATCAACCAATGACTGGACTGCCCCCCCCCGATCGGCGGGCACAGCTTGCTACTATTAACGATCTACTTTCGGAAAACCCGCTACCAGCGATCACCAGTGAGCTTCCTCCGATCAAGGATCTCATTCCGCTTTTTGCGCGCCTCCCAAAGGTCTCCCCTGTTTCTCCCTCTCCAAAAGAAATAACCAAATTTACTCCAATCCCTCCCGATGCCTCTCTTGCAGACAGAGTTGTGAAGACCATGGAAGATTCGAACAAAGGCTTTACGACTTCAGCGCCGCCGTTGTCCGCTCAATCTAGTCAGCAGACAAGGTCCAGAAAAGTTCCAGGTTTCCCACCTTTACCCAAGAAGGACGATTCTCCAATCCAATCGCCTAGCAAGCCTGTTCCCTCATCGGAGATGTCCTATCCAATTCCTTCTCCCCTCGAACCAAATGAAGAGAATCTTGAACTTCCTGATGAAGATTCAGCAGCGCAAATAGGAGCCCTGCCATCGCCCTCTGATCCTACAAAAATCTCTTCTTTACCTGGAACTGATGAAGATCTCATTGAAGCTCTTCTTCCCCTTGTTGAATTGACGCTCGAGAAAGCCCTCTTCGCCCCTCAGACCGGTTTACACACCTCCTTGGAGCCGATGCTCCGAAGTACTGTCAGGAGGGCGATTGCCGAACAAATGCAAACGACCCATCATTTCGGGAGTATCAGCATTAAGGATCGTCTCATCTGGCGTATGAAAGCGCTCTTCACCAGTCAAAGCTTTGACGACATCGTCTTTGACCGGACCCATCGCTATCAGGTAGAGGAAGTCTTCCTGATGCGATACCGCACCTTTTCTTTAATCAGCTACGCCAGTCATGATCCCTCGCGACATGCTAACGCGAAGAAAATCCGATACGATCTCAGACACCTCATGGCTGAGATCAAAGATTCCGAAGGAAAGCTAAAAGAGGCAGTCGACCTACCTAAAAAGAGGAACGCCCTAGTGCGCCGTGGCAGACATGGCTTTCTTGTCGCCGTTATCCGAGGACGGGCAAATGAACACGTGTGTGCTGACCTCGATTACACTCTAGAACAGGTCGAACAGCGCTTTGAAAAGGGCCTCCGTGCAGAAGGACAACAATTCGTCCATGTCCTTCAATCCCTTCTTGAGAGCTGCCTCTTAATCCGATCTCCAGCTCCACCACGCTAAAACAAAGGAAAGCGACAACTAGCGATCGAAAAAGCTGCCGATCCTCCAAGAATCAACAGGTCTCAAAAATTAGAGATCTTCAGTTCTGAGCGACCGCGGCTACGTTTTGGGCAGTCTTTGTCTTGTCAAACGCAGCTTTGCTTTGCTCTTTGGCCCAAGAGGAGTAGGCCTTCTGACTGATCACTTCCATGAGTCCCCTCATGTTTGCATGGCCTTCTCCACAGAGCTGGCCGCAAACCACGTAGGTTTCCAGCTTCTTGATCGGTTTAAACCACATCGGAATATCTCTACCCGGCATCGCATCCTGCTGGATTCGCATCGGAATTATGGAGTAATTATGAATCACATCAGTCGAAGTGATCTGAAGAATGGCATTCCGATCAACAGGCAGCTTAAGCACTGGCGCAACAAAATCATCCCATCCGTTGGGGTCATGAGGATCGATACAAGGATCACCAAGCCCACTGACCAAGTGACGGTCAATGCGACCAAACTTACCATCTGAACCAGGATAGTGATACTGAAAGCCAAACTGATAGCCAATTACCCTTACCCTGACCGGATCGGTTTTTTGGACCTCGTCAAACTGATCGGTCCGCTCCCACCAAAGTGGGAAAGCAAAACCGAGAAGGAGAACGGCTTCGATAACCACAACCCCGATTTCCAAGTGAGAAGAAACGTGACTTGTGACCCCGTGGTAGCTCGCTTTGGGATTTTTCGATGCCCTAAATTTCCAGCAACAAACAAAGAAAAAGAGCGTCCAACCGATAAAGAGTGCAGCCATAAACCAGTGAACGATATCAATCAGGTGATCGACATTGCCACCGTGCTCGGAGAAATTTTCAGGAATTCCGAGCCATTTTGACCAGTTAAGAGGAATGAACATGAGAGTGATAATTAGGAATTCAAAGTAGATGGCACGTAGTCATCCAGATATTTAGGATCGAGACCCGCACTTTCGCGACGAGCGAGTCGGATCATGAAGAAAAGAACAGCCGACGCGAGCGGGACAATGGTAAAGAGCATAACCGCAATGGCCCAACCTCCTGCATCTCCTCCTGCATGCTTGAAAGCACTTGCGCAGGTGGAGCAAGCTACAATAGAAAAATCCGAGATCATGATTTAAAAAGGTTAAACGATAATGTTTTTTGACTTACGGTAGAAATACCCAGCGTAGAATACGAGTCCGATTGCAACAGCCAAGGTCACCACGCCAATCGCGATCACTTCCTTCCCTGAATCTCCCTTATCAAAAAAGAGAGCCCAAGCACCGAAGCTAGCGCAAAAGATCGCGGCGATCGAAATGAAGATGAGGTGAAATCCTTTGAGAGACATAACTAGTGCTTTGCTTCGGTTTTCGAGTGGACGTCGGAGGCCGGCTTGTCAGGATTATAAAATCCATCTGCCTTCGTGCTATTTCCATACTGGATCGGATCGCTCTTTGACCAGCCAATGAGCCACACACAGAAGAAGGCCATCACGAGGCCTAATGCGAATAAGAAGTAAACCATAGGCTTCTCATTATTGAGGTGCATGAAGATAATCATTACCAGACATGCCTTAAAAGAGGCAATCACGAGACCGATGATAGCATCAGCGGCACCAAAGCCATGCCCGCCGAAATCCAAGGATTCAATCGTGGCCACAGCCACGGTAATACCGGTAAAAAAGAAGAGAATGAGCCCAATAAAAGCGTAGAGCTTTTTTGCTTTCTGAATTGCTTCTGGAGTATCAGCCATTGCTAAAAGGTGTTCTAAGTAAAAAGGAGAGGATTAAAATTACATCAAGTAGAGGATTGGGAAGAGGAAGATCCACACAAGGTCAACGAAGTGCCAGAAAAGGCCACCAATTTCGACTCGGTTCGCAAGCCACACAGGGTTGCTTTCATACATTTTGCGGCCGAAGAAGAGATAATATCCAAGAACGATCATTCCGCCAATAACGTGAAGACCGTGGAGTCCAGTAATCGTGAAATAGATCGCATAATAAGTGTTCCACTTAGGTGTAAAGGAAGATTCAAATCCAATCTTGTCACGAGGCACAACAATCTCAGGAAAGGCTTTCAGAAACTCAACGTTGTTGTGATTCGGTCCTGTGAACCCCTCGATCCAATTGGGCTTCTTGAGTTCACCGTTCTTGGCCTTTTGGTAAATGTCTGTGTATCCAGCACGCTGATAGGACACCATCTGATCCCAGTTCACCCGGTATCTCTCACTCTCGGTAGGCACGTAGGCGTCTTCACCTTCTCTACCCTTATCCTTACTCTTTTTATCAAGGTACTCGATGTGGGCCCGAAGCCACTCCTGGTGTGCATCCCAAACTTTCTTCACATCAGGATCTTCGAGAATCCAACTCCCTGCGATCATTACGGCAGGATCAATCCCTTCTTCCACCGCCCTCTGAGCAGTGAAACGGAGGTCAATTCCGTCAACAGCCATCGGCAGTGAACTTCCTTCGACATCAAAGACACCCCTTATGGTGGTATCGTCACGGAGCCTCAGCTGCTCGGCTGAATGATTCACCACCGCGTCAGGGTCAAAGTGGAATAGGAGAGGAGGATCAATCGTATAGGTCACCGAACCGGCAGCCCCAATCAGGTGGCCCTTCATCTTTTCCGCTGACTCCCTCTGAATCTCTTTCCACTCGTCGGTCATAACAACCTTCCAACCGGCATCTTGATTTCCGGATTCACGAACGGTATCCCAGTCACCCTTCAAAAAGGCAGTGCGAATCTTTGCATCGTGCGACTTCCCACCAATGAAACCCTCCTCGGCGAGGTCAAGATTATCAGTGTTGAGCGGAGCACCTTCTTCAAGAATCACCACCTCATCGCCAGATTCGGGGTCTTTCACAGCATAACTCGCTGCAAGCTTAAACTTATCTTCACCGCCAGCCTGTTCAATAAGGTCAGTGACATAAGAATCGTGAACCGGGCGAGTGAGCGCGAAGGTCAACTCGCTCGCTTTAATCGCGATGCGGTTCTGCTTGAAAGCACCCTCATCATTTTTGTCAGCATGGTGAATCTCACCATGATCAAGCTTTGCGTAGTGCGTGTGGCCTTCAATGATCGCGAAATCGTTTACTGGACCATCATCGAGGATTCGGACCGCTTGGTGATTAAACTTAGCGTCATATTCGAAACCCTTTAGCACCATGAACAGCAAGGCGCAGATTAAGGTAATCGACATATAGACTTGGAACTTCCGCCACTGGCGCATCTTCAACGCTGCCCAAGCAAAGACCACTGTCACCGATGATCCAATCAGGATGAAGGTATTCAGAAGTCCAGGAAGAATCGGAAGCGTCCGCTCAGGCCAAGGGTAATCGGCATAAATACGGAGAAAGAGATAACCGGAAAAGAGACCTCCGAAAAGAGTAACCTCTGACGCAAGGAAGAGCCAAATACCGACCTTAGAGTTGTTGAGACCGGTGTCCTTACGGGCGTTGACGACAAATGGGATTTCCATGGATTGAAAAAGGTGCGCGATTAAGCTTGGGGCTCTTCTTTTGCAGGAACCTCATTAGGCTCTGACGTATTAGTATCACGCTTTGGCTCCTCCCACTGCGGGAAGAAGTCAGCATCGTGATCTGGACGGCTATATTCGTAGGGTCCGCGATAGATCGAAGGTTCGAAGGTGAAATTTCCGTGTCCCGGAGGCGTTGGAGTAGCCCACTCAAGAGTCGTTGCATCCCAAGGGTTGTCGCTCTTGATCTTCTTACCCCAGAAGTAACTGAAAAACATATTGAAGAGGAAGGGCAACTGGAAGATGGCAAGTGCGATCGCTGACACGGTCATCACTTCGTTGAGAGAAATTTTTTCAAGAACAGTCAGACCAAAGACATTAACGCCATCATTTGCGCCGAGTTTTTCAATATAAGCGTCTCCCCCGTTATACCAACGACGGTGGAAGCCAGCCATTCCTTGAGTCAACATTGGGAAGAACAGGAAGTTCATGCAGATGAGCGATGGCCAGAAGTGGAGGTGCCCCAGGAAGTTGTCCATGAAGCGACCCGTCATCTTCGGATACCAGTGATATACTCCCGCAAAGAGTCCGAAGAGAATTCCAGGCGCCACGACGTAATGGAAGTGACCGATGACATAGTAAGTGTCGTGAAGGTGGAGATCAGCAAGGTTGAACGCCAGAGGGAGCCCTGTGAGACCACCAATTCCGAACATCGGAAGGAAGGCAGCCGCCCACAACATCGGCATCGTGAAGCGGATCGATCCACCCCAGAGCGATATCAACATCGACGTCAGGAGAATCACCGAGGGCACCGAAATCAGCACCGTTGTAGTCTGGAAGAAGGTCGAGATAACCGGTCCCATTCCTGTGAGATACATGTGGTGGGCCCAAACGATGAAGGAAAGGAATCCCAGCGCAATCACGCCCCAAACCATGGGCTTATATCCCCAGAGAGGACGGCGCGTGTGGACAGGAATGATTTCCGCGACACAGGCGATTGCAGGAAGAAGAAGAACATAAACCTCAGGGTGTCCCAAGAACCAGAAGAGATGCTGGAAAAGAAGAGGACTCCCGGAACCAGAAATGTCCATTACTCCATCAGCCTTCGAATAGAGTCCTGTTGGCAAGAAGAAGGAAGAACCCGCAACCCGATCCATGAGCTGCATGATACCCGCGGCTTCAAGAGGTGGGAAAGCAAGGAGGAGAAGGAAACCTGTGACAAGCATCGCCCAGACAAAGAACGGAAGGCGCATCCAAGTAAGACCTTTCGCACGAAGGTTGATAATCGTGGTGACAAAGTTCACCGCACCTAAAAGCGAGGAGGTAATGAGACAAACCAGACCAATCAACCACTGAGTCTGCCCAGCGAGAAACTGGTTCACGATCTGAGAGTCGGCATAGCCTGCTAGTGGGGAGTAGTTCGTCCAACCAGATTTCGCGGCACCAGACTCCATGAAGAAGCTCATGCACATGACTAGACCACCGACAAGATACACCCAGTAACTTGCCATATTCAGCTTAGGAAAGGCCATATCGGGAGCACCGATCTGGAGGGGCGTCACGTAGTTACCAAAGGCAGCAAAGCCAAGAGGCACCACGCCCAGGAAAACCATGATCGTCCCGTGCATCGCACCAAACATATTGTAGGTCTCCCCCGTCACTTTTCCGTCCTGCAACCAGCGAGCTTTCCAACCATCCGTGAACATCCAGCTTAGGTAATCCGGAAGAGGCTCATGAGGATAGGCAATACTCCACCGCATGACGATCATCAGAAAGAACCCGAAGAGCAAAAAGAGCCCTGCCGTCAGTCCGTATTGGATACCGATTGTTTTGTGGTCGGTGGAGAAAACATATTTCTTCCACCAAGAAATCTCGTGATGATCGTGTGCTTCAGCGCTCATAATTGCGGTGTTTTGCGATAAAAAAGTTATTCGGCAGCAGGCTGCTCAACAGGCTCCAGAGTTTCTGGATCAACAAGGGACTCGGGCGAAAGAGGCTCACCAGGGAGCATCTTGTCATGATTGTTTTTGAGTTCAACAACGTCGACCTGATCAGATCCACGCAATTTAGCGATTTCGAGGGCAGCCGCTCCCATTTCGGGAGTAACAAGAGATGCTTCATTCCCCCACTCATTCCGGATGTAGGTCATGATGAAGGCGAGTTCCTTGGGTCCAAGTCCCTCACCCATTGCAGGCATGTTATTATTGTAGTCCAAACCAGCGACGCTAACTGGGCCCTTCAAGCCGTGGATGATGATTTGGGAAAGCTGATCGGTATTCCCTGTCACCCACTCGGAACCAGCTAAAGGAGGAATTCCATTTCCACCGGCACCATCGGAGCCATGACAACCAATACACTTACCATAAACCTTCGCTCCTTCTTTGGAAAAAAGAGAAAGAGCAGGACCAGGTGGCAGAACAATTTCCTCCCCACCAGGTGCTGGAGTGCGCATATAGCCCTCCTTAAAAAGTTCGTTGTAACCAAATAAACTTCCTCCTTTTCCCAGAACAGATCCGCCCAAGAGGAGAATTAAAGCGCATGGGATCAACATGATTAGCCCCACAGGCTCCATGCCATTCTCACGAATCGATTTTTCACGTCCGGCAGCGATAGAATCGTCACGCAGTGCGGCATGCACCTCGGGAACATTGATACTTTCGTCTAAATCAGGGTGATTAGGAGAAGGATTGGCCATAACTTATTTAGCGACAGGCTGGATGGGATTGTAATTTAGATCCTGTGGAACGGGCTGCTCCAAGGTATCCTTTTTCAGAGAAACGAGGTAGCTTACTAAAGCCCTTGCTCGATCACTTGGGACAATAGCCTTGCCCTCGGGTGCGGCAACCGGAAGAGCATCAAAACTTGCAATATTTTTCGAAACCTCATTAAAAAGACCTGGCTTGGAAGGACAAGCAGATCGTTCTTCCCTATCCTGTGAGTTCTTTCGGTAAGGGGTAATTCCACGTGGATTGTAGAGATGTAAAAACATCCATGTTTCCGGAGACAATTGCGTCCCTTTAAGATTGGTCTCCAAACGACGGCCTAAATTAGAGAGATCATGCCCCACACGCATGACGCCAATATGAGCGATTTTTTCGCCATCGTAATCAGTAGAGAGAGTTTCGCGACGGGTATCGGGGTTATCAGCTGACTTCTTAAGACCACCCCAGTCGGCACGCCACACGTCACTTCCTGCGTAGGTCGGACGAACCAGTTGAGTATGACAGTAGTAGCAGCCCTCTTGACCATAGACGTCAGAACCTTCACTAATTCGACCATCACGTTTTGGAATATAGATGCCTTCTCCACCATCGATTTCCATTCCGGCATATTTGGCAGGGTCCAGACTTCTCATCGTCGAGAAAGGAACAACAATTGCCAAGAGCCAAGGAAGGCCGAAGCTGGCAAGGAGTCCGAAAATGAATGCTTTAAATTTCATGGATTAAGCAGTGGCAGAGCCGTAGTTGTCGACCTCGCCTTCAGGTCCATGCGGACTTTCCGCGTGGTTCCCCTTCAGAAGAGTCGGGTGTGAAGAACGTCGACCCAATCGAGCCCACATCAGAAGAAGATGAAGACTAAAGAATAGACTTGAGAGAAGGATTAAACTCCAAGCAATCGTGACGCCCCAGCCGTAGCTCTGAGCCCGTCCGGCTCCGGCTAGGAAGGACTGATTCCAAGCTTCGATGCCCTCTCCCTGGGAAATTCCACCGACGATCGCGCTGATCGCCACCGTAATCACGCCGTAGAGAGATAGGTAAAAGTGCCAGCTGATGAAACGACGTGAGAGCCACTCTCTCCGAGTGATCCGGGGAACGATGAAGTAAATCGCACCGAAGGCACATAGTGAAAAGACTCCGTAGAGACCCAAAATGTCGAATCCATAATCAGTGTAACTGAACTGGACCAAGCTGAAACCAAAGGCGTGAGTTGCTGCTGATAGGACTCCATAGGTCAGAAGACCCACCACCCCTGCAGCGGTAAATCGCAAGGCGGGGCTTGCCGCAACCGTTTCCTCATGACCACTAACTGTCTTTAAAATGTTGATCGCCACTGCAATTGCAGGAACCAAGATGAGAACCATTGCAGCTGCTCCGGTATAAGGGAGAAACTGAGGAATCGGCGCCCCAGTGAGCTTTTGCATCCCTGCCCATGGCCCTACCACTGCAAGAGTCCAGAATCCGAAGAGGGCAATATTATAACTGTAAACCGGACGACCTGTCACCTTTGGCGCAAGGAAGTAAGCACTTGCGACCGCTACGGGTAGGAAGAAAAGAAGGAAGAGAGTGCCTTTGAACCAAGAGGCGATTCCGGCAGCCATGAGTGGATTGCCATCGAATACAAAGACGAAGAGGTTCGCCGTCATGTAGATCCATGGGAACCAGAGCATTGCCGCTAAGAGATACCATTGACTGACATAAACGTGTCCTGCGTCGCGAACTTGAAACTGAATTAGCGACCAGATTGTAATTAGCATGTAGCACAAGAGCAGAACAGGCCAAACCGCCGTAGGGAATTCCATCCAAGGAACGCCCGTGCCCATGCCCAACATGATTCCAACAACCCCGAATAACACCGCAAAATTCCAGAGATGCCCTGCTACGAGGACGATTCCTGAAGAAGTGCATTCTTTACGAGAAAGACGGGCCATCAGCCAAATAATCATTCCGAAGGCGGCCTGAAAGCCCCAGCCATAAATCAAAGCATTAATGTGAGCGGCATCGATCTTACCCGCATCGAAAAGAGAACAGCCATCGAGAAACTCGGGCATGTGTTTTTTTGCTGAAGCAATCAAACCGAGAACCGCAGCAACAGCGAGCCATAGCGCCCCACAAGTGAAGAAGAACATCACCGGATGACGCAGCGAACGGTCGATCGAAGACCGCAAGGCGATGTCGTTGGCATCGGCAGAGGAAGGAGTCTCAGACATGGAAAATTATTTGGTTGGAGCGCCCGGAAGCGGCATCGCCCCTTTTGAAGGAGCTTGGTTGAGAGTTTGCGCTGCGGACTTTAAGGTTTTCTCAAGCTTATCGGAATCGAGAGCTGCAGCCTGACTTTTCATGATCTCAGATTTTGTCGCAAGCCGGGCATCACTTACCATTTCATAGGCTGTATCTACCTGACCGTGGGTCAAGGGTCGCAGAAGGACGCAAGCAATGCCAAAACAACCCACAAGAAGGAGGGCGATCCAAAATGCAGTGAAGCGTTTGAGCGGATTATCGCGGGTGTGATCCATTACTTAGTTCGTGAGATTTGCGGACTCGAGGATACGAGGATCGCGGTGTGGATAAAGAGCAGCGGAACCAAGGTTACGCAAATAGAAGAAGAGGAAACCTGAGACAACGATGACGAGGGCTATGATGTCACCGAAGAAAGAACCGTTCAGCCATAGTTGAGCCTGATGACCAATAACCAGACCCACCGAAGGCCCCCTTTCAGGAATGATCATGTGGTAGACATCAGCAAGGTGCACAAACAAAATGTAACAGCTTATAAAGATGAGAAAGCCTGGCTTCTTTTTCACGTCGGAACGAAGAAGCAACAAGAAGGGCAATCCAAAGTGAAGAAAGACAAGACAGAGACTCAGCACGTTCCAATTTCCAGTATTGCGGAGAATGAAGTAGCGGGTCTCCTCAGGAATATTGGCATACCAGTAGAGGAAAAACTGCGAAAAGGAAACGTAAGCCCAGAAGACGGTGAAGGCGAACATGAGCTTGCCCATGATATGGTGGTGTTCAGGGGTAACGACCTTTTTGAGGTAGCCCATTCTCTGGAGGATCACCGAAGTCAGGATCAGAACTGCCATGGCGCTCAACGCCGAACCAGAAAAGACGTAGACTCCAAACATCGTGGAAAACCATGAGAAATCGAGAGCCATCACCCAATCGATAGCTAGGAAGGTCATGGAAACTCCAAAGATAATCATGCCCCAAGAGGAATAAGAACGTGCTTTGAAAAGGTTTTCAACACCCGGATCTTTTTCATTGTCCTGGGTGATCGAGACCTTCCGAAGGAGCCAAATCACAAAACCAAGACCGATAAAGTAAAAGAAGAAGCGGAAGTGCCAAAAACCAGGACTAAGATAGAAGGTTTTTTTGGCAAGGAGATGGTTGTGAGGATCAGCACTATGCATTAGTGCCTCAGAAGCATTCGCGCTATCACCGACTGTTTCACTGAACATCGTCATCCATTCCCAAAGATACTGCTGAACCCCAGGATCCTTGGCATCCCCTCCAATTAGCAGAGGAAGGGCAAAGAGAATCATAAACGGAAACACAAATCCCAAGTTTTCCATCAAGCGACGAACTGAAGTTCCCCACCCTGAATTGGAAAGGTTGTGTAGGAGCGTAAAGAAACACCCCCCAAAGGCTGTCTCTTATACACATCTCCGAGCCCACGAGACAAGAGGCAATCTCG
>OJHF01000012.1_pt1 | contig 84998 bp, 71 predicted proteins | sample 1594891 | NCBI WGS metagenome assembly OJHF01 (sample SAMN05416737, study PRJEB24817) | seawater metagenome | isolation source: Sea water | place: Canada:Atlantic | collected 2013-07 | reverse complement strand
ATCTACACAGAGTAGATCGTCGGCAGCGTCAGATGTGTATAAGAGACAGACTTATCCTTGATTCCTTAGAGAGGCGAGTGATCCTCATCTTGGAGACGTTGATCCTTGGGCTGCCAGTATGAATTTTTGCCGGGGATTCGGGAGGCGAGCCTTTTTGGATCACTCCAGAGGTCTTGAGTTTTTTGCGCCGACTTACTCAGATTTTTTGTCTTGGGCTTGGTCTTTGTAGGACTTGACGACCATTTCGCTGAGGAAGGCGTCGGGATCGATGACGGCGGAGGCGGGGAGGTGGAACTCCTTTTGGCCGGTGTTCTTTTGGACGAGCTTGAGGCCGAACTGGTAGTCGCGGAAGAGCTGTCGGGCGACCTGGAGAACGCTGCGGGCTTGGGCTCCTGCTTTTTCGACGATGAGGGCGACGGCGTCGTCTTCGAGGGTGACAATGACGTTGTGCTTGTCCTTGAATTCGCGGACGAAGGCTTCGACTTCCTGGCGGGCCTTTTCGACGACGAGCTCCTGGCCAAGCTCGCGGAATTTCTCGAGATGGGTTTCGCGGTTGTCGATGAGATCGGCATCGACGATGAGTTCGTTGACGGAGGTGCCGGGAAGTTCGTATTTGAAATCGCGGAGGATTTGCTCGCCGACGGTCATGAGTCCTCGAGCCCCCGTTTTTTCTTCGGCCGCCATTTCGGAGATGCGTTTGATGCCTTCGTCTTTGAAAATAACGTCGATACCATAGGCCTCGAATTCGCGTTCGTATTGGCGGAGGAGACTGCCCTCGGAGTATTTCAGGATGGCTTCGAGGTCAGGTGCTTGGAGATGTTCGCAGACGACGCGCACCGGGATGCGGCCGATGAATTCGGCTTCGAAGCCAAAGTCGATGTAGTCCTGGGAAGTGACGTGCTTGAAGAGCTCGTTGTCCATCTCGGGGACTTTGCTCTCGGCGGTGAAGCCGATCTGCGAAGCGGCGCTGCGCTTGCGGACGATTTTTTCCAATCCGGAAAAGGCACCGCTGACGATGAAGAGGATGTGGCGGGTGTTGATCGTCTCCTTTGACTTTTTTCCCTGCTGCATCTCCATCATGGCCGCCATCTGGCCGCGCATGTCATTGGGGTTCCGAAGGGCGACTTCGGTTTCCTCCATGAGTTTGAGAAGGGTGGTTTGCACGCCGCGGCCGCTAACATCGCGCCCCATTCCCCCGCCGGTGCTGGCGAGCTTGTCGATCTCGTCGATATAAATGATGCCATATTCGGCGAGGGAGACGTCGCCATCGGCTTTCGCTACGAGTTCACGCACGAGGTCATCGACATCGCCGCCGACGTAGCCGGTTTCGGAGAACTTGGTGGCATCGGCTTTAACAAAAGGCACTCCAACGAGTTCCGCGATGTGCTTGATGAGGTAGGTTTTGCCCACTCCGGTGGGACCGACGACCATGACGTTTTGTTTCTGGATTTCGAGGGGCTGCGCGTCGTCGTCCTGCGCTTTGAGCGACTTTACGTGATTGTAGTGATCACAGACCGCGATCGCCAGGGCCTTCTTGGCATCGTCTTGACTAATGACGAAGCGATCGAGGTGCGCTTTGATGTCGCGGGGGAGGTAGTTGAACTCGAAAATATCGTCCTTTTCTGCCACTTCGGTTTCGAAGGGATCTTCCTCTTCCTGGGATGAGCCAGCGGGGGTCATGCCGGGGAAACTGAAGCCGGTCTTGCTCATCTTGCCAAAGATGCCTTCGAGGGACTTGCGGAGTTCCTCGTGATCGGGAGATTTGGGGTCTTTTTTATCGTCGTCTGACATCGTGGGTGGAATATCCCCTTGCTTGGGTTCTGCGCAAGAGTGAATTGATCTTCAGGCCGTTCCTCAGACTTTACCAATCTTGAAAATTGGGGCAGTTTGACTCTTGTCATGAAGATGCCTCCCCTTTTTTTCTGCTTCCTGATTTTCTCCACGGCCTCGCTCCTTGCGGATGTGAAGGACGTGCTTGAAGACAATTACAAAGCGATCGAGTTGAAGACGGACGAGAAAACCCGCTGTATCTACATGGACGTTAACGTCAATGAGGTGGACGGAATGCTCATTCTCGACAACCGTTCGCCCCGCACGATTCTTGCCTTGGAGAATCTTGAGAAATTCAAACTAACAAAGGGAGATTCTGCCGGGAATGATCGTCTGCCTAACGGGGAGACGACCTCGATGTATCAGGTGGCGGCTGAGAAATTGAATCTAGGAGGGTCCCTCATGTTTAATATGAGTTCGCTGGCTGCTTCCGCGCAGCATGGAAATGGCGTTCCCGATATGGGTGAGGATGGGAAATTGGGCGGCGATGTCTTTGGGGCGGTTCAATGTATCTTCCACTATCCGGAGAAGAAATTTTATTGGGCGGACAAGGATGCGGAACTCGATACTTCGTTTGCTGATGCGATGGAGGAGCTCGATGTCATGGCGATGGAGCTGGGGGAAAATGGGGCTGATGCGGACATGGTGGTGAAAATTAATGGAACTGATGCGCACTTCCTTGTCGATACGGCTGCTTCTGAATCCCTCCTGGCCAAGGAGCACCTTAAAGATATGGGGCTCACGGTGCCCAAGCTACCCGAGGGCGTTTCGCTGCCAGTGCTGGGTCATATTGAGGAAATGAAACTTGGTTCGGTGACCTTAAAAAACCTTCCGCTCCGGGTTGTTTCGCTGTCGGCGCAGAAGCTCGATTCTCCTGCTCGCAAGATTGCGGGGATCATTGGCTCCGATCTGCTTTCGGAAACCGGTGCAGTGCTCGACTACACCAATAAGAAGATCTACTTCCCTGATATTGAGGTCGATGGCTCGGAGTTTTCGATTTACCCCGGGGGATTCCCTTTTAAACCGGCTGTGACGAAGCGATTGCTCGCCAGTTCCGAGGCCGTTTTTGCCGGAACGCTCATTGATACTAAAAACCTGGCAAAGGTGATTAAGGTGGGTGACGAAGAATATCTTGTGTTTGGAATCGCCTTTACTGAAACCGGAAAAATCAAAGGGCAGTCCAAGGAAACCCAAGTGGTCAAAGTTCGCTTCAAACGTTCGCTCGGGAACACAGGAGCCGAAGAACTCTTGAAGGCGAAGTTCGATCAGTCGAACGACGGTTGGATCGTCTTCAAAAATCGCAGAGCAGTTCTCGAACTCGATCAAACGGTCTTCCGTGATGGCGCGCGGCGCCGAGAGGAACTGGAGAAGAAATAAGAGAAAGTTTGTAAGATTGGGTTCCTGCGAGATTATCCTACCGTGATGAAATCTTTTCACAGGCTAGCACTCGCCTTTTCTCTCTTGAGTCCGTCTTTCGCGGCTTCGCCGAATGTTGTGCTTATTTTATCGGATGATCAGTCGTGGACGGATTATTCCTTTATGGGGCATGAGGTGATTGAGACACCTAGCATCGACCAGTTGGCGGCTGAGTCACTGACGTATACGAGGGGATATGTGACGTCGCCGCTTTGCCGTCCGTCTTTAGCTTCGATTTTTTCCGGGCTCCATACGCCGGTTCACGGGATCACGGGGAATGATTTGAGAAAAAAAGGTGAGTCCAAGAAGAAGTGGGATCGCACGGAAGAAGAAGGGGCGAAGAAGCATGAGGAAATCTATGCGGACTTTGAGAAGCATGACGGATTGGCGCGACTTTTAACGAAGGCGGGATACCTGACTTTACAGACGGGGAAATGGTGGGAAGGGAATCCGCAACGTCACGGTTTCACTCATGCCATGACACATGCCGACCCGACGAGGGGTGGACGACACGGGGATGTCGGTCTTAAAATCTCTCGAACTGGAATTAAGCCGATCCAGAATTTTCTCGATGAAGCCTCGAAGGAAAAGAAACCCTTCTTTATCTGGCATGCTCCGTTTTTACCACACACTCCGCACAATCCTCCGAAGGCGCTTTTCGAGAAATACCTCGCGAAGGGAGAGAGTAAATTCGTCGCTCGTTACTATGCCATGGTGGAGTGGTTCGATCAGACTTGTGGGGAACTCTTTCAGGAACTGGAGAAGCGCGGCGTTGCTGAGAATACCATCATTATTTACGTGACCGATAATGGCTGGATTCAATCGGAAGACTCAGGTCGCTATGCGCCGCTTTCAAAACAGGCTCCATATGAGATGGGGATTCGCACGCCCCTCATGATCAAGTGGCCGGGTAAGATTGCTCCTAAGATGGACAAGGAGACCTTGGTTTCTTCCATCGATATTGCGCCGACCATTCTTAAGGCGGTGGGGGTTGAGGTTCCTGCTGCGATGACGGGATTGGATCTCCGTGACACAGAGGCTCTGAAGAAGCGCGACGCCGTCTTCGGATTCGATGGAAACCATGACATGTTTGATGTGAACGACCGGACCGCCAACATGGAATCTCGTTATTTGGTAAAAGGTGGCTGGAAGCTTCTTCTTCACGATCAAGAAAATTACGGGCTGCCTTATGCGGGGAAATCAGCGGCCCATCCGAATAATCCTGAAGGTAAGACGGAGCTTTATATGGTGACGGGGGATCCTCATGAAAAGAGGAATCTTGCGGAGGAAAATCCGGAGAAGGTGGTGGAGTTGACCAAGGTTCTCAATTCTTGGTGGGCGCCTAAGAAGTAGGGGAAGGGAAACCGCAACCGGAGGGAAGTGGAGATAGCCAAAGGCAAATGAATGGGATGGATGGCATTTTTTCTGCTAGTGGGGGAAGGCAGGCAGGGCTGGGGATGACGCTTGGATCGGGAGTGCCGATTTTGACTGCGCAGCATTGGCATGGGCGGGGGCATCGAGCGTTCTTGACTAACCCAAAGAGTGTCGGCCGTGATGAAGAATTTGGAGGCGAGTGAGCCGTGTTCTGCGGTGGGATATCGGAATAGTCTTTCGAAGGAGATAAAGTTCGTCGAGTTCGGCTATTGCCTATCTCCACTTTGTTACGGTTGCCGCTCCTTGGGGCGGAGAGTTTTCGTTTTTCTGTAATCTTTTGGGGATCGAAGGCGTAACCCCCTTGAAGATGAAACTGTGTAGAATGAAGGTAAGATGATTATGGCTGATGTCCTGATGTGGACTTTTATCATTTTAGGGTTTTATGCCATTATGATGGCTTACTGGTTGGTGGCATTTGCGCTGGCTCCAAAGCTGGTGGGTGGGAGTCGGAGGCGCTTTGAGGTGTCGCCGATTCGTAGTTTGTTGATTGGGCTCTCGGTCGGAGTTCCGATTGTGGGCCTGGGAATGCTTCTTTTTTCGATTCCGAATACTTTTCCGAAGATCCTAGGCTTTGGGTTTATTCTTCTGCCCCTCTTGATGGGGCTCTTTGGTTCGGCGGGGCTGTGCCAGAAGATTGGAGAGGGACTGAATTCTCCTTCGGATGAAGGGGCTCCCTGGTTGGGGGTGCGTCGTGGGGGGATCGTTTTGGGGCTTACCTTTATTTTTCCTCTACTGGGATGGTTTATGGTGTTGCCGCTGGTTTTGATTTCCGGAATGGGTGCGCTGGTTCTGAGCTGGCGCGATGGGCGCAAGATGCCAGCTCCTCCTCCTTCTTCGGATGAAGCTCCAAGCTTATAGACGAATGGAAATGGAACGGTCAGACGAGGTCACGAGGCGGAAGTTCCTCATGAGCTCGGCGGGAGCAGCGCTCTTTTCAATGGCGGGATGCGAGCGGATTGAGAAGATGTTTCTCCTGGGGCCGCAGCCCGGTCCGGTGGTGCCGCCATCGGGTAAAGGGATCGATCTTATTTCGCATGCGCTGAACCGGTTGAGCTTTGGGCCTGATCCGAGTGAGTATGCTCGGGTGAAGGAGATGGGTGCGAGCGAGGAAGAAGCGGTTGCGGCTTATGTTGATGAGCAGCTGGATCCGGACTCCATCGATGACAAGCGGGCGACGCGAGCAGTGCGCCGTTTCGAGGCGATCCATGCGCCGCTGGCCGAGATGTATGAATATAAGGAGGAGTTTCTCCTGGAGCAGATGACGCGGGCCACCTTGGTGGGGGCGACGCGGAGTAAGCGACAGCTCTTTGAAATGATGGTGCATTTTTGGAGCGACCATTTTAATATTGATGCTTCGAAGGAGGAGTGTCGTTGGCTAAAGGCGGCGGATGATCGCGAGGTGATCCGGAAGCATGCGCTGGGGAATTTTTTAGAAATGGTGCGGGCATCGGCGCTTAGTCCTGCGATGCTTTGGTATCTCGATGGTCGGGAGAATCGGAAGCAGAATGAGGATGAGAAGCCGAACGAGAATTACGCTCGTGAGTTGTTGGAGCTGCACACCTTGGGGGTTGACGGTGGTTACAGTCAGAAAGACGTGATGGAAGTGGCCCGCTGTCTCAGTGGGTGGACCGTGCGGGGATTAGAGCGAATGCTTAAGAAGGGGAAGGTGAGTTTCGATTCCGAGGCGCATGATGATGGTGCCAAGGTGGTGCTCGGTCACGAGATCGCGGCTGGAGGGGGAAAGACGGATCTCGATGCGGTGCTGGAGATTGTCTGCGGGCATCCATCGACAGCTCAATATCTCGCGCAGAAATTGTGCGTTCGCTTTATCGATGATGATCCGCCGCAGGACGCGGTGGAGGCGACGGCGAAGGCTTTTTCGGAGAGCGGTGGCGATATAAAGACGACTTTACGGGCTCTTTTTTCAACGAAGGCCTTTCTGGAAGGAAGCCGGGGGAGCAAGTTGAAGCGGCCTTTTGAATTTATCATTTCCGCGCTGCGGGGATCGCGAGCGGAGGTGCGATCGGAGTTGAATCTGATCGACTACCTGGTGCGGATGGGGCACGCGCCTTTTCAGTATCCTACGCCGGATGGCTATTCCGATGTGGCCTCGCCGTGGTCGGGGACTTTGCTTTGGCGGTGGCACTTTGCCATCGCTCTGGCGCGGAACGAGATCGACAAAAAAATTAAGGTCGATGAGGCGGATCTCATCGAGAAGGCGGGCGGGGTTGCGGGCCTCAGCGCGAGTTTATTGGGGCGCGTTCCCACGGAGGAAGAATCAGCAAGTATTACGCGGAGCGGGGAAGCGCTTGCGCTGCTGCTTGCATCACCGGGATTTCAATGGCGATGAAAGGAACAGGAATTGTTTCAGGAAATGGCGACGAGCAACGGACGCTTGTGGTGGTGTTTTTACGCGGCGGTGCCGATGGACTGACGCTTGCGCCACCGGTGGGCGATCAGGTTTATCATGACCTGCGGTCGAATATAGCGGTGTCGGAAGGTGAGGTGCTCAAGCTGGGGGCTGCGAATTGCGGTTTGCATCCTGCGATGTCGGGGCTGCATGATGTCTTTAAAGACGGTGGGCTTTCGGTTATTCCAGCGGTGGGGTCGGAAGATGAAACGCGATCGCATTTCTACGCACAGGATTTGATGGAGCATGGAGGGGCCGTGGCGGGCGGGTGGCTGGGGAGATTCTTGCGTTACCGGGAAGGACGTCAGCCGACGGCGCTATCGGCGGTGGCACTGGGAAAAAAGATGCCCGAGGTACTTCGCGGTGCTCCGGCAGCAACCGTGATGGAATCGATGGATACCTTTTCGCTGGGGAAGAAGGGAGTTTCGACGGCGAAGTTTAAAGCAGAGCTGGCTGGGCTTTACGGTGCGGAGACATCGTTGCTGGGACCTGCAGCACGTGATACCTTACAAGCGCTTGATCGCGTGGCGGAGCTGGCGAAGACGAGTTATTCGCCTGAGCACGGTGCGGAGTATAGCGATGATTCTTTTTCAAATGGTCTGCGTCAGGCCGCGCAATTGGTTCGGGCGAGAGTCGGGTTGGAGGCGGTCTCCCTCGATTTGGATGGTTGGGATTCGCACTTTGCCCAGGAGACGTTGATTGCTCCGATGATAACGCGTTTGTCCGAGGGCTTGTCGACTTTTTATCAGGACCTTGGCCCGCTCATGCGGAAGGTCACCGTTGTTGTGATGACCGAGTTTGGACGGCGGGTCGCGGAAAATTCTTCTTTCGGGACTGATCACGGAAGTGGAGGGCTCATGATGGTGATGGGCGGAAAGGAGCGCGGTCTCGTGGGAACGATGCCCAAGCTTGATGCGGGAACCTTGATTGGGCCCGGAGACGTTCCGGTGGTGACGGACTATCGCAGCATTCTTATTCCCGAGCTGAAGATGCACGGAGTGCGCGAGACGGTGGGCGAGATCTTTCCGGGATTTGCTCAGGAGAAATAAATCTCTTCTTTGCCGATTGCCCTTTTGTAGAAGGGGGAGCAATTGTCTTGGCGATGAATCAAGATACTCTCTTTTCTCTTTTGATTGGTGGTGTGATTTCCGTCTCGACCGAGGTTGAACCGGCCACTCTTATTTCTTTTGAGGCCTCCTTTAAGCGTCCGCTTGATTTGCAACAGGCGAAGGGTGGAGGGTCCCCGATGGTGGTGGTAGAGCAGGACGGGAGAATTTTCGTGGACGATCCCGAGAGCGGGACCAAGGTGAACGAGGTTCTTGATCTGACGGGCGATTTTTGAATTCTTCCTTTGATCAGGATCAGCAAGGGGAGCTGTATCTTCTCGATTTGGAGGGGGCGATTTACCGGATGGAGTAGTTTGGGCTGCTTAAGTTTAAGATTGCCTCTGTCAGGGAAGGGAGTAGGGTGCCCACTGCTTTATAAAATTATGGAAGTGATGACCGAACGCCCCGTCCTTGTGTTGAACAGGCTCTGGCAGCCGGTCCATACCTGCTCCGTGAGGCGCGCCTTCAAACTTCTTTGTCTGGGTCGAGCCCAAGTGGTGCAGACCGAGGGGGAGTGTCGCTACCAAACACACGATATTGAATCCTGGCTTGATTACTCCGCGCACACCTTAACGGGTGAGCTGATCAGAACAGTGAGGATTGCGCTGCAGGTTCCCAAGATTATCGTCTTGGGGATTTACGATCGGTTGCCACGAAAAGAGGTGAAATTTACCCGTCAAAACGTGTTCCTTCGGGACAAGCACACTTGCCAATATTGTCGCGAAATTTTCCCCGAGCATAAGCTCAATCTGGATCATGTCACTCCGCGTGACTTGGGGGGGGTAACCAGCTGGGATAATATTGTAACCTCCTGTGTTCCCTGTAATACGCGCAAGGCCAATCGGACCTTGGTGCAAGCCAACTTACGGCTTCTTAATGAACCCAAGGCCCCCCGGTGGCGGCCACTTTACGGGCTCAAAAAGCACACTAGTGATTCTGCGTGGCAGGAGTTTCTCTATCCAGATCGCAAGAAAGTCTCGATGTCGGCCTGAGATTATTTTCAAAAAGATAAAGATAAGCCAGAAACTCACCTTTTCACACTTGTAATGAGCTGCTAGGGTCGTGTCAGTGGACATTATGAAAGAATCTGGCGGTATCATCCTGTGGTTGCAGGCTGCCCTCGGATTTGTGGGTCTGATGGTGACGGTGGAACGGATGATTTACTTTCAGCACACTCGCGGAAAGTTCGCCGATCTGCTCCTTGGGGTGACCAATCATGTGCGCAATAAAGCCTACGCTGAGGCACTGCATGTCTCCTCGCGACGTCGCGGCCCGGAAGCCCGAATCGTGCACGCGGTGTTGCAAAGGCATCATCTGGAGCGTTCCAATCTACGCGAAATTGCACAAGAAGCGGGGCAGCTTGAGGTTCCCCGCATTGAAAAAAATCTCCGGGTCATTCTGGCGGTTGCACTTCTTGCGCCCCTTCTGGGGATGTTCGGCACCGTGCTGGGTTTGATTGAGGTTTTTCTTAATGTCAGCTCGGCTGAAGGTGCGGTGGCCCAGACCGCTCTCGCGAAAGGGTTATTCCAAGCGCTTTCCTCGACAGCGATGGGGCTGGCGATTGCGATACCGTCCTATATTCTCTACCTTTATCTTTACGGAAAAGCGCGTCGCCTTTTGCATCGTCTGGAGCGCGCGGGTATCGAAACGGTCAATATTGTCTGTGACGGTCGGAGCCATGATCACATTGTTTCTTTCCGTGATGAAGCGGAAGGGCGCACCCAGCCTGAGAAAAAATCCGGTTCGAAGGTATCGAAGAAGCCTAAGAATCCCAAGAAGTCGTCCTAGTTTGTCATGAAGCTTTCTTTGACCATTCCTGAAAGCCCGGGCCTGGTCTACCTCGTTCCGGCCTTCGATTTTGTGGGGCTTCTTCTCGCTCTTGTTCTTCTCACGGGCGTGGTGACAAAGGAGAACTATGTCGAAATTTCTCTGCCTGTCTCTGAATTCCGGGGCTCACGCTTGGGGGATGAATCTCCCGTAGTCGTCAACGTGAAGCAGGGGATCAAGGGGCCGATTTTCTACGTGGCGAAGGAAGCGGTGGAACAATCGCGGCTCAAGGAAGCGATCGAGAGAGAAGCCAAGGCTCGAAGCACCACCTTGGTGGCTCTTCGAATGGACCAATCGTCTCCGATTTCTCTCCAGCAGAAAATCATCGATCTTACCCGACGTCTCGGCTACCGCCTTAAGATTGCTCAACAAACGAGTGATGATGGTCAAAACTAGGAAGTCCGATGAGCCGTAAAAAACTTCATCGCGACCGCCAGGCGGGTCTTCATTTTCACTGGCATCTCCCGCAAGGATCGCTGGGGCGTCTTCTGATTGGTGGATTGGTAGCTACCTTTTTCTGGGGTGTCTTGATGGCTTATGTTCAAGTGCGCGTGCCCGATCCACTTCCGCTTCCCCAGCGATCGGGCGACCTCGAAATTGTCGATCTAGAGCATCCTTCCAACCGTTGGCTCTCCGAGGTGGTCGAACGTGAGTCACCTTTTCATTCCCGCTGGGAGGTGAGGGATGATTCTCGTCTGAAACAAGAGATCTCCGCAGCATTCAAGCAGTCTGCGCCTTCGCCTTACCAACCGACTCTGCAGGTTATTGATTTGAGTGTTTTGGCTCCTGAGTTGCGTGGGCTGCCCGGGGTGTCGAGCCACAGCCTTCCTGCTCCGGAAGCGGTGACCATCGCCGCGATTCAGACTTCTAATCCGGAATGGTGGATCGAGGTCAGTAATCGCGAAGGAAAATCCAAATGGGAGGGTACGACCTTCCGTTGGGTCGGTGAAAATGCGGCCCTCAGCCCAGACGAAACTTGGATTTTTCAGCTGATCGTTGATTGGCGGGGAATCGTTGTTTCCTGCCTTCCGCTTGAGGAACTCAAAGAAACTACCGCTCTAGAGCTTGCCAAAACGCTTCGTGAGCTTCGCTATCCTCTCGCTAAAAAAGACGCTCCTTTCAGGCTCTGGATGCTGGAAGCGCGCTGCGTAAAGAAGAGTGCCCCATGACGATTGATATCACCCAATTTTTTCTAGGCCTCGTTCTCCTTGCCTTCGCTTGGGTCGTTCTCGATTTACTATTCGAGAGGATTGTTGGTCGGATTTACCACTGGAATAAGAGCAGGAAGATCCGAGAATGTCACCTCTGCGGAAAGAATTATAAAGAGAGCACGTCTCTCAAGATCTCCCATTGTCCGGATTGTGACGCACTAAATAGCCGAAAGCGGCATCGTCGGCTGGGCTAAGTGTCTCCTGACTTCGCTTGCCTTTCTCTCCTTTCCATTCTAACTATTTTTAAATTTCACGAACTATGGAAAATCGTCGCGTTGTTATCACTGGTCTTGGTGCCCTTAGCCCTCTCGGAAATGATGTCTCCTCCACTTGGGATGGGATGAAAAATGGTCGTAGTGGCATTGGACTCATTGGATCGATGGATACGACGGATTATGCCGTGAAAATCGCGGGAGAAGTAAAGGGGTTCGACCCCAAGCCCTTTTTCAAAAACCCCAAGGATGCACGGCGTATGGATCGCTATGCGCATCTTGGAATCGCAGCCGCTAAAATGGCGCTCGATGATTCCGGTTTAAATGAAGCGGAGATCGATCGCAACCGCGTGGGGGTCATGCTCGGTAGTGGCATTGGTGGTCTCGGCACCCTAGAGGATAACCACACCGCTCTCCTGCAGAAAAGCCCGAGCCGCGTTTCGCCCTTCACCATCCCGATGATGATTTCTAACATCGCGAGTGGCGTTTTCTCGATCGAATATGGTTTTGGTGGCCCCAATATGGCGATTGTGACGGCCTGTGCCACCGCGAATCACTCGATTGGCGAGGCTTGGCGCATGATTAAATTTGGCGATGCCGACGCATTTGTTGCGGGTGGATCTGAAGCCTCTATCCGTCCCATGGGGCTGGCGGGCTTCATGAATATGAAAGCGCTTTCAACCCGAAACGAAGACCCGACGGCGGCCTCTCGTCCCTTCGATGTCGGCCGTGACGGTTTTGTCATGGGCGAAGGAGCAGGCGTCGTGGTGATTGAGGAACTTGAGCATGCGAAAGCGCGTGGTGCCAACATCCTGGCTGAACTTTCTGGATATGGCCTCAGTGCTGATGCCTATCATCTGACCTCGCCTCATCCCGAAGGCGACGGGGCAGCTCGCTGTATGGACATGGCGCTCAAGCACGCCGGTCTCAATGCGGAGGACGTGCAGTACGTTAACGCCCACGGAACCTCCACTCCCCAGGGCGACGTGTGTGAGTCCAAGGCCATTCAGAAATCTTTCGGAGCCTGGGCTAATGACGGTCTCGTTGTTAGCTCCACCAAGTCTATGACGGGCCACCTCCTCGGTGCCGCCGGCGGGGTGGAGCTGCTTGCCTGTCTGATGGCGATGCGCGATGGCGTTATTCCTCCGACGATTAATCTTGATGACCAAGATCCCAACTGCCCACTCGATTACTGTGCGCACACCGCTCGCGAGATGGAAGTGAAGGCGGCTCTGAGCAATTCCTTCGGATTCGGTGGGCATAATGCCTCGCTGCTTATTACGAAGTTCTTGTGAAGCCGGAGATGATTTTTGCGGGGCAATCCTGGGGCGTTGTCGGTCGAAATGGGGGAGGCAAAACGTCTCTCGCGGCTTCCTTGACGGAAAGTGGACAGTTCACACGGTCGGCGCTCGTTTCTTTTGAGATCGAAGACGCGCTGCTCGAGCGCGAGATTCGCGAAGACGATACTGATTTCCTAGATCGAATTGATCCTGGAAGATCGGTGGCGGAATTGATTCAAGAAGTTTGTCCCATAGGTGAGTCCATCGATGAACTCGTGACCGAATTGGGTCTTTCCGCCCTCGTTGATCGTGGATTCCGGCTTCTTTCTACGGGTGAGCGACGTCGAGTGGTGCTTGCACGCGCGCTCATCAAGTCGCCGGAGTTGCTGATCCTAGATGAACCATTCGATGGGCTTGATCAGGAGTTTAGGGTCCATCTGCGATATCTTTTTGAAGAGCTATCGGAAAAGATGACTCTCGTGATTGTGGCCAACCGGCTTAGTGATCTCGATGGCTTGGTCTCCCATCTTGCTTGCGTGGATCGCGGGGAGCTTCTCCTATCCGGACCTCGCGAAGAAGTGGAAGGAAATGATCTTTTCAAGCAGCTGATGGAATTGAGTGACGAGCGAATTTCTATTCCGGCTCGGAAGCAAGATCGCATGGAGAGGGAGGGATCTCTGATTTCCATGAAAAATGTCACCGTGATCCACGGCGGATGTGAGATTATCTCATCCTTTGACTGGCAGGTGGAGCCGGGACAAAATTGGAAGATTTCCGGGCCCAATGGCTGCGGGAAATCAACCTTGGTCAATCTGGTCTCGGGTGATCATCCCCAGTGCTATTCCAACGACGTTACGGTCATGGGGATGCGACGCGGAAATGGCGAGTCGGTGTGGGATATTAAAAGCCATCTCGGGATCGTTTCTCCAGCGCTTCATCAGCAATATCGCGTGGGATCTCCGGCGCTTTCGGTCGTCCTTTCCGGCTTTTACGATAGTGTGGGGATTTACCGCAAACCCGAGCCGGCCCATGTGGCAGTTGCCAAAGAATGGCTCAGCGTGGTGGGCATGTCCGGTCAGGAGAAGCAGCTCTTTCGCTCCCTGAGCTACGGACAGCAGCGCCTTTTGCTGATCGCTCGTGCCTTGGTGAAGCAACCTCCTATTTTGATTCTTGATGAACCTTGTCAGGGACTCGACCCGCTCAACCGGGCGCTCGTTTTAAACGTGATTGATCGCATCGCATCGACGGGCTTGACCCAGATTCTCTACATCACGCATGAGCACGAGGATCACCTCGACTGCGTCACCCATGAGCTGGTCCACGATGGGGCCAGCTGGGAGAGTAGGGCAGCTTCGAGCTAGGATCCGGTTCCAGTTGGAACCCATGGACAATTCGCCGTCGCTGATCTGGCTCTCTATCTGGAGTTCACTGGTAACGTCTCCGCGGCCGACACCCGTGACTTCTGGCGAGAAAGCCCGGAGTCACCAAGAAATCAGGAATTCTACAGGAACCAAGACGGTGAAATCTTCGATAAAGCCCATACCCGAGGCCTTCCAGTGGTCCGAGTTCAGTAGCAAGAGCGGCGACGAACTTGAATGGAGTGGCGCGACATAGACGATCCGAAAGGATTGCCCGAAGGGCCCATCAAGTCCACTACCCGCCACATTCTCGAGACCCTTGGCAAAGAGCCCGCTTCGTCGGTATCATCTCCTGCAAGGCACAGAACAAGATCTCCAACCCCTCCGGTTTCCAGCGCGTTATCAAGATGATTTCCGCCGAGATTGTGGCATCCCTCGAAGTTGCACTTGAAGAGTTCTGCAGAGTGGGAGATAAACTGATTTTAATAAAACAACGTTCATATGCCAGAGAAGAAATCCACTAAAAAGGTTACCAAGTCTCCGCTCGGGAGCGCGGGCAATTCAAGCGAGGATGAACGGATCCCCGAACACCCTGAGCAGACCCCTGAGCAGACCCCGGAGGAATGGTTCGCGGGAATTGGTGCTGGAATTAAAGGGGTTTCCCGAAATCTTTTAGATCACGTGCCACCTGAAATTCGTAAAAAAGTAGTCGAGCAGGCACGCTCTAATGGACCGAGAGGGGCGGCTGCAGCCGTCAATGCGGCGGCCCTGAAGACAAGAAATCTTAAAGTGAAACTGGCTCTAAAAACACTGGGAGGACTGCTCAAGTTACTGGACTCCAAAGATCCCAAAAAGTGATTGTGATTGAGGTGGCTTTATTTTCTAGGTTTTGATGAGGTCCAGTGGGGAGATTTTGAGGGTTTTTTCAACGGTGAAGGGGAGATTACCGAAGAGGGTGATGGGGAGCGCGGAAAGCCGTAAGTTCATTCGATCTAGTTTATTACGGATCAGGGGGCGGGAGTTTTGCTGATTGTGAGTGAGAGATTTTGAACGCGAATCTCGCGAATGGGGCGAGTTTTGGTTTTTGGGGAAGATGAACTTTGAGATTTGAACTCTGAACAGCTTCCTCCTACGCAAGGTTTTCTCCTGAACCCTTCGGGCTATGGCGGGAGAGATGGAAGAGACTTGCGAAGCTAAGCGGCGGGGACGTCGCGACTCCTTTTCTTTTCATCAAAAAGCCCGGGCCATCGCTGGACCGGGCTTTTGAAGCTTGTGAAGCGAAGTGCTTAAACTGTTTCGATGGGTTGCATAGCGCCCATTGCCTCGCGGAGTTCCTCGCCGATGTGCTCGACGTGGTGCTCGCGGATGATGGCATTGACGGCGACGAGGGACTTGTTGTCCACGCTGGCGTCAGACTCGCCGAGACCTTTTCCGATGACGGAGGTGTCGACGCTGGACATGAACTCTTCGAGAAGAGGCACGGCGGCGTGCGAGAAGAGGTAGCAACCATATTCGGCAGTGTCGGAAATGACGTTGTTCATTTCGAAGAGCTTCTTCCGCGCGATCGTGTTGGCGATGAGCGGAGTCTCGTGGAGGGACTCGTAGTAAGCAGACTCAGGCTCGATGCCGGCCTCGACCATGGCCTCGAAGGCGAGTTCCACTCCAGCGCGGACCATGGCTATCATGAGGATGCCTTTGTCGAAATATTCCTGCTCGGTGATCTCTCCTTCGCCTTCAGTTTTTTCGAACTCGGTTTCACCGGTTGCTTTGCGCCAGCCGAGGAGGTTGAGGTCGTCGTTTGCCCAGTCAGCCATCATGGTGCTGGAGAACTCACCGGAGATGATGTCGTCCATGTGCTTGTAGAAAAGGTCCCGCATTATGTCCTTTAGTTCCTCGGAGAGAACGAAGGCTTCGATCTTAGCGGGGTTGGAAAGACGATCCATCATGTTGGTGATGCCACCGTGCTTGAGAGCTTCGGTGATGACTTCCCAGCCGTTCTGGATGAATTTGACAGCCCACTTGGTGTCGATGCCATCGGCCTTCATTTTTTCGAAGCAGAGGATGGAACCCGCTTGGAGAAGCCCACAGAGAATAGTCTGCTCGCCCATGAGGTCGGACTTCACTTCGGCAACGAAGGAGGACTCAAGAATGCCAGCCTTGTCACCACCTTGAGCGACGGCGAGTGCTTTAGCGAGTTCGATGCCTTCACCGGAAGGATCGTTTTCACCGTGGCAGGCAATGAGAGTTGGGACGCCGAAGCCGCGCTTGTATTCCTCGCGCACTTCAGAGCCAGGAGACTTGGGAGCGACCATGATGACGGTGAGGTCTTTGCGAATCTCGGTGCCTTCTTCGACGATATTAAATCCGTGGGCGTAGGAGAAGGCGGCGCCTTCCTTCATATGCGGGATGACTGTTTCGACAACCTTGGTGTGCTGCTTGTCAGGAGCGAGGTTCATGACGATGTCGGCGGTGGGAAGCATCTCCTCGTAGGTGCCGACAGCGAAGCCATTTTCGGTCGCGTTGAGGAAGGATTGGCGCTTTTCAGCGATGGCGGCATCGCGGAGGGTGTAGGAAACATCGAGTCCAGAGTCGCGCATGTTGAGGCCTTGGTTGAGACCTTGAGCGCCGCAACCGACGATGACTATCTTGAGTCCTTTGGCAGCATTGACGCCGTTGGTGAACTCGGAGGCATCCATGAAGCGGCAGGTGCCGAGCTCATCGAGCTGGCGGCGGAGAGGGAGGGTATTGAAGTAGTTATTGCTCATCGTGATGATGGGTTGATTAATTAGACGGGTTCTGCATGTCAGGAAATGAGGATTTGTAAACGAAGAAGACCGTTGCATCCGTTGAATTGATTGGTAGAGTCGGTTGCATGATATGCAACAGTTCGGAGCCGCCGTCATTTTGTGGGGAATGAGGTGGGGCTTAGCGGGGACGATTCAACGACGGAAACTTTAAAATGAACTTCGACAGCCTTCGCTCATTTTTGACACTTGCGGAAACCTTGCACTTTGGGGAGGCGAGTTGGAGGAGCCATTTAAGCCGTTCGGCCTTTACGCGCTTGATCCAGCGTCTGGAAGAGGAGACGGGGCAAGCGCTCTTCTATCGGAATCAACGCAAAGTTTCGCTGACGAGTGCGGGGAGATCATTTCGTAAGTATGCCATGGGGGCGGTGAAGGATTGGGAGTTGGTGAAATCGGAAATGGCGGGAGGAGGGGAGCTGAGGGGGGGGCTGTCGATCTATGCCTCGATCACTGCGGTTTATGATTTGTTGCCGGATCTTCTGGAGACCTATCGTGAGCTTTACCCTGCGGTGCAGTTGGCGCTGAAGACGGGGTCTGCGGAAGAAGCTGTTCCGCAAGTGATGACGGGGGAGATTGATCTGGCTGTGGCGGCGCTGCCGGATCGTCGTCCAGGGGCCTTGGAGTTTCTGCCTTTGAAAGAGACAGCGCTTGTTTTCATTGCGCCCAAGGGATTGGAAAAAATTCCCATATTGAAAGGGAAACCTGATCTCGCGAAAGCAACTTTAGTGCTGCCTAGCGTGGGATTGTCGCGGAGGCGGATCGATGCCTATTTGAAAAAGAAAGCGATTCGAACTAAGGTCACTACCGAGGTCTCTGGAAACGAAGCCATCATTGCGATGGTTCGATTGGGTTGCGGGATCGGGGTGGTGCCGGAGCTGGTGCTCGAAAAGAGCCCTTTTCGGGACGAAGTGGAGATTCTTGAGAATGCTCCTAAACTGGCCCCCTATGAAGTGGGGCTTTGCTCGACGAAGAAGAGCCTCGCCCGTCCGAGTGTGGCGGCCCTTTGGGAAATGGCGGCGACGGTTTAAATGTCGTATGAAGGATGATTCCGCTCTGATTTTGAATCTTCTTACGTAGAGGCGGAGTGCTGGAATTGGCCATGGTTTCGCTGATTGGTGGACACAGGGCGGGACTCGTTTTTTGCTTTGCCGTTGGGTCAATACCACTCCGCATTTCAAAAGAGCCCCCCACAACGGATCGTGGCAGTTTTCTGGTTTCTAGCCTTCGGCTTCTGCCTCCCGATCTCTGAGTCCAAGTGCTCACTCAGCCATCGTCCCTCACCATCATCTTCGCTTTCTTAATGCTTTCTTTGGAAAGCTGCGCTAAGGTGGCCCGGATCGTTTTTCCGGCTTCGGTTTCGAAGAGGAAGATTTTTTCGTCTTCGATGCCGACGAGCTTGGCCTTGATCGTGGTTCCCTTCGAGCTGATCCAATCTTCGACCTTCGCATTCTTGGTTTTGGCAACCTTGAGAGTAGTGCCACCGAGCGAAAATGTTCCGTCCTTCATCGCGGTGCGGATGTTGGTCTTGGTGTCTTGGAAAATTTCACCGTAGCGCTGGGTTTTCATCTGAGGATGATTATAAGAGCCATAGATCGTCGTCATGCCGGGGTCGGTGAAGATAATGATGGGAACGGCGGCGCCTCCTCTACGATAGGCTTCCTTCACCAAGTCTGGGAGAGCGGCGGTTTCCGAGACATCGACGATGACGCTCTTTGAGAAACTAAGAACTGCTTTGCTGGCCGACACACTGACGGCACCCGGGCAAGCCACTCAGGTGGCGGCCATTTTCTTCTCTGCGATGATGAAAGCGATCGGTTGTTTCGCTTTGCCGGCCTTCAACGCGGCATCATTGAGCTGGCCAAGATGATGCGTTCCCCTCGGGATATCGAACCCGAGGGCTGCGCTTGCGAGGGCGACGTTGAGGAGAAGAATCAATTTCATTTTCTAAGAGAGTGCCGGTTTGTAGGTGAAAGGTGAAGGGGAAAAGCGGTGGCACTTGGAATGCCAATAGATAATGTTATCATCTCACAGATGTTTCTCGCCGCAAGTGATGAAGTTGCCCCAGTGGTGGCGCTTTTAGGATTGGTTCTTGGGAGCGTGGTGGTGGTGTCGCTGATTTTGGTGAAGGTCCGGCAGTCGTTACTGGTGGGATATTTCATTTGTGGGGTGGTTTTGGCTAATACCGGAGCGACCAATTTTTTGGGCGAGTCCGCAGAGGATGCCATCGGGATGCTTGCGGAACTGGGAATCGTGCTGCTGATGTTCACGCTGGGAATCGAGTTTTCTATCAGGGAGCTAATGCATTTAAAAAAGGTCGTCTTCGGAGGAGGAGGGATTCAGATGGTGACGACCACGGTTGTGGCGATGGGCGTGGGATGGCTTTGTGGATTGGGCGGTCTGGGCTTGTTGGTGGTGGGCTTTGCGATGGCGCTGTCATCGACGGCAGTGAGTATCAAATCATTTCAAGACATGGGGCAACCGGATGCGCCTAGCGCACGCCTGGCGTTAGGAATCGCGATTTTCCAGGATCTCGCGGTCATCTTTTTTATGGTGGTGCTGCCCTCATTGGTCGGTGAGGGAGCGGGGGGGATGGGGCCGGTGATCTTTGCTTTGGGAAAGGGTTTTCTCTTTCTCGGGATTTGCTGGGTGCTGAGTATTTATGTGGTGCCGCATCTCCTTCATGCGGTGGCAAGCTCACGGAGTCGTGAGCTCTTTACGGTGACGGTGGTCGGGTTGTGCGCGGCGATCGCCTGGGGGGCGAATTGGTTTGGGTTGAGTCTTGCGCTGGGGGCATTCGCGGGGGGGTTGGTGGTAAGCGAGTCGATCTATTCGTATCGGGTTTTGGCAGACGTGTTGCCTTTTAAAGATCTTTTTCTGACGGTCTTTTTTGTGTCGGTGGGCCTGCTCATTGATCTGCAAGCTGTGATCGCTTCGTGGTGGTTTATTGGGCTGGGCGTGATGGCTATTTTGGTGGTGAAAGGGGTGATCGTTTCACTGGTCGCGCGACAAATGGGGTTACGAATACGACAGGCTCTTCTTGCGGGCGCGGCGCTTTCGAGTAGTGGAGAATTCTCGCTTGTTTTGCTGAATCGAGCTGCTGATCTTGGTGGGGTTTCGGAGACGCTGGAGCAAGTGCTGCTTGCGTGTACTGCGATATCGATGGCACTGGTTCCGACTCTGATGCGTGCCGCCGGGCCGTTCTCAAAGAAAATAGACGGTTGGTCCTTTTTCAAAGGAAACGACTGTAAGGGCGAGCTAAAAATGGGAGCGGAGGTCAAGCAGCTTCGGGATCATGTGGTGATCTGTGGCTATGGGCCGGTGGGTCAGGCGCTGCATGATGCGATGGATCGGCTCTCGGTTCCGGTGGTGGTGATCGAGCTGAATGCGGCGACCGTGCTTAGTCTTCATCAACGAGGGGTGCAGGTGCTTTTTGCGGATGCTACGAATGTCGAGACGATGAAGCTGGCGAAAGTCGAAAGCGCGCGTGCGATTGCTTTTACCTTTCCCGAGCCGGAGTTGGCGATTGCGGGAATGCGGGCGGCGCGTTCCTTAAATGCAGGGGTCGTGACATACGCGCGGGCAAAATTTTCCAATGGAGTGGAGGCGCTTCAAAAAGAGGGGACTCATCATATCTTCCATGATGAGGTGACCAGCGGAGAGGCGATGGTGAAAGCCGTGCTGGGATGCTATGAGGTGCAGGTAGATGATTAACGTTGGGTCATGGGGAGGCTCTTCTGGAGATGGACGAGGAGTTTTTCGTGGGCGGCATCGACTTCCTTTGCCTTGAGCGTTTTGTTCGCAGCGCGGTAGTGGAAGCTGTAGGCGATCGATTTTTTATCGGCGGACAATTTTTCTCCGGAGGAGTCGCGGAAGTGGTCGAAGCAGGTCGCAGAAACGAGGAGAGGATCGTTGTGCTTGGCGAGGGCCTTTTCGATATCGGCGTTGCTCGTTTTGGCAGGAAGCTCCATGGCAATGTCGCGGCTCGAACCGGGGAATTGTGGAAGTGGTTCGACTTGGAAGAAGTCTTTTCGAAGCGGGATGATTTTTGCGAGGTCGAGTTCCACAAGGTAGGCCGGCGCATTGAGGCTGAGCTCACGAGTGCGCGAGGGAAGGACCTGGGCATAGGTGCCGATGGATTTCCCGCCGAGTTGGATGTCGCCCGCGAGGAGGAAGCCATCGCGAGGGCGGGGAGAAAACTGAACTGCCGCTCCGCCGAGGAGGGCTTGCACGGTGGCTTTGGCATCGAAGAGATCAATGTTTCGCTTTTCGCTGCTGGCCCATGAGAGAGGAGCCGCTTCGCCTCCGAGGAGGATACCGAGGGAGTCGGATTCGAGGTCCTTTGCTTTTCCGCCGCCGGCATTTCGGAACTGTCGGCCGGCTTCGAAGAAGCGGAGAGATTTTGCGCCTTGGCGGATGTTACGCTCGGCGGTCTGGATGAGTCCGGGAGTGAGTGAAGGGCGCAGAATGGCGTGATCTTCGCTGAGGGGGCGGGACACTTTGATGAGGTCGCCTTCCATGAGCGGACGCAGGGGAAGGCAGTCGCGGAGCTGGGCCTCGGAAATGAGCTTGATGGTTTGTACCTCGAAGAAGCCAAGGGCAGCGAGCTTCTGCTTGAGGCTCATGAGGCGGTCGTATTCGCGGTCGAACTGGCTTTCATCGACTGCGGTGCCGCCAGTGCGGGTGGGGACATTTTCGAGTCCGTGGACGCGGGCCACTTCTTCGACGAGGTCGGCGGAGCGCTCGAGATCGGCGCGCCAGCTGGGGACGTTCCAGACGTTACCTTCGGCTTTTTCGAGGCCAAGACGAGTGAGAATGTTTTCGGCATCAGGAAGAGAAATGGAGCCATCCATGAGTTGATCCATACGGACGATGTCGAGCTCGACTGGCGAGGTGACGCTGGGGACGGAACCTGCGGTTGCCGTGGAGAGGGAAATATTTCCACCGGCAACTTCGGCAATGAGTGCGGCAGCGAGTGCGGCAGCTGGGATGACCTGATTCGGATCGACTCCGCGTTCGAAGCGGTAGGAAGAATCCGAGGTGAGGAAAAGTCGACGCGACGTATGGCGGATTTCGGAAGGGGTGAAGAAGGCGGATTCGAGGAGGATGTCGGTGGTGCCATCGGTGACGCCGCTATCGAGTCCTCCCATGACGCCGGCGAGGGCGAGGGCTTTTCCGCTTTGATCGGAAATTACGCAGTCGACTGAGGTCAGTTCGTAAGTCTTTTCGTCGAGCGCGAGGAATTCTTCGCCGTCCTGAGCATTACGGACGTGGATGGGGCCGGAGACCTTGGCGGCATCGAAGGCATGAAGCGGTTGGCCGAGTTCGTGGAGAACGTAGTTCGTGATATCGACGACGTTATTAATCGGGCGCAGTCCGATGGACTCGAGCTTTTTGCAGAGCCATGCCGTGCTTGGTGCAACCTTGACTCCGGTGATGGAAAGGAGGGAGTAGAAGGGGCAAGTGTCGCTTCCGGCGGTGACCGCGGAGGCGTCTTCTTTAAGTTCGGTGGGGTGATTTTTCTTAACCGGAGACATCTCGGTTTCGAGCAAGGCCGCGAGTTCACGGGCGAGACCGGAGTGGGAGAGGAGGTCTGGACGGTTGGGGGTGATCTCGACTTCGATGAGGGTGTCGGATTCGAAGAGGGTTTTCACCAAGGTGCCCGGGGCGGCGTCGGTCTTGAGAATGAGGAGGCCATCGACTTCGTCTTGCAAGCCGATCTCAGATCCAGCGGCGAGCATGCCCTTCGATGCAACGCCGCGCATTTTGGTTTCTCCGATGACGAATCCGCCGAGGTCGGCGCCTGGGAGACAGCAGGGGACTTTGTCGCCGATTTGGTAGTTCGTCGCGCCACAGACGATTTGACGAAGCTCGCCTTCGCCAGCGTCGACTTGGGTCACCTTGAGTTTGTCGGCGTCGGGGTGCTGAATTGCTTCTTTGATTTCGGCTACGACGATGAGATCACTCTGGACGCCTGCGGGATGGAGTCCTTCGATTTCGATCCCGGCAAAAGTTAGAAGATCGCAGACTTCTTCAAGAGTGCGGGAGCGGAAATCGAGGCGTTCTTTGAGCCAATTCAGAGAGACGTTCATGAGGCGCGAAGCTTTGTGGGATGCGCGTGATTTTCAATGGTGAAATGTCGGAAATCAGCCTTTGGTGAGATTTTTGGTTCGGATAGGGCCTTGGAAGGGCTATTTTTGGAAAATGAAGCCCACTTTGATCCTTCTTGCCTCTCTTGGAATTCTATCTGCTCAGGAGGTGATTTCGATCTGGCCGGTTCTGGCGCCGGGAGAAACGACGAAGAATCGGGGTGAAACGCTGCCGGCCAATCCGAAGGATCCGAGCATCACGCGGGTGCAGAAAGTGACGCAGCCCACTTTAACCGCCTTTCTTCCGCCCAAAGGAAGTGGAAATGGCACTGCTGTGATTGTTCTTCCGGGAGGAGGGTTTTCGTATGTCGTGCCAGACTTGGAAGGGTCGGAAACGGCAAAGTTTCTTAACGAGAGTGGGATCTCGGTCTTTGTGCTGAAGTATCGCACGACGGCTAACGGCCCCAAAGTTGCCGACGCTTGGAAACGGCCCTTGCAGGATTCCCAGCGGGCGGTGCGGTATGTGCGGGCTCACGGTGATAAGTGGGGAATCGATTCTTTGAAAATTGGCATCATGGCATTTTCTGCAGGTGGACAGGTGGGCGCAATTCATCTGGGAGATCATCCGGCGGCCTATGTCAATGTTGATGGCGTTGACCGACAGAGCAGTCGTCCTGATTTTGCGATGCTCATTTATCCTTGGCGCACTTACGTGCCGGCGATCGATGGTCTCAAACCAGAAATTCAGATTTCCAAGACCGCTCCTCCTACTTTTATCGTACATACGAGCGATGATGCCTCCACCTCTCTGGGGGCGGTTGGGATTTATGCCGCTTTGAAGAAAGCGAAGGTCTCGGCTGAGTTGCACATCTACCAAAATGGTGGTCACGGCTATGGGGCGCGGGATCGTGAAGGTTCGGCGATCGGAAGCTGGTCTGACCGGGCGATGGAGTGGCTCAGGATTCGAGGTTTGGCTCGCTGAATGGAGTGGGAGAAATTGTTTAAGTTTAGTCTCGACCAAATCGGCAAGTAGGATCATGGCACCGCGAGTGCCATTGATTTTGGCACTCAAGCTGCAAAGAAAAATGCCCATGCCTGCGAAAAAGAAAACCGCCACGAAAAAGACAACTGTTAAAAAATCGACGAAGAAAGTAGCCCCAAAAGTAGCGGAGAAAGCTGCCAAAAAGGCCTCCAGGAAAGTGGCTAAAAAGGCAGTGAAGAAAGTCGCTAAGAAGGCCGCGAAAAAGGCGGTCAAAGCAACGGTATCTATCCCGGTGAAGGCGCAAGTCTCTCGGGAGGAGATCGAGCGCAAGGCCTTTGAAATCTATATGAACCGCCAGAATCGAGGTATCTATGGAGATCAAAAGAGTGACTGGGAAGCTGCTGAAAATCTGCTTTCTGTCTAAAAAATCAGCACAGCATAAAAAGGCACCGCCTCGCGAGAGACGGTGCCTTTTTTATGGGGTGAAGTCGATTTAGCACCTGCGCTTCGTTATCTCGGCTGCCTGAAGGGATGACTTTACGCCTTTTTAACGTCAACCCATTGGCCTGTCTTTGCCGATTCGAGAACGGCGTCGCAGACATACTGGGTGCCGAGGGCATTGCGGAAATCGGGGTAGGATTTTTCGGCACTGGGGTCATCGAGACTCTTCATAAACTCGACGGCTCCGTGGACGAAGGAGTGCTCGTAGCCGAGGCAGAGTCCGGGGACCCACCAATTGCCGGTGTAGGGGTGGTCGCTATCTGAGACGTGGATGCTGGACCAACCGCGCGTTTCACCGGGGACGTCGTGATCGAAGTAGGCGAGGCGGTTGAGGTCGTGAAGGTCCCAGGAGAGGGATTTGTCGTGGCCGTTGATCTCGAAAGTTTTTAGGGCCTTGTGTCCGCGGGCGTAGCGAGTGGATTCGAAGATGGCGGTGGAGCCATTTTCAAAACGGGCGAGGAAGGCGCAGGCATCATCGATCGTGACGGGTTGGACTTCGCCGGTATCCTGGTGGACGCGTTCCTTGATGAAGGTCTCGGTCATGGCGGAGACGGAGGTGATGTCGCCGTTGATCCAGCGGGCGCAGTCGATGTTGTGTGCGAGGAGGTCGCCGGTGACGCCGGAGCCAGCAGTGGCGGTATCGAGTCGCCAGAGGGCGGCTCCGCCTTGGGGGAGGTCTTCGGACATGGTCCAGTCCTGCAGGAAGTTGGCGCGGTAGTGGTAGATGCGTCCGAGGTCGCCACGAGCGACGATTTGTTTGGCGAGGGTAACGGCGGGGAGGAAGCGGTAGTTATACCAAACGAGGTTGGGGAGTCCGGAGGCTTCCATCGCTTCGACCATTTTGAGGCCTTGTTCTCCGTTGAGGGCGAGGGGTTTTTCGCAGAGAACCATCTTGCCGTTTTGAATGGCGGCCATTGCGATGTCGAAGTGCGAGTTATTTGGGGTGCAGATATCGATCGCATCGATGTCATCGCGCTTCACGAGTTCGCGCCAGTCGGTCTCGGTATCGGCGTAGCCCCACTGTTGGGCGAAGGCTTTGACGTTATCCTCGGATCGCCCGCAGATGACCTGCTTGACGGGGACGTGATCGGTTTCAAAAAAGTGCTCAAGTTGGGAGTAGGCATTCGAGTGGGTACGACCCATGAAGCCGTAGCCAACGACGCCGATGCGGACAGGTGTTTTGCTCATCTGTGTGACAGGTTAGAATAGGGAGCGGAGGGGGCAAGGCTGAACCATCCAATTATTGGGAGAGTGGGGAGCCAATGATGCCAATGCTGACAGATATTTTGTTTATCTGTGTGACCGGGAGAGGACTGGGGAAATTTTGAGAATTTGGTGGGTTTGTGGTATTTCTTTACTGTGGAGGAGGGGAAAGGGAGCCGCAGAGGTTGACTTTGATGCCGAGGGTGTGGGCGAGGGAGGCTTTGGACCAGAAGCATTCATCGGCGGACTGAGCGTCTTGGGCGTAGGCGATTTGGATGTGGTTGGCTTGGTGCTTGGCCATGAGTTGGTCGCGGGTGACGCCGTAGGTGACAGCGTGCATGATGGGCCATTCTTTGGTGGTGGCTTCAAGGCGACGGCGGGTTTCTTCTTCGGGGAGTTCGAGGGCGGCGCCGCGTCCGATGTCCATGTGGAGTTGTTCGTCTTGGACGTAGATGCGGGACCAGATGATTTCGCCGGGCTTGGAAATTCCGTGGACGGAGGAGCCGCCGTTGGGAAAGTAGACGTAGGGTTGGCGGTAGCCGTGGGCCCCTTTCCAGCCGCCTGCGAAGTGGGCGGGAGGGGCGGCTCCGCTGATAAGGAAGACCCAGACGAATTGGTCGTTGTATTCTTCTCCCCAGCGGATGTCGTGGAGGGTGTTTTCGGGCGGTTGACCGAGTGCGTTGTGGACGCGGTGAGTGAGGAGGGCGTCGAGGCCGGCGCATTCGTCGACTTCGTTGAAGTGGGGGAGCGGTTGGCCTTGGTAGAGGATGCGGGAGCCATCGCGGGAGGTGACGGGTGGGCGGTGAGAGTTGTTGAGCATGCCTTCGGCGAGATCGCTGGCGGGGAGGAGGTCGTTGAGGCCTTGTTGGTATTGGATGCCGATGGTGTCGCAGCCGAAGTCATCGGCGAGGCGCATGGCGGCGATATACATTTTGCACTGAAGGTGGATTTGTCCGTCGGTGAGTTGGGACTCGGGATCGCTTCCAGTGTGAAAGGTCATGCCTTCGCGCTCGAGCCAGTCGCGGACGGCTTGCGCTTCGGGGTCGGGGACTTGGTTGGTTTCGTGGAAGAGGGCGGATTGGCTGAGGCGTTCTTTGAAAACACCGCAGGCGTGGAGGGCGTGATCGGGAATGATGGCGTTGAACATGCCCATGCAACCTTCGTCGAAGACGCCCATGATGGCTTTGTCAGTTTTGAGGGATTGAGCGAGTTTTTGACCGATATCGCGGGCTGATTGAGTTGCGTCGTTTTGTTCGAAGGGGCGGGTGTGGGAAAGGTCGTGCGTGATGGTGGCTTCGGTGAGCCACTGGCGGAGTTTGGTTTTAAAAAAGAGGTCGTCGAAATTTTTGGACCAGAGGGTTGAGTAGGTGACGCCTGCTTTGGTGAGGGAACCGTTGATATTGAGCATGCCGACGAGTCCGGGCCACTGGCCGGACCAGTTGGCGACGGTGAGGATGGGGCCGCGATGAGTAGTGAGGCCGGCGAGGACGTGGTGGGAGAATTGCCAAACCGCTTCGGCCACGATGAGGGGGGCGTTGGGGTCGATTTTTTTGAAGACCTCCATGCCGTGCTTCTGGCTTTTTATGAAGCCGTGTCCTTCGTTGGTGACGGGGTGGGCGCGCTCGATGGTGAAGCCTTCGGCTGCGATGGCGGCGGTGAGCTTGGTTTCCATGTCATATTGGACGGGCCAGCAGGTGAGGTTAGTGACGAGGCGGAGGTCTCCGCTGGAGATGAGTTGGATGGGAGTGGAGTCGTTCATTTCTTTTGACGGAAGTTGTTGATGCGGTAGGACTTAGGAGTTGGTTTTGGCAAGCTGGCGGTAGTCTTGGTAGATGGAGTGGTAGGCTTCTGGATTTATGGGATTGTAGGTGGTGAGGGTGGCTTGGGAGGTCATTTTTTCGATGGCTTCGCGGGTGGTGGGAAAGGCGTTGGCGGCGAGGGCTCCGAGGATGGCGGCGCCGACGGCGGGGCCTTGGGTGGTGTTGGGGACTTGGATGGTTTCTTTGAGGACGTCGGCGTAGATTTGGACGAGGTCGGGGTCGTGATGGGGGAGGCCGCCGGTGGCGATGAAGCGGGTGACCGGAACGCCTTTTTCGCGGAGGAGTTCGACGATCCAGCGGACGCCGCAGGCTGAAGCTTCCATGAGGGCGCGGTGGAGATGGGGTGGGCCATGGTGGAGAGTGAGTCCGGTGAAGGCTCCGGTGAGGGCGGCATTCATGTGAGGAGTGCGGCATCCGTTGAACCAGTCGAGGCAGCGGACGCCATGGGCTCCGGGTGGGAGGTCGGAGGCATCTTTGCAGAGGGTGGAGAAGTCTTTCTGTCCGGTGAGGCGGCGGAGCCAGTCGAAGGCATCGCCAACCGCAGCTTGGCCGGTTTCGTAGCCGTAGAAGCTGGGGAGAATGCCATCTTTTACGATGCCTGCGATGCCAGGAACGTTACGGTTTTGGCTACTGTTGAGCATATGGCAGGAGCTGGTGCCCATGACCATGACGAGAGTGTCGGGTTCGGAAGCACCGGAGCCGGGGACTCCGGCGTGGGCGTCGATTATGGCGGCGCTAACCGGGGTGTTTTTAGGGAGGCCAAAGCGGGTAGCCATATCACTGGTTAGAGTGCCAGCGAGGGTTCCGGGAGCGATGAATTCTCCTGAAAGTTTTTGGGCAACGAGATCGGGGAGATCGGGGTGAACGGCGTCAAGGTAGTCGTGAGAGGGGAAGCCATCTTCTGTTGACCAGAGGCCTTTATATCCGGCCTGGCAGGTGGAACGGACGAGGTTGCCGGTGAGCTGCCAGACGAACCAGTCGCCGGCTTCGAGCCAGACTTCGGCGGCGGCTGCGACATCGGACGCGGTTTCGAGGGTTTCGAGGATTTTTGGGAAGAGCCATTCTTCACCGATGAGGCCGCCGTAGCGGGAGAGGAAGGGTTCGTTGCGCTCTTTCGCGATGGCAGTCATGCGGGCTGCTTGAGCGATGGCGCCGTGATGTTTCCAGAGCTTGGGCCAGGCTTGGGGAGTGGACTTGAATTTTTTCTGGAGACAGAGGGGGGTGCCATCTTGAAGGACGGGGAGCATGGTGCAGCTGGTGAAATCGACACCGATGCCGATGATGGTGGCATTGGATTCCAAGAGAGCTGCGCGAGTGGCTTTGGCGGCGGATTTCAGCCAGTCGCCCGGGTGTTGGTGGGCTGACTTGGGGGGGAGAGGTGACTTTGAACCGGGTAGCTTGTCGAGGATTTGGCCGTGTGCGTATTTTTCTTCGGCGAGGGCGAGTTGCTGGCCTTCGAGGGAGATAATGATGGCACGGACGGATTCGGTGCCGAAGTCGAGGCCGAGAGAGGCGGGTTTCATGAGGTGTGAAGGTTGAGCGATGAAGAGTGAAGCTTGGTTGGGGGCTTGGATGAGGGACTCGCGATCACGATTGCAAATCGCGGGTGCTTTCTTTTCTTGGATGAGCGGCTTGCGAAGCTAAGCGGCGAGGGCACCGTAACTCCTTTCCTTATTTTTTGTCGTAGCAGCGGCTATCTTCATCAATCAAAAAGGGATGGTGTTTTTTTGGAGACTTTTGGCGCTCGAAGAAGGCGTTTCAATTGCCTGCGGTGTATTCTTCGACCGAGCGGGTGCGGCGGTAGAAATAAAAGCCCATCGCCATGGTGCCGCCAAAGTAAAGGACGAGGACGATCCAATCGATTGAATGGAGGACGGAGGTGCTGGCTAACATGTTGGGAAATTAGGATTATCTTTTGTGAGGGTCCGGGCAGCCATCCCAGAACCTGGCTCTCACATGCAAGGCCCTGCTGGTAATCATCCTCTGCTACGGACAACGCAACTACAGAATGATGATCAACCATTATCGCAACTAAAGAGAGGCGGTCAAACTCATCCTGCATGGCAAGCGAGATTGCCCTCCTCAATTCAAAGGCCCTGAGTCGATGAGCCCTCTGTTTTTTAGGTTATTTAACCTCAGGGCAATATCGGTTAGGTTATGATGGACGATATCCTGGTATGACCTACCACAAGCAGTGTCGATGCCATGGTTTGAGTCATACTCTCTGAGTGCTTGCAGAGCAGGGTCAGCATGGTGGAATACTTCGACGATGACATATTTTAGAGCGCCGGAAGTGGCGGCAGCCGAAAGCAAAGAGCTAATCCAATTATCGTCTGAACTCACACAGCCTCTTGTGGTTGGAGCTGAGGCGTGAAATATTTCGAATTGTCCATCATCGGCTAACTGATGAATTAATTCGGCATTTTCTTCACGAGTGAGATCACCATCTCCACAATGGGCTGCATCTACTAAGACCTTAAAAAAAGCCTGATCTACTTTTTTGTTTAGCTCTGCCACAACACTTTGAATAGAAGGGATGCTTGTAAATGTATTCATCTCACCAGGACGAAGAAACTCGAGATGCCAGCTCTCGATTGAGGATTCGGCCATCTTTGCTTTCGTGAAAACCCGGTAATGAAGTTTAATGATCTGCTGCTTTTTTCGTTCGAAATCTGCCTCATCAGCAGGTGGTGGGCTGGCCATCCATGCTTCAACAGAAGTGGAACCAATATGTTTAATTCCATGTTTTTTTGCAACTTCGACACCGTTGAGGAGGAGTTCTGTGGCTGCGTCTTCGTCTGCCGAGTTCATCGGGTCAAGCCCTCCAACCATGAGGATGAGCTGCGGCTCTATTCCAATCTCGAGAACTCCATTGATAAGTTCTTGTGAATCATGATCACATATCCCGGGGAAATACATGATTTGAATAGCATCTATGTGAACAGGACTGGATGCACAGGTGTCAATAATACCTTTTAGTAAGAGCAACTTTCCCCTGTCGTCACGAGGAAGTTCACCTTTCTCGTTTGGTATGTGGGTATTCGCTAACTTAAGGTGTGCGGGCACGAAGCCCAGTTTTACAGAGGTATTGTTTTTTAAAGTTTCATTCATTGTGTGGATATTACGATTGGAAGACTAGAGAAGCCGTCGTTTTCCGGCCCGTGATGGCAATGAGGTATAGGCTTTCGGGCGTTCATAGAACCAGGTGTTTCCGGGGCAGAAGGGATGATTCTATGATCGTTGGACCCGGTAATAGACGACACTCCTCCCGGCATTCGGCAGAGCAGCATGGACAGGAAGCAGATTACGCTTATTTGTCAGGATTCGAACGCCGTATTGGATAATTCGGGTGAAGATTAGCGAGATGCATTCGAAGGCTATTATCGCTGCTCTCCTTATTGGGCGCAGCGGACCTGCAACATCGTATCGAGGATAGTGTTCCAGGTTTGTCGTTCTTCCAGCAATTCGTTTGAGAACATGCAGCCGTCCCAGCAGATGTGTTCGATCTTGCGGTCGGCGTGGTCTTTGAGCCATTCGGAGGAGCACTTGACGATGTCGAGTTTTCCGTTCGGGTCGTCGGCAGGGCAGTGGCGACCGGTTTTGTCGTGAGCGCTGGTACCGTGGACCGAGCCGTCGTTTTGGGCGACGTGGAAGTCGATGGTCCAAGGGCGGAGCTTGTCGACCATGGAGCGGTAGGCGGGCCAGAATTCTTCGTCGGTATGACCTTCTTTGATGAGGGCATACTCGGGGGCATTGTAACCGAGGAGATAGAGGTAAGTGTGGGCAAGATCGGCTTGAAAGCCGACGGTTTCGGGGAGGCCGATGGCTTCGAGGAGGTCGAGGGTGTCCTTCCAGGAATGGATGGCTCCCCAGCAGATTTCGCCTTCGATGGCGAGGCGCTCTCCGTTGTCGGCTGCGATGGCGGCGGCGCGCTTGATGGTGTCGGCCGCAAGGGCAGTGTTGGCGGCGGGGTTCTTGGCCCAGTCTTCGACGGATCCAGCGGTGTCGATGCGGATCGCGCCGTAGTCACGGACGCCGTGGGCTTTGAAAATATTGGCGATGCGGCAGGCTTTTTCGACGGCGAGGACGAAGTCATTGCGGTCGTCTTTTGAACCGAAGGCGGGGCCTCCGACGGTCCCTGGCCAGACGGGGGCGACGAGGGTTCCGACTTTGAGGTTTTTTGAGGCGATGAGGTCGGCGATCTTTTTTAAGTCGTCCTCGGAGGCGTCGGGGTCGGTGTGGGGGTGGAAGAGGAAGTAATCGACGCCGTCGTATTTCTGTCCGTTGACTTCGGAGTTGGCGGTGAGTTCGAGCATGCGCTCGAGGGATATCGGCGGGTGGTCGGTGCCTTCTTCTTTCCCGACGAGGCCGGGCCACATTGCGTTGTGAACTTTGAGCTTACTCATGGTTTTTGAATTGTGAATGGTGAGGAGTGGTTGGAGAATTCTATTTTTTGGGAACCTTAGATTTAATCATTACGAGGACGATCGAGAACAAGGTAGTGATGCCGGAGATGAGGACGATCAGTCCAAGGGCGAAGACGATTGTAAGCAAGCTCGGGATTTCAGAGAGGATGTCTTCCTTGGCGATTACTGGGTTTGCTTCGAGTTTTTCGATTGTTCTCTGAGCGATCCAAACGGTGAGCCAAGAGAAGGCGAGGCTTAAGACGAGGGCGACTGCTCCGATATTTCTAATGTTCTTGAGCCGGGTCAGTTTTTGGCTTGAGAGACTCGGCGCACTCATTGCAGCTTGAAGGGGACGGGTGCGCTCATTGAATAGGGGACGGCTTGGCCGAGGCCATTTTTGGCGGGTTTGAACTTCCAGGTTCGGGCGGCGGAGACGGCTGCGTTGTCGAGGGCGGCGTGGCCGCTTGATTTGGTGATATGGACGGAGGTGACACGGCCCGTGGTGCCGATGGTGATGGTGAGAGTCGTCGTTCCCTGGAAGCCGGCGCGTTGTGCGGAACGTGGGTAGGTGGGCTTGCGACGGATGATGACGGTGGGTTTGGTGGCAATGTGTTGGGCTTCGGCAGCGCGCTTGCGAGCGGCAGTGGCTTGGGCGTCGCGTTTGACCTTAATGGCTCGTGCGGCTTTTTCGCGGATTCGCTTTTCGGTCATGCGTTTCTTGGCGATTTCGCGGTCGCGAGCGGCTTTTTCCTGTTCTCGTTTGAGGATAGTGGGATCGGGTTTGGGTGGCTCCGGTTTTACAGGCGGATTGATCTTTGGAGGAGGCGGAGGAATTGGCTCGGGTTCCCGATCCGGTAATGGCTCCGGAGCTGGTTCGGGGATGGAGACCGTTTCCGGAGCGGCAGGCGAGGGCTGGAGGATGGAGAGGTCAAGCCGGGTGGGGGGCACGAGCTCCTTGGGCTCGGGGTGTTTTGGAAAGGTGATCCAGAGGAGGGCAGCGGCATGCAGACCCAAGGTGAGGAGGGCCACACAGATCCAGGTGAGGGGCTGACTACTCCGGGGGGACATCTTTTTTATGATAAGCGAGGTCGATGATACCGCATTCGCGCGCGGTTTCCATGATTTGGATGAAGGTGCCAAGGTGGGAGGCGCGGTCGCCTCGAATTTCAAGCGAGGTGATCTCGGTGTGGCTGACGACGTCGCGGAGTTTTCCGGTGAGCTCCTCTAGTGCGATTTCTTCGCCTTCTAGGGAGACGATATTTTCGCTGCTGATCGAGATGATGAGGGTTTCAAAATCTTGATCAACGGGTGAGCTTGCGATGGGGCCGACGGGGAGTTCGACGCGCTGGTCGGGCTTGATGAATTGGCTACTCACCATGAGGAAGATGAGGAGCTGAAAGACGACGTCGATGAGCGGGGTCATGTCGATCCCGGCATCAATGCGGCGCGTGCGGGTGATAGCCATTTTTAGCTCTCGGTGGTGCGCGTGAAATACCACTCACGCAGGTGTGAGGTGACCTCGTTGAGATCATGGACGAGCCGGTCGACGCGGGCTTCGAAAATCTTGGCCATGGACATGGCGGGAATGGCGACGAGGAGACCGGCGACGGTGGTAAGGAGGCCGGTCCAGATTCCATCGGCGAAATCGGCGGGGGAAACCTTGTCTCCAAGGGCGGCAATTTCTGAGAAGGCGATGACCATACCCCAAACGGTGCCGAGGAGACCAATGAGAGGAGAGATTGCGGCGATGAGGGCGAGGATGCGAAGGCCGCGCTCGTGGGAGGCGATGAGTCGGGAGGCTTCACGTTCGCTGACATTAAGGCAGTGCTCTTCGCCTTGAGGAACGTCCTCCATGAAGGCTGCTGCGACCTTGAGAAGCGGGTTGGAGGAGTGGCTAGCTGCCGTTTGGTTGCGTAGTTGTGCGATCGCAGTACCGACTCGGTAGCGGTTGACGATGTAGAAGACGACTCGTTCGAGAATCACGATCACGGAAATGATCGAGAGGATGAGGATGGGCCACATGAAGCCGCCGCCTTTAAGAAAGAGATCCTTGAGTTGGTAATTCATCGTCTGCAACCCAACTTGGACAGATCAGGAGGGGAGCGGAAGGCAGAAGTGGGCGAATCTTATTAGTGAAGATGCCGGGTTGACTAAAGTGGTCGTCGAAGGAGGCTGCGGCAGGGATCTTGCGCGACTCGGTCATGGCAAAGGAGAGGGCATCGACATAGGAGCATTGCTTGTCCTGGAAATCCCGGAGCCAGAAAAGAGGGAGGTTTCTCTCCTCTGGCGTAGGGGAGAGCTGGCGCACGATGGGTTTTTCGAGAAGGTCGTGCATAGTCTGTTCACGTTTTGGAACTGACGTTACAAAGTCGGCGCGGGTCTCGGTGAAAATGTGATCGATGATGGCGAGAGTTTTCCGTCAGCGAAAGAAGTCCTGCATCAGGATTTTTGCGTGGCCGCGGTGCGCGTCGCGTTCATTCCGGAAGGCGATCCAGAAAGAGGTGTCGACAAAGATCATTCCTCGGTTGAGCTGTAGATTTGGGAATTAGAAGTCACAGAAGCGTCAGAGGAGCCCTGAAATGAGGGATCTACGACCGTGTCTTCCAAGAAGAGATTGTGATCCCAGTCTGTTGATTTTGGATTGATTTGGGTATCAATGAGGTTACGGATTTAAGCGGCCGTTGAAGAGCCAGCGAGCTAGGCTTGTTCAGTAAGAAAAGCTCTCTGCTGTTCTGAAAGATAAATTTGAGTGCGAATGAGCTCTTCTTGGAGATGAGGGTCTACTTCCGTGTGGGCTTGAGCTTTCAGTCCACCGTAGGGAGCGAAATCTCCCCGAAAAATAGGTTCTTTTGATGCATCTAACTTATTAAAGGGCACTTACAGACCGACATCTGAGTGGATATAAAGAAAATAAAAAACGAGTAGAAAATTATTGCTATTGAGACGCAATCGCAATAGAAGGGGCGCGAGATGAGATTTAAACATACACTGTTGGCTTTTGTCATCGGATTGCCTGCCTCGTCGGCCTCCGGTGTCACATTGGAAGAACTTGCTGCTCGATTAGAGTTACTGGAGAACAAGCTTCAGAAATATGAGTCCAGATATGGGCCATTGAAAACCCCAAAACAGGAAACCATTTCGATGCCCGAGTCTTCGGGGACTCGTTCATCGGTGGTGGCTGCTCCTTCCGAGGGAAGTAGCATCGATAACGCCTTCCTGGAAAATCCAGGAGGAAATCGTTGGTATGAAAAAACGACGATCGGAGGATACGGTGAGCTTCACCTAAACACGGGTGATAAGGATCAGATCGATTTTCATCGCTGGGTGCTCTTCGTGAATCACCGCTTCAACGATCGAATCAAGTTATTCTCCGAGTTCGAACTCGAGCATTCTCTTTCCGGAAACGGGAAGCCCGGCGAAGTCGAGTTGGAGCAGGCCTACATTGAGTTCGATCTCGACCAAGGGTTGAGTGCGAAGGCGGGTGTCTATCTCCTTCCGCTTGGGTTTCTCAACGAGACTCACGAACCCGATACCTTTTACGGAGTTGAGCGAAATAATGTGGAGAAGAACATTATTCCCACGACTTGGTGGGAGGGAGGTGCTGCGGTCAGTAAGAGCTTCGATAGTGGGCTCGGATTTGATTTTGGCGTTCACTCCGGGCTCAATGTGCCGACCGCAGGTTCAAAAGCATTCAGTATTCGCTCGGGCCGTCAAAAGGTGGCGGAGGCGGATGCGACGAATTGGGCGGCTTCTGCCCGGGTTCGCTACGCTGGTGGAAATGGGCTGAGTGTGAGTGGTTTCGCAAACTTTCAGAGCGATATTGCAAGTGGCAGTGCGGAAGATAATTCGGCTCTCTTGTTAGGTGCTGCGGCACAATATAACTCTGGAGGATTTGGTCTTCGTGCTCTTGTTTCCCAATGGGATATCGATGGGGCTTCCTTCGAGGCCGCAGATGCTGACAAGCAGTGGGGTTATTTCGTGGAACCTTCCTATCGTTGGAGTTTCGAGAATGGCGGGAGCGTTGGAATCTTCGGACGTTATAGCAGCTACGAATATGCTTCGGGAACTCGTAAGGAAGTTGACGAATACACTGTAGGTGTGAACTACTGGCCGATTGACAATGTTGTCCTCAAGGCTGATTACAATGTTCTCAAGGAAGATGGAAAATCCGATAATAATACCTTCAATTTTGGTGTCGGCTACAGCTTCTAAACTGCGGTCGCTCTTTTTCGTGACAGCGCTTCTCCTTTCCGGGGGGAGCGCCTTCTCGGCTGATCGAGTTTACCAAAAGCCATCCGATTTTATCCGCGGAAGTTTGGGGAAAATTCCAGCAACCAAGGCGATCACGCTCAATGCGACACAGCAAAAAACGGTGAGAGCGATTCTGGGGAAGCGTTATAAGACGACTTCGATTCGGTATTGGTCGGTGGGAAAAAAGACAGCCTTAATTTTGGAGGAAGTCGGCAAAGCGGAATACATCACGACAGGATACGTCGTATCTGAAGGAAAGATTTCGACGGTCAAGGTTCTCGTTTATCGTGAGACCCACGGCTGGGAGGTGGCGAGGCCGGCTTTCACGAAACAGCTTGAAGGAACGCAACTTAAAGGAGGAAATCAATTGAGTCGGCCTGTGAAAAATATTGCGGGGGCTACTCTTTCGGTGCGCGCCTTGACTAAACTCGCTCGTCTTGCTTTGTATCTCGACTCCATCAAATGACCGAGCCCACCCCGAAAATTCGGCGCCGCAATGCCCGTAACTGGCATCGCTGGTTGGGGCTTGTTGCGGCGATTCCTCTCTTGTGGTTGTCGATTAGTGGACTCCTTTTGAATCATACGGCGTTTTTGGGGCTCAATGAGGCCGAGGTTTCAACGGGGTGGATCTTGAAAAAATATAATCAAGTCCCTGAGGGAGATCCGAGAGGGATCCAGGTAGGAGACCGGAAAGTGAGTCAGTGGGGAAAGTTGCTCTTTCTCGATCACGAGGATCTACAACTGAATGGAAATCTGGTCGGTGGGGTGGCGGTGAAGAATCGTCTCGTCATTGCGACGGATGAGCGAGTCGCGATTGTGAATGGTTCTGGCGAAATGGAACTCGATCTCGATGAACTCTCGCTGCCGCCTCTTCCGGTGGAGGGGGTTGGAGTTGAAGGTCAGCAACTCGTGCTTCGATCTGCTGGTGGAACTTATCGTTTTTCGGATGACTTTTTGAGTTTTAAAGAAGCCGAGATTTCATTGTCGACTACTTCGCTTTCGCTTCTTGAGGATCGGGCGAGAGACGAGCTGGAATCGGCCATTAGAACTCGCAATGCGATGCCGCTTTCACGAGTAATTCTGGATGCGCATTCAGGAAAAATTTTCGGATTTCCCGGGACGCTTCTCACCGATCTTGCTGCGATCAGTGTTATCGTGTTGACCATTCTGGGACTTCGTCTTTTTCCAAAACGTAAGTTATGAAACGCCGACATGCGCTTTGGATGCTCGGAGGGCTGGCAAGCTGTCGGAAGAAAGAGAACGAACCGATTTGGAGGGGAGTGATGTTTGGGATCCCGGTGTCGATTCGTTTTAGGGGGATCGATGATGATGAGGCGCAAAAACTGGGACAGGAGGGATTGGAGAAGGCCCGGAAGGTGGAGCGGGCGACTTCGCTGTGGGATGAAAATTCGAGTATCAGCCAGCTGAATCGCGATGGCAGGATTTCCGAGGCGACGTTGCTCAAGGAGATCATCCTGCTGGCGAAACAACTTTACGAGGAAACTGATGGACTCTTCGATCCATCGATTCGTTCCTATTACGAGTGGCTAAAGAAAGAATATGCGGAAGGGCGGACTCCGTCGCGGGAAGAGGCTGCGAGAAAAAGGGTGTTGGTTGATTTCTCCAAAGTGGAGGTGAGCCAGTTGACCACGGCGTTTCAAATCGAAGGAATGAGCATCAGCCTGAACGCAATTGCGCAAGGATATGCGACGGATTTGGTGGCGAGATATCTTGAGGGAAAGGTGAATTCTGCCTTGGTGAACTTTGGAGAATATCGCGTGGTGGGGGAGAAAGCGTGGGACGTCGAAGTGGTAGGGAAAACGATTTCAGTAAGTAATGCTCTGGCGGTGTCGAGCGGGAGTGGGGAACGGTTGAGTGCGACGTCAGTGGCGAATCATTTGATCGATCCGCGCACAGGTGAGAGTCCGCCGCCGAAGAAGGTGGTGGCGGTGGAAGCGCCCGAGGCCTGGTTAGCGGATGGACTTGCGACTGTGGTGGCGATCGGGGGAGAGGTGCCGGATTCCTTTAAGGGAGTGAAGGTATACCAATTTTGAGAGAACCAAAAGCGGGGCGTTGCTTGTGTTTTAGACACAAGGCAGGGTTTGTTTTCTGAGGCCTAAAGGGTCGCTCTATGTTAGGTCGCCGCGTTGTGGCTGGAGAGGAGACTTCCTCCTTCGCTCTTCGAGCTTCATCTAAGCGAAGAGATCCATCTGGGGAGAGTCAGCTTCAGGGAGGGTTTTCCTGGCCTTTGGGGTGCCTTTTTTCTCGCTGGTGGGCTCTGAAGAGGTCATCTCGAGGTGGCTGAGGATTTCCTTGGCGCGGTCGAGGATGGGTTTTGGGAGGCCGGCGAGTCTTGCGACCTGGATGCCGTAGGATTTATCGGCTGGGCCGGGGAGGATCTTGCGGAGGAATATGATGTCTTCGTTCCACTCTCGCACGGCGACGTTGAAGTTGGCGACGGCGTCCTTGGAGTCGGAGAGGGCGCAGAGTTCGTGGTAGTGAGTGGCAAAGAGGGTGCGGCATCGGACCTCATCGTGAAGGTGCTCGGCGACGGACCAGGCGATTGAGAGGCCATCGAAGGTAGCGGTGCCGCGGCCGATTTCATCGAGGATGACGAGGCTCTTTTCGGTTGCGTTATTGACGATGAGGGCGGTCTCATTCATCTCGACCATGAAGGTGGATTGGCCTTTGGCGAGATCATCGGAGGCTCCGACGCGGCAGAAAATGCGGTCGGTGAGGCCGATGTGGGCGTGCTCAGCAGGGACGTAGGCACCGATCTGGGCCATGAGGGTGACGAGGGCGATCTGGCGAATGTAGGTCGATTTACCGGCCATGTTGGGGCCGGTGAGGATTTGGAGACGGGAGTCTGCGGGATCGATGAGGGTATCGTTTGGGACGAACTTTTCATCGACGAGAGTTTGCTCCAGAACGGGGTGGCGGCCGTTGATAATTTGGAGATGACAGGACTCATCCAAGACGGGGCGGGTGTGCTGGTAAAGCTGTGCTGTTTCCGCGAAGCTGATGAGGACGTCGAGCGTAGCGAGGGCGTCGGCGGTCGTTTGAAGGGGGACGAGGTGGTCGGTGACGTGGGAGCGGAGTTTGATGAACTCGTCGTATTCGAGGGCCTTGGCTCGGTCATCGGCTCCGAGGACTTTTCCTTCCACTTCCTTCAGGCCGGGTGTGATGAAGCGCTCGGCGTTGGCCATGGTCTGCTTGCGCTGGTAGTCATCGGGGGCTTGGTTGGCCTTTGATTTGGTGATCTCGATGAAGTAGCCGAAGACGTTGTTGAACTTGATTTTAAGAGTGTCGATTCCAGTGCGCTTGCGCTCGGATTGCTGGAGTTCCGCGATCCACTGTTTTCCATCGCGGGAGGCGGAACGGAGTTCATCGAGGGCCTCGCTGTGTCCATCGCGGATGAGTCCGCCGTCCTTGAGTAGGGCGGGTGGTTCCTCAACCAGAGCATTCTGGAGAAACTGGACGAGTTCGGGGAATTCTTGAATGGAGGAGAGGAGCTGGGATCGGAGGTTGGGGTTGGCTACTCGACCGGAGGTCGCGGCTACGGCTGAGAGGTCGGCTTTGAGGTTGGGGATGTGTTCGAGAGAGGTCTGGAGGGACTTAAGGTCACGGCCATTTCCTGAGCCCTGGGAAAGTCGGCCGGTGGTGCGCTCGATATCGCGGATGTTCTTGAGGGTGTCGCGGAGTTTGGTCAGGAGATAGGGCTCGGCGAGGAGGGAATCAACAAGGTCGAGTCGGCCGGTGAGGGTGGCGAGGTCACGGAGGGGATGGAGGATCCAGTCGCGGAGCTTGCGGGCTCCCATTGGAGTGGAAGTGCGATCGAGGACGCCAACGAGGGTGTGCTGTTTTCCGGAACGGGATTCGACGAGGTCGAGATTGGACTGCGAGGCGGTGTCGATGAGCACATGGTCGGAGGCATTTCGGACCGAGAGAGTACGGAGGTGGGCGCAATTGCGACGCAGCTGATAGGTGAGGTAGTGGAGGACTCCTCCAGCAGCAGCAATTGCGCCGGGCATATCGGAGCAGCCAAAGCCGTCGAGGGACTGCACTTTAAAATGATCTTTTAAAGTGTGGAGCGCCTGCTCCTGAATGAAGGCGTAACCGTCGTAGGGTTGGCAGTTCTTTAATCCGCTCAGTTCCTGAACCTGTTCATCGGAAATGAGGAGTTCGGAGGGAGAGAGCCGGGTGAGTTCGTCTTCGAGAAGCTGGAGGTTGGGGAATTCCGCGATGGTGAAAGCGCCCGTGGTGTGATCGGCACAGGCGAGGCCGTAGCACGGTTTTTTGGCGGTGCCTCCGTGGTAGACCGCGGCGAGATAGTTGTGGCGGGTGTCATCGAGGAGGGTGAGGTCATCGACGGTGCCAGCGGAAATGATTTGGGCGATCTCGCGGTCGACGAGTTTTCCGGCGACCGGTTCGCTGGTTTGTTCCGCGATGGCGACGCGCTTGTTCGCTCTGATGAGCTTGGCAATGTAGCCTTGCGCCGCGTGATGGGGGACGCCGCACATGGGGACGTCGTGGCGCTTGGTGAGGGCGACGTTGAGAATGCCGGCGGCAATCTTGGCATCGTCGAAGAACATTTCGTAGAAATCACCGAGCCGGTAGAGGAGAAGGATATCCTCGGGCAGCGATCTCCGTATGGCCTGATATTGGGCCATCATCGGAGTGAGTTTCTTTTCGCCTGCTGCCATTACTGGCGGGAGTAAACGAAGCTCGACCGGAAAGGGGAAGGGGAAAGGCGATTCAGGCGGGAACTTTTCCCTTTCCCATGGGGAAGGGGTTAGTTTGACAGGCGCCCGCGCTGCCACTTGGTCACGCGGCCATTTTGGAAATCAACGGTGGCGGAGGGCACGGGGACGTAATCGATGGTCTGACCGTATCCGTAGCGATATCCTCTTCGGCCGTAGCCCCCGCGATAGGGGAAAGGAGAGTCGTAGGGGGAATAACGACCATAGCCGCCTTCTCCATAACCGCCGTGGAAATTTGTGGAATAAACGGGGCTGAGACTGGTGTAGGTCCATCGTTCGAAGCGTTTTTTATCAGATTCGCCCTCGGCCACTCCGTCGGGTTTTCCCCAAGCGATAAAGACAGCGTCCTTGTTCATGCCATTTTTGATGCGCCCGGATTCCACCATGCTGCGTTGAGAATCAGGGATTTTCTCGAAAATGACGGGGTTTTGCTCAATGCGGGTTTGAGGCGTGCTCGGAGCGCAACTGGCGAAAATGAATGCGGCAGCGGAAAGAAGGGGGAAGAGGATCAGTTTCACAAGGAATAGACGATTAGAGACGGCAATCTACTTGATGATTGGGAGGATTCAAATGAATCGGAAGGAAAAGTTTTCCTCATCGTCGAAAGAGTCTTGCCAAGAGGAAGATCTCATCGCCAAACTTTCTGAGCCTTCTCCAACGACCATGTCCGATCTACTTGACGAAAACGAACTCGATGATGCCCTCAAAAATTGTCCTGACTGGGACGTACAAGATTCTACGATTGTCCGGAGCGTGGAGTTTGAAAACTTTGAGGAAGCGATTGAATTCGTGAACACGGTCGCTGATCTCGCCGAAGAGGCGCAGCATCATCCCGAGATCAATGTGAGCTACTCTGTGGTGACTCTGACTCTTACCACGACCGATGAGGGTGGGGTGACGACAGAGGATATCGAGATGGCCCAGCGTCTTGATAACCTGATTGATTAGGTTGTCGCTTGAAGGGGGGCAGCAATTAGAGTGCCCCTATAAGGCTTTGTAACTTCTTTGCCTGAATTTCCAGGGTGACGCTTTGCCTTTCACTCAAGGGTATTTCACCCTTCGCTACGTCAGTTTGCCCCGTTGGGGAGGGGCGAATTATTTCGCGATGAGGTCGTAGCCGCGGTGATCGGTTACGGTAACATCGTAGAATTCGCCCACTTCTGAGTCGATGGGCACGAAGATGCGGCCGTCGATGTCAGGTGCGTCCCACATCGAGCGGGCGATTCCTTCTTCTTCGACGAGGACGCGGAGCTTCTTGTTGAGCTGGTGTTCGTTGACATGCTGGGCGACTGCATCGATGGCCGTGGAAAGCTCGCGATGGCGTTTTTTCTTGGTGGCGTGGTGGATATGATCGTCCTTTTTGTAGGCGCGCGTTCCTTCTTCCTTGGAATATTGGAAGATGCCACAGCGTTCAAATTTGAAGGTCTTGATGAACTCCAAGAGTTCCTCGTGATCGGCGTCGGTTTCACCGGGGAACCCAGTGATGAAGGTGGTGCGGATCGAAAGGCTGGGAATGCCGGAGCGCATGCGATCGAGGAGATCGCGGATATATTGACCATCGGTCTTGCGGTTCATCTCCTTGAGCATGTGGTCGGAGATGTGCTGCAGTGGGATGTCCACGTAGCGGGCCACTTTGGGGCACTCGGCAATTGTTTGGATGAGTTCGTCGGACCAATGCGCAGGGTGGGTGTAGAGGAGGCGGATCCAGAAGTCGCCTTCGATGGCATTGAGCGCGCGAAGGAGGGAGGCGAGGGATTCGCCTTTTTCCGAGTTTACGCCAGAGGTGGGATTGGGACGGTTTCCAAGGCCCTGCCAACGATCCATGCCAAAGTAGGTCGTGTCCTGAGAGATGAGGTTGATCTCCTTTACGCCCTGGGCGATGAGACCTTGCGCTTCCTTGACGATAGATTCCTCGGTGCGGGAGCGGTGTTGTCCGCGGATTTTTGGGATGATGCAGAAAGAGCAGGTGTGATTGCAGCCCTCGGCGATCTTGATATAAGCCATGTGTTTCGGCGTGAGGCGGAAGCGGGGGGTGGTGTAGTCGGGGATGTAGCGCGACTTTTCTGTGACGGTGTCGAGCGAGCCATCGTCTTCTAGGTCACGAGTGAGGGTCTTTCGCACAATGGAGGCGACATCGGTGATTTGGTCGAGGCCGATAAAGGCGTCGACTTCCGGAAGGAGACCAGGGAGGTCTTTTTGAAAACGTTGGGAGAGGCAGCCGGCGACGATGATCTTTTGTTTCTCGCGAGCGGGGTCTTTCTGACGAGCATTGACGGCCTCGATGATAGTGCCGACGGATTCATCCTTGGCGACATCGATGAACGAGCAGGTGTTGATGATGAGTGCATCGGCGAGCTCGGGGTCAGGGACAAGCGTCATGCCTTCGGCCTGCAAATGGCCAAGCATGATTTCCGAGTCGATGAGGTTCTTGGCACAGCCAAGGGAGATGAGTCCAATCTGGGTCGGCATAACGTTAGGGCGGTGATAAGCAGGGATTGGGCGATTTGGAAGGCTTAAGGAAAGCTGAGGACGAGATTTGAGATTTGAACACGAAGGATGAGATTTGAACGACGTGTTGAGGGAGAAAAGGGAGAGGGGGAACGCGAATGATTCGAATGAAGCGAATTTTGGTTGGGGGATTTGGCTGATGAGGGGATTGTGTTAGAATAACCGGGATGAAGGGGAGAATCGCCGGGCATTGTTTAGTTGGGAGGGACCATCTTTGGGAGACGGCGGAGGGAATGGTTTGTGATCAGTCCCTACACCGGAGACTCACTTTATGTGGTGGGTCTTCCAGACGGGCCGTTGGTGGTGGACCGAGATTTGAACCCGAGGAGAAGAAGTATTTTAGGGTTCCTCCTCGTGCGAAATAAACTTGGCAGCTAATGCTGTTTTGGTTCTTATTTACTTACTATGAGTGAGTTGCAGCACTACGTTAACCCTGTCCCATTTGTCGACGGGAGTGGCCTGTGGTCATGAAATTGAAGACCTGGCACATTTAGTTTCCCCAGAAAAAGCCTTATTCCTTGTTGGAAGGATCTAAGTAGAAAAAGTAAATTTCAAACATGTTTTCTTGGTTCTATTTTAAGGATAATCGAGAGACTCATAATAACGAGTAGGATTTTGAGGGGTTTGTGCTTTAAGAATCGTCATTTCCCAGCGAACTAGTGAAACTGGCTCCGATGTCAGTGACGCGTGAATTTCTCGGTTGGGATGAGCCTTTTGGAAGGGCTACAATTGATTGGCTATGGGAGCGGAGAGCACGGCTTTCAGGGATGCTTTTGGTGGTGCCGACGGCGCAGAGCGGGCGTCGACTGCGGGAAGGGCTTGCGGAGCGCGGCGGCGTGCTTGCTCCGCGGGTGGTAACTTCGGGATTCTTCTCACCAGAAGGAAAACCGCCTGAGGCGGTGGAGATTCTTGCGTGGGTGGAAGTGTTGGAAAAGATGAACGATTGGAGCCAATTTGAGGCGGCCTTTCCGATGCCTCCGGGTGCGGATGAGGCTCCGGGATGGTCTCTGGGCTTGGCGAAATCTTTGGCGAGAATGAGGACGCAACTTCAGGAAGGGGGGCTCTCGATTAAGGGGGCGGCGAAGTTGATGTCGGATTCGGTAGAAGCGGAACGATGGATGGCGCTCGCTGAGTTGGAGGGAAAAGTGGACGGTCTTTTGTCGACTTGGAATTATGGTGATCGAGTTGCTTTTTCTCTGCCTCGCGGGGTGGATGAAGTGGTGATTGCGGGAGTGGCGGACTTGCCGGAGCGGGCGGCCCTTGCGCTGAAGAATGCGGAGGTGACGGTGCTCGTCGCTGGTGAGGAGAGTGAGCATTTTGATGAGTGGGGGAGACCTACGAAGGAGTGGTCGGATGCGGAGATTTCGTGGCCGCGCGTTGACTTGGTGGACTTGGTGCACTTGGAGGGCGAGCCGATGCAGCAGGCTGAAAAGGCTCTCGAGTTGATTGCTCAAGAAGGGCGCTCGTCAGACGAGATAGCGCTGGGTTCGGCCGATGACGAAGTCAGTCGCGAACTCGTGAAGGTCTTTGGACGCGCGGGCTGGCCGGTCTTTGATCCGGGTTCTCGTAAGGTGCCCTCTTTGGTAAAATGGTTGAAGGCTTGGCGCAGTTACCTTCGGAGTTCAGGAAGCTCGGAGGCTTTGGATTTACTGGGATTTTCTCAGAGTGGCGCTTTGGTGAAAGGGAAGCGGGCGCAGCGGGCGCGTGAACTCGCCAAACTGCGGAATGAGCGGATGGTGCGGCATGCGCAAGACGTAACTCAAGCGAAGGAGAGAGAGCTGAGGTGCGATGTGGAATTGGTGGAGGAGACGATGGCTTCGCTGGAGAACAGCCGGAGTATTTTCTTGGGCCAAGGGTTTCACAAGGGAATGCGGTCGTTGCTTCCAATTATAGATCCTGAAGACGAGCTGAGCCTTCTGAACTGGCTCGATGATACCGCTGGTGTCGCTAAAGAGGTCAAACGAGGGCCGGGCTTCTGGCTCGATCTCCTGCTTGCAGGAATTGCTTCGGTGGAGGATGGCGTCCCTGACGAGCGGGTTCTCGATGTGCAGGGGTGGCTGGAACTTTTTTTCGAAGAGGGGCCTCATTTGGTGATGTGCGGGATGAATGAAGGGTTGATCCCGGCGCGTGAGAGCAGCGATGCTTGGTTACCAGAAGCGACGCGACGGCGATTGGGGCTTTCGTCGTCGGAGTCACGTGCAGCGCGGGATGCCTTTCTTTTGACCTCGCTGATTCGGTCGCGAGAGAGCTCGGGGCGAGTGGATCTTATTTTGGGAAAAGTGAGCGCGGGAGGCGATGTCATGATTCCCTCGCGTCTTCTCCTTGCTGCGAAAGGGGAGGAACTTGCGCGTCGGGTGAAATTACTATTTAGGAACATCGAACCTTCCGACTCGGGTCTGGCCTTTACTCTGGAAGATGAGTGGAAATGGCGTCCTCAAGTCGGGGTGGGAAAGGCTCGTATGAGTGTCTCATCCTTCAGTGGCTATCTCTCCTGCCCGTATCGTTTTTATCTCAAACAGGTTCTTTATTTGCGGGATTCGGACAGTGAACGCTTGGAGTGGAGTGCACGCGATTTTGGGAACATCGCACACCAAGTTTTAGAAGCTTGGGCACTGGATCGGGAGGCGCGAGCCTTGGACTCAGGGAAGGCGCTGGAGGCGTGGGTGCATACGCAACTTGATGTCGAAGTGGCTCAGCAATTCGGGGATGAAATTCCGATGGCGATTCGCATTCAGCGAGAGGCGATGCGACAACGACTTAGTTGGTTTGCTGAGCAGCAGGCGATCATTTACGAAGAAGGATGGCGGGTGGTCGAGGCGGAGAAAAATTTTGAAATCGAGATTGGAGGAATGCCGGTGCGAGGTCAGGTGGATCGCATTGATGAGCACCTCGACGGTCGCATTCGGGTGCTGGATTATAAGACGAAGGCGAAGCCGGTCCCGGTGGCGACGGCGCATAAGAAGACGTCGCGTTCCAAGCGGCCGGTGCACCTCGACGAAGTGGAGGCGGCTGACTTTGATGGCGGGTTCTGGTCGAACTTGCAAGTTCCGCTCTATGCCGCGGGTTTAAAAAAACAGGACGGTATTGATGTTCAGGAAATTGGCTACTTTGCGCTGGGCGCGACGAAGGCCTCGGTGAAGGTCGATCTTTGGAAAGACTTTAATGAAGGAGTGGTGGAAAGTGCGTTGATCTGTGCTGAGTGGGTTATCTCGCAGATTCAGGCGGGAGTCTTTTGGCCTCCGGCGGAGCGGTCACTGGATACCGATTTTGATGTTCTCGCACTCGGTCGAACTCTGGATGAAACAACGCAATGGGAAGGAGGAGACGATGAATAAGTCAGAAGTGGAGAAACACATCCTGGATAAGAATCTCATGATTCTTGCATCGGCTGGTTCAGGGAAAACCTACCAGCTGGGAAATCGTGTTGTTGGGATGATTCGAGAGCTGGAAGCCGATCCCGAACGAATCGTGGCGCTGACTTTTACCCGGAAAGCGGCAGGGGAGTTCTCTGATTCGATTCTGCAAAAGCTCGCGGATGATCCTGAAGCAACGGCTGCTTTGGAACGCTTTGTGAAGGCGCTTCCACGTTTGCAATTTGGCACGATGGATGGGTTCTTCTCGCGGATCGTGCGGGGCTTTCAATACGAGTTGGGAATCAGTGGCGGAAACTTCGAGTTGCTGCAAGGCGCTCCGCTGGAAACGGCCATGCAGGAGATTCTTACTGGTGTGCTGAGTGAGGTGCTTGACGGAGAATATGGCGAGGAGTTTTTTCATGCTTTCCGTCGTGCTACGATGGGCTCTGAGGGCTTTGGAGTTCTCAATAAAATGCAGGACTTTGTTGGTGTGTGGCACGGGTATTGGAAGGAAGGAAGTGGATCAGGTTTCGGCCGGTGCTTTACCGAACTTCCCGACGTGAAGATTTGGGAAGAGCAGAAGCATGGTGCGGTGGCGGCGCTGCGGACTGAAGAAGATTCGAAGACGCTGAAGGTGGTGTGGGACGCAATTGAAGCGCACACAATTGGGAGTGGTTCTTTGGGGAAGGTGAATACTCTTTACCCGCGCCTCTTGGACGAGGTTCCCGGAGAGAAGCCGATCGAGGTGAAGGACGGGCGGAAGATGTTAGCATTCGATGTGCTGCGCTCACAGAAATGCCGGACTCTCTTTAATCTGCTGGCGCGTTGTGAATTGGCGGCTTCCTGCGCACGGACCGAAGCGGTCGGGCAGCTAGTGGAGCGAGTGGATAAAGAGGTGGAGAGCCGCTTACGGAAGCGTGGGTTGCTGACCTTTGATGACGTAAAGAAGCTACTTGGTGGATGGACGCGCAGCGAGGAGGCGCGCCTTCAGCGTGAGCTGGTGGATTACCGGTTGGATGCGCGCTATGATCACTGGTTTCTTGATGAGTTTCAGGATACCAGTCCATCGGAATGGGAGGCGCTGGAGCCGCTGCTTGATGAGGCGGCGGGTGAGGGTGAGGGGAGCCTTTTTGTGGTCGGTGACCGCAAGCAGGCGATCTACGGATGGCGCGGCGGAGACGTGCGCTTATTCGATCAGGTGGAGAAGCGCTACGGCGATGGGATGAAGGTCTGCACGATGCCGAAGTCGTATCGCTCGTGTCCGGCGGTGTTGAATTTGGTGAATCGAGTTTGTGGCGATCTTGGAAGTATCGCGGATCTTTTTGGTCAAGCCATCGAAAATCGTTGGGAGTGGGAGGATCATGAATCGGCTTGGCCAGATTTGCTGGGCGAGTCCCAGGTGGAGGTGGTTGCTTCCGCTGATGCTTGTGAGCGTCTCTGCGAAAAACTGACGGAGCTTGGAGTGGGTGAAAAGCAGTTGAGCTGCGGGGTGCTGGTAAGGACGAAGGATCATGTCCGGAAATTTTCCGACTTCCTGAGGGAACGTGGTTTCAATGTTATTGAGGAGGGTCAGCGTCAGTCGACGCAGGATCATCCGGTGGGCGTGGCGCTGATGTCGCTCTTTTCCTGGCTGGCCGATCCGAGTGACCAGATCGCGGTGGGCGTGGTGGCGATGTCACCTTTTGAAAAGATCCTGAACGAGCGATGGGGCTCGGTGTGGCAGGCGCGTTGGGAGGGTCTGTTAGAGTTAGCGCAATCGGGTGGCTATGGCGCGATGATTGAGGATCTCTTGCGGGATTATTGGGAGGGCCTTTCGTCTTTTGCGCAGCGTCGAGTCAAGGATATTGCGGGGGCGTTGTCGGAGTTCGATGCAGGTGGCGATGGCAATGCGCGGGCGGCGCGTGATTGGATCAATGAGCTGGAAGTTCCGCAAGCGCCCGGTGCGGCCGCGGTGCAGGTGATGACGATTCATAAGTCGAAGGGGCTGGGGTTTGATCTCGTTTTTCTTCCAGAGCTTTCGGATAAGCAAATTCCAAACTTGGGTGATTTTAAAGTGGCGCGTGGTGCGGACTGGGTTTTGCAACCGCCTGCGGATTGGGTTCGGAATTTAGTAACTGAATTGAAGGAAGCGGAAGAACGTTGGAGCGAAGATCAGCGCTATGAGGCTCTTTGTGTCCTATATGTTGCATTGACTCGGGCGAAACGGGGGCTTTATGTTTTTTTGCCAGAGCTACCAAAATCGAGGGATGCCGAAGAAGACTGGCGCTCGTTGCCGCAGTTGATTCGTCGCGCGATTGGGGGAGATGAATTTGTGAGTGGTGATTCTGCTTGGACAAAAGTTTTGCCTTCGCGAGAGCAAGTGGAGCCTGTTGTGGAGATGAAGCTGGCTCGGAAGGTGGAATTACGTCCGAGGGCGACGCCATCGAGTAATAAGAAATCGGTCCTGACGAGCGGGGCGAAAATGGGTGAAGAGGTTCACTTGATGTTCGAGGAGATTGCTTGGCTGGAGACGAAGGAGATTCCGCGTCTTCCTCTGAGTGCGGCCGGAAAATTGGTGGAAGATGCGCTGAAGGTGACCGAGGTTCATCGGCTCTTTGAGCGACAGAAGGGAATGCAGGTTTATCGGGAGCAAGCGATCGAGGTTATCTTTGATGGTAAGTGGATGACGGGAGTGATTGATCGACTTTTGGTGACGAAGGACTTGGTCACGGTGATTGATTTTAAAACGGACGCGGTTCGCAGTGCGGACGAATTGCTCATGCGCTACTCAGGGCAGATGCAGTCCTATGCTGATGCGATGAAGGAGATCTTTGATCGGGAGGTCGAGTGCGTGATGGTGTCGACGAAGCTGAAGAAAGTGGTGAGTATGAAGGGGCGGATGGAGCAGGGGGAGCTTTTACTGTGATCGAAGAACGTTTTCAAACGCTCCTTGAGGGAGAGGAACTAGGGGCTTCATTTGTTGCTTGGAAGGACGGAAAAGAAGTTGTTTCACTCCATGGTGGATGGCGTGATCGAGCGGAAGCGATTCCTTGGGATGCGAAGACGCTTGCGCCGGTGTGGTCGGCAACGAAGGGGCCGATGGCGGTGACTTTACTGATGGCCCTGCATCGAGTAGGGATGGATTCGGAGACTTTGGTGGAGCGGGTTTGGCCTGAGTTAAAAGTGGGAGAGATAACTTTTGGTGAACTGTTTTCGCATCAAGGAGGCTTAGCGGCGCTCGATGACAAGGTGTCTATCTGGGATCGGGAAGCGGTTATTGCTGCGTTGGAAAAACAGGAGCCGAAGTGGAAGGTTGGAGAGCATGGGTATCATCCGAGAACGATTGGGTTTTTGGCCGATGAAGTGGTGCGTCGGATCGACGGAAGATCGCTGGGAGAGTTTTTTAGCGAGGAGATCGCAACGCCAAACGAAATCGATTTTTGGATCGGGCTTCCGGAGAGCGAGCATCACCGGGTGGCCGAATTGGTTCCGGCACGCGTGGACAAGAGTGGGAAGCCGGAAGCTTTTTATGAGGCACTTTTGACGAAAGGGTCTCTGACGCGGAAGGCCTTTGGGTCGCCGAGTGATCTTGCGGGAGTGAGCGAGATGAATCTGCCGCGGTCTTGGCTTGCGGGTTTTTCGGCGATGGGCGGGGTGGGTTCGGCTTGCGGGTTGGCAAAGTTTTACGACTGGGTACTGCGGCAGGATTTTTTGGGGGAGCTGATGGAAGCACGGATTAATGGGATGGATTTGATTCAGAGAATTGAGAATGAGATCGCGTTTGGAATGATGTTGGGACAGGGGCCAGAAAAGAAGGGGTTTGGCCATCCCGGGGCTGGGGGGAGCTATGGTTTTGCGGATCCGGAAACGGGGATGAGTTACGCGTTTGTCATGAATCGTTTTGAGGCAAACCTCTATCCGAGTGAGGAGAGGTTGGAGTTGGTGAATTCTAAATGCTTGAAGGAATATTCTCGCTGCGAAACCGGTGATTCGAATGATTGATAATTTTGAGCTTAGCCTTTTTGATGTGATTTGGTGTGTATTTTTCTTCTTAGTTGAAATTTATTTTTGGCGGTTTTAAAATCCTAACGAATAATTCAAAGGATACAGCTGCGACGATTTTCTAGTCTAGTTTTACGAAAAACTGACTATGAATGAAAAATACCACCGCCGCTGTGCAGAGGGCCGTAAGTCGATTTACAACATGAACCAAGCCGACTTTAACTCGGCTAAAATTGGAAGGGCGATTGGCTTCAGTTAATCCACTGTGAGTAGGAAGCTGAAGCGAAATAGGCGGGAAAAAGGCTGTTGAGATAGACAAGCTAAGGGTCTCGCTAGAACGAGGAAAAAACAGAAAAACGTCCGTAAGAAAGTCATTGCGGGAGAAGTGGGAAATCAAGTGGATTCTGGTTTGCTGGTCAAGCACAGCCCTGATCAGATTAGCAAGAGATTGGCCTTGCTCGGAATGAACGTGAGCCACGAGTCGATCTACGGATATGTCTCGGTAGACTGCAAAGGTGGTGGGAATTTATGGAGTTAACTACGCATCAATATAACCTGCCGCTATCTCTGGCGAAACAAGGAGGGGCGTAGAGAGGAAATAAGAAACCGAGTGGATATTGAAAAACGTTCATTAAAAGTTTCCGTGCGTAGCCGTTACGAAGACTGGGAATCGGACCTGATTCAAGATGCTGGAGGGAGCGGTTCTTTACGAAGGTAAAAGCCGGGTGGGAAATCTCTACAAACTTGACAGAAAAAAGCGGAGAGATTGCAATAGTGAGTATCGTAATTTTGAAAGATTTTGATGTGAAAACGATTACTTGCGATACCGGTTTTGAGTTTGCGAAACACGGTTTTTTAATGATCTGTTGGGGAACAAGAGTTACTTCTGCGAACCCTAGAACTGATGGGAGATGGGTGGCCTGGAAAACTACAGCGGCCTAGTGCGGCAATATTTTCCGAAAGGATCTGACTTCAGCGGAATCACACTGGAGCGGCTTCAAGAGGTCGAAGATAAGACCAACAACCGACCGAAAAATATCCGAGGCTATTAAGCGCCCAGTGACCTCCTTGACCAACTTAAAGTCTCATGAATAGATTTCCTCGGCGTTACCTTCGCGGATTTGCGAGATTTCACTCCCGGATTCGCGGCGTTCGTCCCGTCTCGTGAATCCGCGAAAAAATCCTAACAATAACAACATAAGATCAGACAGGAAAACGTCTCGCTTCGTTATTCCTTAGCTGTTTGAAAACGCCATAGAAGAAAAGTTGAGCAGCACGTGGTAATCCAGATTACATGATTCATTTTAAGCGATGATCTTATCGACGATTTTGGCGGGGCGGGCTTTGGGGCCTAGTTTGGCTTTGGTGCCGGTGGTTTGGATGAGGGTGTTGTAGAGGTCGAGGCCTTCGGTGTTGACGTCTAGGATTTGGCCGGTTTTTAATCGGCCGCCGTTTGAGGTGGTGGCGTGGAAGACGCCGGAGAGTTCGCGTTTGGTGTCGTTATGACGGCCGTCGCCGGACTCGGTGGAGATGGTGAGGAGGAGGTTGTCGAGGAGGGTTTTTCCGTTGGACTCGCGGGTGTCATCGGCATCCAGGAGGGTAAGGAAATGGGCGAGCTCGCGCATTTTAAAATGGGCGTGGGCGCGGAGTTGCTCGTTCTTTTGGTTCTCGCGGAATTTGTGCCACCATTCGTGGGAGCAGCCCTTGTCGCCTGAGGCGTTGAGCTGGGCTGCGTCATCGAAGTGGTAGATTTTTTTGCCTTCGAAGTGGTAGTCTCCTTTGAGACGGATGCGCTCGCCGGCGGCGAGGAAGGTGAGGGAACCGAAGCGGGCGCGGTCGGTCTGGATGGAGAGGGCGTAGAGCTCGGACATGAGCCGCCATTCGCGGGTGAGTTCTTCGACGGTGATATCGATGCCCTGGCCGCCGGGGTCGGCTTTCCCGCCATGGGGAAGTTCGGAGGGCGTTGGCTTGTCGGGGGCGTTTTTATCGATTTCGAATTGGAAGGCGCGTTGTTCGTATTCGCGGATACGGTCGAGGTGATCTTTGAAGCGATCTTTGGAGGTTTCGCCGAGGGGGGAGCGCTTGCCAGAGAGGTGCTTGTATTGTTCGAGAACGGAGTCGAGGACGCTTTTTTGGAGGCGGGCGTCGGCGTTGTCGATCCCTTTGATGCGGCCGAAGACGCGGGCGAAGAGGTCGATGGGTCGCTCCTGCATGGTTGCTGCGACAGTGCCATCGGGGTTGTAGGAATGGACGTAGCGGGAGATGCGGCTACGTCGGAAAAAGGTGCCGGCGACGAGAGTGGGAACGGTGCCGGCGGGTTGGCCGTCGGGGTAGTGGGCGTGGCGGAGGACCTGGTCGATGGAGGCGCCGCCGGACTTGGCTTCGCCATCGGGTTTGGTGGCGGTGAAGGCGGCGGAGGCACCATCGAAGTGAGCGTTGATGCCGTTTTCATCGGCGCGGACGTGGTCGATGCCACGCATGATGAGGAGTTTGTCGGCGAGGGGCTTGAGGGGGGCCATGGGGCCGGCGAAGCCCTCGGTTTGGAGTGGAGACGGGATGCCGAGTCCGAAGAAGAGGTTGAAGGCGCGGATGGGGATCTCGGGAGCCTTTACTGATTTGGCGAAGGCCATTTCTTCGAGGAAAGGGAGGCCGATGGTGGTGCCGGCGAGGGAGCGGAGGAGAGTTCGGCGATTCATTTTAGAATGGGGAATGGGGAATGGGGAATTCTTAGGCTCCGAAAAATAGCTGGGATATTATTTCGTGATGAGGGGGGAGGTAGCGAGGGAAATGATGAGCTGTTGGTAGGTGAGATTGGGTTGCTGGAGTTTTTTAAGGTGCGGTTTGTCGGTGGTGGCGAGGGGGCGTCCCAGGGCGAATTGGGCGAGTTTCCAGGCGATGTTCTCGGAGACGCGGGGGCTGTCGGCCAGGAGGGTCATGAGTTGGGGGGCGGTGTTGTATTTTTCCAACTTGGGCGCGCCGGGGATGAGGATTTCTCCGTCTTGGCGGAGGTCGTTTTGGTGGTGATCCTTGAGGGCGTAGCGGCCGATGCCATCGTAGCGCTCGAGGGCGAAGGAGAGGGGTTCGAATTTGGAATGGCAGCCGGCGCAGGAGGTGTCGGAGAGCCGTTCGAGGGCGATGGAGCGTTGGGAGAGGCCGGGCTTGCTGGGGACAGGGGTGGTGTCGACGGTGGGTGGCGGATCATTGACGGTGCCGCGGAGGATGTGGTCGAGGACGAAGAGGCCGCGGGTGACCATGGACGCTTCATCGCCGCCGATGGTGAGGAGGCTCCCCTGGGTGAGGATGCCACCGCGCTCGGGATTTTTTGAGAGGTCGTAGGAGGTGAGGTGGTTTTCTTTGACGTTGGGAGGCGGGGTGAGGCCGTAGTGCTTTGCGAGGCGTGGGGTGAGGAAGGTGATTTGGGCGTCGAGGAGGTCGGCGAGGGGGCGCTTTTTCTCCCAGAGAATGTGCTGGGCGAAGGCGAGGGTTTCCAGGCGCATGTCTTGGGCGAGGGCTGGATCCCAATCGGGAAATTTCTCTTTGCCGGGATTGAGATGGTTGAGTCGGTCAAGGTGGAGCCACTCGGAGATGAAGTGGAGCATTTGGGCGCGGGCGCGGGAGTCGGCGAGCATGCGGCGGGTGTGCTTTTCGACTTCGCCGGGATTGTAGAGGGAGCCATTTGAGGCGGCATCAGTGAGTTGTTTGTCGGGCGCGCTGCCGATGACGAGGTAGCTGAGGCGGGATGCGAGCTGGTAGGCGTCGGGTGGGCCGTCGGTCTCGATGCGATAGAGGAAGCGTGGCGACTGGAGCATGGCGCGGATGATGTAGGCCACGGCTTGATCGAAGTCGCCGCCGCCGGAGCCGACGGTGGTGGCGATGCCTTGAAAGAGGTCGATTTCATCGTCGGAGAGCGGGCCGCGGAAGAAGTGTTTTCCGAGAGCGGAGAGGTGGGCGCGGAGGGGCTTTTGAGTGAGACTGCGGTTTTTGGAAAAGTGGCGAACGAACTCGGCGACGTTCATTTTTTTAACGATGGCGTCGGCGAGGCGAGCGTGGGCTTCGATGTGCTTGAGGTCGACGCCGAGGTTGTACGCGGTGTTGCTGAAGCCATCGGCGCGTAGGTCGGGCGGGAAGAGTTCGTGCGCTTCTTTACGAATGCTGATGCCGGTGGTGGCCATCACGGTGTTGTTGTATTCGCGGATGGTGAGGCGGCGGGGGAAGTTCTGGGGCTTGGTGTGGAGGGTGTGCGCGGCGGGGTCTATGGCGCTGGTGGGCCAGATTGCGCCAGTAGCGATCCATTCTTTAAGGTGGGCTTTTTCCTGAGCGGAAAGCGGGTCGCGGTCCTCGGGCATTTCGTCTTTTCGAATCACCTTCCAGATCACGCTTTTATCGGCGTGGCCGGAGCGGATGATGTCCGGGTCGGCGAAGGCGGTGAGTTTCTGGGAGAGGTTGAAGTCGCCCTCGACGGTGGCGGAGTCGTGGCACTCGAGGCAATGGCGCGAGAAGAGAGGTTCGATGTGAGAGACGAAAAGGGATTCGCTACGGAGGCGTGTTTTTTCGGTTTCGGAGAGGACGGGTTCGGGTTGGGTGCCTTTTTTAAAAAGGGCTTGGACGTCGTTTGCGGAAAGGGCACGATCGTAGAACGCGACGTGGTGGATGGTGCCGAGCCAGGGGCGATCCTTGGTGAACTCGTTTCCGAAGGCGAGGAGATAGGAGTCGTCCCAGTTGTTAAGATTGCCTTTGATGGTGGCGTTGGCGGAGATTCGGCCGTTTAGGAATAGGGCGGCCCGGCCGTCGGATGAGCGCGTGAACGCGACGTGGGTGCGTTCGGGTTTGAGCGTGGCTTTGGAATCGAGAGAGGGAAGGCCGTTAATACTGGAGCCGGAGGTGCGGAGTCGGACGCTGAGTTTGGTGCCGTCCTGGCCGAGGGTGATGTTTCGGTTGGAGGAGTCCTTTGAGATGGTGACGATGCGGGCGGGGCCGGATTGATCGAGTTTTGCGGGAGTTAGCCAGGCGGAAAGAGTGAGGGCTTGTGATTTTTTGAGAGCGGCGGTCAGAGCATGTGGTGGGTTTTTGCTCTGCAGGAAAGTGGGCTTCTTAAGGGTGAGGCCGTTGGGGGAGAATTGAGTGTGGGGAGCGGCATCGAGGGAGGCGGAGAGTTTTTCGAAGCGGTGCTCGAGGATGGGCTTGGGTGCTGCCGAGAGGAGGGGGCAGAGGGCGAGGATAATGGAGAAGTGTCGTAGCATTTGCGTGGATCCCACTGATACAGGGTTGGGAAGTGATGCCTTTCAGGTTGGGAAAGATCGATTCCTAGTTTAACTAAGTAAAACTAGGAATTTGCTTTTTGCGTGGGGCGCTTGAGGATGAGCTTGGTTGGTGCCGGGCGGAGGGAAAGGAGCGGGGGCATCCTGCCCCCAGTTGGATGTTAGGGGTGGGACGCCCCGGTTCCTTTGGGCTTGGCCCATCAGCGAGGTGGCTTAGAACACTAGGATGTTTTTTCGGTCGAAGGATGAAGTTCAGAAACATTGGAATCAGCTTCCGTCTTGGTAGCAGGAGGATTGCTACGTTTTTATGACTTGGAGGTTGGCTTAATCAGTGCCATCGGTGCTGATTAAGGATTGGAAATGGCAGCGGGACGAATGGATAGAGTGTCATCCTAAGCCTTGGAATGACGCGATTGAGAAGGAGACTTATCGTCGGTTTTCGGTGACGATGGAGGATTGGATGGATCAGGGGATGAAGCTAGGGGGAGTTGACCCCGAATCTCTTGACTATTCCCGAATGCAGTTCGAGGGATTTCGTTTTGAGAGGTCGAGTGGAATGGCTGCGCGACCGGAGGTAGCGGCCACGGTGGGGCTTACTCGTGGCCGTCGTCGGGGGTGATTCCGAGGATGATATTGAACTTGGCACTGAGTTCTCCGGCTTTGGAATTCGGGATCGGTTTGAAAGAGACCATGAGGTGCTTGACTGGTTCTCCGAGGCGCTTGATGAGGCCGTCTTTTGCGTTTCCTTGATCGCCCGCGATGAAGCACTGGGTGGTGAGGTCGCGTTTGTTATTTCGGTAGATGGCGAAGTGGATGTGCGGAGTGCGCGGTCCGTAGGGAACGGGCTTGATGGTGCGGAAATAGTAACGTCCATCGCGGCCGGTCATGAAGCGTCCAAAGCCCTGGAAGTGGTCGTCGCGCTTTGGCCCGGTCAGGCCACCGTCCTTGCTGTGGATGTAGGCGCCTTGGTTGTCGACCTGCCAGATTTCAACGCGGGCATTGGGGACGGGATTGCCTTTTACATCGGTGACCTTGCCATGAAGGTGGGTGATGGCTCCGACTCCGGGATTGATGGAATCGTTGATGCGCAGCAGGTCGTTGTCGGTATCGAGGGGAAGCTTGTCAGGGTAGAAGGGACCCTCGGTCATCGGGGGAGTGACGGTGAGCGCTTCGGCAAAGGCTCCGGGGACGGTGAAGAGTGCGGCGGAGCCGAGGGTGGCTCTGCGGAGGAAGTCGCGGCGATGAAGATCTGCATTCATATTGAGAGGAGTCTTAGCAGAAGCGGCTTTTTTTTGAAGGAGGAAGATTACCCAGGGAGGTGATGACTTCGGTCAAGCGGTCGCCGTGGCGATTTTCGAGGATGCGTTCGGTGCGGAGCCATTGCGTGATTTTGAGGAGTTCGAGGGCGCTGAGTTGGAGGTCTTTCAGGAGGCTAAGGGCGCTCTCGTTTTGGCGATGGACGGCCTCGAAAATAGCGAGGTATTTGAGGCCGCTTCGGCCGAGGAGTCGGACTTCGAGTTTTTCGCCAAAGTGGTGGGTGGATTGGTCTTCCTGGAGATCGTCGGGGAGTTGTCCGGGTGTGACGATCATGGAAAAGGAGGCGTGCATCCAGGTGGGGCTGAGTTGTTCGGCCTCGGCGATGGAAAAGATGCCCTCCTGGAGGTCGCTTGGGAGCGGGAAGCCTTCGGCGATGTTGCCATTTTCTTCGATGGCGATGACGTCGAATGAGCCCGCCATTTCCGCAACAATGAGGCGCAGGGGAGAAGCTTTCGATTTTTCGAGAGCGTCACCGAGCTGAGAGAGGTGGTTCATTTTTTATGGAAGGTAGGGAGCGCAGCGGACTTTGAGGAGCTGAATGAGATTAGGGTCCATTTATTCGTAGTTGTCGGGAATACCCAGCACAGCGATGCGCTTGCCGGCGCGGGTGTGCTTGAACTTGCAGTTGAGCCGGTTGCGGTGGGTTCGTTCTATCACGATAATGACATCCTCCCATTCGAGCTGCTCGGTGGAGAGGGGGACGACGGCGTCATTATTGAGCCCGGTTGAGTCGATGTCGATGCCCGGGTGATCGGCAAAAATGCTCTCGGCGGTGGGACTGCGTAGTTTGTTCTGCGAGCAGAGGAAAAGGAGATGCTTCATCGCTGGCTCTAGTCACCAAAGATTTCCCGGTCTTTCTACCGCTTTTCCTTGTTTCTTTAAGGACTGTTCATTTGAATGCTCGTGATGGCAACGGTTGAAAAAGCGCGAGAAGTCTTGCGTGAGGTCTTTGGCTTCGAGGATTTTCTCGATGGTCAGGAAAGCGTGATGGAGGAAATTCTCTCGGGTCGCGATGGCTCGGTGGTGATGCCTACGGGGGGAGGAAAGTCGCTTTGCTATCAACTCCCGGCCTTGTGTCGCGAGGGCGTCACATTGGTGGTCAGTCCGCTGATTGCGCTGATGAAGGATCAGGTCGATGCGCTTGAGCAAAAGGGAGTGGCGGTGACGCTGATCAATTCTACTTTGAGTTGGGACGAGCAACGGGAGCGGCTCGACGGGATGAAACGGGGCGACTTTTCTCTCGTCTACATCGCGCCTGAGCGTTTTAAGGCGAGCTCGTTCATGAACGCGCTGGAGGGCGTAAAAATCTCGATGGTAGCCGTCGATGAGGCGCACTGCCTCAGCCAATGGGGACATGATTTTCGGCCTGATTACATGCGGCTAGGAAATGCTCTGGAGGCGCTAGGGCGGCCGCAGTGCATTGCGCTGACTGCGACGGCCACGGCGGTGGTACGTGAAGATATTCGTTCGGTGCTCAAGCTGCGGGAACCTTTTGAACGCATTAGTGGATTTGAGCGGCCGAATCTGAGTATTAGTGTCACTTCGGTGGAAAAAGTTGCGCAAAAATATGCCAAGATGAAGAAGACGATCGAGGCGCACAAAACGGGCATCGTTTATTGTGCCACGCGGAAGAAGGTGGAGGAAGTGGCAGAGACGATTCACAGCTGGGGGCTGAACTGTGTGGCTTATCATGGGGGGATGTCGGACAAGGAGCGAGAGCGGACGCAGAATCAATTTATCAAGAAGGAAGCGGATATTGCCGTGGCGACCAATGCCTTTGGAATGGGGATTGATCGGTCCGATGTGCGCTTTGTTATTCACTTTGAGATCCCCGGGAGCGTCGAAGCATATTATCAGGAAGCGGGACGAGCAGGTCGTGACGGGGAGGCGGCGGTGTGCGATCTTTTATTCAATTATGCGGACACCCGGACGCAGGAGTTTTTTATCCAGGGAGTGAATCCTGGGGCGCAACTGATTCGGGAGCTTTATCAGTTTTTGTTGAGCGATGCGGACGAGAATTACGAGGTGTTTCGTACTTTGGATGAGATTAAGGAAGCGACTGGAACAAAGAATGCGATGGGGCTGGGGAATGGCTTGGGCCACTTGATGCGGAGTAGAATGGTGGAGCGCTTTGATGTTCCCGGTTCTCGGACAAAAGGGACCCGGCTCCTGAGGCCAGAAGTAATCGCGCGCGATTTAGAGATTAACGAAGAAGCGCTCGAGGAAAAGGAACGCCGGGACCGTGAGAAGCTTGAAAAAGTGGTGCAGCTTTGTTACGCGAATACTTGTCGACAGCAGTGGATTCTGGAGTATTTCGGCGAAGTCGATGCGCCGCTTTGTGGGAGTTGCGATGTTTGCCAAGGGTCGGAGAATAGCGAGCGTCGGGGTCCGACTGATGACGAGGCTCTTATTGTGCAAAAATTCCTCAGTGGGGTGGCGCGGATGTCGCGTTGCACGGCAACGGGTTGGGAAGGTCGCTTCGGTCGTGGTCGGGTGATTCAGATGCTGGTCGGGAGCAAATCGCAGGATGTTTTGAGGACCCGTCTTCACGAACTAAAGACCTATGGTCTTTTGAAGCAGGAAGGAACGGCTTACCTTAATGTGCTATGCCGGAGCCTGCATGAGGGCGGACTTCTTGTGACCCAGATGGGCGAGTATCCTCTGGTGACTCTCACTCCACGCGGGGAGCAGGTGATGCGGAGTCTCACGAGTTACTCGATTGAGTGGCCCAATCAGGGTGGGGTAGCGCCTGCGGGAGTGGAGCTCGAAGACATGGGTTTCGATGCGCGGGTATATGAACAACTTCGCGATGTCCGGACGCGGCTTGCCAAGGCTGAGCGCGTTCCGGCATACGTCATTTTTTCCAATGAAACGCTCCAGTATCTGGCACGGCTCAGGCCGACCACGATGGAAGCGGGATTGCTCGTTAAAGGGATTGGGGAAGCGAAGGCGGACAAGTATCTCGAACCTTTTCTTAGGGTTCTCCGGGAGAACTAATCTTCTTCGACCAAGATGGCGCGCGGCGGTGGTTTATCGGTCGTGGGTTTGACAAAAATGGGTTCGGTGATTTCGCTTTCGCTTAGGACCCGGGGGTTGAGCTGGATGGAGGGGAGTCCGAGGGGAATCACTGGAATGATGGACATGGGAGGAAGGATGGCCGGAGCTTCTTCAATCGTCTTGGGCTGATCTGGGGGGGGGGTAGGTGTGAGGCCGAAGGAAGCGGGTTCTTCCGTGGCGACGGGAGGATTTTCGGATGTGATCTTGCGCTCGATCTGAATGAAGCCCCAAACGGCACCTGCAATAAGGCCCCCGGTGATCAGGAAAATGAGGGCAGTCTGACCGGAGTTTTTCGATGATTCTTCGATTTTACCCGGGCGGGAGAATTTCTTGGGTTTCGCCGGGCGACTGTGTACTGCCTGCCGTGGCTCGGGATTATCGGGTACCAAATAATCGAGGTTCTCGGAGTGCACCAGGACGTTGCCGATCTCGAAGCAATCGAGCCAATCATCCGCATCGATTTGAAGATAATCGGAATACTGGGAGAGGAAGCTTTTGGCGTAGGTGGGGGTGGGGAAGCCGGAGTAATCGTTCTCTTCAAGGGCGCGTAGAGTGCCTATGGGAATTCGCATTTCATGGGAAACATCACCCAAGCTGAGATCCCGCTTTTCACGAGTCCCTTTGAGTTTTTCGCCGATGTCAGTCCATTCGCTCATGTTGCCGGGATTTAGGTTGTTTATTTTGTCTGATAAGGCCTGCTGCCAAAGGTTATACGACCACCCAACACTTAATCTTCTGCGAAATCTTCTGCTCCCCTTTATTTTAACTACATTTAGCCACTTTATAAATATTTCCTAAGTAATCGATGGAGCCATTTTCAAACGTCAACGTCCTCCATTTCTTTCGGAGTGGGATAATCTCAAGAGAGAAGGTGGAATGCTTTATTGAATGAGATTCTGTCTTATAGGTCCGAATCCTTTAGATGAAGCGGATTCCTACCAATTTTCTTGTAGTTGTTCTCATGGCTCTCGGTTTCGGGATCTACTTCGCGATTCCGGATAGCGACGATCAAACGCTTGCTCTGGAGAACTCTCAGAGTGAGCGGAGAGTCCGACTGCGCATATTTAGAGAGCCCTTGGACACGGTGCAGAGCGCCCGGTTGGGGGCCGACAAAGGCTGCGGAGAAAACCCGAGTGGCACGAATGCTTGGCCAACGTGAGCGGGACGAAGAGGAAGAGAGGCCGAAGCAAGATATCGCGGCGAAGGTGGATGAGGAATACAAGAAGCTCGAAAAAGATTTAGCTAGGCTTGATTTGACGAAGTTAAATTCTGAAGGGAAAAAGTCCTTGGCGGGTTGGAGGAGTCATATGAAGATCCTAAAAACGTTCACGGTTCAAGGTTTGGGACCTGCCCAGCCTACGGTCAAAGCTCACGCTAAAATTGCGGGTATGTTCCGCGATGAACTGGTGGATCAGCTTCCTAAATAGTTCTAAAAACTGAATGGGAAGGAGATTGCTAGTGCTAGCACGTGAGTTACCCGATTAATTGCCAGTAAAAGGCAGTGGGTCTTTGTTCGTTCTTGATCGTCTTCCCGTGCTAGTCAGAATCTGTCCCACCGCAGCAGCGGGGATTCATCAATGAGTAAGAACGCGACATTTCAGGAAATTGGCAAGGTCTTTAAGGACCATGATTCTTTTGTTGTGGTGAGCCATGTGCGTCCTGATGGCGATGCGATAGGCTCGATTCTTGCCTTGGGCCATGCTTTGGAAGGGATCGGCAAGACGGTTCGCTATCTCAACGAGGATGGCTGTCCGGAATCGCTCGTCTTTTTGCCTGGTTCGGAAAAGGTGGAGGTTTCCTCGAAAGCGGGCCCGGTGGAAGCCGAAGTGGCAATTTGTCTCGATACCGCTGCTCATTCCCGAGTTGGCGAAGCGTCCTTTGCAATCGTAAATTCGGCGAAGGTGGTGATCAATATCGATCATCATATTTCGAACCCGGGTTATGGGGATTTCAATTTCATCGACGACTCCAGTCCGGCGACGGGTCAGATCGTTTACAACTTGATTAAATCGCTCGACTTACCACTTTCTGAGATCAGTCGAGATTCCATTTATGTCGCGACTTCCACTGACACGGGTTCCTTTCAGTATCCTGGAACAACTCAGCAGACTTACGAGATGGCGGCCGATTTGGTGAGCCTAGGTTTAAATGTCGGAGAAATCAACCAGTTGACCTATGACAATCAGCCCTTCCGCAAGGTGGAGCTGATGCGAGCTCTTTTGAACGCCCTGGAGCGATCGGACGATGGACGGGTGGCCTGGTGGCACCTGACGAATGAGACGAAGGAAGAGCATCAGCTAATCGCCGACGATACCGAGGGGATGATCGATATCATTCGCTCGATCAAGGGCGTGGTGATTGCGGTCTTCTTTGAGGAACTCGACGAAGGGAAAATCCGGGTCTCGATGCGATCGAAGGACAAGCGTATCAATTGTAGCGAACTCTGCGGGATCTTCGGCGGCGGTGGACATGCGCTGGCTGCCGGAATTCGGATGACTGGACCGCTCGAAGTAGCGCGCTCGAAAGTTCTGGCGAAGATCCGGGAAGCTATCAACTCCTCACTCTAGATTTTTTACACACACTATGCACTCTCCTCAAGACCTCCCCAGCGGCGTCCTTCTTATCGATAAAGCACCCGGAATGACCTCTCACGATGTCGTGGCGATCGCCCGACGTCAGCTTAAGATGAAAAAGATCGGGCACTGCGGCACACTCGATCCGATGGCGACCGGGCTCCTGATGCTCGTCATCAATCGTGCGACCAAGATTCAGGATCTTCTGATGAGCGAGGATAAAACCTACGTCGGCACGATCACACTGGGAGCGACTACGTCGACACAGGACAAAGAGGGGGATATCCTGATAGAGAAGGAAGTACCCGCTTTGTCAGAGGAGCAGATTAGAGGAGCTTTCGATCAGTATATGGGAGATTTTGAGCAGATTCCCCCGATGGTTTCGGCGATTAAAAAAGATGGCGTTCCTCTTTATAAATTGGCGCGTCAGGGGCAGGAGGTGAAGCGTGATCCGCGGCCTGTTTTCATTAAGAGATATGATCTTAGCCGCATCGCGTTGCCTGAGATCGATTTCTCAGTCGACTGCTCTAAAGGTTTCTACGTCCGTTCCTACGCCCACGATATCGGAAATGATCTGGGATGCGGGGGACATCTCAGCGCGCTTCGCCGAACTCGCTCAGGAAGGTTCACCTTGGAGCGGGCGGTGTCGGTCGATGTCTTGAAAGAAGCTTCGGCGGAAGATCTTATCAAATCCTTTATTAGCCTTGCTGAGATTTCACTCATGAGGGGCGCGTAAATAGAATCCGATGAAGAATATTCCCCTCATCTTCATGGCCTTGAGCCTCCCGCTTTACCTGCTCGATCAGATTACTAAATGGTGGGTGGTATTTCGGTTCGAGGAGCCTCGTGAGCCTTATACCGCTTCTGGAGATGAACCGATTATCGTGATCGAGGGAATCCTCCGTTGGACCCGGGTCCATAATCAGGGAGTGGCTTTTGGTTTTGGAAACGGGACGACTTGGGCTCCGATTGTTTTTTTGCTCGTCCTGATCGGAGCCCTCATCGGCATTTCGTATGCTTGGAGGAAGGGTCACTTCAATACGAAGGCTCTCCGGGTCTCGGGAGCCCTTCTTGTGGCTGGGGTTGTCGGCAATCTTACCGATCGTCTTTTTCAGGGATTTTACCTCAAGCAGCACGAAGAGAAATCATTCCTCACGCGCTTGTCCAAGGGCTACGTCGTCGACTTTATTGACGTGAAGATTCCCGGATATGAAAAAATCGTAAAGAGAAGTGGCGGGCATTGGCCGACATTCAACGTGGCCGATTCCTGCATCTCGATCGCCGCGGTTCTGCTTTTCCTTTCTGCCTTCAAACCAGAGGAGGAAAAAGAAGGTCAGGTATCGGGAACACCGTAATATAAATATGTTGATTTGAAGATTTGGCTTGTCTCCTGCCTTACCGCGGGATCAATCATGGGTGCTTCTGGTCAGTCGAGATTGTCAAAGGGGGGATTCCTTCGGCCCCCGAATTTCGGATCTACGATCCAGCGCTTCGCGGAGGTGGAGAGAGCCGGGTGCTTTTGCGAGATGGCTGCGTTCCTGTTCGGTCACAATACCCGCACCGCTCCCTCGCAGCGCCTCGTCCTCTCGTGAAATTACTCCGGAATTTGTCTCTTCTGTTCTGCTACTTGGGATAAGCTCTACAATGGCGATTTCATCGACGAAAACCTAATGCCTCGAATTAAGATTTCTGCCGTTGAAGTTGCGGTAAAGGAGTCGAATGTGGAGATATAAAAGGCGGCTGATGTCGTTTTGAGCCTCGAAATTTTTATCGAGAGTTTGACTGATCGAATTTCCAGTCAACTTGAGATCGACAAGAGTTTGAACCTGGTAAAAGGGGATGTCGATTTCATGGAAATTAGTTTACTTCTTATCGGATTGATTATCCGTGATTACCTCCAAACTGTGCTGGGAAGGGTAGAGGGAGAGTCGGCGCAGCTTTATCGCTTTCCTGATGTTCCGGTGGGGAACGACTCGGAGTATAGAATGAAGGAGGGGAAATTAGCTGGACTGATTATTGCTCTCCCTCCGGGCGATGATTTTCGCTCGTGCGCGCTGGTAGCGTCGTTTCGGGATGAGCTTCGGCAGGATGGCCGAAAGCACATAGACGACCGGATAGGTGAGAAGCAGTAAGAGGAAGGCGAGGGAGAGGAATCCGAGAATGAAGCTGCCGACGTCGAACTGCAGTTGACTGATGCCTGGAAGGGAAGCTGTGATGTTTCCAAAAGGCACTTCGACCCCCAAATGTTCTCGAAGGAAGGTGCCAAAGCGAGCTTGGAAGATCATGATTGGGACTTGGGTGAACGGGTTGGTGACCCAACAGGCTGCGATCGAGAGGGGAATATTGGCTCTCAGTTTTACAGCGCCGAAGGCGGCGAGGAGCATTTGACCCGGGATGGGGAGCATCGAGACAAACAGCCCTACCGCAAGTCCGGTGGATACTGTTTCCCGGCAGGGGTGCCAGAGTTCCCGGTCGAACATCGGGGCGATGATTTTTTGGAGCCACACCCGCTTTCTCAAGCGGGGACTAAGTAGAACGCGATAGGCACTCCGGACTAAGCGGAGATAACGTTTCTTCAGGGTCGTAATCATTATTCCGTGTTTATACAATGCATCTGGATCGGTCAGAATTCAAAGACTACCACAGGGCATCGTATTCTTTACTGTCCTTGATCGCACGAACTTGCTCCAGTCGTTCGGAAACTTCATTTGCCCAAGGCAGAAATTCTGGTGGGATCGGGGCTTCATTCTGAATCCAATCTCCGCTTCCCGGATGAGTGAAACCGAGTCGCCATGCGTGCAACATGAGGCGTGGAGTCGAATAAACTTGCCGGGCGGGCTTGGAGTAAATGGGGTCCGCTAAAAGAGGATGGCCGAGGAAGCGATTGTGCACGCGGATCTGATGAGTCCTTCCGGTATGAAGAGCACAAAGGATGAGCGAGGTGCCATCGAGTGCGGTATGAAGAAGGTGAATGTCGGTGATGGCTGGCTTGCCGGCTCCGGGATTACAGACATCCATCCGCTGGCGGTGGACGGGATGGCGGGCGATGTGATTGAAGACTGTCTGGTGGGCTTCCCTGGGGGGAGATTGTGTGACAGCGAGGTAGAGTTTGGCAGTCGTCCGTTCGGCAAACTGCGAGACGAGGGACTGATGTGCCTTATCATTTTTCGCGGACACAATACAGCCGGACGTGTCCTTATCGAGTCGATGGACGATGCCGGGGCGCTCCACTCCTCCTATACCGGCGAGTTGGCCGTGGCAGTGATGGAGGAGGGCATTTACGAGGGTGCCATCGGGATTTCCGGCTGCGGGATGGACCACCATACCGTGGGCTTTGTTGATCACGATGACATCGGAGTCTTCATAAATGACCGAGAGCGGGAGATCCTGCGCGATCATATCAAGGGGCTTGGGCTCTGGGACTTTAATCGTAACTTGGTCGCCTGCCTTGAGTGCTATTTTGGCTTTCACCTTCGCTCCATTTAAGAGAATGTGGCCTTCTTTGATGAGCGCTTGGATTCGTGAGCGGGAGAGATCGGGGAGCTGGGCCGCGAGCCAGGAATCCAGGCGATCGCCGCCGGGTTCGGGAATGGTAAGGGCCTCAATCATCGCCCTTGAGTCGTATGCCGGGTCGGTCAATCTCACAACTCTGGATTGAGAATAAGAGAAGGTCTAAATCTGCGATGATATCTCCTCGCCCTCTTCGGCATTCTTTGGCACTCCTCAACCATGTCGAATGAGCCTCTGGAAGAGCTACTCAATAAAATGCCAGACGAGAGTGCCGGTGAGGAAGAGATTGCGGCTTATATGAATCAGTTCATGGCGACCGCCGGAGGCCCGGACATGCTCAAAACATTTGCGGATCAAATTACCGCAGGCGGTTCGCTGGATGCCATGCTGCAGGAAGAAGAGAGCCGTTATCCCAAGCTGCAAAGCCCCGCCAGGCTCATTTTCCTGATCGAGCTGACCGGGACCGAGCCTCTTGTTTGGCGTCGAGTGAGTCTGCCGGCCGACGCCTCCTTTTTTGATCTGCACTGCACTCTCCAGGATGCCTTTGGTTGGCAGGATTCCCACGCGCACCTCTTCGAAATTTGGGAGGGAGGGCAGCTCGAACTCACCTTTAGTCCGGACACCGGGGAAGAGGCAGACGAAAACGATTACTGCGAAGTGGGGAATCGGATCATCGATCTCTTCAATGAAGGGATTACGGAGTTTCAGTATCTTTACGATTTGGATAAAGAATGGCGACACCGTATTGTGGTGGTCGATGTCGCCGAGGCCGGTGAAAAGGGGACTTCGAAAGAATTTACAGCCCGGCTTCACGATGGTGCCGGCCATGGTCCGCCTGAGGATTGCGAGGGAGTCGGAGGATTTCAGAAATTTCTCAAAGGAGAGCATCAGCTCTGTGAGAACTATGAGCCGGATATCCTGGAGAAATTCAGGGAAGGGAAGCCCGATCTTTCCTCGATCACCTTTCGTGAGCCGGCCACGGTTTTGCGTTCGTAGACTTGGTGTTCTCGATTTTTTTAGTCAGTTTAAGTGACGATCGAAATCGTTGTTGCTAATGAGCTTCTTCCTGAGAAGTGTTCAAATTTCGAATTGAGATCAAAGTTTTCGGCGGCTTTTCACGAGAACTGAGAGCAGAAAGGCGGTCGCGAGAACGACCGTGATGCTTGAGCCAGCGGGTTGATCAAAGTGGTAGCTCGCTAGGAGTCCGATGGCGGCTCCGGCTGCACCGACCAAGGCGCTCAGAGGGAAGAGGGCGTTGGGAGTGGAGACGAAGGAGCGGGCGATCGCTGCGGGGGCGACGATAAGTCCGACGGCGAGGACGCAGCCCACGGCTTGGAGCGTCGTGATGAGGACGAGGATTAGGATCACGAAGCTGACGTAGTCCAGAAGGCGGGTCCGGATTCCGAGGCTGGCGGCGACTTCGGGATCAAAGAGGTTCGCCACCAGAGCACGGCGGAAGAGGGTGAGCACGGTGACGGCGATGATACCGACGCCGAAGCTCATTTTGAGATCGAGATCAGAGAGGGCTATGATGTTTCCCAGCAACCAATCTTCCAGCTCTTGGTTCGAGCCGAGTTGATTGAGCACGATGATTCCGATGGCAAAGGCTCCGGTGTAGAGGACGGCGAGAACGGTTTCATCGTTGATCTTGGAGAGGCGGGAGAGCAGGACAGTGAGGACGCCGATGATGACGGCGGCAACCAGAGCGCCCAGAAAAGCAGTCACCACCGTAAGGCTGAAGAAGTAGGCGGCAATCGCGACTCCGGGAAGAAGGCTGTGGCTGAAGGCGGCGAGCTTGAGAGGACTGCGATGGAGCAAGACAAAGGCGCTGGTGTAGCCATTGACGAAGCCGATAATAACAGCGGCGATAAAGGCGCGTTGATAGAGTCCGATTTCGAAGAATTCTATCATGAGCAGCAGTTGGTCTTGGTGGGATCGGTCACCGGGTGGGAATGAAGGGGATGGCAGGCGTGGAGCGTCTCCTTCACTTCGGGGCTCTCCATCACGCTTGTGGCTTCGCCAAAGCAAACTTGCTTTTGATCGAGCACGAGGGCGTGGGTGAAAATATCGGTGACGCTTTCGAGCTGATGATGAGAGGCGATGATGAGGTGGCCGCTATTTGAAAGTTCGATGAGGTTGGCTGCGAGATGGCAGCGGCTTTCGATGTCGAGGCCGTTGAAAGGTTCGTCGAGGAGAAGGACGTGAGCTTCCTGAGCGAGCGCGCGGGCGATGTAAGTTCGCTGCTGTTGGCCGCCGGAGAGTTGGTCGATCTGGCGATCGGCAATGTCTTCCAGCTGCATCGTGGCGAGCGCGGCTTCGCACTTCTCTTGGTCGATTTTGCGAAAGCGTTTGAAATGACCCAGATGAGGAAAGCGTCCCATCTCGATGATGTCGCGTACCCGGAGCGGGAAGTTCTTTTGATGCTGATCGACCTGCGGAAGGTAAGCGACTTCGCGGCGGGCTTGTGCCAGTGGTGCGCCTCTCCAGAGAATATTTCCTTCCTGCAATTTTAGCAAACTGGCGAGAAGCCGGATAAGTGTCGATTTCCCGGCGCCATTGGGTCCGAGAAGGGCGAGTCGTTGACCGCAGTGGGACGAGAATCTGACGTCTTGGAGCGCCTTTTTAGAGCCGTAGGAAAAGCCCACGTTACTGAGCTCCAGTTGATGGTGTTGGTGAGACATTAGGGTGCTTCCTCCCAGCTAAATTGAATCTCCTCTTTCGCGCTTTCGCTTCCCCAGAGGGTGTGGGATTTTATTTCCAAGCCATCGGGGATGATCTCTAACTGGAGAGCTGATTCTGGAGTTCCTGCAGGCCAAGTGACTTCGATCGTGAGGGCTTGGGAGGGGTCGAAGCGCACTTCCTTTTCCTCTTCGCCTTTTAAAAAGAGGACACCGTTGACGGTGACTTGTTCGAAAGGGTGGGCGCTTTTTAAAAGGATATCAGCACGGACAAGGTCGTCCGCGTGCAAGGGCTCGATCACCTCGACTTGAACCACCAGATCTGGAGAAAGCACCCTTGAAAGGGGAATCGCGAGCGCGGCCAGAGGAATGAGGGCACAAAGAGTGCTAACGATGGGCGAACGGGTCATTTTAGGAGTCCGGCAACGATGACGTTGACGTTTTTACGGGTCATTTTTTCGTAGTTTTCGACCGAGCCATCGGCAATGAGAGCTCGGCCCATTCCTGCTCCCGATTCCATTGCGATCTGTGCCAAGATTTTAGGGTTGGCTGACTGCTCAGGGAAGACGGTGGGGATGCCGGTATCGCGGATCGATTTGATTGACTCAGCCAGTTGTTTTACCGGGATCTTTCCTTGCGCGCTGAGACCTTGCACGAAGGTTGCCTTGAATCCGTAGGCCTTGCAGAAATAGCCGAAAGCAGCATGGGCGGTGACGAGGTGTCTTTTTGTTTTCGGGATGCGGGTCACTTGCGTTTTGACCCACTTGTCGAGGTTGCGGAGCTTGGCTGTCGCGATCTTGGAGCGTGCGGCGTAGTAGGATTTCCCCTCGGGGTCGGCGCTTACGAGCTTGCGCTCGATGATGCGGATGGCGCGTTCCATATTGCGGACATTGTGCCACCAGTGAGGGTCGATCCCTCCCTCGGCATGGGCGGGGCAGCAGGCATAGACTTCGTCTTTCGCTGAGATCTTTTGAGAAGGGATATCCTTACCGACTTGGATGATCACTTGATTGTCGTTAAGGGAATCTTCGAGGTCGCCGAGGTAGGGTTCGAGCTTCTTGCCAGAGGCGAAGATGAGACGGGCTTTCGCCATTTTTTTAAGATCGGCTGCACGTGGTTGGAACTCATGAACGTTCATACCTGGCTTTCCGATCTCCACGATGCTTACACGCTCGCCACCAACTTGCTTAAGCGCGTCAGTAATCAATGGGTGCAACGAGGCGACATCGAGCGCAGGGGAAAGATGGGTCAAAAGCAGCCCAAGGAGGAAGGTTGAGTGAACTTTCATAGCGCAACCAAATTGCATTAGCGAATTTTTCCTGTCAACTGACTAACGCAATTAAATTGCATTAGTGGTAAACTGAAAAATCAAGAATTTAGCTCGGATCGATCACCGATTCGAATTCGCCTTGGCTTTGGTCCTCAAATTTTCGTGGAAATTCCTCTCTCCTCCGTGCTTCATGTCGGGTTGATTGCGGATGCGAATGGCATTATTGTCACATAACCTCAGGCTGATTGCTGTACATCCCGTGCCGAACACTACTGTTCCTGAGCATCGTCCATATGGGGCGGAGCGTCCCCAACGAGAAAAACCAGCTTGCGCACCTTGGGGACGGCGCTCCACTTGGAATGGTAAAGAGATCAGTCTCGACACACTAAGCGGTTCGTCGTGCGAAGTAGGCCCTCTTTTTTACGGGGTCGGCACGATTTTGAGGCGAGCAAATCCCAGGGATCCGTCGGGAAGGGGAGAGCTCATCACGACAAGATCTTTCCCATTTGCAATGAGAGAAGAGCTGATTATGACGCCCGGAGACCAGAAAAGGAGATTGTCGGAAAACTCGGCCTCCACGCTGACCCCACTCGCTGATCGCGACCTTTCGTAGCTGAATTGAAATTCGCCATTCACCAGTTCGACGGTGATTGGATTGGCATTGTGAAGATTTGGGTCGGTGCCGGTCCCGTATTCGACGAGGGCCGAAATTCCATCGGAGTCGAGGTCGCTCAGTTCATCACCGGGTGATAAGCCGTGAATGGTCAGCCAATCATCAAGGGAGACGCTGTCGTCGGTGCCAGGAGAACCGTCGGGGGTCACACTAGCCTGCCAGTTGTTGGGGTCGGCATGATCAATCCCACTCACCGGAGATCTCATGGTCAGTGAGTATCCCGCCCCATCGGCTGCGGTTGGCCATGGGGGAGTGTCATCGTATGCAAATGCATGGATTGACGTCCCCTGACCGAGGGAGAGTTTGAGAATCTCTCCGCCGTTACTCAAGCGGTCGCCGGTTTCCCACTGGCCTGCGATGGGCAATCCGACGCCATGCTTGGCTTCGAAAGCAGGGATATCAGCAACGACCAGCAAAAACGCTCCGGGCGCGATGGTCGTTCCATCTGGAAAATCGAAGTCGATTCCCTTGGTGAAACGAACGCTGTTTAAATTGAGCAAAGTCCCACCGACATTGTGTATTTCGAGATACTCAAGAAGCTCGTCACCGGAGGGATGATACATCACTTCGCTGATTACGAGACCATCGCGATAGGGTGTCACGTCGGGATTTCCGGCGATGAACTCGATGGGACCCGACCAATGACTGCTGCGTCCGGAGTCATCGAAGTGCCTCACCCGGGCGCGGTAGGTTTTTCCGGGTCGCAGGGCCGACGTCGGTATCGAGGCAGTCGTTCCGCCTGTCTTGGACCAAACTTCTTCAATTTCGTATTTCCAGGGATCGCCCGCGAGGTATCCCGGCGTGCTGGAATTATAGATTTCGCCGACTCTCCATTCCGTCGAAGCAAAAGTCCCGCTCCCCTGGGGGTCCGAAAAGGCACTGCTCTGAAAACCTAGACCGTCAACAGGGAAACCACCACCACCGGTATAGGTGATCGTCGGGGTATCGGGAATGGCGTTGTCAGCAGCTTCCTGAGCCAGGTATCCCCAACCGTAACCATCTTCATCCCGATCGTTGACTGCGAAAGGAGTGGCATCGGTGTCATACATGTAGTCGATGATGCTTTGCTGGAAGCCTTCGTGATTTGCGGTCGGGATGGTGCGGGAGTAGTCAGTCCGAAGTCCTGTTTCGAATCTCGAAAGTTGATACCATGGGCCGCGATGTCCTCCTCTTGTCTGTGGGTGAAAGGACCACATGAACTCATCGGCATCGACCATGGTCAGGGGCTCACCACTGGGGTTCACGAACTGTGAGATTTCTTCGACAAGCTGTGCGGCATGGCCACCATCACGATTGATATCCGAGAAAAGGAGGTCGCCCAATTCGCGACAACGGTTTCGGAATCCCAATCTGATCTCGGGATGATCGAGGCAGCGGTCGGCGCGAATGACTCCGCTCCACACGTGTTTGACGGGAGCATATATCATGTCGAGATCCCAGGGAATGACGCGCCATTGGTCGGCCGTGGGCTCGTGATAGAAGTAATAGTTTGTGGTATCACGGAGGTCGACATTTCCGGTGGCACGGTTGATGGCGCGGAAGCCATAGTAGCTCTCAAGGTGAAAATTATTCTGCCACCAGGCGACGGTGTTGAGATTGGCGCTGGCGGAGTAAAAGGAATTCCAATCAGAGGAATTCTCTACCTGGGTGGGGCCTTGGTTCTTTTTGTTTCCGCCGCCGCCTTGGATCTTGTAGACGTTTCCGTCAGCCAATCCGTGTTCATCGAGGAAGCGTCCATCGGGATGTTGGATGGCCTGATAGAGTCCCCAAAAATCACCGTTGTATTGGTTGGAGGGCGCTTCCACCGAGTCATCGATGATCCGGAAGTGGACGTGATGAGTGTTGGAGCCGGTGACGCTTGCCAGTTGATAGAGTCGGTGCGGAACCATCTCGTTGACACCTGCGATGCCTCGTTGGGATGAGAGCCAGGGCGAGGCGCAGGAGTTGAAATTGAGCGTCTTCCAGTTTGTGAGATAGCGCCTGCCATAGGCATCGCGCGCTTTGAAGTCATGGGTGCGGTTGAACTTAAAGCGCCACTTGTTTTTGCCGCTGACATAAGTCGAAGCCTCACCCCGGTTGTAAAACTGAATGTGATCATAAACGCGATCTTGGTAGACCAAGGTTCCCCACATCCGAACCCCATCGGAGCCATTGGAATACTGACTGCTTGAGACATCCGTCGAATTTGCAATGAGGTGATAGACGGGTTGGAAATCGCCCATGACTTCGGCCGGAATGGTCTGGGTTGCTGTCGAGCCGGGTTGTTTGGCCGCGGTCCAGGATGGCACTCCGTCGTAAACAAAGTAAGCGAAGTTGGGTTGTTCATCGTCGGCGTATGGCACCTGGATTTTGTTGCCAGGAGTATCTTCAAGGTTGATGCGGTAGCGGATAACCCGGCGGTGGACTTGCAAGGCAGGGGGAAGGGTGGCGGAGAAGACCGAGTCGCCTGAAGAGAGGTCTCCTGCAGTCCCGTCATCTACCATGGGAACACTAATCCAGTCTGTATTGAATGTGCCATCGCTCTTTCGAATGTAGCTGCCGGGATCCAGAATTTGATAACTGAGTGTCACCGGTCCAACGCCGTCCGGGTCGGTGATCAGGGCCGTTACTTTGACTTCATCGCCACCCGCCGCTTGCTCCGGAGTATGATTGACCTGTCGAATGGCAGGGGGTGCGGCACTCAAACTCGGGGCTGCCACGCTGTTTGCGGCACCGGGTGTCGGGTTGCCGGTGGCAGTGCCTGGATCGGGTGTTTTGACTTCGGCATCGATGGAGAAATCACTGCTCCCTGCACTCGCATTTAGGGCATGAACCGCGATGATGTTGCTCCCCCCGAGGAGAACGTTGCTGGCATTATTGACTAGGATTTCCTCCCAAGCCGCTTCATGGTTCGTCCCGGTATCATTGAAGTCCTTGTCGCCATCGGTGACCGACACCCGACCGACTTCCTTCCCGTTGATCCAGATGATCGCGCCATCGTCGCAGTAAACTCTCACGAGAAGACGCGCTGGAATTTGATCGGCAGGAACGGTGAAGCTTTTGCGGAGATAAACGGTGTTGTAGTCGTTCCTCATATCTCCCAGCAGGGTGATGTCATCGCCGTCGCCGTATCCGATGGGGGTATCTCCGGAGAGCCAGGTGGCATCTTCGAAAAAGGTGAGTTCGCGCCACGCGTCGACAGGATTGGAAGCTTCGCTGGAGCCCTTGCGATAGCTCCAGTTGGATCCGGGGGGGAGGTAGGTCACCACGGGACCAACGGGTCCGGTTCCCGAACTTCGCCAAGATGCTCCCAGATCATTGTCGAGGGCCGAATGGATGAGTTCCATGGAGGCTCCCGTTCCGCGGGCTGCGCTGGGCCAGGGGAATCCGGCCTTGTAATTCACCCGATCAACTTCCGCGCCACCGCTGTCGAGCAAGCGCAGGTCGTCGCCTTCCACACTCAAGTTTCCGGGATATTGATGAGAAGTCGTGATGCCGAACTTCGATTGCATCGTCGCGATGTCTTCTGCGATTACGAGATAGGCGCCGGGATCGAGCGAGGTGCCATTTGGGAAGACAAAGTTCCCCACTCCAACGAGCGACCATCCGGTCAAATCAACCGCAAGGTCACCGGCATTGTATAATTCAACAAATTCCGCAGCTTCGATTTTGGGATCGGCGTCATAGTGCACCTCGTTGATGACGACACCCAATGCCGTCGCTTCGGTTGTCGTGAACGATTGCGTGTCAGGAGCCCAACTCACCCCTGCGCTGTTCTGAGCTTGGACGCGGAAGTAGTAGGTTGTTTCGGGAGTGAATAGAGAAACCGTCTTGGAAAAATCGCCCGCATCCGAACCGGCGGATGCGCTTCTCTCCCATGACGCGGGGTTTGTTCCGCCATCACTCGTGCCGTAGTAGAAATTCAGCGCCGGCGTGTCACTGCCGGTATCGGTGACCGTTCCTTCAAGTCGGGCGGAGGAGCCGGTAATATTAGTGGCGCTGCGATTGACCACGCTGGCAGGAATGGCAATCGGCGTGGTGAAGCTTCCGCTGGCGGTTGCCCAGGTATCTCCTCCGGTGTTCGATGCGAAGGCTCTGAAAAAGTAAGTCGTGCCAGCGGTCAAGCCGTTTACCTCGGTGGTTTCAGTTCCTCCCATCGCTCCCAGGCTCACGCTGTCCTGCCATCCTCCCGTATTCGTTCCTCCGTCGGATAGGCCATAGTAGATCGTGACGCTTGGATTCTCACCTCCGGTCGAGGTGACCTCCGTGCCGAGGGTGACCGAATTTGCTTCGACATTCTGTGCCGCCAAATTTGAAACCGCGGGAGCGAGCGGAAGCGTCGCGAAGGTTTCTGTCTCCGTCGCCCACTTCGAGCCTCCGGCATTGTCTCCCTTTGCCCCGAAGTGGTAGGTCGTCGCGGGAAGCAATCCGGTGACATTGGTGAAAAAGTTTCCTGATTGTGTTCCGGGAAGTGTCACTGAGCTGTCCCAAGAACCTTCGTTTTGTCCGCCGTCTTCGTCACCATAATAGATGGTCACAGTGGGAGCGCTGATCCCACCGTCGGTCACCACTCCATTCAAGGTCGCACCTGATGAGGTGATCGCTCCAGCCGGAGTGATATTCAAGTCGGCAAGGTCGGTGTTCGATCCGTCAAAGTCGGTGGCCGGGGCCCCGGCGGCAAGGCTCGCGATTTCTGCCGGCGTCAAAAAGCTCGCCCAAACAGCGAAGTCATCGATGCGTCCCCCAAAGCCATTGTTAGTTCCGGCAGGTTCGGCACCGATCATAAGCTGCCCTGTGAAAGAGGGGGTCGCTGCTGCTCCGGTGGCTTGCTCATCAAGCATCACGCCATCGATCCAGAGTTGCTTCCTTCCTCCGGCAACTTGCAAAACGACATGCCTCCATTGATTTAGAGTCGACGTTCCGATCGAAATACTTCTACGATTTTCTCCGTTACAACAGGCTCCGCCGTGATCAAAATAAGCGTTGCCGTTGCCCCAGGGAAGGTGGGCCTGGAAGCCCCGGTTCCCACCGCCATTGGAAGATACGATTCCAAAAGTGGTCGTGGAAGCGTTCCCGCCGCTTCCATTGCCAATGTTGTATTGCCAATAGCTCACGGCCATGGCGTTGTTCGTCGTGGCGGAGGAATAATCCCCGTTCACGTCGGCACGTGCTCCATTCCCGGAAGAGCCGAGATCAAGAGCCCTGTCACCTGCCGTCCCGCTGAATCCGAGGGAATCACTGCTGATCAGCCCCCCTCCATTCAAAGTGGCGTTGGCCCCATTCCCCGATTGATCTGCTGATTGCCCGTCGAAGTTATAGTAGGCCAAAAGTTCGGCTGCTTTCGAAAAGGAACCCGAAAAAAGCAGGGCCATAATCGGAACGGCAAGCCTGGTGAATTGAGAAAAATTGTTCATGGAAATGGTGAAGGAAAGTCGAAGAGTCGCTTCGACATCCTGACAGGCCAGCGTGATCTTTCCTAGAACTAGTTCCATCTTGGCAAAATTGCCTCAATACATTTCAATGACCAAGAACTGCTGGATCTTGGGCGTCCTTTGGCTCCATTACGTAGCGCTCCCCGGCACCAATTTCATCCAGGCCGATGTGGGCGACTCCGTCATCTCGCTTATCTGTTCGACCGGGTGTTGAACGATTCGCCATAGGTCTGTCGAGCCGCCGCGAGCCATTTGGACTCCGTTGGCGAAGTTAGTGCCGGGCATAACTCAAGGTGTAATCGTTGTAATTGACTTGGCCTGCCTTGCCCTTGGTGACGATCAGCTTGAGCTGTCAGTCAGCAGGATCGGGCTCGTAATGGCGCAGCGACAGCGAATAATTGACGCTGACATTGGGCGCTATCCGGCGCACCTTGGAGAAGTCGGTATACTGGTAACGGTTTCGTTGCGCGCGGGCGTGAGTAACGCAAGCTGACCCGGCTTGACGCGGTAATTCCGCTCGGTGTTGCTCGAATCACCTTTCCCCCAAACTTGATCGCCCTGAAACACACGCTGCTAAAATTTCCTTGGCACGGCGGGTAAGGAGGCTCCCCGTTTATTTAATCTGACTTCAGACGGTTCCTGCCCAATTGCCCATCGAGGGAGTGATCCTATCATTGACTCTTCCCATCTGATCAGTTATTTACTTTATTAAGAACTTGACACTTGAAATATGAGGAAAAAACGAATTGTAATTATTGGAACACGGACATGGGAGCTCACTTCTATTCATCTTGATTATTTTATTAAGAATAATGCTAATATTGTAGGTATATTGGAATCACCTACAGAAGGTATTACGACTACTACATCAGGTGGTAGCTCAAGTAGACCAATCAATGTTGCCGCTGAAGAGTTGAGTATTCCAATAATCTGTGGCAAGCCTAAAGATGAGGGTGTGATGGATCAATTACGTGAATGGGCTCCTGATATAATTGTTGTGATTGGGTATCAGTTCTTCTTGCCTGATGAGTTTCTCAATATACCCCCAATGGGTGTTCTTAACTTTCATACATCTTTACTTCCTCGTCATTGTGGAAGACATCCAGGATTTTGGACAATCTGGTGTGGTGATAAACAATCAGGAATGGCTGTTCACTTTATGGACTCTGGTTTAGATACCGGTGAGATTGCTTATAAATCTTATGTGTCTGTTGAAAATGGTGATACTGTTGATTCTCTCTATGATAGAATTTGGAAGAATGATGAGTGTGTCGTAAAGCAATTGCTTGAAGATGTTGATAATGATTGTGTGCCTAGGATGCCTCAAGATAAAAGTGAATACACATACAATTATGTCCCACATGAGAAAGATTTTGAGCTGGATTTCAGGCAGCCTGCTCAGTTGCTGGTTAATAGGCATTTGGTGAAGCTTTATAAGTCATGCATCATACTCAATGGAGAAAAGTATCCCGTATTCAAATGCACGGCAATTGATGAGCCGACAACATCACGTAACTTCAAGTTGAATACACCATATGAATATAATGGAAACTTGGTGTATATGACGCCAAATAAATGGCTTCAAATTGACCTTCTGGTTCTATTTGGTGAACCTTGTTCTGGATTGCAACTTGCAGAAAAAGAACTTGGTGATCTACCTAAGATTGGTAAATAGGATAGATGATATTTGGAGCAGGGTTAATGGGGTTTTGAGATAAAAGATCGGAACGGTGCGGAATCCCGCCATCAATTTACTCCTCTCCGCCATTGGATTGGTGGCATTTGTGCCGAGTGGCAAGCTGGCGGCAGTCGAACCAATCTACGACGTGGCCGTCTATGGTGGCTTCTCGGGCGCTGTCACTGCCGTAGTGGCGAATCGCACGCCGGGCAGAGGGTTTTTCGAGTAACCCGTCGCTGAGGCGGAGGTGTCGGTCGTCTTTAACGAGAAGCTCGATCGCGAATGCCGCGTGAAGATGGAAGGGAGCGAATCGTCTCGATCACCATGCTCAGTGGAAAGACTTACGCGGGAAAGATGTTCATCGATGCAACTTACGTGGGGGGCTGATGGCGGTGGTGGGAGTGAGCGACACATTTGATTTGTGCATTTAACTTATCTCTCAGTTCAAACGTTCTGGTCTTCTCCGGGTGGTCGTTCAGAGTCTGATTCTTATGAAGAAAGAGTCTTTGGGATATTTCGTTTTTTGCGCTTTACTTACCGTTGCGGGAGCCTCAGGCAAACCACTCAAGGTGTATATTCTCGCAGGGCAGTCGAATATGCAGGGGTCGGCGCATCAAAGCACTTTTGTGGCGATTGGGGATAATCCGGAGTCGGCTCCGCTCTTAGAAGAAATTTTGGATCAAAACGGGGATCCTATGGTGTGCGAAAATGCCTGGGTGGCCTATCAAACGACGAAGGGGGGAGCTGATACGACTTTGCGAGGGAAGGTGAAGGTGGGATACGGGTTCGATGACGAGCGAATCGGACCGGAATTTAGCTTCGGAATCCACATGGATGGGGCACTTGAAGAACCGGTTTTGATCATCAAAACGGCTTGGGGTGGGAAGTCCCTCGCAGTGGATTTTCGTCCTCCGGGTGCCGGCCCTTATCTCCCGAGTAAGAGGGAGAAAGAAGGGGGCAATATTCCCGATGAGAAAGCGGTGGGCAAATATTATCGTGAGATGATGGGGTTTGTCAGGGAGACATTGAAAGACGGAGCAAGTATCAGGAAGGTTGTTCCCGATTATGACGATAAGGCGGGATATGAACTGTCGGGCTTTGTTTGGTTTCAGGGATGGAATGACATGTGCAACCGGCATCACATCGAGCAATACACCGGGAATATGATTCACTTTATTTCAGATGTGAGGAGGGAGTTGGAGCAGCCGAAGCTTCCCTTCATCGTGGGAGTGCTGGGTGTTTACGGAACGGATCCCGATCAGCGGAGATTCGACAAGGGCTTACCGGTGACAGATTTTAGGAAGACACAGTTTGCGGCAGTTGCGGAATACGATGTGAAAGTCGCGCCAGAGTATCGCGGGAAGGTGATCGCGGTGGACAGCGGGCCGTTTTACGAACTGGCTCTCAGCGAGATTTACTGGAAACGGAGGATGACGGGTGAATGGAAGCGGCGCCTCAAGAATGAGGAGATGACGCAAGAGGAGTATCTTAAGGAATGTGCCAAGTTTGAGTTTGGTGATGGAGAAATTACTGCGGAAGAAAAACGAACCTGGGACAGATCATCGTCGAATGCCGAGTATCACTACCTGGGGAGCGGAAAGACCTTTGTTCGCTTTGGCAAGGCTCTTGCGGAAGCGATGCTCGATCTCGAAAAGAAGTGACCCTTAGCAGACCTCAAACAGCCCATAGAAATCCGAAAAATGAAGACGACACTCCTCACACTTATTTGCGCCTCCTTGGTGGCCTCCGGGAAAGAACCTCCGAATATCGTGCTGATCATGGCGGATGATCTGGGGTGGTTTGATGCTCATTTTCAAGGGAATGAGGCCTTAGATACGCCACATTTGGATCAGTTTGTGACGGAGGGAATGTTGTTTCCGCATGGTTATGCGGCGGCTCCGGTTTGCACTCCGACGAGGGCCGCGATGCTGACGGGGATGTCGCCAGCCCGACTGGCCATTACCAATCATGCGCCGGGTCATAAAGAGGGGATGGTGCCGGAGGGACGGAAGCAGGCAGGAGCGAGGAAGCTCACTTATTTACCGATTGAGAAAGTGACCTTGGCGGAGAGATTGCGGGACGAGGCGGGTTATGCGACGGGCTTTGTGGGGAAGTGGCATCTTTCGCACCGGAAGGGGAATGATGAAGCTGGAAAGAAGTTCGAACCTGGGTTGCGTCCGGAGTTTCAAGGGTTTGATTTGAATGTCGGCGGGTATGACCGGGGAGGTCCACCGACTTACTTTGCGCCTTATAAGATTCCAACACTCAAGGAAGGAGAAGACGGGGAGTATTTACCGGATCGATTAGCGGATGAGTGCATCGCATTCATCAAGGAGCAAAAGAAGGGACCTTTCTTTCTCACATTCTGGAATTACTCGGTTCATTACCCGATCGAAGCTCCGGAGGATCTCATTGAGAAATACAAGAAACGCCCAGTTGAGAACGCTCCCTATGCGGCCATGATCGAAGGGATGGATCGGTCGATTGGGAAGGTTTTGAAATCGCTCGATGAGCTTGGGCTGACCGAGAATACGATCGTGATTTTCACGTCGGACAATGGATCGCTTTTTGGCAATGGACCACTGCGGGCGAACAAGGGGCATCTTTATGAAGGTGGGATTCGGGTGCCTTGGGCGATTCGTTGGCCGGGAAAGATTCGGGCAGGAAGTCGCAATGAAACTCCGGTCATTAGCACGGATGTTTTTCCGACTCTGCTGGAGGTGGCAGGATTGAAGCCGAAGGTGGGAACGCCGCTTGACGGAGAGAGCCTGGTTCCTATTCTGACGGGGGTTGAGAAGCTGAAGCGGGGAGCGATCTTTTTTCACTATCCCAACTATGCCTTCCACAATAGGAATCGGCTCGGAGGGGCGATTCGGAAGGGTGATCATAAGTTGATCCACTTCTACGACGATGACTCGGTGGAGCTTTACGATGTGGTCGCGGATCCAGGTGAGAAGAACAATCTGGCACAATCAAAAGAAAATTTGGCGCGTGAAATGCGGGAAGAGTTGGGCCGTTGGCTCAAAGAGTCTGGGGCCAAGATGCCCTACGTCGTCAATAAAAAATCTAAAGAATGAAGTCATCCAATCCTTATCGAATTCCCGGCCTTGAATTGATCAACCACACTTTCGAAGTTCCGCTGGATCATGGCGATCCGGGTGGGCGAAAGATCGAGGTTTTTGTTCGCGAAGTTTGTGACCTTGATGCGAAGAGCAAGGAGAAGCCGTTCTTGATTTTCCTGCAAGGTGGTCCGGGTTTTCGCGCGCCTTTGCCGATTCGGAAAGAGGGCTGGCTTAAGCGGGCGCTGACGGAGTTTCGCGTGTTGATGTATGATACCCGTGGGAATGGATTGAGCAGTCCGGTGGATTATCAGACACTGGCGCTGGAAGGTGATGCTCAGGCGCAGGCGGATTATTTGACGCATTTTAGACAGGATAACATCGTTCGCGATGCGGAATTGATTCGAGCGGAGATGAGTCCTGATACGCCTTGGTCGACGATTGGTCAGAGCTACGGGGGATGGTGCACGTTGACCTATTTGAGTCTGCATCCCGAGGGCTTGAAGGAATGCTTTATCTTTGGCGGCGTGCCGGGATTAGGGCGGACGGCGCGGGAGATTTACGAGGGGACTTTTCCTTTCGTGGAGGAACGCAATCGACAGTATTTTGAAAAATTTCCGATGGATAAGGCACGGCTGATCAAGTTGGCGAAGCATTTGGAAGAGAATGATGTTCGCTTTCCAAACGGGGACCGGATCACGCCGCGAATGGTGCAGACATTGGGAATGAAATTCGGTTTTGCGCATACGGCGGAGGAGGTTCATTTCTTGTTGGAGGAAGCCTTTGTGAAGGCGGGAGATCAGGAGATGGTGGGCCAGGCCTTTAAGGTGGGATTGCAGTCGGCTATCCGCTTCGATACGAATCCCATCTTTGCGATTCTCCATGAGGCGATTTATGCGCAGGGGGCAGCGAGTGGCTGGGCCTGTGACACGGTGCAGAAGGAGAAGTATGCGCACTTCGATAATTTCGGAGACTTCCTGTTCTATGGTGAGATGATTTTCCCGTGGATGTTTGATGAGATTTCCGAGCTGAAGGGGATGAAAGAGGCGGCTGAAATATTGGCAGCGAAGGATGATTGGCCGGCCCTTTATGACCCGGAGGTTTTGAGTCGAAATACCGTGCCGGTGGCTTGTGCCGTTTATGCGAACGATATGTTTGTAAATGCCAAGTTTTCGCGCGAGACGGTGGAGTCGATTCCTAATATGGAGGCTTGGTATACCAGTGAGTTCGAGCACTGCGGACTTCGGATCGGCGGTGAGCGGATTTTTTCAAGGCTCATTGATTTGGGACGTGGGGAGGTGGAGAGATGATTCGTTCTTTGGTTTTTTCGTTTACGCTGCTCTCATTGACTCTCGGTATTTTTTCGCCTGCGAACGGGCAAATCACGACGAAGGGAGTCATCGATCCCGACAAGATTGAGCGGCCGAAGGATGCCGTGCAACTGGTTGACGAAAAGAGGCATATCCTGATTCCTGAGGGTAAGGGGCCGGGGCAGTGGGCATTTAAGGATGGAATTCTCACCGCGTCACCCGTTTGGGACAGTTTATTGACGAAGGACTCTTATCAGGATTTTCGGATGCACGTTGAGTTCAACGTCAACCGAGTGGAGAACGCCAAGGATGCTGAAGCGGATGGGAATTCGGGCATCTATATTCAGGAGCGCTACGAGGTGCAGATTCTCAATTCCTTTGGGGTGGCCGAAGAAGATTACAAGGCGAGTTATTGCGGAAGCCTCTATCGGCTGAAGAAACCCGATCAATTGGTCTGCAAGAAAGCGGGGGAATGGCAGACCTATGAGATTGCCTTTCGGGCGGCACGTTTTGAAGGAGTGAAGAAAACTGAAAACGCGAGGATCACCGTTTATCAAAACGATCAGTTAATCCACGACGACTACGAAATTCCCCGTAAAACAGGAGCGGGAAAAAAGGAAGGCCCCGAGCCGATGCCGATCAAGTTTCAGGGGCATCATAACCCGGTGAAATTTCGCAATGTCTGGATTCAAAAGCTTTCGCTGGAGAAGGCCAAACCCGAGCTTCAGAAGAAGCCGAAGAAGAAGGGTTACACCTACGTCGTTCCTTTTGAGAAGATCCCACCTTCACCGGCTCTCAGTCCCGACGATGCTCTCAAATCTTTCGAGCTTCACGAGGAATTCGAGATCAGCACGGTGGTTCACGAGCCAGCGGTCCAGAGTCCGTTGGCTTTGCGTTTCGATGGCAATGGCCGGATGTGGGTGGTGGAAATGCGCGCTTACATGTTGAATGCCAAAGCTGAGGGCGAGGCGGATCCGATCGGTCGAATTTCCATCCATGAGGATACCAATGGTGACGGTTTTTATGATAAGAGCAGGGTGTTTCTCGATGGGCTCAATCAACCACGGTCGATCGCCTTTTATAAAAATGGTATCCTTTACGGTGGACACGAGAAGCTCTACTTCGTCGAAAACCTCGATGGCAAAGCAGGCAAGATGACGGTGATTGATGAGAATTATACCCAGGACGAAAATGTCGAGCATCGGACCAATGCTCTTCTTCGCGGTTTGGACAACTGGATCTACAACGTAAAATCAGATATGCGATATCGCGAAATCGATGGGGCTTGGGTCAAAGAAAAGACGACCTTCCGCGGGCAGTGGGGCATGTCGCAAGACAATTACGGGAGGCTGCACTATAACCAAAATTGGTTTGGAATCAAAGCCGACCAGCTCTTGCCAAACACCCTGATGCGCAATCCGAACTACCTGCTTGGAGGCGGGCAGGCAAAGCACATTTCCTATCGTGATAAGCTTTATCCGGCTCGCATTACTCCAGGTGTCAATCGCGGGGGGGAGGGGGATATTGATGAGGACGGTTATCTCAAAGCTGCGACGGGTGCGGCCGGGCCGGTGGTTTATCGTGGTGACCAATTTCCAGCGAGGTATCGAAACACCGCCCTCTTTTGCGAACCAACTGCCAACCTCGTGCGTATGGTTCACGTCGAAAGAAAAGACGGCCTTTTGACGGGTGAATATCGCTTGGGGCAGAAAGAGTTTTTGGCCTCAACCGACGAACGTTTTCGTCCGGTGAATCTCTTTAATGCGCCCGACGGAACTCTCTACGTGGTCGATCTCTACCACGGAATCATTCAGCACAAACACTACCTGACCCGTTACTTGTTGGAGCACATCAAGCACCGGAATCTTGAGAGCTATCCTCGATTGGGTCGGATTTACCGGATCAAGCATAAGGATGGTCCCCGTGGTCCCCAACCTGAGATGCTCGGGAAAGAGGCAGTGGCGTTGGTGAGGTTTCTGGCTCATCCTAACGGTTGGTGGCGGGATACCGCGCAGCAGTTGATTATTGATCAGGGGGACTTAGCGGTCGTAGATGCTCTTAATCAGCTTGCGGGGGATGGTAGTAAACCGCTGGGTCAAATTCACGCGCTGTGGTCGTTGGAAGGACTGGGTGCCTTGAGCCGACCTGCGATTTTAGGGGCGCTTGCTTCAAATGATCCTTACGTTTTGGAATCTGCCATTCGACTTTCGGAGTTGCTTCCGCAGACAGATGCCGCTGCCATGACGAGTCGGATGAGTGAACTGGTAAAGCGTCCCGAGATGGTGGTTCAGCGTCAATTGGCGGCGAGCCTTGGGCGTATTCCGTCAAAGGAGGCCCTTGAGATCTTGAAGATCGTGCTGACAAAAAACATCAATGTGGCTTACTTCCGGGAGTTGGCGATCAATGGTCTGTTTGGCCGCTGTCTCTTATACACATCTCCGAGCCCACGAGACAAGAGGCAATCT
>OJHF01000011.1_pt1 | contig 87267 bp, 67 predicted proteins | sample 1594891 | NCBI WGS metagenome assembly OJHF01 (sample SAMN05416737, study PRJEB24817) | seawater metagenome | isolation source: Sea water | place: Canada:Atlantic | collected 2013-07 | reverse complement strand
GTGGGGGGTGGTGTGTGTGGGGAAGAGTGGCGAAGTCGGTGGTTTGGTGTGGCGGTTGTGGAAATTGCGGCAGGAAAAATGCCTGATCCACGCCCTATTTTACTAGAACCGGGAGACTTTAGCACGATCTTCGTTGCAGGAGATCGTAGATTCCCAGCCCGCGACGCCAAAATTACCATCCTCCGACTGCTGGGGAACCTCAAGAAGAAGGTGGAAATGGTTCGTCATCACTCAATTCGACAGCACCCGGCACCCACTAAAACATCCGCATCAGAATACGGAAGTGCTCCTGTTCCTCGTCCTGAAACAAAAACTGCCGATGCACCACGCGGGGAGTCACGTGATACCCAGCCAAATCAGGCAAAATCCCATCCGATTGGTGCGGAATAATCAGTCTCGGCTGCGGCATGCTGTGATACTAATAACCCCCAGAGGACGAAGTCGAAATATTTGCTATTACCGCGGGAAATTGTGAATAGTAACCGGAAAATTATCCAAGCACCCGCCGCCCAACTCGATAAAGAAAGTGTTATTAACGCCCGCAAGGCTGCTGGATTAAAGCGATCCTTCTTCCCCAATTTCGCAACATGAAGCAGCAGACTCGCTTGGGCATCAACTACGTTTAGCGGGAAGATGCCGTCATTCACCGTTATTTGCGGAACCGTCGGAACCGTCGGACCTCACGACTGGTTTTACGACGGATTTTACGACGATCCAAACGACGGATTTTACGACGACGCAAACGACGACGAAAACGACGGGAAAGGCAAACACTTAGGCAAAGGCGAAAGCAAAGGTAAAGGTGAAGGTGAAGGTGAAGGCTAAGGCGAAGGCTAAGTCTAAGAAGACTTGCGTCCCGCTGATCCAGCGCCGCCACCGCGGCCCATCCCGCCACCCATCTCAAAATCTTCCCTCGCTTCAGGCGCGGTGCCATCTCAGCAGAAAAATCATCATCTTCCTTCCGCACCAGTTCGGTCATGCTCTCCACCTGCATCAAATGCACAAATCGCCGACTCAGCTCAGTGTCCTCACGACACCCCGTCAAAAGCCTCAGCGATTCCTCAGGAGAAAGATCACCGTGCATCGCCTTTATTAATAACTTTTCCACTTCTGGTTTCTACTATTAGGGATTTAACTTAGAGGGGAGAAGGATTGGGGGGGCCGATTCTAAGGAATCGGAAAGGGGTTGATGGGTAGTGATAGCATCGCCAGTGCCGGTCGTTTGTTGCGAAAAATAAAAATTTATTGCGGAAGATAGTGTATTTTCGGTTGGGGTAAGTCGAGTACTAAAAGTAGTGCTTTTATTGTTAGACCTGTTTTAGGGGGGTGACGACTCAGGCGGACCAAGCGTCGCGAAGAATTTGAATGGTGTGGCGGATGGGGATGGAGCGGCCTTGTGTCTTAGACGAAACGCCGACATGATAAACCTTCCCGTAATTCGCACGTTGTGCTGAAGGGGCCCATGAGGGTGAGCGGGTCGCAGGGCGACGAAGCTTCGTAGGCATTGATCACAAAAACAGCAACGAGGGCTAGTCCTCCGTGTCGCCCTTTCGGGGGCTGGGGTATGCACACGCAGAATGTTGCCAGGGTTCGAGAGATGGAAAGGAGCCACCGAAAAGCGGGAATACCACTTATATTTCAATAAATTAGAATTTGGTATGAAAAATGCTACGGTATGGAAAATGCCAAATCATACGGTCGCTTCTTGTTGAAAATTTGCTTTTCGAGAGAGCTGCGCTAACCCAAGAGATGAGAATCACGAACGCCACAAGATTCGTTGTCGCTCAAACTCTTAGGGAAAGAGGACTTAAAATTTGCTTTTCGAGAGAGCTGCGCTAACCCAAGAAATGAGAATCACGAACGCCACAAGATCCCTTGTCGCTCAATCCCTTAGGGAAAGAGGACTTAAAAAGTCCGCTCTCGCAAAAAAAATGGGCGTTGACCGCTCTTGGATGACGAGATTCTTCAAGACAACAGGTGGAATGCAGAAAATGGATAATGGTCTGCGGTCGAAGCTCGAAGAAATTCTTGAAATTGAATTATTTTCAACCATTGAAAAGGGTCCCGCATCAGCCCTTGCTCTCAAGATTGACTCAGAGATGGATAAAGATCCGAGACTTTCGGAATCTCTGGCTCTTCTTGTCTCAGCATTTAACGACGATCGTTTTCACGACCTCCCAACGCTCACCGATGGAGACATGGTCGAATTCGGGAAAGCGGTCATCCGGTCATCCGCTGGGAACGTTGACCAGCCGGAGAAAGCTGGAGGACTCGTATTTTCTTGGCTTGCCGAGAGATTGAAAGCACTCGGAGAGAATCCTCCCCATGGAGAGGCAGCACGGAAGAAGTAGTTACTCAAGAAGGCGAAGGAAGAGCAAAGAGCGTGACGCTGCTAGGAATTTGCTTTTGGCGGGAGGGCCTTGAAGCCGCCCTTGGACCGGAGCGGGGGGGAGAACGGGGGTTATTTCTTTGCTGACATCTCCACCGATGGCGGAACGGCCTTAAAAAAATCGGCGATTTCTCCGTGACCCGTAAGCCTCAGAGCGAAGCCACCACGAATATCGACGAGGAAAGATTCGGGGTTCATCCCTTCTTCTTGAGCGCAGAGAGAGGTTCGACCTTGGTTGGAGGGGACGGCCGATCAACTGCGGGCTCCGTGGCATCGGATCCTTTCTGCAGATGCATTAGGTAGGCGGCCGGGATCAGACCGAAGAGCCAATTCTTCCTCCACACAATCTGCGGCCACAGCACCAAAGCTGCAGGCAGGTGGCGATGGTTGGATTTTTTATCCCGCAAGACTCTAACAGGGAAATGAGATTGAGTTCGTTCCAAGCTTTGAGGGTGGCTAGTTGGGGTCCGAGTTGGACGACGTTGGTGGTCTGAATTTCTTCAAGAATGACGCCATCGATATGGGTGGCGGGCATGTTTTGAGCAAACTTCGAGCGTCTCGCAATTTGGGTGATGCGTGTGACCCAGTCGGCTGCTTCCTGGGCTTGTGTTAGTTTGATCCATTGGGGCGGGAGAGCTTTAAGAAGTGAGTTTTTGGTAGGCTTGGGTGAGGGCGTCGTCTCCGCCGACGTTGCCGGGGAAGATGACGTAGGCGAGGCCGGGGTGGCGGGTTTCGTTTCCGATGGTCCAGACGGGGACGCTGGGGAGGATTTGGCCGAGGACCATGGCTTGTTTGACGCCGAGGGCATCGGTGGCGATATCGGAGGAGGTGATGCCGCCTTTTGCGATGAGGAAGCTGGGGCGGGCGACGACGGATTGGACGAGGGAAACGAGGGAGCGGGAGATGGTTTGAGAGATGGCGAGGTTCTCCGCTTCGCTGGGCGCGTCGATGCGGTCGCGCGAGGTGAAGAGGATGGCGGTTTTTCCGGACTCGATGGTTTGGTTGAGTTTGGCGGAAAGGGGGAAGAGGGTATCGTCGGGGTTTTCGAGGAGGGCGGGGATATTGAGTTCGAGGGGGACAGCGTTGGGGGCGTTTTCGATGAGGTGCGCGAGTTGGGCGCTGGTCTTGGGAACGTGGGAGCCCACGATGATGAGGCCGCCGTTGGGGTTGGGGTCGAGGTCCTGCATTTGCCAAGGATCGAGCGGCGGGCGGCTGACGATGCCCGCGAGGGATTGCACGAAGGAGGCGGCGGAGCGGATGATGAAGCGGCGGTCGCTTTTTAGGAGAGCAAGGGAAAGGACGTTGAGATCGGTGATGGAGGTGGCGTTGACGATGCAGGTGGAGCTGGCGGGGAGGGCCGCTATTTTTTCGCTGACATCACCGGCGCGGAGTTCTTCGAGGGAGATGCTTTGGACATCGACGGGGCCGCCTGATTTTTCGGCGATGTAGTCGGGGAGGTAGGAATGAGAGAAGGGGAAGGCGTTGTCGTTTGCGAAGGGGGTGAGGTGGGCAGGGGTGGCGGTGTCGCCTTCGACGACGTAGTGGGTGTCGGCGACGGTGAGGCGGCCACCGGCGGCGAAGAAGGGGATGAAGAGAGTGGGGGATTCGGGGATGCCTAGGGCATCGCGGAGGAGATTTGTTTCGAGGGGAAAGTGGCCGCGGAGGGTGGAGTCGGAGCGGGAGATGACGATGATGTCGTCTTGGTATTCCTTGAGGATATCGCCGAGGCGCTGGTGGAGCTCGGTGGTTTGCTCGACGGTGAGGGCGCGGGAATTGGTGAGGAGGAAGAGAACGGGCGGGGCTTCGTCGATGGCGTCCTTGATCGATTGCGCGCTGAGGTCGGTGAGGACGGGGACGTCGAAGACGGTTTGGGTACCGGTGGGGTCGTCATCGAGGATGACGAGGGTCTTTTTGGATTCGCGGAGGAGGTCGTGGATTTCCGAGACGAGATCTTTTTCGAACTCGGGTGGGAGGTTGGAGAGGAGTTCGAAAGTTGTCATGGAGGAAGAGAGCAGTTTATCCTCAGATTACGCAGATGGGCACAGATTTTTTTCTGGGGTTGCGCGGGATTTATTTTGATTTAGTTGAAATCAAGCGCTTTTGTTGAAAGCTGGGAGTTCTGCAGTTGAGGAGGAGAGCTCGTTCGAAACTTGTGGCTTTGAGGTAGTTGATGACCTGGGCCATCCTTGATGGTGATGATTTGACCAAGGGCTTTGAGTCCGACGATCAGGCGATAGGAAAATTTGCCATCGGTTTCAGGCGAAAATACGGAATGTAATTGTGATATTCCAACTCTATTTGTGCGCTGGTAGTTTTGGCAAAGTATCCTCGTAGGCGCTTTTTTCGATCCAGGTGAGATCGGACCAATGGCCGGTGTCGTTTGGCTGGGCTTTGCCGGGCGTGGTGCGCCCGCGGGTGACGATCTCGGTGATTTGAGCAGTGAGGTCTTTCACGCGGTCAGGATGGGACGCTGCGAGGTTCGTTTTTTCCGCGGGATCGTCCTTGAGATGGTAAAGTTCCGGACGGTGTTCGCGGTGGGGCATGATGAGCTTCCAATCGGCGGTGGTGATGGAAAAGCGGCCATTTGAAGCGTGGTTGATGAGGGGGAGTCGCTTTGGTTTTGCGGTGGGATCGAGAAGGATGGAGGCGAAGCTTTGGCTGTCCTCGCCTGCGGTGTCGGGGAGGGTCGCGTTGGTCAGCCTGGCAAAGGTGGCAAGGAGATCGACTTGGCCGATGGGTCCATTCCAAGAGCGACCGGGGTTCTTGATGCCGGCGGGCCAGCGGACGAAGAAGGGAATGCGGTGACCGCCTTCGTAGACGTCGCGTTTTCCACCACGATAGGGACCGCTGCTGAAGTGCTGGTATTTTGGGATGCGTTGCTTCCAGGCGTTCTCAGGGCCGTTGTCGCTCGTGAAGACGATCATAGTGTTTTCATCTAGGCCGGAGGTTTTGAGGTATTTTAAAATGCGACCGATGTGGTGGTCGGTTTCGATGAGGAATTCACCGTAGGCTCCGCAATCGCCTTGGCCATGGAACTCGGGGAGGGGGCAGACGGGATAGTGGGGGGAGGTGTAAGGAAGGTAGAGGAAGAAGGGGGAGCGAGAGTTGAGATCTGAACGTGTCTTCACCCACGCGATCGCCTTGTCGGTGAAGCGGGTGAGGCATTGGTTGTCGATAAAGTCCGGGGCGATCTCGAAGTTGGTTTTGACGGTGCGGGAGGGGTCTGCAGATTTGCCGGGTTTGTTCTCATAGGGCGGCATGATGCGGTAGTCGGTGAAACGGGGGTTCTTCTTCTTATTGGTGAAGAGAGTGGGTGGGACTTTGGCGTGGCGGCCCTCGAACCAGGCGAGGATACCGTAGTTGAGCGAAGCGGGGATGCCGTAGAAGTAGTCGAAGCCTTTATCGAGGGGCATGTCGGTGACGGGCTTGGTCCAATCGCGCGATCCGGGTTTGCCGGGGAAATTCATACCAAGGTGCCATTTCCCCACCATTCCGGTGTGGTAGCCTTGCTTCTTGAGAAGAGAGGCGAGGGTCATGCGGTCGTCTGCGATGAGGCAGGGGACTTCGGCTTGGAAGACTCCTTTTTTCAAGGTGGTGCGCCAAGAGTAACGACCGGTGAGGAGGCCGTAGCGGGAGGGGGTGCAGACGCTGTCGGAACTATGGGCGTTGGTGAAGGAGAGGCCTTCCTTCGCGAGGCGGTCGAGGTTGGGGGTTTGGAATTTGGCGTTGGGATTGAGGCAGGAGGCATCGCCGAAGCCTTGGTCATCAGTGTAGATGACGATGATATTAGGCTGGGGGGTTGCATGAAGACTTGCGAAGAGGAAAAGCAAAAAACCTGAGGAGAAAAGAACGAATTTCATAGAGATCGAGTCAAAAGAGGATGGCATAAAGGAGAGTCGAAACCAGCTAGAGAATTAACATTTCTGCGGTGCTTTTTAGAGTAGACGGTTGGCCCTAATTGCGGCAGATCCCTTCGGGCGATTACCTCCATTGGGGAATCCTTGGAGTAGCGGGATGGGGCGGAGGGAACTAAGGGCCCGTCACGAAATAACTTGATCAAATCTACTCGATCCAATGTCCGTCACTTTCGTTCAAGTTCCGATTAAGTAGCCCACTACACAATTAGAACTTTGGCTTGGTGACAGACCTTGACTCTTCGCATCTTCGATCAACTTATTCCGTGACAAATCCTAAGAGAGGTAGAGCGATTTTTCGGAACGGGGAAAAGAATCACGTTTTCATTGCGTCGACTTTGCCGCAGGATCTCGTCACCTTATGAAGTCCTATCGTCTTAATCGTCTCTTCAATGCGCGCTCCAATCGATGTTTCGATGTGGCGGTGGATCATGGATTTTTCAATCAACCGGGATTTCTTCAGGGGATCGAGGATATGGGGAAGGTGATCGAGACGCTCGTGGACGCCGGTCCTGATGCGGTGCAGTTGACGGTGGGGCAGGCGCGCCATTTACAATCGATCCGAGGAAAGGAGAAGCCAGCCCTCGTTCTGCGATCGGACGTGGCAAATATCTACGGTAAGGAGCTTCCGGAGACGGCTTTCAGTCTCATGATTGAGGAAACGATGCTGCAGGCGGTGCGCCTCGATGCGGCTTGTGTCTGCGTGAATCTTTTTGAGATTCCCGGCTCGCCGGAAGTGCACGGGCAGTGCGTCGCAAATATCCTTCGGCTGAAACCGCAGGCGGATTATTACGGCATGCCGATGATGATTGAACCCTTGGTGTTTCGGCCCAATGAGGAAGCGGGCGGCTACATGGTGGATGGGGATTTGACAAAGATATCGCATCTGGTCCGGCAGGCTGTCGAGCTGGGAGGCGATGTCATCAAGGCGGATCCTACGGACGATGTTTCCGAGTATCACAAGGTCATCGAAGTGGCTTCGGGCATTCCTGTCTTGGTGCGTGGCGGAGGCCGTGTGTCGGATGAAATTATTTTACAGCGGACCCGCGATTTGATTGCGCAGGGAGTTTCTGGAATCGTGTATGGACGGAATGTCATTCAGCATCCTGATCCTCGGAAAATCACGCAGGCTCTCATGGAGATTGTGCACGCTGATTAAAAAGGATGATTGATGCACTGACAGCTCTTCTGGGCGCGGAGAATGTTCTCACCGCGAAGGAGGACCTTGTTCCATACAGTTTCGATGGCACGGCGACTTTTCGGGAGCTGCCGGTGGCGGTGGTGTTTCCACGAACGACTGAAGAGGTCGCGCGCTGTGTGAAAATTTGTCGAGAGCACCAGACGCCGATCATCACGCGCGGCTCCGGGACGGGTCTCTCGGGGGGCACGGTGCCCACTCCGGGAGCGATCGTCCTTTGCCTCGTCCATATGACGAAGATCGTGGAGATTGATCCGGCCAATCTGACTTTGCGCGCCGAACCTGGAGCGATCACGGCGGACATCGATGCGGCGGCGGCGGAGCACGGTCTCTTTTATCCCCCTGATCCCGGGTCGATGAAGATTTCCACGATTGGCGGAAACGTGGCCGAGAATTCCGGCGGCTTGCGTGGTCTTAAATATGGCGTCACGCGTGACTACGTCATGGCGGTCACGGTGGTGCTGCCCGATGGAGAAGTGGCGACGTTTGGAAATGCCTGCGTCAAAGATGTTGCGGGATATTCGATGAAGGACGTTTTTATTGGCTCGGAAGGGACGCTGGGGATCATCACGGAAGTTCTTCTAAAACTTCTTCCGCGTCCGGAGGCGCGGCGCACCATGCTGGCGACCTTTTCCTCGATGGAAGCGGCGGCGGAAACGGTTTCGGCAATCATCGCGGCGCGCATCATTCCCTGCACGCTGGAATTCCTTGACCAGATGACGATTCGCTGTGTGGAGGATTACACGAAAATGGGCCTGCCGACCGATTGCGCGGCGCTTCTTCTGATGGAGACCGATGGTCACCCGGCGGCGGTCGAGGATGAAGCAAATCGGATGGCCGCGATTGCGCGAAGCCATGGAGCGATGGAAGTGATGACGGCAGCAGACGAAGCGGAGTCGCTGAAGTTGGCCTCGGCCCGGCGTTCGGCCTTTGCTTCGTTGGCCCGTGTGCGGCCCACGACGATTTTAGAAGACGTGACGGTGCCTCGCTCCCATCTCGCGGAAATGGTGACCTTTATCGCGGAGACGGCTGCCAAGTTGGAACTTACGGTGGGGACCTTCGGGCATATGGGGGATGGGAATTTACATCCGACTTTTCTCACTGATGAACGGGATGAGGAAGAAATGAAGCGGGTGCACCAAGCGCTCGATTTGATTGTTTCGAAGACGCTTTCGCTCGGGGGGACGATCACGGGAGAGCATGGCGTTGGCTTGGCCAAGAAGATGTGGCTTCGGGATCAGCTGGGTGATGCTTCGCTGAACCTCATGAAGAAATTCAAGGAGACGATTGATCCCGATTGCTTGCTCAATCCCCACAAAATCTTTGATTAAACTCTGACGATGTCGCTCAAGAAATTGGACTTTTCCATCCTGCAACAATGCATGCATTGCGGGATGTGCCTGCCTTCTTGTCCGACTTACGATACGACAAAACGCGAGAGGAATTCGCCCCGGGGCCGCATTGCCTTGATGCGGGCGGTCGCGACGGATGAGATTCCTCTTTCCCAAAGCTTCGCGGACGAAATGTCGTTTTGCCTCGGCTGTCTCGCCTGCCAATCGGCCTGTCCGGCGGCGGTCGATTACGCCACGCTTTTTGAGACGTCGCGGGCGGAGATTGAAGCGACCGGGGTTTCGGTTTCCGCGCCCCGGAGACTTCTCCGTTTTTTGACGCTGGACCTTCTGTTTACCCGCCCGCGATTTCTTCGAGTGGTGGGGAAGCTACTACGCTTTTACCAAGTTTCCGGAGCGGAGAATCTCGTCCGGAAAATTCTACCGAAACGATTGCGCGAACTGGAGCGCCAGACCCCACGGATGGCGGCTCAATTTTCGAATGACTTGATTGATCCGGTGGAGTCGGGAGATGGTTCTTCCAAGAAAGTGGCCTTGCTGACGGGCTGCGTGCAGGACCTCGTCTTTTCGCAGGTGAATCGCGATACTGCGGATGTTCTTTTGGCAAATTCTTGCGAAGTCCATACGCCATCGGTTCAGCCGTGTTGTGGGTCGATCCACTCTCACAATGGTGAGCCGGGGATGGCGCGCGAGAATGCAAGTCGCTTACTCGATTTGCTGCCGCCTCAGGATTTCGATGCTATCATCTCAAATGCCGGTGGCTGCGGTTCTCATTTACGTCATTTTTCGAAGCTGCTGCCGAATGAGCCCCGGGCTGCTCTCTGGGATGCGAAGGTTCGTGATGTTCATGAGTTTCTCGCCGAGATCGAAGTGCGATCTCCGGACGTTGCTCCTTTCGAGGAGGAGAAAAGAGTGACTTACCACGACTCCTGTCATCTCGCTCATGGCCAGAAAGTGACCTTGGAGCCAAGGCAGGTGATCGACTTGATTCCAGGGATTGAGCGCGTTGATCTCTCCGAGTCCGATTGGTGCTGTGGTTCGGCGGGAGTCTATTCCTTGACGCAGCCCGAGCAGTCCCAGCTTCTTCTGGAGCGGAAAGTGGGGCACATTCGAGCGACAGGTGCGGAGATTCTTCTCACGGCGAATCCGGGCTGCGTCCTTCAGATTCAAAACGAGATGCCTGAACTTAAGATCATGAATCCTGTTTCTCTTCTTGCTCAGGCTTATCGAAACGAATCGAAAAAACTTTAATGAACGTCAATATTGCTATCATCGGAGGGGGCCTCATGGGGCGCGAGATCACTTCATCTTTTGCGCGCTGGTGCGCCTTGGTGGATACGCCGGTGACGCCGGTGCTGAAGGCGGTGGCTGATCTCAATCCGGAGGTTCTTTCGTGGTTTGAAAAGATTCCCTCGGTGACACAGCGTGTGAGTGACTATCAGGAGATTCTTGCGAATCCGGAGATCGATGTAGTTTACGTGGCGGTGCCGCATCATTTGCACGAGCAGATTTACATCGATGTTCTTCGTGCCGGAAAAGACCTTCTTGCGGAGAAGCCCTTTGGGATCGATTTGCAAGCTTCGAGAAATATCTTGAAGGTGATTGAGGAGACGGGGAGGTTTGTCCGATGTTCTTCCGAGTTGCCCTTTCTTCCGGGAGGGCAGCGGGCCTTCGAGGTGGCGCGTTCGGGGAAGATTGGTCGCGTTTTAGAAGTGGTCTCGGCTTTCCATCACTCCAGTGATCTAGACCCCAATAAGCCAGCGAACTGGAAGCGCATCAATGCCACCTGCGGTGAAGGGGGCGTGCTCAATGATTTGGGGATGCACTCCTGTCATCTTCCGCTTCGCTTGGGATGGAAACCGAAGCGTCTTTTTTCCCAGCTTCAGAAGGGTTATGCCGAGCGGCCCGATGGCAAGGGCGGGATGATGGCTTGTGACACCTGGGATAACGCGCTCATTCATGGGTGGTCCGATATTGACGGCCACGAGACCCCGGTGCGACTTGAAATGAAGCGGCTTCAGCCTGGGGCCACCAATACGTGGTTCATCGAGATCATGGGGACCGAGGGTGGCGTGCGTTATTCCACTTCGGATACGAAGGGGCTCTATCTTTTTGAGCGGAGCGGCGGGGAACAGTTTTGGAAGCGGAGCGAGCTCGGATTTGAGACAGCTTTTAAAACGGTCACGGGTGGGATTTTTGAGGTTGGATTTACCGATGTTATTCAGCAAATGTGGGCCTCGTTCTTGCTGGAGCGGGCGGGCTTGTTAGGAGATCGATTCGGCTGTGCCACTCCGGAGGAGGCGGTGGGAACGCATGAGATTTTTGCGGCAGCGCTGGAGTCTCACGAAACATCATCCGTGGTGACCCTTGAACCATCGGCGTCATGAGAGAAGGAATTCTTGCGGCGGGAAACTTCATTGTCGATCGCGTGAAGCTGATCGATGACTACCCGGCGCAGGATACCCTTGCCTCGATCCTTTCTGAGACGCCATCGAATGGCGGAGGTCCACACAATATTCTGACCGATCTCGCGCGCATGGGGGTGACTTATCCGCTCGAAGCAGCGGGAATGATCGGCGACGATGCGGATGGAAAATGGATTTTGGAGCACTGTGCCGGGCACGGGATTGCGACGGCTCAATTGAGGAAGAGTGCGGAGCTTCCGACGTCCTATACCGATGTGATGACGGTTCAGGCGACAGGTCGTCGGACCTTTTTTCATCAACGGGGAGCGAATGCCGGATTCACGGGTGGGCAGCTTGATTTTTCGCAATCGGGCGCGCGTATTTTTCATTTGGGATATCTTCTTCTGCTCGATTATCTCGACACTTTTTCGGAGGACGGACGGACGCAGGCTTCCCATCTCCTTGAGAGAGCTTCGGGTGCAGGAATGACCACTTCGATTGATCTCGTTTCGGCCGCACATGCGCAGTTTGGGGAAATCGTTGAGAGTTCCTTGCCGCATGCGGATTATCTTTTCTTGAATGAAATCGAAGCTGGAAATCTTCTGGGTAGCGTGGTGAATGCTGAGGTTTCGTCGGAGCTGGAGCAGGCTGCCCGAGCGATCGTGAGGAAGGGAGTACGTCGAGTGGTGACCTTACACACCGAGAAACATGCGGTGTCAGCGACGGTTCGAGGAGAGGTGTATCATCAGGAATCACTCGTGCTACCGGTGGAAGAGATCGCGGGAGCGAATGGCGCTGGCGACGCCTTCGCGGCGGGATTTTTGCATGCCATCCATCAAGGTTTGGAGATACCTGCGGCGCTTTCGTTGGCGGTGAAGATTGCTGCTCAATGTCTCAGGCATCCCACGCCGTCGGGTGGCATCGAAACGATGTCCTAGTTTGGAAGCGTGGTGAAGGAGCCTGAGGTTGGAGGCCAGCATTTCCCTTCGGCGTTTTTAACGAAGAGGCGGTAGAAATATTTCGTGCCGGATTTGAGGTCGGTGAGAGTGATTTGATTCGGTCCTTTTGAAAGTGCTCCCGTATCTTTTTGCTCAGACCACACTCGCTCGTTGGCGAAGAGTTTTTCGCTGGTGCGTCCCTTTTCGGTCCCGTGGAGTTTGCGCGCGGCAAAGGTGATGGCGTCGACTTCTCCGTAGTAGAGAATCCCGGTGGGATTGGTGCCTTCTTCGTCGAGTTGGTAAGTGATGGTGGCGGAGTTTTTGGTAAGGCGGTCTGCTTTGCTGGAGCCAAATTTGGCAGGGAGCTGTAGGAGTTGCTCAAGCTTGTTGGGCTGGAGGTATTCCGGAAGGGGATGAGTGAACTCGGAGGTGACCTTCGCCGGGACCTGGTAATGCTCGATGCCTCCGGTCATCATTTGGAACCAATGGTCGGGGCTGACGGCGATTTGGTGGTTCTGGAGATGCGGCTTTGTCGTCATGGAATCGACGGGGTGCATTTCTCCATCGCGGTCGAAGAACCATCCGCGACGTTCGAGGATGCGTGATTGGTCGCCGGTGCGCTCGACTGCGGGAGGGCCGGGGATTTCGCAAAAGGAACTCGCCCGAAGGTGCGAAGCGTCCTTTTTTGTAGGGGCTTTGTTTCCGACGGCGTAGAGAATCCATTGCTTTTTCTGGGTGTCGTAAAAGTAGCCGGAGTAGGTGTGATAGGGATCGTTTTTTTCGATCCGAAGGGCTTGGATAACAGAGTTGGGTTGATGGGCGAATGGAGTCCAATTACGAATTTTGACGCCGCTGCCTTCGTGACCGAAGCCGCTGAATTCGGCGTCCGGATTTCCGGTGGCGAGGAGGTGGGGCATCTGGTTGAGCGGGGGAAGGATCTTCGCTTTTTGGGAGACAGCCCACATGGAAAAGTTCATTCCACCGGCTGCTCGGCGATCCTTATTAAAGGTGGCCCCGTAGTAGCCGAAGGCGGTCGTGATGGGGCTGTAGCTGGAGTGGTCGGATGCGCTGCGGCTTTCGAAAATCCACATTAGAGGTTCCGGGCAGCCACTAGCTTGATAGCGGGTGTGGATCGCGGAGGGGCGCCATCGGGCCCGGAGGAGAGCGCCTTCTTTGAGGGGGGCTCCGGTGAGGGTGATGTTTTTCAGGAGGTGATTGGTTTTGCTCTGTCCATTGCGGGTGAGTGCCAGGATGTGGGTTCCTGATGGGAGACCGAAGTCGAGTGTCGTTTGCTGGTTGGCGTCGAGGGAGGTGAATGATTTTTCTTGAGAACCGATGGTGCAGGTCCACTTGCTTTCTTTTTCAAGAGGAGAGCTGAATTGAAGCGCGATGGTGAGAGGTCCGGCACCGCTGGTGCGGAAATACCAACGCGCGGTTGCGTCTTCACTTTGAGCGAGAAATTTGAGCAACTGGAAGGAGGCGCTGATGAGGGGTTTTTCGTTTGGAAGGGGAGCCGCTTTTCCTTGGGCGGTGATTTTTCCTTTGTCGAAGAAACCGTTGTTTGCATCGAGGATGATGGTGTTTTCGATCGCTGGTTGCGCTTTGTAAAAGACCCCATCTTTGTCACCGGAGATGACGGTGGGCGGTTCGGATTGCGCAGAAGCCGAGAGAGTGAGGAGGAGGAAAATTTTCACGAGGAATGAGTTAAGGTCGCTATTTGCGGAGGGAAAAACCAGTCGATTATCTCGATCGGGGTCTTTGGTGCTTCGTGCCACCTTGCTCGGGTGGGCTCGAGGGCGATGCCCTTTTCTACGTCGTGCGGACCCTTGTGCCTTTGGATAAAAAAGCCCCTTGGTGGTGAGACCGAGGAGCTTTTTGGGAAGAGGTTTTTAAGAGCGCTTACTTGAGCTCTTTGACGAAGATGTTGCGCCAGCTGACGTCGCAGGATTTTCCGCCGTGGACCTGGAGGCCGAAGAACCCTTCGGGGGTGAAGTTCTCTTTGTCGTTGTCCATGTAGTCGATGCGGAGTTCGCCGTTGAGCCAGGTCTGGAGGTGATGGCCGTTGCACTTGATGGTGATCTGATTCCAGTCGGTCATCTTAGTGGTGCGCTTACCTTGTTTGGTGAAGGTAGCCATATGTTCTTTGTTGCTTTTGCTGGGGAAGAGCCAGCCGCGGCGGGCTTCGTCATAGAGGCCGGCGGTCCAGGAGCGCGGTGTGTTGTCGCCTTCGCATTGGTAGCCGTTGACGCGGCCCTTTTCATTCACGAGGCCACGGAACATGCAGCCGGAATTGCCTGCGAGGTGATCGAACTTAAACTGGAAAGTGTAAATGAAGTCGCCGTAGGTTTTGTCAGAGCAGAGGAAGGAATTGCCCCGCAGGTTGTTCCCTTTGCCCATGATCACGCCTTCTTTCACGGAGTAGTCGGCCTTGGAACCTTTGATGGACCAGCCGTCGAGAGTGTCACTCTTGATCAGCGCAGTGAAGCCGTCTTTTGTGAGAGTTTCAGACGAGAAATCGCTGATGGGATTTGGGACGGGCTTAAGCTTGGGAGCTTGTCCGAAGAGGGGAAGAGTGAGTGAGAGGGCTGCGAGGCAGATGTAATTCATGTGATTGCGCTTACTTCTAGGACGAAGGATGTGGTCAGACAATCCGATTTTCTTTCTATAGCGCGGAAGTGGAAAGCTTGAACCCTGCTTGGCGGTTCGCTGGTTCCGATGAAGCAAGAATGGGTCGCGTTCGAAGAGATGAAGTTCGTCGAGCCTTCTCCTAATTCCATGAGAGCCTTCAGAAGTGTCGCTGTGGGGGTAGGTGTCGCCGACTTTTCCCATGTTGCCACGGCTGACTTAGTTTCCGTTTAAGTAAGCGATGTAGCGATGGTCGTAATCCACCGCAAGTTCTAGCTGGCCGACGGCATCAAGCTATCCCTGAGTGAGAGTGACTGCGGGAGACGGAAGAAGCGAAGACAGCCTTTATGGGCACTTTAGCCACCAAAGGCTCATATCGGATCTAGTTTAAGCGGAAAAGAGCCGCTTTCCGTCAGGTTTTCCCCAGAACGGCTTGCGCTTGGGCCGTCCCAATTCGATTTCAGGCTGGCGCTTTCGCAAATTCGGCGTATTCTGCGCCTGAGCGGCAGGACCATTCATGGCTTCTGTCGACACCTCATCGGACACTAAATATGAACCTTCGGATTCCTTTCCACCGTGTTAATTGGGTCAACACCTCATTCCTGTTCGTGATTACCTCCGTTGGTATCATCGCAGGTCCCATCTTTCTTTTAAAGAATAGCGTGAGCCCGCTGATGTGGGGATTATTCGCGTTCTACATGATCGCGACCGGCCTCAGCATCACCCTCGGCTATCATCGCCTTTTCTCTCATCTTTCCTTCAAGGCCAAGTGGCCGGTTCGTCTTGCGACGCTCGTTTTTGGAGCCTGTGCTTTCGAAAACTCGGTTATCCACTGGGCATCCGATCACCGTCGCCATCATAAGCATGTTGATGAGGACGAAGATCCCTACGATATCTCGAAAGGCTTCTTTTGGGCTCACATAGGTTGGATCCTCTTTAAATTGGATGCCGAGCAACCCATCGATAACGTGAAGGATCTCCGCCGCGACGCTTTGGTTCGTCTTCAGGATAAGTTCTACGTTTGGATTGCGGTATTGGCTGGTCTCGTCTTGCCAGCAGCGATTGGCTACATCGAAGCAGGTGCGGTTGGCGCATGGGCTGGCTTCCTCGTCGTGGGAGCACTTCGGGTGGTCCTTGTGCAGCAGTGCACTTTTTTCATCAACTCCCTCTGTCACATGATTGGAAATCAGCCTTATTCTACTCGCTGCAGTGCGCGTGATAGCTGGATTATGGCTCTCGTGACTTACGGGGAAGGATACCATAACTACCACCACGAATTTCAGCACGATTATCGTAATGGCGTTAAGCCTTGGAATTTTGACCCCACCAAATGGTCCATCATGATCCTTGAAAAACTTGGCCTTGTTTCAGACCTTCGCCGTGTTCCTACGACTAAGATTGTGGGTGCCGAAATGGTGGAAGCAAAACGGAAGGCGGAAGCGCGCCTTGCGGAACTTTCCCAGCAAGGTTCACTCAGTGAGCAAGCGGTCGCCAAGATCGAAGAGCTCGTCGCGCAACTTTCGAAAAACCTCGAAGAACTCGAGCAAATGGTGACCGAAAAGGTCGAAACTTCCCGTGAGAACGTTAAGCGCTGGCGCAAAGAGACAAAAGAGCTGATCGCCCAGCTCGGAGCGCTTCGTCCCCTACCCGCATAGATGAACACAGAAGACCGCGACTTTGGGGATCAGCCTCTCGACACCGTTTTGGATGGTTGGACTCTAACCAACCACCAAGTTGTCGAAATTTCCCCGGAGCAGCTTACCCATAAGCAGGTCCAGCGTGCCCGCACGGGCCGTAAGCTCACCCTCAAGATGAAGCAGAAGCTCGCCCGTTCGGTGAACTTCGCGATCTGGGGCCGCCTAACCAATGAAGAGCGAGAAGCCTACGTAGAATATTTCCCCAAGCATCTCTTTTCCTATAACAAGGGGTATAATGCGCAAGCGGGCGATTTAAATGAAGATCGTTTGGTTGATCTTTCAAAGCGCGAAGTGCGCCGCGATTTCCTGAGGGAGCTGGGGATTGAGAGTTAAGGAGTATCTTTGAGGACAGAATTCCACAGGCTTGTTTCTTGTCAAAACGATGCCGGAAAGGAGTTATAATTGGATCGGAGATTTCGCCTGCTGCGATCGTCGGCTACTTCAACCATTCTGGGGCTCGAAAGTGAAAATTTACCAGCGCTCTGGGTAGGCAATCTGCAGGACGGTGGTGAGGTCCCAAGTGGGGCGGTGCTCCCCCTTTCTGGCAGTAGGCGAGGGAGCCCTCTTTGATGGGCGGATCTCGGATTTTTTGTGACAAGCGGACCTTTCAAACGAGCCGCGCTGCGAGGCGGATGGCTTCGTGGAGTGAGGTGGGGCTGGCTTTTCCCTGCCAAGCGATGTCAAAGGCAGTGCCGTGATCGACGGAGGTGCGTACGATGGGGAGACCGAGGGTGACGTTGACGCCGAGGTCGAAGGAGAGCGTCTTGAGGGGGATGAGGCCTTGGTCGTGGTAGGTGCAGACGTAGGCATCGATCTCTTTTCGGAGAGAGGGGAGGAAGGCGGTGTCGGGAGAGAGAGGGCCGATGATATTGATGCCTTCGGCACGGGCTTTTTCCAAACAAGGGATGAGGAGCTCGATCTCTTCGCGCCCGAAAAGGCCGCCTTCGCCGGCATGGGGATTGAGGCCGGGCATGGCGAGTTTGGGTTGGCGGCCGCGGATGGCCTTCATCGACTGATGGGTGAGGCGGATGACTTCGAGGATGCGCTTTTCGCTAAGGAGATTGGGGACGTCTTTGAGGGCGACGTGAGTGGTGACGAGCGAGCAGGTGATTTCTCCGGAAGTGAGCATCATGGCGTGATCGGACGTGTTCGTTTTTTCAACGAGATACTCGGTGTGGCCGGGGTGGTGGATGCCCGCGCGATGCCACGCTTCTTTGTTGATGGGATTGGTAACGACGGCGGAGAAGCCGCCGCTCAGGGTAGCTTCGACGGCGGCTTCGAGGCAGGCGAAGCCGTGGGCGCCTGCTTCGGCGGAGATAACACCGGGTTTAATCTTGGTGGTGAGAGGAAGGTCGATGATGTCATTTTTAAAAAAAGGGATTTCAAGGCGGTCGGCTAACTCTCCGAGGAGATTCGTGCAGGCGATTACTTTGAGAGGGAACTCTTGGGCAAGAGGAGAGTTCAGAACCTGCAGGGCAAGTTCCGGTCCGATTCCGGCAGGGTCGCCTTGTGTGACGATGAGTGGCTTCACGTGGGGAAGGTAGCTGATGAAAAGGGAATGGTGAATTTTAAAGAGTGAGTGGTGAACTGCTTGGGTTGTGGTGGTTTTTAACCGCAGATTTCGCAGATTGACGCGGATGGTTAGGGGGCTTGGTTAAGGAGGTGATCACCTCGAAATTCACGAAAGAGACGAAACTTGGTTTTGGGAGGTGAAAATCTAGAGACGAGATTTGAGCACGAATTTTGAGAGCTTGGATGGGGGGCTCGGCTGAAGAACTCATAGGGCATTTCAGCTATACGATGAACTGGAGCCCCGTTCTTGGTGTTTTGTGGAAAAAGCTGTTGCAGATTTGTTGCATGCAACTATTTTCTCACTATGAGCATTGCGGAACGAAACGCGAACCGGAGACATGGCCGGGAGATCGAAGGGATTACCGCCTGTCTCTTGCCCTTTGAAGAGGACGGGAGCATCGCGAAAGAGGCGTTCCAGGAGTCGGTTCGCCGGACGGAGGCGGCAGGGCTAAAATGCGCGGTCAATATGGATACCGGCTACGCCAATTATCTTACTGAGGACGAGCGCAACCAAGTCTTGGACTGGACGCGGGAAGCGCTGGGGTCGGATAAGCCCTTTGTCGCTGGGGTGTTCGTGGAAGGATTGGAAGGGGATCTGATCGACCTCTATCATCGGGGCGGTGATCAGATTGCGGCGCGTGGAGGCACCCCTATTCTTTTTCAAACGACGCGTTTTCACGACTGGGCCGCGGATGAAATTGTCGATCTCTACGCCAAGGTTTGTGCTCCTTATGAGGCGGTGCTTGGTTTTGAGCTAGGTAAGATTTTTGCGCCTAATGGGATGATTTATTCTGAGGAAATCGTAAGTGGATTGATGAGGATTCCGTCGCTGAAGGGCATGAAACACTCGTCCTTGAGCCGCGATGAAGAACTCAAGCGCTTGGCGCTGCGTGATGAAATACGACCTGATTTCCGGATTTATACCGGCAATGATTTGGGTATCGATATGATCGAATATGGCTCCGACTACCTTTTGGGACTAGCGGCCTTTTGCCCGGAAAAATTCGCCGAGCGGGACCGTCTCTGGCGCGAAGGCGATGAAGCATACTACGAGCTGAATGACGCTTTGCAATATCTCGGGAACGTCGCGTTCCGCCCGGCAGTTCCTGCCTATAAGCATAGCTGCGCAGTCTTTCAGCACCTTTTGAGTCGCATTCCGAGCAGTGAACCGCACCCAAGATGTCCTCGTCGACCTGAGTGGGAAGCTGGAATCCTGAGCGATTGCGCCAAGCGACTGGGCTACGAGATTTAAATGATGACGGAAAAAGGTGAGGGAGTGACGATGGCAGCCATCGCGGAAAAGGCCGGCGTGTCCAAGGCCACCGTTTCGCGTGCTCTGGCCGGGTCCACGCTGATTGGGGAAGCCGCGCGTGAGCAGGTTGAGCTGACCGCTCGCGAACTGGGTTATATTCGCCGCTCGGTGAAGCGGCCGAGGGAGCGGATCATTCTTACGGTGAAGCTGGTGCTTCCTCCTGAAGGGAATCGAAGCGCGCGTCTTTTCTACAGTTTTACCGATTTGGTAGAAGGCTTGCAGAGAGGATTGAGTCCAGCGGGAGTGAACCTCATCGTGGAAAATGGCGGTTCTGGATTTGTGCCGTTTCCGCATAAAAAAGGGGGCGAGGTTGAAGCTTTTATTTTCGCCTTTCATCGTCCTTCGGCCCCGGTGCTGCGGGAGATCGAAAAGACCGGATCACGGGTGGCGGTTTTGAACCGGTCGGTGCGTGGTGTTTCCCATGTGGTGAGTCATCATGAAGATGCGATGGCGCAAATTGCGCAGCACCTATTTGAGAAAGAGGTGAGTGGCAACTGCTGCTTCGTGGGTTACGGAGGGATCGAGGACGTTGTGAAAGAGCGACTGTCTGGCTTTGCCAAGGCCTGTGATGCGCTGGGGATGACGTTTGATCGGGAAGTGGATCTTTGGATGCTTTCATCGCCGGACGAACTTACGGCTCCGGCTCTGAAGAAGCGTTTTCGATGCGGAACCCGCACCTTTGTGGGGGTGAATGATGTCATCGGCTCGCTGCTCGTGCAGCATGCGCGCGAGGCGGGGCTTAGTATCCCTCAGGACGTTTGTGTGACTGGTTGCGACAACGCGCCCATCCGGGATGTCACCGTTCCCCTTCTTACTACGGTGGATCTTTCGATACGTCAACTTGCGGAAGAAGCGGGGCGTAGTATCTATCTTGAAGTCGTGGAAGGAGCTGTGCGCAAGCGGGCCATTCTCGTCAAAGGCACTCTTCTCACAGGACAAAGCACATGAATTATCAAGATCTCGCAGTTCATACTTTTACGACCAAACCGTGGTCCCTCGATGAATGCATTGAAGGCTACGCCAAGCGCGGCATTGGCGGGATTTCCATTTGGCGCGAGACGCTGGAGGGAGAAGACCTTTGTTCGGTGAGCAAGCATTTGGATGATGCCGGACTCACGGGGATTTCTTTGGTGAGAGGGGGCTTTTTTACCGGTAAAACAAAGGCCGAGCGTGATGCGGCCTTGGAAGAAAATCGGCAGGCTCTGCGGGAGGCTGCGATGCTTGAGCTGCCATCGCTCGTGCTCGTGTGTGGTGCGACGGTGGGTCAGACACCATGGGGGAACTATCTACAGATCCGCGATGGAATCGCGGCACTTGCCGACGAAGCGGAGGGCTTGGGTGTTCGTCTCCTCGTGGAACCCTTGCATCCGATCTACGCGGGGGACCGTTCTGGAATTTCTTCGCTGAAAGTGGCTAATAATCTTTGTGCGGAGCTGAACCATGCGAACGTCGGCATTGCCTTGGATGTTTACCATGTCTGGTGGGAGCACGATCTCGCAGAACAGATCGATCGGGCGTCGCAAAACGGCTGGCTCGACACCTATCATATTTGCGACTTCAAACCCGATCAAAGCGACATCCTCCTGGATCGCGGGATCATGGGCGAGGGTTGCTGTCAGCTTGCGGAAATCGACAGGCTGATGTCTGAGGCGGGCTTCGATGGCTTCCGCGAAGTGGAGATTTTTTCCTCCAAATGGTGGGCGCGTGATCAGGACGAATTTCTTGATACCATTCTTCATTCATACGACCAAATTTACCGAGCAAAATCATGAGCACTGAAACGATAGGAATCATTTTAAATGGCGTCACGGGGCGCATGGGAACGAACCAACACCTGGTGCGCTCGATCTTAGCGATCCGCGAGCAAGGCGGGGTGGAGCTAGCAGACGGGACCCGCCTGATGCCGGATCCCATTCTCACTGGACGTAACGAAGCGAAGCTGAAGGCGCTCGCTGAGGAACATGGGGTGAAGAAGTATTCCACTGATCTCGATGCAGTGCTCGCGAATGACGCTTATCCGATTTTCTTTGATGCTTCGGGCACGCCTTATCGGATCAAGTTTCTTGAGAAGGCGATTGCGGCCGGAAAGCATATTTATTGCGAGAAGCCGACCGCGAACCGGTCATCGGAGGCCTACCGCATTGCTGATGTGGCCGAGGCCGCAGGCGTGAAGAATGGCACGGTGCAGGATAAGCTTTGGCTCCCTGGAATTCTCGCCTTTAAAAAACTGAAGGAGGAAGGTTTCTTTGGAGAGATTCTCTCGGTGCGCGGTGAATTTGGATACTGGGTTTTTTCGGGAAATGATGAGAATCAGGCGCCCCAGCGCCCCAGCTGGAATTATCGTAACGAAGACGGCGGCGGCATCATTATCGATATGCACTGCCACTGGCGTTACGTTATCGATCAACTCTTCGGTGAAGTGACTGACGTCTTCACTCATGCCGCGACTCATCTCCCCGAGCGCATCGGCGAGGACGGACAACCCTATCAGTGCACCGCAGATGATGCCTCTTATGCCCTCTTTAAGACCAAGACGGGCGTCATTTGTCAGTTCAATTCTTCCTGGGGTGTGCGCGTGCGACGGGATGATTTGTTAACGATGCAGGTGGATGGGACGAAGGGGAGTGCCATTGTGGGCCTCAGAAAATGCTGGGCCCAGAGTCTCGAGAACACGCCAAGACCGGTGTGGAACCCGGATGTCGACAGTCCGATCGACTATTATGCAAACTGGGATATCGTCGATCCAGGCCCTTGTGAAAATGCCTTCAAAGTGCAGTGGGAGCTCTTCCTTAAACACATAGCGCGGGATGAACCATTCCCCTGGACTCTGCGTGAAGGAGCCAAGGGAGTAGAGCTTGCGGAGAAGTCTTGGGAGAGCCATCGCTCAGGCTCTTGGGTGAGTGTGTGAAAAATTTTAGCGATTCTCGCTTGCCCGTTATGGCCTGTCGGGTTGATTCTCTCTTCAGCACATGGAAACAGTCGTTCATATCCCCGAAACAAACAAAGCGTCTTCGATCATCGAAGTCGTCGCTGCCTTGAAAGAATACGACCTTAAAGCAGTTCACGATAAAAAGGATTGGGGTGACTGGATCAATCTTACCGGAGAAAAGACCGTCATCAGTATCGAGTCCGAGCGCGGCATGAGCCGTAAGGCAACGATCGAGTATGCCGAGGGCGAAGACGACCATCTTGAGATTCCAATCATCAGCGCATTCCGTGAATTGGGATGGTTTGGAACGGATGAGGATGGCGAGTATCGCTTGTAGGATTTTTTTCTCTCATCAGAGCAACAAAGCCCGCTTCACTTTGAAACGGGCTTTTTTCTTGCCCAAGATTCAGAAGTGAATCTTGGCATAGTCTAAGCTAGACTCTCTCTCTGCCGATGGTTTTTTCCCCAAATAAAAAGGTTCTCGTGGTCACTGACCTCGATGGATGCCTCTTGGATCATCACGATTACAGCTACTCGGAAGTCCTTCCTGTCTTGGAAAGGCTGGCGACGCTTGGGATCCCGGTGGTGGCAAACACAAGCAAAACGCGAGGGGAGTGGCTCGCGATGCGGGATCGGTTTTTTAATGAGGCTGCTTTTGTGGTCGAAAATGGCTCCGCCGTTATTTTTCCAGATCGGGAAGATGAGCTTCTGGGGTCCTCGCGTGAGGAGATCAATCTCGTCCTCGATTCACTCAGGGAGGAGTTTCACTTTGAAACCTTTCAAGACCTGGGATTGACCGGAGTGATCGAGCACACCGGTCTTGCGAAAGAAGACGCCATTCTTGCGTCGGAGCGCGAATTCAGTGAACCGCTTGTCTGGAAGGATTCGGCGGAGCAAGAACTGCGCTTCTGTGAGGAAATTGCCCGCCGGGGATTGACCGCCCTTGCGGGAGGTCGCTTTTTGCATGTCCTGGGAGCAACCAACAAGGGCAAGGCTCTCGAGATTTTGCGCTCATATTATGGAGCTAATTTCGTGATTGCTCTCGGCGACAGTCCCAATGATGTGACGATGCTTGATCGGGCAGATGTTGGCTGCATCATTCCTAACGCCAGCAGTATGCCTCTTTTAGTGAGTAAAGCCCCCCGCGTTCTTCGGAGTGAAGGGCACGGGCCGAGTGGCTGGGCTGAGCTGATGACGCCTCTCCTCGACGAACTTTCCCCTCAATCTTAATCAATTTCATGTCAGATTTTCACCAAAGCGGAAGCATTACCACCCTTCACAATCTCACCGATCGACCCATCGATGAGATGGAAGCCGAGCTCGTCGAATTTTCGAAGAAGCGGCCTATGGCGCTCATTCTCCCTTCGCTTTTTTCGGAACTCGAAGGAGAGGCGCTGCCTCACATCGTCGAGGAATTAAAAAAAGTACCCTATCTCGGTGAAATCACCATTGGCCTTGATCGGGCTTCGGAAGATGAATACCGCCACGCCCTTAAATTTTTTGACGGACTGCCGCAGCATAAGCGCGTCCTTTGGAACGATGGCCCCCGTCTTCGCGCGATCGATGCCGAGCTGCAAGATCATGGGCTTTCTCCCGTCGAGGCAGGGAAGGGGAGGAATGTTTGGTTTTGCTTGGGCTACACCATTGCCCGGGACCAAGCGGAAGCGATCGCGCTGCATGACTGCGATATCGTGACCTACGATCGGTCTTTGCTCGCTCGGCTCATCTATCCCATGGCCCATCCGAATTTCAGCTACCAGTATGCGAAAGGTTATTATCCCCGGGTGGCAGAAGGTAAGTTGAACGGGCGCGTCACCCGACTTCTCGTCACGCCTCTTCTTCGCTCCCTGGAACAAGTGCTGGGAGCGAATGACTATCTCTCGTTTTTACATGAATTCCGATATCCGCTCGCGGGCGAGTTTTCCTTCCGTCGGGGCGTCGTTCCCGATATCCGAATTCCAAGTGACTGGGGTCTCGAAGTGGGGATCCTATCCGAGATGTACCGGAACTATTCTCCGAACCGCATCTGTCAGGTGGATATTGCAGATCGTTACGATCATAAGCACCAGGAGGTGTCGGCTGAAGATCAAACGAAGGGCCTCTCGAAGATGTCAGTTGATATCTGTAAGCTTATTTTTCGAAAACTAGCGACCGAGGGAGAGGTGCTGAACAAAGCCTTCTTCAGGGCTGTCAAGGCAGCTTACTTCCGCAATGCTCTCGATTATGTGGAGCGCTATAAAAATGACGCGCTCATGAATGGTCTGAAGATTGATGTGCACGAGGAAGAAAAGGCAGTTGAACTCTTCGCCCAGAATATCATCGGAGCCGGGAAGGTCTTTGTCGATTCCCCGATGGAGCGGCCCTTTATTCCAAGTTGGAGCCGCGTCAATAGTGCCCTCCCGGATATTTTTCCACGACTCGTGGAAGCTGTGGAAGCTGATCATCAAGAATTTTCTGTCTCCTGATGAGCCCTCTGGATCAGCTTTTAGAAAGGATCACCAATCATCTCGTCGTCATATATGGAGAGGGTGATCACGAGGCTCTCCGTGATGGACTGGTTGATGCGATGCACCTGCGTGAGCATTTTTACGAACCTGTTCCCTACAGCGATCACTGGTCTGAGCGTGATGTCACTCTCATCACCTATGGCGATAGTATTGTTGGGGAGGGCAAGCCCCTGCATGTTCTCCATGAGTTTTTAGGGAAACATCTCGAAGGAATTCTGAGCACGGTGCACATCCTGCCCTATTTTCCTTCGACCTCTGATGACGGGTTCGCAGTTTCTGATTACCTGGGCGTCAATCCAGAGCTCGGTGCTTGGGAGGACATCGAAGCGATCGCTTTCGAGTATCGACTGATGTCGGATCTTGTCGTGAATCATTGCTCCGCTTCGCACGAGTGGTTCCAGCAATATCAACGGGGCGAGGAGCCGGGCGCTTCATTCTTTATCGAGGCTTCTCCTGAGGAAGATCTTTCTGCGGTCATCCGGCCACGCACCACACCACTTCTTCGTCCCACCGGAGACAAGCATGTTTGGTGCACCTTTGGGCACGATCAAATTGATCTGAACTTTCGTGAACCGCGGCTTCTACTGGAGTTGGTGAAAATCATTCGTGGGCATCTCGATCACGGTATTTCCATGTTTCGACTCGATGCTATCGCCTTCGTTTGGAAAGAGATCGGGACTTCCTGTATCAACCTTCGGCAGACTCATGAGATTGTCCGCTTGTTCCGCACTCTGATCGAGCACGTGAAGCCGGATGGGGTCATCATTACCGAAACGAATATCCCCAATCGCGAGAATCTTTCCTACTTCGGAAACTTCAACGAGGCCCACAGTATCTACAATTTTTCCCTCCCTCCGCTTCTTTTACATGCTCTCTCGACCGGGACCTGTCTCTATCTGCGGCGATGGCTGATGAGCATGCCTCCGGCGCAACCCGGGACGACTTACTTTAACTTTATCGCTTCACACGATGGCATTGGTTTACGGCCTGCTGAAGGGCTTCTCGGGATCGAACAAATCGACGAACTGGTGGAAAAGATGAAGTCGAATGGCGGTCGAGTTTCCGAGCGGACCCTTCCTGATGGGTCAACGCGGCCCTACGAAATCAATATTAGCCTCTTTGACGCATTTCAGGGTGACGATGGTCTGGGCGAAGCGCGCTTCCTTTGTGCACATTCTGTCTTGTTGGCATTGGAAGGGATGCCGGCCTTTTATATCCACAGCCTCTTGGGTACTCGGAATGACGAGGCCAAGGCGGAGGCATCGGGGCACAATCGTCATGTCAACCGCCATCAATGGGATGCTGCCGCGCTCGAAGAGGCCCTTGCCGATCCGGGGAATCCCCACGCGCGTGTCCTTTCTAAACTCAAGAAACTCATTGAGATCAGAACGTCCCAAAGCTCATTTCATCCCAATGCGACGCAATTTACCCTTCACCTGGGGGAAGAGGTTTTTGGACTCTGGAGGCAATCGCTGGATCGCCGTCAAAATATTTTCTGCCTCCACAATCTTTCTGACAAGGAGAAGATTATTCCGCTCACGAGTGTCAATCTCGTGACGACTGATGAGTGGTTTGATCTCTTAAGTGGCCAAGATCTTAGTGAGGAAATGACCGAACTCAGATTTGCTCCTTATCAATCGATGTGGCTTGCGAGTAAGCTCAAAATCTTACCTTATTAGTCATGAAAATACTGATTGCCTGCGATAAATTTAAAGGGTCGCTTAGCGCGATTGAGGCTTGCGAAGCAATTGCGGCGGGCCTCCCTGAACACGACTGCGAACTTTGTCCCATTGCCGACGGAGGCGAGGGATTTGTTGATGCTCTTCTGGCAGTGGCCGGTGGGGAAAAGGTCATGGCGCAATGCCGTGACGCCCTTGGTCGTGAAGTGGCCGCTGAATATGCCCTCTTGCCGGATGGATCTGCGGTGATTGAAATGTCAGCCGCTAGCGGACTTTGGCGCATCGACGAGGCGGAGCAGGATCCTCTTTTTAGCAATACCTATGGCACGGGGCAGCTCATGCGCCATGCGATCGAGCAGCATGGAGCGAAGCGACTTCTCGTGGGGATCGGCGGTTCTGCCACCAACGATGGCGGAGTGGGGATGGCCGAAGCGCTTGGAGTGATCTTCACGAATTCCGAGGGGCAGCCGGTGCTTCCAGTTCCCGCTACTTTTTTGGAGATTCAAAAGATCGATCAATCGGGTCGCATCGATCTTCCGCCCATTACGGTGGCCTGTGATGTGACCAATCCTTTGCTTGGACCCCAGGGGGCGACCTCTATTTTTGGTCCTCAAAAAGGGGCCAAGCCGGATCAACTTCCCGAATTGGAGAAGGCGCTGTCTCATGTTGCTTCGCTGTTAGATTGTGATTCCAATATTCTGGGAGCGGGCGCTGCAGGGGGACTCGGATTTGGTCTGCGCTATTTTTGTGATGCGGAAATAGTGAGTGGCTTTGAGCTTGTTTCGGAAGCACTCAAGCTCGAGGAACAGATTGCAGGGGTGGATCTCGTCATCACCGGGGAAGGATCGCTGGACGAGCAGACTCTCGAGGGAAAAGGACCAGCGGGTGTCGCTGCTCTCGCACGAAAGGCGGGCAAGAAGGTCATCGGCATCGCGGGGCAAGTCACCGATGAGGCGAAGCTGCTTTTTGATCAAACTCTTGCGCTGAAGGATCTCGATCTTCCGCTTGAGACACTCATGCGTGATGCTCGCTCCTTGTTGACTCAAATGGTGCGCGAGCGGGCGGCTTTGTAGATCACTAAGGTGTTTGCAAAACGACAATTCTGAGGAAGAGACTCTCTTCGCTTTGAGTTTGAGTGACGCGCCGGTTCTGAATAGTGCCGCTTGCGGAAATAAGAGTGGAGGGGATTTCGCTCCAATCGCTCATATTCGATGATGACTCGGCACGATAGGAGATATCGTCTTTGGCAGAATCGATGCTGAAATCGACTGAGATGTTAGTGCCATTGCGGCTCATCTGTGGTCCGATTTGTGGATCAGTGGTCCAAGGGTCGGTATCGAAGGCATACTCCAAAAGATTCGCCTGACCATCACGATCTGCGTCGGCTGATTCCATTCCTAATTCAGGGTCGGCTTGCTCATCGAGAGAGAAATTCAAGTTGCTCCATTGCTGATAGCTACTGATTTCGTCGGGCTGCCATAGGACCTGATCGACCCAAGCCGAGTCGGCCCCATCGAGCTCGAATTCATCTTTTTCGTATCTCCAGCTCAGGGTGTGAGATCCGGCTGGAATCGAGACAATCCGTTGAGTCCAAGAAACATCTCCACTTGCGGCAAACTGTTCCGTGCCATCCAAAGTGAAGCGCAGGAAGTCGAAGTCTTCCTCCGAGTCCACGCGGTAGTAGAAGGAAAAGGTGCCTGGGCCCTCCAGTTCGACTTGTAAGACCGAGTCCTCATTGTCGTTGATATTCCCAGCTTGGGCGGAGTCCTCACCATTCTGGCTGAGATTAACCTGTCCGGTCCATTGCTTGTCTCCACCGCTGGTCCAAACGAGGCCTGGGTAGTCGAGGGCTTGGCCCAAGGTTCTTGAAAAATTACCGGGAGTGAAGCGCAGATGATCGACCCAGCCCTTGTCGTCTCCGATGCTGTCGAGGAAGTCTTTCTCGTAGGTCCAACTCACGGTGTGGACCCCCTCGGGAATGATAAGGGCCGTTTCGGTCCAGTCGATATCTCCACTGATGGTGTTTTGCTCATTGCTGTCAAGCGAGACGCTGAGGAAGTCGTAACTTTCCTCGCTCGAGACTTTCCATGCGAAAGTAAAGAGTCCCGGCCCGGTGATTGTCGTAGAAAAAGTCGCGAACCCATTGTTGCTGATGTTCGAGGAAGCGACCGAGTCGGATCCATTGACGGAGGTCGCGGTATCCAAGAACCATTCACCGGTGCCAGAGGTCTCAAAAATAAATCCAGTGGTATCCAGTCCCTGGGCCAGGGGACCGCTCCCCGGAGCCTGAATGTTGATCAAGAGCGAGGCACTGTCACTGCCATCGGAATTACTTGCGGTGAGAGTCACCGAGGTGGAACCGACGGTCGTGGGACTTCCGGAAATGAGACCGCTGCCGGGGTTGAGCGTGAGGCCGGGAGGTAGAGGGTTCGCCTGGTAAGAGGTTGGCGAGTGACTTGATTCGATTTGATAGCTGAAGGGCAATTGACTGATGCCGGAGGCGCTCGTTGCACTGGAAATGACGGGAGGAGTGGGAATGCGGGCTTCGATGGAAATTATGACCGCGCCGTTACTCGTCCCGATGGCGTTGGAGGCGGTGAGTTCGACAGAAAAGGTACCCTCTGTAGTAGGAGTGCCACTGATTAAGCCCGTTGTTCGATTGATCGAGAGACCGGGAGGGAGGTTGGCCGCAGTGAAAGAATTTGCGCCCTTATCTGCGAGTACCTGAAAGTTAAAATTAGCTTCAACAGTTCCGGAGGAGGTAGCGGCGTGGGAAAAAGAAGGGGGATCGGTTATCGAGGTGGTGGGGGCACCGAAGATCTTGATCTTGGCGTTGTTCAAGGTTCCGGTTCGGCCCGAGCTGCTGTCGACCACCTTGAGCGTCCAAATTCCTTGTGAGTTCTCTCCCCAGTTATGGACGGTCATCATCGTCCAGTCCAAAAAGTTCGCGCCTGTTCCGGTGTTCGGCATCGTGAGGAAGCTCTCGGTTCCGCTTGGCGAGATGAGAGAGAGGGTGAGCTGGCTACGTCGAGCGTGAGTGATGTTGGCGGTGAGGGTGACGTGCTCGACGCGCAGCGCTTGCGCGGAACTGAGATCAAAGGTGGTGCTCGTTCCGCTCCTGGAATCGTCCGGGATGGCGAGATTCACGGGTCCACTGGCGAGGGTAACCTCTTCCTGATCGGGGAGGTTGGTCCAGTCGGTAGCAAGAGTCACGGCGGCTTGAGCATCGATCATTCCCGCACCAAATTCGTGGTTGAAATTGATTCCGGCAGCGTTGGTTTTCCAGCCGGAATCCGCAGGCCGGATCTTGAAGGCCGAGCGAATAAGGATTTCTTGAAAGTCGCGCCAGCGAAGCGCTGGATTGGCTTCGAGAATCAAGGCGCAGACTCCCGCGGCCAAGGGGGTCGCCGACGAGGTGCCTCCGAAGTCATCGGTGTAGGTGCCACTTGCGACCAAGGTTGTTGTCGTGATTCCTTGCCTGCCTCCATCGGAGGGCGCGGAAACCACCTTGGAAGCGCCGGGCTCCGAGTAGTCGGAGCGCTCGCCCCGGTCGGTGACTGCGCCGATCGCGATCGTATAGATCGACGAAGCATAGGCATCGTAGTTTACGTTGTCATTGGCGTAGCCATTTCCGGCGGCCCAGAGATGGACCGTGCCAAGCCCGCTGCGGCCACTCTCCACGGAGCTCTTGAAGGCGGCTTTCACGAGAGGTCCGGGTGCATCGAGCGTGCCTTGATCATCGAAAGGTCCCCAGCTGTTGCTTTTAATTGAGATGAGATCGTTACGCCAGCTTATCGCTTCTGCTTCTTCGGCATCGCTGACATCTCCCGCGATTAAGCGAAGCCCGACGAGGGTCGCTTGGGGAGCTGCGCCGGTTCCACCGATGCTATTGTTTCCGCGACCTGCAGCGACGCCGGCACAGGCGGTTCCGTGGTCATCGATGGTATTGAAAGGAGTCGGGTCGTCCGGCGTGGCGTCATTCCAATCATGGTCGATCGCGGTGTTGGTGTTGGCACTGAGATCCGGGTGCGATGTTTCCAGGCCGTCATCGACGATGCCCACCAAGATGCCACTCCCTTGATAAGTGTCCCAAACAGTCGTGATGTTGACGTCGATTCCGGCAGTGGCGCCATTTTGTCCCGTGTTGTTTAAGTGCCACTGATAGCGGGGGTTCGAACCGCTGTGGGCGTAGCGCGGATCATTCGGGACCAAGCGCTTCTTTCGGGATTTTGCGAGTAGCGGTTGGGCGCTACGTACGCCAGCGGTCTCACGAACCCTCTTGAGTAGGGCGAGAGAGTCTCCTGAGTTCGCGAATTCCAGGATGAGATAGTTGGGCGCAAATTCGGGAATGATCGAAGACGTCGCGCCCGCGGAATCGGCGATGGCATCAGAAGCGGCAACGGCTTCCAGGGCCACCAGAATGCGTCGGGTGAGGACGCGTCGGTTCGCCTTGCTTCGTTTTTTCCCTTTCGGGTAGATGACTAGGTCAAAGCGATTTTTGCTCTGCACCGCGAGCGCTTGGGCGAACGCGAGAGTTTTCGTGGCAGTCCCCTGATCGGGGATTTTCGTGGCGTGAGCGACCTGGCCGCTCTCGGGATGGCATTGGAGCTCATCGCAGGCGACTTCGTAAGCGACGTTTTTGATCCAGATTTCTTTAAAAGGAATCCTGGCTTGCAGAAGTTGGATGGCCAAAATCCCAAGGAGGCAAAAAATTGATCTCATAGATTTATCGAGTATTATCCTAAGCGAAAGGCAGTGGGTGCACAGGCTCAATTTTTGAGCCTGTGCTGCTTAGAATCGGATTCAGGGTTTGACTCTTGACGAGATCTTCAGGTGATCAATAAGGCTTCCCGAGGCCCATGAAGGGTAGGATCAGGATTGATCGTCTGATTTGCTCAGCCTTGTGATTTGGCCACTTGGCCTCCCGCTCATGCTGAAGGAGATGTTTGCCGAATAGCCAAAGGCTCTTTCCGAGCCTGAACTCAAGGGACAGATCGATTCGATGATTGGAGTTATCGGGGTCGCGAGAACTGACCTTAGACCGTCAGGCAGTATCGCGATCGAAGATGAGGTGTTTCTAATTCGGTGTAAAAAAGTGACTTTACGCCGTGTATTATGGGCTAGATTTGGCACTAATGGATGACATGGCAGCTTCGGCAGAAAAAAAGAAAGAGACGCGGGCAGGAAATTATTTTATCTCGAACTACCCACCGTTTTCGTTTTGGTCGGAGGATGAAAACGCTCTGGTCGACGATACCTATGGGCAGCCTTCGAAGGAGGGCGTTCCTTTGGGGCTTTACCACCACATTCCGTTTTGCCGACGGCGTTGCCATTTTTGCTATTTTCGGGTATACACCGACAAAAGCGCGGACGAGATCAAGGACTATCTCGATTGCACGGTGAAGGAGCTGGAGGTGATGGCGCGCAAGCCACTCATCGCGGGGCGAAAGCCGCAGTTTGTCTACTTCGGGGGAGGGACTCCTTCTTATCTCTCGGCGAAACAGCTGGTGGATTTAACCGACCGTATGAAGGCGATCTTGCCGTGGGATGAAGCTCAGGAAGTGGCCTTCGAGTGTGAACCGGGAACTCTGAATGCGGGGAAGCTGGCGGCGATTAAAGATATCGGGGTGACGCGACTCAGCTTGGGGATCGAGAACTTCGACGACCACATTTTGGAAATTAATGGCCGTGCGCATCGTTCGAAAGAGGTGGGCCGGGCTTACGAACGCGCCCTAGCGGAAGGCTTTGATCAGATCAATATCGATCTCATCTCCGGGATGATCGAGGAGACCGAGGAGAACTGGCAGCGTAACATCGAGAAAACGATCGAGCTTTCTCCTGACAGCGTGACCATTTATCAGATGGAAATTCCCTACAACACGACCATTTATCGCGAGATGAAGGACAACGGGAAGCTGATCGCGCCCGTGGCGGATTGGGAAACGAAACGGCGCTGGGTAAAGGAAGCTTTCGCGGCTCTTGAGAGCGCGGGTTACACTATCAGCTCGGGTTACACCGCGGTGAAGAATCCGGAGAAGACGAAGTTTGTCTACCGCGATTCTCTCTGGGGAGGGGCAGATCTTTTGGGATTGGGAGTGGCGTCATTTTCCCATGCCGCAGGAGTCCACTATCAGAACTTCACCGAGATCGATGACTACACGAAAGCGATCGAAGCGGGACAGATGCCGACGAAGCGGAGCTTCCGCACGAACGAGGAGCAGCGCATGATTCGTGAATTCATCCTGCAGATGAAGCTGGGGAAGGTAGAAAGTAGTTACTTTGAGCAGAAGTTTGGCGTTGATGTTCTGTCGCGCTGGAATGGTGAGCTTGAGCAATTAAGAAGCGAGGGGCTGCTGAAGATTTCGGATGATAAGATTTTCCTTGAGCGCGATGGCCTGCTCTGTGTCGATAACATCCTACATGACTTTTTCCTGCCTGAACATCGGACTGATCAACTAGTCTAAATATGGAGATTTCCCAGCAGATCAGCGACTTGCGCAAGAAGTCGCTCCTTCACGGCGTCGAATTCGAGTGGATCGAATCTGATGAACTGGAACGGCCCTATCGGGATCTCCTGCTTCATCAACGGGACATGACTTCGACGCTCGCTCGATTTCATGGTGCGGAGATTTCTCTAAAGATTCTTCAAGAACGTTCGGAAGGAGATTTCTATTTGCGGGAGGTACTGCTATCAGCAGGGCCTAAGGTAGTGGAATATGGTTTGATCGAGGTGGCAGTGAACCATTTAGAGGAGTCACTGAGGAACAAGATCTTAAGCGGCGAGGAGCCCTTGGGTGGGATCTTGAACGACAGTGGTTTGGACTATCACAGTCAGCCTGTCGGGTTCTTCCAGATTGAGAGTCGCAAATTCACGCCTGATTTTTTCCCGTTTGCGGGTGGCAAATTTCTATTTGGGCGCTACAATACCTTGCTCGATGGCGATCGTCGAATATTGGCGCGCATTGTGGAAATATTACCTTACGAAGAATCATGATCTCGAACCTGAGTTACGACTGTGATGTTATCATCGTCGGTGCCGGTCCTGCTGGATGCACCGCTGCGACAATCCTTGCTGAAGAGAAGGGGAAGAAAGTCATTGTTTTGGAGAAAGAGCATTTTCCGCGCTATCACGTAGGCGAGTCGTTGATTCCGCATTGTTACGATACCATCGAGCGGCTTGGCATGGTGGACCGCTTAAACGAGAAGGGCTTTCAGAGTAAGCAGAGCGTGCAGTTCGTGAATCCCGACGGAAAGGTTTCGGCTCCGTTTTACTTTGCGAAGCACAGCGATCATCCACGTTCCAAGAGCTGGCAGGTGGATCGCGAAACTTTCGACACCATGATGATGGAGCGGGCTCGGGAAGCCGGGGCCGAAGTACGCGAAGGGGTCAATGTGATCGGATTTATTGAAGAGGACGGATTCATCGTGGGAGTGAAGGCCGAGAGTGCCGACGGAAGCCGCTTTGAGCTTCGGGCACCGATGACGATGGATGCCTCAGGTCGTGATGCCATTTTTCAACGGAAGAAAAAGTGGCGGAAACGAGATCCAAAGCTGAACAAGATCGCTATTTGGACCAACTACAAGGGTGCAAAGCGTGACCCGGGTATCGACGAAGGAGCGACTACTGTTGCTTACGTTGAGGGTAAGGGTTGGTTTTGGAATATTCCTTTAAAGGACGATATTGTGAGCACGGGAATCGTGGCGGAACGTGACTACTTGTATCGTGGTTCACGTGATCTCAAGGAGATCTACGAACGTGAGATTAAGGAGAACAAGTGGATTGAGGAGCATCTTTCGGAAGGGGAGCAGTTTGGAAAATACTGGGTCGCCGGTGAATATTCTTATCGGGCGGAGCATTGCGCGACCGATGGCTTGGTCTTGATTGGTGATGCTTTTTCATTTTTGGATCCGGTATTTTCCTCGGGGGTTTATTTGGCACTTACGAGTGGCTCGATGGGGGCTGATGCGGTTGCGGCGGCCTTGGAAAACAAGGATACCCGCGCGGAACAATTTTTGCCCTACGGGGAGCGACTTTGTAAAGGGATCGAGTGGATGAGGAAGCTCGTCTATGCCTTTTACGACGAAAATTTCAGTTTCAAGGACGTGGTGATGAAATACGAAGAAGTGCAACACTCGTTGACTGATTGTCTTATCGGCGATCTCATCGATCATGACTACACTGAGCTCTTTGAGCGGGTGTCTGAGTTTGCGGAGCTTCCGGAGGATCTGCCTCATGGGAAGTCGGTTGCGAGTGGGGTTGGGGTTTGATGGATGAGGAGATTTTTTTGTGAATCACAACCGGAACGATATGGAGCCGGAATTAAAGGGAGATCGCCTCGTTGAGGCTGGAAATTGGGTCGCTTTAGTGAGTCCTTCCGAAGGCTTGAAAAAAACGGAGCAGGGCCCTCCTTCGTCGAAGCTGCGGCGGGATAAGCGCCCAAGTTTCTTTGGGAATGAGTGCAAACTGGCACCCTTTTGAGGGTGGTTTTTTCTTGGCGTGGTGAGGGAGGTTGTCAGAATCGCTTCAATGAATCGTCGTAAATTTTTCTATCTGGGCTCCGCGGGAATAGCGGCGTCTGTGACCTCGGGCTACGCGGCGGATTTTTCTGATCTTACGCCTCGGGTGGGATTGATTGGGTCGGGTTGGTATGGAAAGACGGATCTGATGCGCCTTATTGAAGTGGCTCCGGTCAATGTTGTGGGGATTGCAGATGTTGATTCCAAGATGGCGGAGGGAGCGGCGGAGATCGTGGGGCAGCGGCAGGCTTCGAAGAAGAAGCCCCAGACTTTTAAGGACTACCGAAAAATGCTCGCGAATGAGAAGTTCGACATCATTTTAGTGGGAACGCCAGATCACTGGCACGCGCTTTCGATGATCGATGCCGTGAAAGCCGGAGCGGATGTCTTTGTGCAGAAGCCGACTGGTTGTGATGTTGTGGAAAGCCAGGCGATGCTGGCGGCGGCCCGGAAATACAAGAAGGTGGTGCAAGTGGGGACGCAGCGTCGGAGTACGCCTCACTTGATCGAGGCGAAGAAAAATATTGTCGATGCCGGGCTCCTTGGAGATGTCGCACATGTCGAAATCTGTTGTTACTATCACATGCGAAAGAAAATGAAGCCGGGGGATGCAGTAGCAGCGGTGCCTGATCATCTTGATTGGGATCTCTGGACCGGTCCTGCTCCGATGCGCTCCTACAACAAGATCGTTCATCCGAAGGGGTGGCGCTCGTTCATGGAATACGGAAACGGGATTGTGGGCGACATGTGCGTGCACATGCTGGATGCGACCCGTTGGATGCTCGGCTTGGGCTGGCCCGAAAGCGTCTCATCCGATGGTGGGATTTTGGTGGATACCGAGAGTATCGCGAACATCAGCGACACGCAGACCGCGACTTTTGACTTTGGAAAACTACAGGTTGTTTGGCAGCACCGGTCCTGGGGATCGGCTCCCGATAAAGAGTATCCGTGGTCGATGATTATTTACGGGACGAAGGGGACATTGAAGGCTGATGTTCATCGCTATGAGTTTGTTCCTCATCGAAATGGAGAAACGATCAAAAAGGAGGCTCTCAACGAGTCTGATCGTTTTCCTTACGATATCAGCGACCCAGATGTTGGAACGAATATCGGGCCGGCCATCCGTGGCCACATGAAGGATTTTCTTGCGAGGATTCAGGATCGAGGAAAGCCGATCGCCGATATCGAACAAGGTCATATTTCCTCTGCTTCGTGCATCCTTGCGAACCAAGCGATGGATTTGGATCGGACGCTGCACTGGGACATCGCGGCTGGAAAGGTGAAGAACGATGACGAGGCGAATGCCCTTCTGACGCGTCCTTATCGAGAAGGCTATCTCCACCCGGACCCGAAAACAGTTTAGCGGTGAAAATTACGATTCTGACGGCTGGAACCGGGAGCTACTACTGTGGCGCTTGCATGCGGGATAATACTTTGGTGAAGGGGCTTCGGGCCCGGGGGCATGACGCGCATTTGGTGCCGATGTATCTTCCGCTGCAGCTCGATGAGGAAAAGACGCCGAGTGATCGGGAGACGCCGGTATTTTTTGGAGGAATCAATGTTTACCTTCAGCAGAAGTATCGCCTTTTCCGGTGGCTGCCCGCTTGGGTGGATCGCCTTTTTAATGGTCGGGGGATTCTCCGAGCGGTGGCGAAACGGAGTCATCTCACGGATGCAGCGGAGCAGGGAGAGATGACGCATGTGATGCTGAAGCTTGAAGAGAGTCATCTGGGGAAAGAGATCGATAAGCTGGAAGAGTGGCTGGAGCGGGACGGGAAGCCAGATGTGATTTTGTTATCAAATGCGCTGCTGAGTGGCATGACGGGCGAGCTTAAGGAGCGGTTGGGGGTGCCGGTGGTGTGTGCTTTTCAAGGAGAGGATGTCTTTTTAAATGGGCTACCGGAGCCGTGGAAGACGAAGTGCTGGGAGGAGATGGGGCGGTGTGTTGCGCAGTCGGATGCGCTGGTGTCGGCGAGTGATTTTTATGCAGGAATGATGCGGGAGAGGCTGGGTTGTGGTGAGATGGAGATCATTCCGAATGGGGTAGATTTGAAGGGCTATGAGGAGGGTGAGACGGAGGATGTCATTGGCTACTTTGCGCGCATGAACGAGGACAAGGGACTGGGTGTTTTTGTGCGGGCCTTTATCGAGCTGCGGAAGGATTCGGAGGTTGTGACCCGGCTCGCGATCGCGGGGACGTTGGGCGGGGGGGATGAAGAATTTATTGAGGAGCTCAAGCAGGAGTTGGCGGAGGCTGGCTTGGAGGGGGAAGTTAGTTGGCAGAGTGATGTTTCTCGGGAGGAGAAAGTGGCTTTTCTGAAGCGACTGAGGATTTTTTCAGTGCCGGCGATTTATCAAGAAGGCTTCGGACTCTATTTGGTCGAGGCAATGGCTTGCGGAGTTCCGGTGGTGATGCCGAGAGCGTCGGCGTTTCCGGAGATCGTAGAACCGGCTGGATGTGGAATTTTGGTCGAGCCGAATGATCCGCTGGCATTGGCGGCCGGATGGCGGGAGCTACTCGACGACGAGGAGCGCCGATCAGAGATGGAAGAAAAGGGTCGGCGAGCGGTGGAAGATCGTTATCATGTTGGAGCAATGAGCGAGTCATACGAGCAACTCTTCAGAAAGGTGGCAGGGAAATGAGTGCTGAATTCGAATGGTCACGTCCGGTTGAGTTTTACGAAACCGACCTCGCGGGGATTACCCATTTTTCAAACTTCTATCGCTGGATGGAGTCGGCAGAACACGCTTTTTTGAGGGATCGTGGGATTGAACTGCACGATGGGGAAATTGGATGGCCCCGGGTCAATGCACAGGCGGATTTTAAGAAGCCGATCAAGTTTGGTGATTTGATTCGGGTTTCGGTGAAGGTGGAAGAGGTGAAAACACGGTCGGTTCGCTACTGCTTTGAGTTCCGCGTGAATGATGATGAGACGGTGCGCGCGAAGGGTGAGATGACCTCGGTGTGCGTGCGGTTGAGCACGATGAAGGCGGTTGAGATCCCGGATGAGGTTCGGGAGAAGCTTGGGGGTTAGGTGGTGATCGAATGAAACGTCATTCTCTTTCCCTCGTTTCGATGGGGAATTTCCAGACTCCCCAAATACGTCCCTCCGCGCAGAGGTGCCCAGTCTCGTCTGATCGAATCGCGAAGGTCGCCGCAGGAAAATTTGAACGGATTTAAAATGATTACACAGATTTCCTCTCGGGACCTTGGTTGAGGAAAGGCAGTGACTCGGCACAGATCGATGCCACTGGGAAGATGTTGAGGAACCTAGGCAGAGGCTGACGCCAGAACACGGCGGCTTTTCCACCAAGAAGCGGGGAGGCCGATGAGGGTTCCGAAGCCGAGGCCCAGAAGGTGGGCGGTGACGTCGATGTTTCCCGAGCCATCGCCGATGCCCCACATGGAGAAGAGCATGAGGCCAATGCCGAGGGGGGCTAGGACGCGGAAGCCACTTCGCACGGTGCGGGCAAGCCAGGCTTGATAAAGTCCGACGCCGACGAGGAGTCCGAGGGCGCCGAAAGTAGCGCTTGAGGCGCCGAGGGAGCTGAATTGCGTGCCGAAGTGAAGGGCGGCATTAGCGAGGTTTGCAAGGAAGCCACTGAGGAAAATGAGGACCCAGCCGGTCCAAGGACCGAGAGAGTGGGCCACGAGGATGCAGAAGAGTCCACCCAAGGCGACATTGCTGAGCAAGTGCTCCATGCTTCCGTGGAGGAAGAGGGCGGTGAATGAGCGGTAGATTTCGCCATCGCCGATGACCTTGGTGGATGAATTGACAAAGCGCTCGGTGACGAGAGGTGATTCGACCTGACTGCTGTAGCAGAAGAAGAGGACAGTTGCCCAGACGAGGAAGAGGTCAAATCCTGAGGAAAAGACGGGAATCTGGGGAGGTGGAACGTGGTATTTTTGCTCGGCTTGATAGAGGCTGAACTCTTCTCTGACGGCCAGCTCGAAGGGGCTTTCGGCGTGGAGAAGATATTTCCCTTCATCGACCTTGATGAGGCAGTCGAGGTTCATCGCGAGGATTACGAGAACATATTCCTGCGCCTCGGAGAGACTATCGAAGTGAGCAATAGGGATGAGTCCGTCTGCTGCTTCAATGTTCTTTTCCAGAAGATCCATTTAGAGTGTAACCTCCGTCTTTCTTTGGAGAATGCAACTGAAAGAAATTTCGGTGATTAGGCTGGGTTCCGAGGCCTCTGGATGGTGGCGCTATTGTTCGAGCTCGGCTTCGACTTTTTCGATCTGGGCGCTGAGGTCGGTCCACTTGGAGTAGGCTTTCTCGAGTTTTTCGGCGAGATTGGCGTAGGCTCGAGTCGATTCAGCGAGCTTTTCGGGATCACCCATGACGTCGGGTGAGTCCATGTGCTGGGTTAAGGTGGCTTGGCTTGTCTCGATTTCGCTGATGAGGGTCTCCGTTTTTACGAGATCCGTTTGGAGGGGCTTGAGGATCTTACTGCGCTTTTCGCGGATGGCGGCGTCGCGCTTACGACGCTCTTTGGGATTCAGCTGAGGACCCTTTGGCCTTACTGCGGCAGGGTTCGGTTTGGATGCCGGGGAGGTTTTTACCGAAGATTTCGCGTCTTCCTCATCGGTTTTCTCGATGTAGTAGGTGAGATTCCCGGCGAACTGGCGGGGGTCCTCGCCGGATCGGAATTCCAGGGTCTTTCCGACGATGGGATCGAGGAAGTTCCGGTTGTGGGAAACGATGAGGAGGGTACCGGGGTAGTCGATGAGCGCCTTTTGCAGGATGTCCTGCGACTTCATGTCGAGGTGGTTGGTGGGTTCGTCGAGGATCAGGAAGTTGGCCGGGCGTACCAGCATACGGACGAGGGCGACACGGGATCGTTCTCCGCCACTGAGGACGCCGACCTTTTTGAAAACGTCGTCACCTTTGAAAAGGAAGCAGCCGAGAACATCGCGGGCCGTCATGGTGGCACCACGAGTTTGGATCATCTCGATCGTTTCCAAGACGGTGAGAGTGGGGTCGAGTTCGTCTGCGTGGTTTTGGTTGAAGAAGGATGGGAGCGACTTGGGGCCGAGTTCGTGAAGGCCCGAGGTAGGATCTTCCTCGCCGGTGATCATGCGGCAGAAGGTAGATTTTCCAGCTCCGTTGGGTCCAACGATGGCAATTTTTTCACCGCGGGTGACTTCGAAATCGAGGTTCTTGAAGACGGTGAGGTCCTCACCATTTTTCAGTTGGTAGACTTGCGCGGCTCTTTCGAGCTTGGCCACGAGATGGGTCGAGGCGGGGGGATCGGGGAAGCGGAAGGCGACTGATGATTCAACGGCATCGATTTGGATGCGCTCGATCTTGGCGAGGGCCTTGATACGGGACTGGACCTGGGAGGCTTTGTTTGCTTGGGCGCGGAATCGGTTGATGAACTGCTCGGTTTTGGCGATCTCGCGGTCTTGATTGACCTTTTGCTTCCGGAGGTTGTCCTGTCGATCCTTGAGTTGGGTCTCGTAGGAAGAGTAGTTCCCCGTAAATTCCTCGGCACGGCCGTGATGGAAGGCGATGGTGCGGGTGGTGAGACCGTCCATCATTGAGCGATCGTGCGAAATGAGGACTATCGCGCCTTTATAAGAGTGGAGATAGTTCTCCATGAAGCGCTGGGCTCCGATGTCGAGGTGGTTGGTTGGCTCGTCGAGGAGAAGGACTTCAGGCTCGGAAAGGAAGAGCTTGGCCATCGCGATGCGCATCTGCCAGCCGCCGGAAAATTCGCCGCAATCGCGGGTGAGGTCGCTTTGCTTGAAGCCAAGACCATTGAGGATTGCTTGGATCCGGGGCTTCATACGAGCTGGGTCGTGGCCGTCGAGCTGGAGTTCGAGTTCTCCGATCTTATTGAGAAGATCGGAATAAGGGGCGGAACGGGGGTCGAGATTGGGGAGATCTTTTTCGAGTCGGGAGACCTCGTTAAGGATGGCCTTCGTTTCGGCAAAGGCTGATTCTGATTCATCGTAGAGGGAGATTCCCTGGATATGGATGCCTTCCTGCGGGAGGTAACCGATGCGGTGGTGCTTGGGCTTATTAATTTCGCCTCCGTTGGGCAGGAGGACGCCCCCGATACACTTCATGAGAGTGGATTTTCCGGCACCATTGTGTCCGGCAAAGGCGACGCGCTCCTTATCGCCGATGGAAAAAGTGAGGTCTTTGAAGATGACGCGGGGGCCAAATTCGACACGGAGGTTTTTAACGGCGAGCATTGTTGCGGAAGTCTGGAGTCAGATGGCAGGCAGTAAGCCCGACGTCGATGTCGGGATAGAGGAGAGAGTTGCGAGAGTAAAGGGTGGGGGCACAGAAAAGCCCAGTCTCTCTCGCGAGATGACCGGGCTCTAGTTAAATCAGGAAACCCCGAAATTCCTGAAAGGAATTAGAGGGACTTCTTAAGAGTGGAAGAAGGCTTGAAACCAACAGACTTGGATGCAGAAATCTTCATTGCTTCACCGGTCTTAGGGTTACGTCCCATACGGGCGGCACGCTTCTTAATCTCGAAAGTTCCAAATCCAATGACTTGCACCTTGGTGTCTTTCTTAACGCCTTTGGCGATAGAGTCGAGGACTGCGGAGACGGCATCTTCAGCGGAACGCTTAGTTGCATCTTTTCCGAGGGCATTTTGTACTGCTTCAATAAGTTGACCTTTATTCATGACGGTGTGAATCACACTCTAGCGCGATTATTTTGTAAAGCTAAAATAACACCGAAATTCCTTTAGCTTAGGGGGTTGACGGGGGGTGAGGATTTATGTTTGTCTGCAAATCACCATTATATTAGATTTTAGAATCTGTTAGAAATGCGCTAGGGGTTGACGAAATGCGGATTTATCTGGGAATGTTTAACGGTGAAAGTGAGAGATGCGTTACGAACTTTGGAGGCGGTGCGTCCGGCTCTGCCCCGGAGTGAGGACCTGGCGCAAGAGGTGGCGGATGCGATGGCGGCGCAGGAGCGTGGTTATTATCTTCCTGATGAGGATGAGAGGCTGCGGGAAGTCTATCGTCGTTATTTGGTAGCCAGGGGAACGCTTTGGGAAATGGTCCTGACGTTGAAGCCACGTTTAAAAGAGCGGGACGATGAAGAGGAGCGGCTACGGGTCTTTGGTGTGAGCTTTTGCGCGGCGGCGATGTTGGTGCGTAGTGCGAGCTTTGTGATTGGGTTGGCGAAGGAGCGGCCAGTTGTTTGGAAGAAGCTTGATGAGGCGGAGCCCCGTTACTTGTTAAAAAGGAAGACGTTTACGAGACTGTATCGGAATTTGATCTCCTATCGCTGGATGTGGTTTTACCATGATGCTTGGAGATTTTTCGAGCGGGAGAAGAGTGCAATTGAGGAGAGTCTTGAGGCAGGAGGAATGGGGAAGGTGGTGCAGTGGCTTAAGGAAGAGGAACCATTTATTCAGCGGAGCCGGATGGCTTTTGTAAAAAGGCGCTTCGCCTATCGGCTGCACTCTTTTGTGCGAAGGAATGTTTCGGGTTACGGGAAGGCGATGTTTGGGCTTTTCCAACTGGGAGGGAGCGCGGTGGCGGAGCTGAAGCAGCCCTTTAAGAAGAAACTTCCGGGAAAACGAGTGTGCCTGGAGACCCTGGAGGAATCAGCGGGCTTGCTGAGGGCGGGGGATGTGATTGTTACTCGTCACGATGATGCCCTAAGTAACCTCTTTTTGCCCGGATATTGGCCCCACGGAGCTCTTTATATCGGAACGCCGGAGGAGCGTGAGGCTTTGGGGATGGAGGAGGGTGATCGGAGCGGAGGAAATATTTCCGTGTTGGAGGCCAAGAAGGACGGGGTTTTGTATCGCGAGTTGTGCGAGACGTTGGCGGTCGATGCCTTTTTGGTTCTTCGGCCCGTGATTTCGAATAAAGAGCTGAAAGAAGTCTTGGAAAAGGCGTTCACCCATGAGGGGAAGCTCTACGATTTTGTTTTTGATTTTCGGACAGCTGATCGGCTGGTTTGCACGGAGGTGGTCTATCGGGCCTATCATGGGGTGGGCAGATTTTCCTTTGAGCTTTCGCAACGGAGTGGTCGGCATTGTTTATCGGCGGAGGATGTGATCCGACAGGGCTTGGAAAAGGGGATGTTCGAAGTTCTTATGTGCTTTGGCGTGGAGGACGACACGTTGCGTCATGGCGAGCATGCTCATTCGCGTGTGATGGCGAGTTTGCGGAAGTTTGGGGCAAGCTAGTCGACTGAGATCGATTGAAATAGGGCGCGTTTTGGTTGGTCGTGCTCCATGGAGAGCACTTGCTGGTTTGTAGGGCTGGAGAAGGAGCGCTTTTTGTTCTTCAGGAGGTATTCCCAGAGGTAAGCTTCGTCGTTTTCATCAGCAGGGAAATAAACACCGTCGATGCCGGATTCAGGCCTGGCTTTGGCAAAAAATCCTAGGGGCGGTGCGGGGAAGAGAGAAAGGTGGTCATTTTGTAGGATGATTCGATAGAATCCTAAATATTGGGCAAGCAGTCTTTCGCGTCGTCCTAGGATTGCGCCTACGATGTTCCCTGCTAGAGTTTCGCGCATGTCCAGCCTTCACGGCCATTTATTTCGTATCTCAACGTTCGGTGAATCACACGGCGGAGGCGTCGGCGTGGTGATTGATGGCTGCCCGCCGCAAATTCCTCTCACGGAGGCAGATCTGCAATACGAGCTGGATCGTCGCCGTCCGGGTCAGTCTGAGGTGACGACTCCGCGTAATGAGGCGGATCAGTGCGAGATACTTTCGGGCACCTTTGAAGGGGTGACCCTGGGATCTCCCATTGCGGTCTTGGTGCGGAATAAAGATCACCGGCCTGAGGCATACTCGGAGATGTCCGAGAAGTATCGTCCGTCCCATGCCGATTATACCTACGACGCAAAGTATGGCATTCGGAACTGGCAGGGCGGGGGACGTTCATCGGCGCGTGAAACGATTGGGCGAGTTGCTGCTGCGGCGATCGCGAAGAAGGTCCTCGCGCATTTTTGCCCCGATCTTGAAGTCCTTGCCTATATTAAAACGGTGCAGGATATCGAGGCGCAGGTGGATCCACTTACGGTAACGTCCGAGACCATTGAATCAAATATCGTGCGCACGGGAGATCTCGATGCGGCTGAGAAAATGATCGAGCGCATTAAGAAGATCCGTTCCGAGGGAAATTCCATTGGCGGCACGATCGAGTGCGTCGTGCGGGGTTGTCCTCCGGGACTTGGTGAGCCTGTTTTTGATCGGCTAGAGGCCGACTTGGCGAAGGGGATGCTTTCGATTCCCGCGACCAAGGGATTTGAGATCGGATCCGGATTCGCGGGGACGATGCTCACGGGGGCGGAACACAATGATCATTTTTATATGGAAGAGGATAGAGTTCGCACCAAGACGAACCGCTCTGGCGGGGTACAAGGTGGGATTTCCAATGGGGAGCCAATTCTCTTCCGGGTCGCCTTTAAGCCGACTGCGACCATCATGTCCTCTCAGTCGACGGTTTCGAAGGAGAAGGTAGACACCGAACTGAAAGGTCGCGGCCGTCATGATGCCTGCGTTTTGCCTCGGGCGGTTCCGATCGTCGAGGCGATGACAAATCTCATTCTGTGCGATCATCTCTTGCGTCATCGCGCCTTTTGTCCGACTAATTAATCTATGAACTTTTTTGACATTGGGACGGACGGGCTGATCTTGGGTGCCTTGCTTATTTTTGCGGTGTTGGGATTCATCAAAAAACTGGTGAGCTTTTTCTTCTTTGTGATCTCGGTGGCGATCGGTGGCGTGGCCGGATTGTGGGGGCACAATAATGGCTTCTCCTTATCGAAAATCTTGGTCGATCAACCCGAGCCATGGATGAACGTGGCGGTGGCGGTGATTGCTTTTTTCGGAGCCTTCTTTTTTATGAAAACGATCCTAGGATTCCTGCAGGGCGGGAGCAAGGAGACGGGCACCTTTTCCAAGTTTGGCTTTGGCATTCCCGGGGCCATTTTGAGCTTAGGGCTGGGAGGCGCTATTCTTTACGCCACTCTTACTGGAGCACGTTACGCCGGGACCTTGGCGGAGCTTGAGCGACTCAAGGACTACGCGAGTGACAACATCGACGCATCGAAGGCGGAGCCTTTGCTCGCCAAAATCAAAACGTGGATCGATGAAAGCCAGATCGGTCAGATCCACCAGAAATTCGATTTCCTCAATGATCCGGCGCAGACGAACGCAGCCAAGCTGGCGATCATTCAGGAAAAAGTGGGTGAATCCGGAAGCCTCATGCCCGAAGGGATCCCCAAGGCCATCCCGGTGGAAGGAAAACTGCAAAGCTCGATCCATGAAGGCGATTTTTCAGCAGTGCTCAAAAACGATCAACTGCAAGATGTCACCGACGACGCAGCGCTGCGGGAGGCCCTAATGCGTTTGAATATTGAGAAGGCGCTCGGTCTTCGAGAATAGTTCCCCTGAGGAAATTTCCACGGTCCGATTTAATTTCGTCCTTTTCGTGATTACTCCTCCCTGAAGGCAGAAGGTTTTTCTTCTTATGCTCCGGTGTTGAAATTTTATCACCAGTCGCTAAGACAAGCGCGTGCCTCTCTCCGACTACATCGTCACCATCGGTCTGGAAGTTCATTGCCAGATCAAAACGCACACCAAAATGTTCTGCGGATGCCGCACGTCATTTGGTGATGAGCCGAATAGTAATATTTGCCCGACCTGTCTGGGGCTTCCCGGGGCGCTTCCGGTGCTGAACGAATTTGCGATCGAGCGCACCATTCTTTCGGGAATGTTGCTCGACTGTAAAACTCCGCCAACCGTGGTTTGGGATCGGAAGAATTATTTCTATCCCGACATGCCGAAGGATTATCAGATCACGCAGATGGATCTGCCGCTTTGCCTCGGTGGTGAAGTTCCACTCTACGCGCACAATTATCCTAAGGACGCTCAGAAGAATATTCAGAATCCCGGTAAAAAGGTGGATTTGACGCGCATTCACCTTGAGGAGGATGTCGCGAAGTCGACGCACCAGGCGAAGAATACCCTCATCGATTTCAACCGCGCGGGCACACCTCTCATGGAGATTGTTTCGGAGCCGGATATTGATTCAGCCGAGGAAACCTTCGCTTATCTCAAGTCGCTTCAGCAGATTCTCATCGCGGGCGGGATTTCCGATGCCGACATGGAGAAAGGGCAGATGCGCTGCGACGTGAACATTTCCCTTCGCAAGACCAAGAGCGAGCCTCTCGGTACCAAAATTGAGCTGAAGAACATGAACTCGACCTCGGCAGTGCGCCGGGCGATTCACTACGAAACCGAGCGTCAGGCCACTGCGCTCGATAATGGAGAGGCTCTTACTCAGTCGACCTGGCGTTGGGACGAAGACCTTGGAGAAACTCAGGAAATGCGCGGCAAGGAAGACGCACACGACTATCGTTATTTCCCTGATCCTGATCTGCTTCCGGTTGATACGGCGGCTTACATCGAGAAAGTGCGTTCGCTCGTCCCCGAATTACCGCACGAAAAATTTGAGCGCTTCCAAAGCGATCTTGGCCTCACTGAATACGATGCTTCTGTCATCACCTCTGATGTGCATCTTTGCGCTTACTTCGAGTCTGCGGAAGCTGGGGCCAAGACACCGGGTAAAAAGGTGGCGAACTGGATCATCAACAACCTCCTGGGCCTTCTCAATGAGAAGTCGCTCGAGATTAGCGCTGCTCCCGTGACTCCGGAGAAGCTTGCTGAAATTCTCAATCTCATCGAATCCGGAACCATTTCAAATAGTCAGGCCAAGGAGCTTTTTGGAGCCCTCTGGGAAGCGCCCGAGAAAGACCCCGCTTTGCTGGCAAAGGAACTGGGCTTTGAGCCTGCCGATACGGGTGCGATCGCTGGGCTCATTGATGAGGTCATCGCCGCGAATCCTGAGAAGGTCGCCGAGATTCAGGGAGGAAACGAAAAGCTTCTCAACTTCCTCACCGGTCAGGTGATGAAGGCTTCGAGAGGCAAAGCGAATCCCAAGATGGTGACCGACGACTTACGGGCGAAGTTACTATAGAGAACGAGCGCGCCTTCTTTTGCTTCAGATAGGGAAGGGCGAGTGAGGTGGGGAATGTTCTGAGGCTGAGAGCCTCAGCTACAAAGGAGGGTTCGATGACTAGATCTTCGCCTCGCGCACTTCGCCCTCGAAGTTGACCTGCCAGTATTCATCGGTCTCTACGTGGAGGCAGGTGAGCCAACCACCGCGGCCGGGATCGGTATCGATGCAGACGGCGTGGCCAAGGTTGAGAGGGAGGTGCGATTTCTGGGCGGTGTGGCCGGCGATCATGATCTTTCCGGACATGTGCGGCTTGGGAGTGCCGAACTTTTTGTGGATGATGGTGAAGGGGAGCTGCTCGTGGAGGGGGACGTCGTGTTCCAGGTTGGCGTGGACGAAGATATGGGTGTCGGTCTCTACGGAGGGTTTGCATTTTCGGAGGAACTCCCAGTGAGATTCGGGGATGTCTTCGAAGCCTCCCGGGCCATAGGACTCGAGGGTTTCGGGGCCACCCCAGACGCGGAGCCAGTGGTCGCGGTCGGTGAGGTCCATCTCGGAGAGGAAGAATTTTTCCTCATGGTTCCCGGAAAGAAAAGTGATGTCGAACCGGCCTTTTAAGCCGATGAGGAAGTCGATGACCCCTTTGCAGTCGGGGCCGCGGTCGACGTAGTCGCCCATGAAAATGATACGATCTTCGGGCTGTGGGTCGATCACTTCCCAGATCTGCTTGAGGGGGGCGAGGCAGCCGTGAATGTCTCCGATAGCGAGGGTTCTCATATCGGGAGGACTTTCCGATGTTTGAGATGCCAGGCCAAGGAAAAGTGTTCTAAACTAGGTTTGAGTCGAGGAGGGGACGACGGCCGCTTTTGAAGAAAGAGACAAATTTTTTGAGCTGCGGCGTTTCGTGACCCATGAAACGAACGACCTTTGCCCTCATTTGCGTCATTCCGTCATGAGATGGGAGGAATCGTGAGCAGATTGGCGGTTGCGCGGGCGCAGTCAGGAATCAAAGTTTGGCTTTCAAGCATAGGGAACTACTCTCTAGCCGTTGAAAATGTTCCAGGCATTTGGTCGTCCTATTTTGCGGCTTGTCGATTACCTTGGTGAGCTGGGAATGCTCGTCGGGGAAATCTTCGTTTCGATTTTTCGAGGGCAGCGGCGGGGAAGGCAGCTTTTTGAGCAAGTGGCAGAAATTGGAGCCCGCTCGCAAGTGGTTGTCATCGTGACGGGTGCTTTCACGGGCGCGGTGCTTACGGCTCAGGTTTATTTTCAGTTCAAAATCTTTGATCTGGAGACTGTCACCGGGGGTCTGGTCACGATTGCGATGCTCCGTGAATTAGGCCCGTCCATTACGGGGCTCATGTTAGCAGGGCGTGTGGGATCGGCGATGGCTGCTGAGATCGGCACGATGAAGGTGACTGAGCAAATTGATGCTTTGCGTTCCATGGCGGTGCATCCAATCGACTATCTCGTGACGCCGCGGTTCTTAGCGATGTTGATCGCCGCGCCGCTCTTGATTGCGGAGGCGGCCGCTGCCGGGATGATTGCCTCGTATATCGTCGGGGTCTTTGTTTTTGGGGTCGAATCCGCTTACTGGGTCGCGAATATGGGAAAATATGTCGATTTGTCCGATCTCTTGATCGCGGTAGTAAAAGTGCTCTCTTTCGGCATGCTCATTGTGGTCATTTCATGTCATCAGGGGCTTCGTGTAAGCAATGGCGCCGTCGGGGTGGGGCGCGGAACCACCGATGCAATGGTCTTTTCCTCCCTCGCGATTCTCATCGCCAACTTCTTTCTAACTCTGATGATGCAGTGGTTTTTTCCTGCCGAACTTGTGCCTACCTAGTTGTCTTTTCTGAATTACAGCAAGTTCCAGACAAGCCTTGCAAGCGTCTCGCAAGCCAGATATGTCCCACTTCGAAATTAACCTTGCTATGGAGACTTCTGCATCACCCCTCGACTTCGCCAGTTCCCCTATCAACCGTGGTTTAAGCGCGGAGCAAAAGATCGATCTTTATCGACAGTTGACTCGTATCCGGCGATTCGAAACAGCCTCGCTCAAGCAATACAATGGAAGTAAAATGGGTGGGTTTCTCCATGTTTACATTGGCCAGGAATCGGTCGCAGTCGGTTGTGCTTCACTGATGGGTGAAAATGATCACATGATTACCGCTTATCGTTGTCATGCTCACGCTCTTGCGGTGGGAATGAGCATGAATGAGTGCATGGCTGAACTTTTTGGGAAAGCGACCGGATGCTCAAAGGGAAAGGGAGGCTCGATGCACTTCTTCGCACCGGATAAGAATTTTTGGGGTGGGCACGGGATCGTCGCGGGCCAAACCCCTCTTGGCTTGGGCCTTGGATACGGCCTAAAATACAAAGGACTTAAAGGTGCAGCTCTTTGCTTCATGGGGGACGGCGCGGTGAATCAGGGTGCCTTTCATGAGTCGCTCAACATCGCTGCTCTCTTCGATATTCCAATCGTCTATATCATCGAGAATAACGGATACTCAATGGGAACCTCCCAAGCCCGGTCCAGTGCCTTCAAGGACTGTCTCGCTCAGCGTGCCGAAGGATACGACATCGACTGGGATCTTGCGAACGGCTCAGATCTCTACGAAGTCCGAGCTAAGGTAAATATTGCCATGGAGCGCGCTCGAAACGAGTCTCGCCCAACGGTTCTTGAAATTCAAACTTATCGCTATCAAGGTCACTCGATCGCAGACTCTGCTCATAAAAAGTATCGTTCTCCCGAGGAAATCCAGAGTTATAAGGATAATCACGACCCGCTCAATCTTTGGCGACAGCGCCTGATTCAAGAGAATCTCCTTACCGAGGAAAGTGCTAAGAAAATCGATACAGAAGGTAAACTTGAAGCCGATTCCGCTGTTAAGTTTGCCGAAGAGTCACCTGCTCCTACAGTTGAGAGCATCACCGAGGATGTCTATTGGGAGACTGACAATACTACCGAGGCTTCAAAAATTGGCCGCTACTTCTTCAACGATTAATTTTCTACCCTTTTTAATACCATGCGCGAAATCGAATACCGAGACGCCCTCAACGAAGCCTTCGACGAAGAGCTCGCACGCGATGAAAATGTCGTCATCATGGGCGAAGAAGTCGCTCAGTACAACGGAGCCTACAAAGTCACCAAAGGTCTCTGGGAAAAGTGGGGTGACAAGCGAGTCGTCGATACCCCCATTTCTGAAGCCGGCTTTATTGGCATGGGAATCGGTGCCTCCATGCTCGGTATTCGCCCGGTGATGGAGCTCATGTTTTGGTCCTTCCACTCGGTGGCCTTTGACCAACTCGTCAACAACGCTGCTTGTTGCCGCTACATGTCCGGAGGGCTCATCAATGTCCCCATCGTGATGCGAGGCCCTGCCAACGGCGGAACTAATGTGGGCGCGACCCACTCGCACACCCCTGAAGGCCTTTTTGCGGCGTTCCCTGGTCTGAAGGTTTGCTCACCCGCAACTCCTGCTGATGCGAAGGGGCTCATGAAAACGGCAATCCGTGACAATGACCCCGTCTACGTCATGGAAAACACCACTCTTTATGGCATGAAGGCCCATGTGCCCGACCCGGCCGATGGTGATTTCACTATCCCTCTTGGCAAGGCCGACATCAAACGCGAGGGCAGTGATATTTCCCTGATCGCCCACGGAGCCAGTGTTCTCCGTTGCCTAGAGGCCGCCAAGATCCTTCAGAACGAGCACGGCATCAATGCCGAAGTCGTCGACCTTCGTTCGATTCGTCCGCTTGATCAGGACGCCATTATCGATTCAGTTAAGAAGACTAATAAGGCTGTTCTCGTCGATGAATCGAAGCCTTTCTGTGGAGTCTCTGCTCAGATCGCGACCTTGATTCAGGAATATGCTTTCGATTACCTCGATGCCCCAATCAAGCGGGTATGCACCATTGATGCTCCTGCAATCTACTCGCCATACGTGGAGGCCGATCAGCTTCCCAATGCTGCCCGTATCGTGAAACAGGTCCTCACCATCGCCTAAAAGTTTATCAAGAAAGGTGAATCCTTCCTCTACAATCTGTCCCTTGGTTTACTTCGGTTGCTGAAGCGTTCAAGACGCAGAAGATTTATGGGAAAAATTGCCTATTTACTCACCCGCGGTTTCACCGCTCAGAATGGGACAGGTGGGCCGCAGCTCGGCACCATTCTACTCTGAAGGTGCTCGTCCGGTGAGGAGTGACGACCCATTTTCTAAAACTCGCGGCCCTGTTTTCAGGGCTACGGATTTTTCTTTGCGCTTACGCCATTTTTTCCTGCGTGAGTCAGGCCTAATTTCGGTGAATAAAAGGGCAGCTCGATAGTGTCTCAAGGAGATAAAGAGTGACGAAAGATGATTCTTTAGTTGCTTTTTGAGTTAAGCTGTGAGAGCCCAAGGGTAACACCTAACAACATGATCCAATCTATTGACGAACTTAAAATAATTCTTGGCAATGCGCCGGAATTTTCAATCGATGACATCGAGCCGGCTCTTCCGCTCATAGAAGTAAAGACCGAGCTTTCGAGTGCCACTATTTCTCCCTTTGGAGCCCAAGTTTGTAAATGGGCCCCCACCGATCACCCTCCGGTTCTCTATATGAGCCCGAAGGCGATCATGGACACAAGTAAGCCGATTCGCGGTGGAATTCCCATTTGCTGGCCTTGGTTCAATAAGCATCCATCGGATGCGAGTCTTCCCGCCCATGGCTTCGTGCGAACTAAGTTTTGGAAGCTGGAGTCGGCCGAAAGTAATGGTCGCTCGGCCAAGCTCATTTTCACCATTACTTCTGATGAGGAGACGAAGAAGATGTTCCCTCACGATTTCGAACTCTCGGCCACGATCACCATTGGAGACAAGCTACGGGTCGTTCTGAAGATGAAAAATACCGGTGATACACCAGTCAAAGTCTCCACTGCTCTCCACACTTACCTGTCGGTTGGCGATACCGATCGCATTATGGTGGAGGGGCTTAAAGGCTCCCACTACGTCGATTGCCTGCTCCCTGAAGATGCAGAGGAAGTCTATCAAGAGGGGGCATTGATCATCGATAAAGAGATCGACCGCATTTATAAATCAATGTCTTCCGTGCTCATTCGCGATCTTGATCGGCACCGGTCTGTCTTTATCGATAAGGCAGGCTCCCGCACGACGGTGGTTTGGAATCCTTGGGTCAATAAATCCAAAAAAATTAAGGATTTGCCGGATCGGGACTATCGCGAGTTTCTCTGCATCGAAACGACGAACGCTGGATTGGATAGACCGACGCTCTACCCGAATTCCTCTCATAAGGTTGAGGCGACCATCGGTCTCAGGCCCCTGACCTAAAAAAGAAAACCCCGTCACAGTAGCACCGAAAAACTGCGACGAGGTATCTCTTCTTTCCCCAACAAATTGTTAGGGAAATTGAAAGAGGGTTCTATCTGAACTTCTTGGCACTCAGCGCAGTCTTTAACATTTTGTTGAAGGAACTCAGGTTGAAGTTCGGATTTCCTTCCACCTTCTTGAAGGCTTTGCCATTGGCATCGACCAGTAACACGGTTGGGTAGGACCGAATCTTGTATTTTTTGGCCAAGCCAACGTTTTGCTTTTTGAGCTCTTCATCGAGCTTCTTTTTGCGCGGGTAGTCGAGCTCCACGAGAACGAAGTTCTCCTTAGCGGAATCAATAAAGGCTTTCTTGGAAAAGACATCTTTGTGAAGGGCCTGGCAGGGGGGGCACCAATCGGAGCCGGTGAAATCAAGGAGGATTTCTTTCCCTTCTTTCTTGGCCTGAGCCTTGGCGGCTTCAAAGTCGGTGGTCCATCCCTTGACTGTTGCGGTTGCAAAGGTAGCGGAGGTGATCAGGAGGGCGGCGACTAGTTTAAAGTGTTTCATCGTGGTATTAGGCGTAATTCAGAGCCATTTTATTCCAATTTCATCGAAAAAGTTTTCTCCACTGCTATTTCCGGGGCGTGAAAAAACGTCTCATTGTCGCGACTCGAAACGCTCATAAGGTTGAAGAAATCCGTGAAATTTTGACCGAATATGAGGTGTGCGATCTCTCGGTCGTCAATGATCCCCCCGAAGTCGAGGAGACAGGGACGACTTTCCTTGAGAATGCCACCCTGAAGGCGGTAGCGATCAGTAGGATCGTTGATGGGCTGGTGCTCTCGGACGACTCTGGATTGGAAGTAGACGGCCTTAGTGGCGCGCCAGGCGTCTATTCTTCCCGATATGCAGGAGAAGAAGGAAACGATGCCCTCAATAACGAAAAGCTTCTCAATGAGCTTTCCGGAGTGGCTAACCGGACGGCGCGTTTCCGCTGTGTGATCGTGTTAGCCGAGAACGGCTCTGTCATTGCTCATTTTTCTGGGGCTGCTGAAGGAAGCATTCTTGAAGAGCCCGCGGGTGCAGGAGGATTTGGCTATGATCCTCTCTTTATGCCCAAAGGTCATGAAGAGAGTTATGCGGAACTGGGGGCTGAGGTTAAAAACCAGTCCAGCCATCGGGCGAATGCCTTGAAAGAGCTGAAGGACTGGCGCAAATAAGATCAGGCTTCACGAATGGCCTGAATTGCGGCCCCCATGTCCTCAGCAGAGAAGGTGGAAGAGCCCGCCACCATGACATTTGCTCCAGCGTTCGCTGCTGTCTTGGCAGTTGAAATGCCGACGCCTCCGTCGACTTGAATGTGGTAGGAGAGTCCGGATTTTTCGCGAAGGGCGACGGCTGACTCAACCTTGGACATGACCTCCGCCATGAACGACTGCCCTCCAAATCCGGGAACAACGGTCATTACCAAGAGAAGGTCGATCTGATCAAGGTAAGGTTCGACCTCTTCAAATGGCGTCGCGGGATTGAGCGCGAGGCCTGCTTGGCAGCCCGCAGCTCGAATGGCGGCGAGGGTCTTTGAGACATCATGATCGGACTCGGGTTCAACGTGCACGGTGATCATATCGGCACCTGCCTCGACAAAGCGGGGGAGGAAATGATCGGGCCGGGTGATCATGAGGTGGACATCGAGAAAGATGTCGTTGGTCTCATGCACCGCTTGGATCATCGCGGGTCCAAAGGAAATATTATCGACAAAATGGCCATCCATAACATCAAGGTGCAGCCAATCGCCTCCGGAATTAATGGCGCGGCTGGTCTCATCTCGTACCCGACCGAAGTCAGCAGCGAGGAGAGAGGGCGCAATAATCCGATCTTGGAAGGTCCATTTCTTCATGGACCAATTCATAAGATGAATTGATCCTGAAGGCGCGAAAAAAGTGAGGGCTCTTACTTGGAGCGAATCACGGTAGCGTATTCATCGTATTGAATGATGCCTCCAGTCATATCCATGACGTATTGGAGGACAGCGGCCACGGGAACATTGGACATCTTAAGATTGATCTCCTTCCCCTTCAGCCTCCCTTTTGGGTCCTGGATGATGAGGTTGGGGCTCCATTTCTTATCGGTTGCTTCCTTGGACATCACATTCAGGGCTTCAATAACTTCCGTTAAGGTGGCTTCGTGAAAATCAACCTCCTTGAGTTTGGTTGTTTTAAACTTCGCCTTGCGCTGCTGAAGTTTAAAATCCTGCCCCACGACAGCGAGTCGCGAAAGTTGGTATTTCGCCGGACCGTGGCCGGGCTGGAGTTTGAGGATTCGGCTGAAGGAGGTCTTAGCGGTGTCCATCTTACCGGTTTTCATGGCAATGATCCCTTGGTTGTAGAGCTTCTGAATTTCTTTTGCGCGCTCCTTGAACTGGTCGGCATAGGCACTGGTTACAAGGGACAGTGTTACTACTATAGTGGTCATCAATCGTTTCATTTCTTCTTGGTGGTGGTAGGCGTGGTTCACTCCGGAAAAATTTCCTTTTCAGCCTAACACTCTAGCCTTGGCGGAAGCAGCCGTCAAGTTCGCGGTTATTCGCGGAGCCTCCCCCGGCGCCATCCAAAGCACGCCGTTTGACCTGACTAAAATCCCGGGCGCACCAATAAATGAAGCCCGATCTACACTTTCAAGTGATTGATCACGGAGACGGGCTTGTCGCCTTCGTTAAGATCGTTCCCGTCCGCGTTCCCGTGGATCACGCGGAAGCGTCGTGCTGTTTCGTGAAATTTAAAGGGGTGGCCTCTGTGCTCAGAAAGAGGAGATTTCTTAATTCCGATCGGTGGCTATTAGAGCAAGAATAAAGCGAATTTGGCCGTAGCGAATCTTTTTCCCGGCGGCTTCATAGATTGGTTTCAAGGCTTCACTGCCCAATTCTTTCACCAACTTCCTGACGATCGCTTCTTCTGTCTCGCTCACGTATTTCCTAGGCTCGATCGCTTCGCCCTCCTCGAAAAGCTTAGCGAGATGATTCTCAATCGTGCTGACACCAAGCGCTCTTTTTTCTGAAATTTCTTCTACCGTGAGGTTCTCTTTCAGGTGCTCCAAGGTGACATAATAAGTATCACTGAGCGGACGCTTGATCTTGGAGATCGGGTGGGTCGAGGTCGTGAGCTTGGCGAGCTTCATCTCACGAACGTCGGGGTGCTCCAAGAGGTATTTGCCCAATCCGGTGAGGAGGGCCTCTCCAAATTTCTCAAATTTCTCCTGCCCCATGCCATGGAGCGCGAGAAATCCCTCACGAGATTCCGGCATGAGCGCGGTCATTTGGCGTAAGGTCCGGTCGCTTGCTACCACGAAAGGCGGCACTGATTTTTCATCCGCAATGGTTTTGCGTAAAGCGCGAAGATGTTCGAAAAGCTCTGGATCGTATGAAAAATCCTCTTCGACCGCCCGGGTGCGACCGTCTTTTTCGGGCTCGATTCGTTGATCTTGTTGGATTTTAAAGGTTTCCTTCCCTCGCATGATTTCCAAAGCCCGCTGGGTGAGCTTTGGGATAGCATAATCTCCCGGTGGAATTGTGAGCACCTGCTCGCTCACGAGGGTGTCAAAAAGGAAGCGCCAGTGGGACTTCGGACGATCTTTTCCCGCGCCGTAGGTCTTGAGTTGATCATGCCCCATCTCGCGGATTTTCTGCGTGTTCGCTCCCACCACAATATCGCAAACATGCACCGCCCCGAATCGCTCGCCACTCCGAATAATCGCGGAAAGAAGTATCTGCGCATCGCGCGTGGCATCCTTCATTTCAAAATTCCCGGCGCAAAAATCACATCCGCCACAATTTTTCTCGGCGAGAGTTTCTCCAAAATACCCGAGTAACCCACGCCGACGACACTGCGGCTGGGAGCCGAAAGATTCCATCGACTTGAGCAAGTCCAGCGAGCGTGCCCGTTCCGTGGTATCCTCGATCTCATCGATGAAGCGACGAATCTTGAAGCCGTCGCCCGATGAATAAAGAAGGAGGCAGTGAGAAGGCTCGCCATCGCGCCCCGCCCGCCCGGTTTCCTGATAGTAGCTCTCGATGTTTTTCGGAAGGTCGCCGTGAATCACGAAACGCACATCCGGTTTGTCGATCCCCATCCCGAAGGCGACCGTCGCTACGATGACGCGGCAGTTGTCTCGCAGAAAAGCTTCCTGCGTTGTCGAGCGCTCGGCATTTTGCATCCCGGCATGATAAGCCTGCGCATCGATGCCATTGCGTCGAAGCATCTCTGCGGTGGATTCCACGGACTTGCGACTGGTGCGATAAATGATCCCGCATTGCCCCTCGCGCTCCTTGATGAAGGTCACGATCTGCCGCTCCCAATCCTTCTTCGCTCGTACCTCATAATAGAGATTCTTCCGGTCAAACGACGCCCGGACCTTGATCGCATCCCCTAGTTTAAGATGATGCTCGATATCCTCCGCCACTTGATGCGTCGCGGTTGCGGTAAAGGCCGCCACGGGCACCCCTGGGAAATGATTTTTGAGCTCGGCGAGGAAGAGGTAATCCGGCCGAAAGTCGTGTCCCCATTCGGAAAGACAATGGGCTTCATCGATGGCAAAGAAACTTGGTTGCCCTGTCGGACATTGTCGAAGGAGATCTAGAAATCCCGGAAGACAGAGACGCTCGGGAGCGAGGTAAAGGAGGTCAAGTTCCCCGGCAGCATAAGCCCGCGCGGCTTCCTTAAGTTCGTCGATAGAGGCTGCGCTATTTACACAAGCCGCGCGAATACCATTGGCACGCGCCGCATCGACCTGATCTTTCATCAGCGCGATGAGCGGGCTCACTACCACCGCACACCCCGGCATCAGGATGGCAGGCAACTGGAAGCACAAACTTTTTCCCCCTCCCGTCGGCATCACCCCAAAGACATCGCGCCCGTCTAAGAGACCTCGGATGAGACCTTCCTGGTGCGAACGAAAAGCGGCGAAGCCAAAAGTTTCGCGCAGGACAGATTCGGGTGATAGTGTGATCATGGGAAATGAAATTTAGAGTTCCTTTGAACACATATTTAATCTTTACAAGAAAGGCTAGCGAAAAGGCACTTTCCGCTGAGAAAATGGACCTGCGATTTAGAAATCGGCGAGCCGGACTCGTCGATCTTTAAGAATGATGCGGCTCTTTTAGAACTATTTAACGCGTCAAACGACGTCCGTGCGATCATCGACTCCTTCAAGAAGCTGGCGCACTTCTTTTCCCTGCCATGCCCTCCCCGGTTGGCCAGACGCGTCAGCGAAAGGGCGCGGCAAGCAATCGCCTTATCAATAACCGTGGAACCCGAGGGAGAGTTTGCTTCTTTCCAAGGCTTCTCAGAAATTCATCTTGGAATCCGACTGATGAGCTTGGCCAAGCTAGAGATTGGCCAGGTCATCTAAGTAGCTCCTATTCTTCACCATCGAGTGGACTTCCCCTCGTCATTTTAACGCTCAAGATTTCCAAGCCAATTCTTAGTTTTCAAAATTCATAGCCCAAGGCTTATTGATGTCGCGTTCTTTTTTTAAGTCCTAATGCTAAGGGGAAGCTGAACTAATCTCCAATTTCCATGCAATATCGGAATTCAATTCCGGTGATATTGCATGGATTTCACCGTGGATTCAGCTGCCTCATTGTTGATGAAAAAAACCGGAGCTTTGGGCACTGGCTTTGACTTGGTTGATAGGCGGCGAGGGCGCCACGACTTCTTTTAGACGGCGTCCGAACACCGCTGGCAGAGGTCGTCTTTGACGACGGGCTCGTATTTGCGGCAGCGGGGGCACATTGGGTGGCCTGTTGGGGTGACGGTGGCGGAGACTTCAGGGCCTTCGCCGAGGTTGAGCTCGCTGAGGATGAAGAATTCTTTCGCGAAGGCGGCGTCTTCTAGGAGGCTGCAGACGGGGTGGTTCGCAGGGAGGGTGAGGAGGACGCTGGCTTCGTTGTTCTTCTTGAAATCCTTAGCTTGCACCTTCTTTTCGATGGCGGTCTGGATGACCGCTTTGACTGCGAAGAGGGCGTCGACTTTTGCGATCGCTTCTTTCCCCGCGAACTTGGGATTCACTTCGGGGAAGCTTTGCTCGTGGATCGAGCCTTTGCCTCCAGCGTGCTCCCATGCTTCCTCCGCGGTGTAGGCGAGGACGGGGGCGAGGAGTTTGACAAGTGAGTCGAAGATTTCACCCATGACCCAGACGCTGGCTTTGCGGGAGTCGCTATCGGCAGCATCGCAGTAGAGGCGATCCTTGGTGATATCGATGTAGCAGGCGCTGAGGTCGCTGGAGGCGAATTGGTTGATGGTGGAGAAGACCTTACGGAAATCGTAGTTCTCGTAAGCCTCTCGGACTTCGGCGGTAACGACCTGAAGGCGCTCCATGATCCACTGGTCGATGAGAGGGAGTTCCGAAGGTTCGGAGACTTTCTCGTCGCGCATGTTTCCAAGGAGGATCTTGAAGGTGTTTCTGAGCTGACGGTAGGGTTGACTGACCTGCTGGAAGAGAGCTTCGCTGAAGGGGACTTCACTCTGCCAATCGACGGAGGAGACCCAGAGGCGGAGGATGTCAGAGCCGTATTTGTTGTAGAAGTGGGCGGCGTCGGTGGGCTTACCCTTTTTCTTGGCGTCGGACTTGGAGGTCTTTTTTCCGGTTTCGGTATCGACGACGAAGCCGTGAGTGAGGACCGTTTTGTAAGGGGCCTTATCGCGCACTCCGACGGAGAGCATGAGGGACGACTGGAACCAGCCGCGGTGCTGGTCGGTCGCTTCGAGGTAGAGGTCGGCGGGGGAGCTGAGCTCGGGGTGGGCGTCGAGGACGGCGACGTGGGAGGAACCGGAATCGATCCAGACGTCGAGGGTGTCGCGGCACTTGGTCGCACCTTTGGGAAGGTCGAAGAGGGTGGCGAGTTCGGCGTCGGTCTTTTCGAACCAGATGTTGGTGCCTTCTTTTTCGACGAGGTCGGCGATCTTACGAGCGAGGTCGGCGGAGACGATGGGAGTGCCATCTTCTTCGAAGAAGACGGGAAGGGGGACGCCCCAGGTGCGCTGACGCGAGATGCACCAGTCGGGACGAGACTCAACCGTTCCATAGATGCGATTGCGGCCCCATTTGGGAAGCCACTCGACTTCATCGATTTCGCTGAGCGCTTTATCGCGGAGCTTGTCGATCGAGATGAAGAACTGCTCGACGGCGCGGAAGATGATGGGCGTCTTGGAACGCCAGCAATGGGGGTAGCTGTGGGAGTAGGTTTCCTCGCCAAGGAGGGCTCCTTTTTCCGTGAGGATCTCGACGATGCGGGCGTTGCCATTGAAGACGTGAACGCCCACGAGCTCGGGGATGCCGCATTCGTCGGTGAAGAGTCCGTCGTCATCGACCGGGCTAAGAACGGCGAGACCGTTTTGCTGGCCGATGGTGTAATCGTCCGCACCGTGACCGGGCGCGATATGGACTGCACCTGTTCCTGATTCGGTGGTTACGAAGGGAGCGAGGATCACCTTGGAAGTACGATCGAGGAAAGGATGCTGTGCGTCCAGCCCCTCGAGTTCGGCTCCTTTGACTTCGCCCAATTCTTCCTCAAGCGTGAGGCCGGTCTTTTCCTGGAATTCACCGAGAAGATCGCGAACCACGATGATGGTTTCGCCATTGGAATACTTGCCAATGGTGTAAGTGAAGCGCTCGTGCACCGCGATGCCGAGGTTGGCGGGAAGGGTCCAGGGCGTGGTGGTCCAGATGGCTACGCCTAAGTTTTCAGTTTTCAGTTCACAGTTTTCAGCGAGAACCTTGGCAGAGGATTCTGAGAGGGAGAAATTTACGAAGACCGCCGTCGATTTCTTGTCCTTATATTCAACCTCGGCTTCCGCGAGCGCGGTTTTGGCGCCGTAGGACCACTGGACGGGCTTTTGGGACTGATAGACGCAGCCTTTGTCGATCAGGGCCGCGAAGGTGCGGATGATGTTGGCTTCGTAGTCGGGATTAAGGGTGAGGTAGGGATTTTCCCAGTCGCCAAAGACGCCAAGGCGCTTGAATGACTCGCGTTGGGTATCGATCCAGCCACGGGCGAAGGTCTCGCAGCGGCGGCGGATTTCGGCTGGTTCGACGTCGCGGGCGTCCTCGTCCTGCATCACCTTGAATTCGATGGGGAGGCCGTGGCAGTCCCAGCCGGGGATGTAGGGGGCTTCGAAGCCCGCCATGGACTTGGACTTGATAACAAAATCCTTGAGGACCTTATTGAGGCCGGTGCCCATGTGGACGTCGCCATTTGCAAAGGGAGGGCCGTCGTGGAGGATGAAGCGCGGTGCACCTTCGGCTTTGCGTTTGGCGATAATTTTTGCGTAGAGACCTTCGGAATTCCATTTTTCGAGGCGTGCCGGTTCCCGCACCGTCAGATTTCCCTTCATGGGGAAGTCTGTCTTGGGCAGAAATAGGGTTTCTTTGTAGGATTTACCTTCTGGTGTGCTCATAGCGATCTATTGAGAAATAGGGCGGGACGCTAGGGGGATCAGGGGATTAGGTCAAGGATCGGGAAAGTGGTGTGGTGTGATTCAAAATGGTGCGCTTTTGCCATTCATCATTTCCAGAACTCAAAGTTGTCAGACAGTATTCTGGAGAGATCACCCACAGGAATGTGAAACATATTGACTCGATTCGGACATGACTTTGCCAGCTCGATTGACGACGTCGCTGTCCAAGGCCACGCGCTCCTTTTTGGTCGCGTTAAAATGGACTCTACTCGGTTGGTTCCGTTGGGGTGGGAACTTCCAGCCCCTCTTTTATCTTCGAAGGGAGTTCCTCCCCTTTGACTAGTGAGGTGAAGTCGGTGACCCATGAGGGGGCCTTCGGGTGGGAGAGGTTGTTTTTAACATGATCGAGCATGCGTAGAGCGGCTTCACGCTGATCTCCGAATTGGAAAAGGTCCTGCTCCATGGCCCAGAGGAGATCGAGGCGACCGTTGGTGAGCCATTTTTCGAAGGCTGGCTTACGGTCTTTTTCTCCCTCCCGGCTCCAGTATGCCGTGGCATTCCCTTCGTGTTCGATGCGCTTGAGCCAGGCTTTTCGGAGCTGTGAAACACTTCCGGGATTTTGCCAGGGCGGTAAAATGATCTGCTCATACATGGAGGAAATGTCGAGTGGGGCAGCGGACCAGTTCGCCACTTGGAGGCCGTCAAGCTGGTAAGCTTTCGCAAAGTAGGAACCGAGGACTCCCTCTCGGAGGATGTCGTCATGGCCCTGGAGAATCTTGGCGTCGGCAAAAATATTCTCGATGGCCGCGATGGCTTTGTCGCTCATTTTGTCCCGAGTCTTTTCGTCCTGGGAGATCTCGATGGTAAGAAGGAGCCAGTTGAGTTGGTGGCGCAATGCTCTGCGAAATCCAGGGCTATCGACGCGGTCCTTATGTTGCTTTCGTTTTTCCCGAAAATTCTTTGCGCTCTTGGCCTCGTCCTTGAATTCCACCTTCTCCCAGCATTTCATCCAGAGTTCATTCGCAGCGACATCGCTGGAAACCGCGATTCGGAAGGCGCTGATGGCAGTGGAGAAACGTCCACGCGCCGCAGTATCGGCTGATTTTTGAATATCGTTGAGCCGCTCAAGGAGGAGTTGGCGATCCACCTCGGTCAACTCTTGGGAAAAAGAGACACTGGAAGTGAGCGCGAGGAGGAGGACGGTGAGCTGCTTCATTGGCCAACGTTCCCAGATCAGAGGGAGTTTGAAAAGTACTTGGCTTACTTCGTTCTCATCAATTTCTCAAGAAGCGCGCCCGTGATCCAATAAATGGTCTCATTGAGGTGGTCGAAATCATACTTCCCCTCCTGATCGCAGGAAAGGCGGACTCTTTCTTCTTCAGCATCCGCTCATGATCCCACGCTTCTCCCAGGGAGGTGACCCCAGCTGGGCCTCCCTTTACCTCCAGTGCTCCGCTTGAAAGCGTGCGTCCCGAAAGCGATTTTGAGAAAATATCTGACAGATTTTAGATCTCCCATACGGGGATAAATGTCGAAAAGTTCGGCGAAATCGAAACTTCCGTTGCAGATAGCCCGTAGTCCAACCTCCAACCTCTTTTCATGAAACGTCTCCTACCCTTCCTGCTCATTACTCCTCTCCTCGCCGAACCCGGCGGAAAAGTTTACCAAAAGGGATTTCTTTCCAAAGGAGATTCCCACAAGTCGATCGAACTTCAGGACGACTATTCCTTTGAATTGGTCCTCTCCGACCCCCACATCCATGAGCCCGTTGCCATGGCCTGGGATGGGAATGGCGCCCTCTACGTCGTCGAAATGCGCACCTACATGCAGGATGCCGATGCCAACGGCGAACAGGAAGCGACCTCCCGTATTTCGCGGCACGAGGACACCACGGGCGACGGCGTTTACGACAAGCACACCGTCTTCGTCGATAATCTCCTCCTTCCCCGCATGGTCCTTCCGCTCGATGACCGTATCATGGTCGGAATCACCAACACTCTCGACCTCTGGACCTACCGCGATTCCGATGGTGACGGCGTCGCCGATGAAAAAGTGAAAGTTTACGAAGGCGGTAATCGCGGCGGCAATATGGAGCACCAACCTTCCGGCCTCGTCTGGAATCTCGATAATTCCATCAACATCACCTACGAGAATAAAGCTTACCGCTTCACCGACGAAAAAATCGAAGTCCAAAAACTCCCTCGCGGAGGTGGACAATGGGGCATCGGCCAAGACGACGCCGGACGCCTCTACTACTCCGCCGCCGGTGGTGAAAGACCTGCCTTCTATTTTCAGCAACCCATCAAATACGGCGCGCTCGACCTCCGCGGACAAGAAGCCGATGGCTTCCGCGAAGTCTTTCCCATTGCCGATGTCCCCGATGTCCAAGGCGGACCACGACGCGTTAATGCCCGTGGCGGCCTCAACAACTTCACCGGATGTGCCGGCCAGGGCATCTACCGTGGCGACCGTCTCCCCGCTGACCTGAAGGGAAACCTCATCATCCCCGAGCCCGTCGGCCGCCTCATTCGCCGCGCAAAGGTCACCCGTGAAAACGGAAAAACTGTCCTCAGCAATGTCTACCCTGGTACTGAGTTCATCCGCACTCGCGACATCAACTTCCGCCCACTCTGGGCCACCACCTCGCCCGATGGCGCCATGATGGTCATCGACATGCACCGCGGCATCATCCAGCAGGGGAACTGGACCCGCCCCAAGTCCTACCTCCGCGGCGTCATCGACAAGTGGGACATTGACAAGAACATCCAGAAAGGCCGCATCTATCGCCTTACGCACCCCACTTTCAAAGCCGACAAGCAACCTCGCATGCTCGACGAATCCACTGCCGAGCTTGTCGCTCACCTCGCCCATCCCAACGGCTGGTGGCGTGATACCGCCCAGAAGCTCATCATCCTTCGCAAGGACCGAGACACCGTCATCCCTGCCCTGGAAAAGTTAGCCCGCTCCCACTCCTCGGAGCTTGCACGTCTCCACGCCCTCTGGACTCTCGAAGGAATGTCCAAGCTGACTCCCGGCCTCGTCTCCTTCGCCCTCGCCGACCAGAGCTCCCTCGTTCGCACTAACGCTGTGCGCCTCTCTGAGCCCTTCTTAGCTGACGGCAATCAAGACGTCATCGAAGCCCTCGGCTCCACTCCTGCCCTCGTCGAGGACATCGAGATGGTCATCCAAACGATCAACTCCATCGGAGCCTCCGGTAGCGATGAACCCAAGCTCATCGCTGTCATCGACGCCCTCCTCGAGAGGCACGGGGAAAACGAAACCGTCCGTGCCATCAAGAACCTCCAGGGGTCTGTGGTCGCCTCCCGTGCTGAAGAGCGCGCCCAGAAGCGTCTCGGTGCTGCCTTCGGTAAAGCGATGGAACACGGTAAAGTCGTCTACCAGCAACTCTGCTTCTCCTGCCACGGAGCCGATGGAAAAGGCACTCCCATGCCCGGCCAAAAAGGCCACTTCCTTGCGCCCTCCTTCGTCAATAACCCACGCCTCGCCGGCAGTGCAGATACTGCCATCCGCACCCTTCTCCACGGCCTCACCGGAAAGATCGATGGCAAGGAATACGAAGGCCTCATGGTCACCATGGCCACCAACGACGACCGGTGGCTTGCTGACATTACCACCTACATTCGCAACTCCTTCGGCAATAAATCCGGCATCACCTATCCTCAGCAGATTGCCACCCTTCGCAAGAAGCACAGCTCCCGCAAGGAACCATGGACCCAGCAGGAACTCGAGCAACTTTCACCTCCCGTCCTCGCCAACCGCAAGGACTGGAAGCTCACTGCCAGTAACGGTGCCAATGACCTCAACGGCTGCATCGATGGCAACCCGAAATCCCGCTACTCCACCGGTTCCCCCATGAAGCCCGGCATGTGGGTCCAAGTTGAATTCCCCAAGCTCTCAAAAATCACCAACGTGACCCTCGATTCCCGCCTCTCCGCGGGCGACTACCCGCGGAAGTACGAAGTCCAGGTCTCAAGCGATGGCAAAAAATGGAGCAAGCCCGTCGCCAAAGGCAAAGGGGAGAACCCCCTCACCGAGATCAGCTTCGATGCCACCGATGCCAAATTCCTCCGCATCACCCAAACCGGAAAACACTCCCTCTTCTGGTCCATCCACGAGCTCAACATCAACGGCAAGGAACTCTAATCTGGGTTACTCTCAAGCAAAGGAGTCGTGGCTCCTCGCCTCTCAGGAGGGCCACATTCTTGTGGATTTTCCCATCGTAGAGATTAAGGTAACCCGTTAGAATATCTATGGTGCTGATATACTTCTAATTTCTAGGAATTGTGATTCTTGAAGAACTGGAAATTGAGGGTCATCAGGCTGGTAAGTTCTTTTTTTAAAGGTCCGGATAAATCTTCGAGGCATTTGTCGATGGCCCCGCAAAAGGCTCCGAAGTCGGGGTAGTAACGATTGGTCAGACAACCTCGCTTGGTCAGCTTCCACAGCCGTTCAATCAGGTTCAGATTTGAGCTGTAAGGTGGTAGAAAAAGCAGGTCAATTTCCAAGACCTTGGCCTCTCCACGGCCCGCCTCTGCAAGCTTTGGGAGCAGTGTGGTCGTGTAGAATCCGAACTGAAGTTGGGGGTTAGCCTTTCCGGGAATGGAACAGGCCAAAGTGGAAGAGCTGAGTCTCCGAAAGCGAGAAAAGCGCTGACGGGAAAGCCGTGTTCGGTGCGGAAGATCCGCATGCACGGTTTGGAGGGAGGGCTGACGTAAACCAATGCGTCATCCCTACCCCTATCTTTCTGCTTTCCTTAGGGGACTAAGTACTGGTTGGTGGCGGTGAAGGTACGGTTGCCGCCGGCGCTGGGGAAGGAGACGATGATGTCGTAGGACTGACCGCTGGTGAGGCCGGAGGTGGAGACATCGAAGTTGGCGACGACGGAGAATTGATCGGGGGCTCCGCTTTCATCGACTCGGGCGGCGGAGGTGGTGCTACCTCCGGCGGTGATGCCGCCCGTGTCATAAGTGGCGGCAACTCCGCCGATGGTAATGCCATTGGGGCGGACGATGTTACCGTTCCTGTTGTTGATGAGAGGTGGGCAATTGGCAGGGAGATCGATGTAGACGGTCTCGGGTGGGACGGTGTTGTCTGGCTCTAACCGCTGATCTTTGGTGACGAGGGCGTTATAGGCGGCTTCATGTGGGTCGCCTAGATTCGGCGGGGTGGTGAGGGTGGAGGCTTCGACGCCGTTGGCTCCGAGGAGATACATTTGGTAAGTGGGCGTGTCAGTGGGGTCGCTCACGTCTTGGATGGAGATAAGCTTGTAGTTGGGCCAGGTGTCGATGATGAGTGAGCGGCCATCCTCGGTGGGATCGAGGCCGAACTTCTCGGCGATGATGCAGCGATCGGCGGTGTCCGTTCCGTTGAAGATGGGCGCAATAGAGGTGGAGTTGAGGTCGAGGTTGGTCGGGATTTCTACTCCAGTGAGGTCGAGGACGGTAGAGAAGAGATCGGCGACGTGGACAAGCTTATCGCTCGTTCCGGTTTGGGTAATGTCGGGGCCGTGGGCAAAGAAGGGAACGTGGATTCCGCCCTCGTTGAGGGAGCCTTTGGCCTCAGCGATGCCACCTGCGGGAGCTTGGTCAACTTGTCCGGGAGTGCCGTTGTCGCCGATGATGATGATGTTTGTCTTGCTCATGTCGACGGAAGCTAAGAGGCGGCCGATTTCGGTATCGAGAGCTTCGAGCATGCGGACGTAGAGGTCTTTATTGGCAGTGCCGGTGGTGGAGTATCCGCCTGTGGGGGCGAGGTTGGCGGGAGGGTCGTGGAAGGGAGTGTGAGGCGCATTGAAGCCCATCCAGACAACCCAGGGTTCAGCACCTTGGTCGGTGATGAAGGATGCGGCTTCGTCGACTTGGACGCTGGTGGCATAGGGGGAAGTGTAGTCTCCGCTGGTCACGAGATCGGTAATGGCGGTGCCACTATCAATGAGGATGCTGTTTTCGATTTTGATTCGGTCCCAGGCGTCGTAGTTGGGCACACCACCAGTAAGGGTTCCGGTGAAGTTCGGCCAGCCGCCGGTGTCGAGGGGCCCGGTGTCTCCGGAACCGAGGTGCCATTTTCCGAAGGAGGCGAGTCCGTAGGCGGGGGCATTGGCGGAAATGAGTTCGGGGAAGGTTTGCTCTGAAGCGAGGAGGGTGGAGTTGGCTTGCGGATTTCCAACGCCGTGTTGGTAGGGCTGACGACCGGTGAGCATAGTGGCGCGGGTGGGCGAGCAGATAGGTTGGGCGTAGCCGCGGGTGAAGAGGAGGCCGTTTTCGACAAGGTTCTTCAGGGTGGGCATGTTGGCGAGCTGGATGCCAGGACCGGTTTCCGTGTTGTAGAGCTCGGAGGCGTCGATGCCCCAGTCATCAACGATGAGAAGGAGGACGTTGTTGGGGCCGGAGACGGAGTAGTCGTCGGTCGAGGCGATCGAGTTGTTGATGATGGCGGGGTATTCGCCTATGTTGAGGGTGGAGTCATCGAAGGAGACTTCGAGAAGTCCGTTGATGGGATCGTAGGCGGCGACGGTGCCGTTGATTCCTCCGACAGTGATAGTGGTGATCTCGGTGGGGAGGGCCGGGGAGGTGGCGAAGTGGAAGAGGTGGACGACTCCGGGATTGAAGGAGAAGTTTTGGATGCCATTTTGATCGAAGGCCGCAAGGCTGTTGAGTTTGGTGCGGTAGAATTTTTTGGGGTCAGCGGCGGCGTTGTTCGCGAGGGTCAGTTTTTCTTGAATGGGCCCGGCATCGTTGGACTCGCCCGTCCAGGAGCCGACTTCGAGCGTGGTAGACGAGTCGATGGTGTATTGGCCTCCTTCGATGGCGGACCAGACGAGGGTGACTTCATCGGTATTGGTTTCGGAAATGGTGTCAATGACGGTGGCTTTTTTAGGGCCTCCTTCAAAGTGGATGATTGCTTCGGCGGGGACGGTGTTTGGGGAGGTTCCTGAAGGAGTGCCGTAGTAGTAGCGGGCGATGTTGTAGGGGTAGGCGGGGGTGCCATCGGGTTCGATGTTGGTGAAGTAGGCCCAGGTGCCGGCAGGGAATTCGGGAGTGACGCAGAAGCGGACGTTGTATTCGTTGAGGTCGAAGTCGGTGCCGAGGGTGAGTCCAAGGTCACCTTTATAGGCGTAGTCCTCGAGGTAGTGACCGATGGGGATGGCAGCAGAGACGTTGGGTCCGTGGAAGGCGGCCGCGATGGTGGCTGAGGTTCCATCATTCCGGACGATCCACTGGGGGTGGGTGGTGCGACCGGTGGTGGCGAGGTCGGTGGAGCCATTTGACCCATCGCGTTTTTGATAGCCGGAAATCATGCGGCGGACGGTTGAGGTGGCGTCGTTTGAATCAGAGTAACCGTAGGGGCCGTAGAGTGGGAGGCCATCGCGGAACCAGCCGATGATGGGGGAGTGGGTGCCGTTGGGGTTTTCGGTGTAAATGTTGGTGGCGGGGTCGTAATCGACGGAATCGTCGAGGAAGTGACGGATGGCGGGAGAGTTGGCATGGTAGTGTTGGTTCGCGCCGGCTTGGTGGGCGAAGGCGTTGTCGAAGGTGTCGCTTTCGTTGACGTAGGCGTCGCGGTTCCAGACGTCGTCGCCATTCACAGCACCTCCGGCGCCTGGGCCGTCATCGACTGCTTGGGAGGTGTCGTAGGAAAAGGCGTCGCGGGAGTCGAAGAGGGCGATGCCATCGACTATGTAGCCGATGACGCCGAGTCCGGTTCCGGTTTTGGTGGCGGGGATGGCGGGGGTGCGTGGGAAGCGGTAAATGTCGGCTTGGTTCGCGGGGTAGTTGGGGAAGAGGTTGCCATTTCCACCATACCAGGGGCCCATGACGTGGAGGCCGAGGTTGGAGGTGCGAATGAAGACGTCGGTGGAGGTGAAGGAAATCTCGGTGATGCCGGCATAAGCGGGATCGGCTTGAATTCCGGCGCCACGGCTCCAAGTGGTGACGGATGCTTGCGCGGCCATGGCGTCATTGTCCGGATAGATGCGGGCGTAGCGGCCGGAGAGATCGGTGAACCATGAAGAGATGAGGGGGGTGGCCTGAAGAGAGAGGCTCGTGAGAAAAAGGAGAGGAAGGAATTTCATGGGGCGTGTGGTGGAGGAATTTAAAGGGGGGAGAAGCTGCTTAATGGATAAACCGCCTGCGTAGAGGTGAGTTGTAATTTAATGTATTAAGTTCGTGTAAAGAGATGAAAAAAGCACCCCGGAAAATCGAGGTGCTTTGATCTTAAATTGCCTTTTGGCGGGAAACTAATAGGGGAATCGGAGTGCTTTCTCCTAGGCTCCACGAGCGACGGCGGATAAGTGGCCGGGGGCGACAGGCGGGACGCCTATTCTACTTTTTTTTGAGATCGTGGCGTGCGGATCCGAGTTCGCTCTTGTGGACGGCGATCATTTTCTTGAGGCGGTCGGGATGTTGGGCGGCGAGATTTTGGCGCTCTTCGTTGTCCCCGGAAATTTGGTAGAGCTGATACTTTTCATTACCGAGGTCGATGAGTTTCCAGCCGTCGCTTGAGATGAGGGCGCTGCGGCCCATGTGGCGGAAGTTGTTGTTGATGACGACGTAGTCGTGGGTCTGTTTCTGCGGTTTACCGAGGAGGGTGGGGAGGTAGGAGAGGGAGTCTTTTCCTCTGGGAAGGGGCACCTTTCCGAGATCGGCGAGGGTGGCCATGAAGTCGTAGTGGGCGCTGAGATGGTGGGTTTCGGTTCCGGGGGCGATCTTGCCGGGCCAGCGGACGATGAGGGGGCACTGCATGCCGCCTTGGTAACCGGAGCGCTTGAGTCCGGCGCGGCCGGCGCTGCCATCGAAGACGTCGCCTTGCTCGGAAGTGCGCCATTTTTTGTCGGTGAGGTTGGCTTTTTGGCCGTTGGCGAGGATTTGTTTTTTGTAGGCCGGTTTGGGACCATAATAGAGCTCGTGGCCGTTGTCGGAGGTGAAGGCGACGATGGTGTTTTGGTCGAGGCCCTGGGCTTTGAGTTCCTTCATGATGAGGCCGACGTGGTCATCGAGCATCTTGACCATGGAGGCATATTTTTTCTCGGCGTTGCTGAGCGTAGGATGATCGGCGTAGTCGGGGTGGATTTCAGGAATGGCGACGGGGCCGTGGGGGAGCTGGGTGGGGTGGTAGAGGAAGAAGGGCTCGTCCTTGTGATCGCGGATGAACTTGAGGATACCTTCGATGAAGACGTTTTGAGAGTAGGTTTTGCCACCGAAGGAAGGGGGCTCGTTTCCCAGTTCGGAGGTGCGCCCGCAGTTGGCGTTCGGGTTTCCTGGGAGATCGAAGCGCTCGCCATTACGCCAGAGATAGGGCGGGTAGAATCCGTGGCAGCGGACGTGATCATAGTAGCCCTCGTGGAAGTCCCAGCCGTAACGGCGGACTTTTTCGTTCCAGGTGAGGAAGCCGTTGTCGAGCTTGCCGAACTGGGCGGTTTTGTAGCCGGATTTTTGAGCGATTTGAGCGAGGAAGACTTCGTGATCGGGGATGGGGAGGGACTTGGCTTTGAGTTTGGTGAGTTGGGTTTGGTATTCGGTTTCGGTGATCTTTCCAGAGTCGCGTTGGATGGGAAGGCCGCCGCGCGTTTGGCTCCAGCCGCCTTGGCGGCCGTCGTGCATGCCAGTGAGGAGGGACCAGCGGGAGGGGGCACAGAAGACGGGGCCGTAGTAGTTGGTAAATTTCATGCCGTCGTCAGCGAGGCGATCGATGTGGGGTGTCTTGACGAGTTTCTGGCCGTAGGGGCCGATCATGCCGATGCCGAGGTCATCGGCAAAGATAAGGATGACGTTGGGCTTGGTTGCGGCTTGAGACGGGACAAGAGAGAGGAAGAGCCCCAGCAGGATTAGGCGTGAGAATTGGATCATTCGTCGTCGGATGGTGACCCGCATGATAGGGTTTATCCGAGGAGGAGGTCGATCCAAATACTCTACCCGGAGCGCAGGGCGCTTTGAATAAAATTCTATTTATAGAAAGGGTTTAACTGGTGAAATCGTAATTGTATTGGCACCACTTTTCTGCCAAGCAGCGCGAGGAAGTGCACGCGCAGAGTAAACTCCGTGCCAGAGCTTCGCGCACAATTACCACCAAGTCTGCATTGCACAGCTGGTGAGTGCGCTTCGCGCTTAATCGAGAAAGCGAAATAGCAGATGAATCAAAAACCATTCTCTACCATTCTCATTGGAATCGCTTCGATTTTTTTGAGTGTGCCATTGTGGGCCGGTGCGAATGAAGAGAAGGTCCTCGAAACCCTGGAGTTTTATTGCTTCGAATGTCATGACGAAGGGACTGAAAAAGGTGGATTCAATCTGAGTGAACTCTTGAAGAGTCATGACATTGATGGCGCGTTAATGTTTGAGAATCTCGTCACGGGGAAAATGCCTCCGGCCGACAAAGATCAGCCAACATCTGAAGAGAAGAGGGTCGTTTTGGATTGGTTGGTCAAAGGACAGAAGGAGAGTATCCCGGATTCATTTCGTAGAATCAGCCGGCATGAGTTTGTTCATTCCATCAACGACTTGCTTGGGACAAACTTGGATCTGGCCGGCAAGATCCCGGAAGATCGGGGCACCAATGATTTCGATTCGAACCGAAAGATCAAACTGAGTAGGGAGATGCTCGGGTCCTATTTTTCGGTGGCGGATGAGATCCTTGATCACGCCTTTCCCGCCGAGGGGTTTCCGGCGGAGAAAACCTGGGTGACGAACAAGGTCAAGGACAGTCACGAGAGCTATAACATCTACCACCGTCCTTACCAGGAGGGCATTCTGTTCTCTTGGACGCGGGCCAACAACGGCAACAGCTATTCCTTTTTCTACGACAACTTTGATCCACCTGTCGCGGGCTGGTATGAACTGACTTTCGACGCCATGAAAGTGGCGGAGTTCGAGGAGGATGTGAGCCTGCAGGTCTATGCCGGAAAGTATTACTATGCCGATGACCGTCCGCAGCCCCAGCGGCTGGTCGGCGTGATTTCGCTGGGGAACAAGGAACTGAAATCGCATGCCGTCCGCGCCTTTCTTAAACCTGGGGAGAACGTCTCGGTCCACAGCTATTCCCGGCACACCTTCCGCAAGAAAGCCGCCAAGGAAGGAGCCTACATCAAGGAACTGACAGCGCGGGGTCCGTTAAGCGACCAGTGGCCGCCGTCGTCCTATTCCATGGTCTTCGGCGACCTGCCGATGAAGGCCGAGCCCCGTCAAGTTATTCAGAACTCAGGCTTTCAGACGAACCTTCAGAAAATCGGAGGCAGGTATTCTGTGAGTAGCTTCCAAGAGGGGATGGAGAAAGAGAAGATGCAGGACGGCTCCAACCGAACGTTCTGGCATACGCGTTTCAAGCCGACTCTCGCCAAGCCGCCCCACTATGCTATTTTGGAGAACCCGCACGGCGTGGAGATCGAAGGTCTGTCCTACGCCACCTGGTCGGGAGGCAACGGCAATGGTCAGGTAAAGCGATACGCGATCCATCTCTCCGAGGATGGAAAATCCTGGGGCGACCCAATCATGGCAGGTGAACTGGAGATCAGGCTGGCGAACGAGCAACCCATTCTCTTTCCGAAAAAGACAATTAGTCGGTTTATCAAATTTCTGGTGACGGACGCCCTTACTCTCGATGGCAAGTCCCTCGCTTCCATCGGAAAGCTGGATGTGCTCACCCCGGTGAGCTGTGAAATTTTGAAGTCCCCGATCACGGTCACCGCCAGCTCGCCCGCTTCCTTGAAAATGGTGCTCAGGCGATTTGCCGAAAAGGCGTTTTCATCGAAACTGAGCGAGGAGGAACTGGCGCCCTATTTTCGAGTCGGGCTGCGTCGGCTCGCGAATGATGGTGATTTTGTCCAGGCGACCAAGATCGGGCTGAAAGCGATCATCTGCTCGCCCCGATTCTTCTTGGCACCCGGCGAGCATGCCAATCCATCCTATGCCAAGGCCGCCGATCTCGCCCGAATCCTCTGGCTTTCGGTCCCGGACGCCGAGCTTCTCGACCTCGCTGATTCGGGTGATCTCACCGGCGGAACTCTCCGCGCCCAAATCCACCGCATGCTTGGTGATGAACGCAGCCATCGCATGGTCCGCTCCTTCAGCGATCAATGGCTGAACCTGAGATCGCTGAACAAGGTGACTCCTTCCCTCAAGCTCTACCCCGAATACGATGACCTCCTGAATCATTACCTGCCGATCGAAACCCGGGCTTACCTTCATCATTTGATTCAGGAAAACCTGCCTGCCGCAAACTTGATCGATTCCGACTTCTCCTTCCTTAACCAGCGTCTGGCCCGGCACTATGGAATTGAGGGAGTCATCGGGCAGGAGATGCGCAAGGTGACCTTCCCGCCCGAAGTCCCGCGAGGAGGACTGCTGACGATGGGGAGTGTGCTCAAGGTCACCACCGATGGCTTCGACACCTCACCGATTCTACGCGGAGCCTGGATCTCCAAAAATATCGTGGGCACTCCGCTGTCACCACCGCCGGAAAACGTCAAGGCCATCGAACCCGAACATGGCGAAACCACCACGCTCAAGGAGCAGATCGATCAGCACAAAAGCAACAAGACCTGCTACGCCTGTCACAAGAGCATCGACCCTTATGGCTTCGCGCTGGAGAGCTTCGATGCCACCGGACAATGGCGCGGGAAGTACAAAATCAAGCAAGCTCACTCCGGGACGTTCCTCTACCGCCAAGCGGGCTACTACAAGTGGGGCGGACCGGTGGATGCTTCCGGCGAGATGGGCGAGGACAAGTTCGAGGACATCTTCGGGCTTAAGAAGCTCCTCCTCGCGGGTGAGCACAAGGTCGCTTATAATTTTGCGAAGAAGTATTTCGAGTATGCCATGGGCTACAAACCGGATCTGGAACAACGCCTCCACCTGTGGGATTTCATTGCAAGGAGCCCCGGGAATGTTCAAATGAGGGACTTGGTAACGGAGGTCCTCGCCTATTCACTCACCACCGACGAAAAATGAACCATTATAGTCGAAGAGAATTCCTGAAATTTGGAGCGGCCTTACCATTGGCCCTTCAATCCCTCGATCTGCGCGCTGCCACCGCTTCTGCGATCAAGGTGCCACCGAAGCGGATCATTTTCATCTGCAACTCATTGGGCTTCTACAAACCCAGCTTCTTTCCGGCCAAGCGGGGTGACATTTCCACTTCGCCTTATCTCAAGGAGATGGCAACCCGGGAGAAGATGACAGTCTTCCAGAACCTCTTCCACCCCGGAATGGAGACCAGCAATCATGACTCGGAAAAATCGTTTCTAACCGGGGCGTCGAGTCCCGAGGCAACGAACTTCGTCAATTCGATTTCGCTCGACCAGATCCTAGCCCGGGAGATGGGGGGTGACACCCGTTTTCCGTTTCTTTCGTTCAGCATCTACGACCGCGGGTGGGGGTGTTCGTGGAACAACCGGGGCGTGGCGATTCCGCCGATGCACGATGAGGGTCAGATCTTCGACAGGCTTTTCGGCGAAGAGGACCTGACCGCCAAGCGCCGCCAGATCGAGAATGATCAGCACGTTGTCCAATGCCTCTACCGGGACATGGCGCAGCTGAAGCAGCAGGGTGGCGACGCTTCCAAGATCGATTCCTACCGGATCGTCATTGCGGAGTTGGAAGAGCAATTCAAGCACGAGGAGTTCTGGCTCAAAACCAAGAAACCGGAAGTCCCCAACACCTTGAGCACCGACCAGGAGTTCGCCTTTTCCACCAAGATCGGAAACCTGTTCGAGTTGTCGAAACTCGCCTTCCAAACCGACTCCACGCGAGTGATTACCCTGTCCTTGGATTGGATTTACGGAGCAATCAAGGTGCCGGGCGCCACCGGCGGCTGGCATACACTGTCCCATCATGGCGGCAAAGCCGACACCCTCGGAAAACTCAGCCGGATCGAGGTCGACATCGTGAAGCACCTGAATCAGTTCCTCTCAGAACTCGATCAGATCGAGGAGGGTGAGGGGACCTTGCTGGATCACACCACGGTGGTGATCGGCAGTAATTTTGGAGACTCCTCGAATCACACCTGCAACAACCTCCCCACCATTGTGGCGGGCGGAGGTTACCGGCACCAGATGCACACTGTCCTCGAGAAACCGACACCCTTGTGCAACCTCTATCTCGAGCTCCTGCATAAGCACAATATTGATGCTCGTGGATTTGGGAGCAGCACAGAGAGTTTGGGTTTGTTGGGCGGATGATGCCTGGAGGGGGGAGAAAGGAGGTTGATACAAAATGCGTCAAAAGGTTGCTTTTTGAGTCTTTCTCTGCTATGCGTTGAAGCAGAGAAGGAGTAATCATCATGGCTAAAACCGTTAAACTACCAGATAATATCATCAGCGAAGCTCGCCGTCACGGCAAGGTATACAGTCGTTCTACGCCAAAGCAGATCGAATACTGGATGAACATTGGCAAAATCGCGGAGGAAAACCCCGACCTGCCCTATAATTTCATCAAGGACATCCTAATGGCCAAGGCCGAACTGGCGGACAGGGAAGTCTCGCCCTACGAATTCGGGTAAACCGCCATGGAAGTCCTCCAGACAACGACCTTTCGCAAGGCGGTCAAGAAACTGCACAAGAACCAGAAAATGGATCTGGACCACGCGGTGAAGGAAATCATCGACGCTCCGGATATTGGCGAGGCCAAGGTTGGTGACTTAGCGGGTATCTCCGTTTATAAATTCAAGATGGTTAAGCAACTGACCCTCCTTGCCTACAAGTATGAGGACGAGACGGTTATCCTCACGCTGCTTGCGTTGGGAACGCATGAAAACTTTTACCGTGATCTCAAGCGGTCATCTTAAGGTGTCTAACAAAATACAGGGCGGGGTTCGTGCATTGACAGTCTGGACGCCGTCCCCGCGGTGTGGGGTTTTTCTGTTTGCTTGAATATTGGATACTCTTCTTTACCAAGCCCTCCCGCCTCTTTCGAGTTTGTGTTGTGGGAGCCAGTGGTTAATTGGCTCCCTCGGGCAGTGATACGTAGGGCCCTTGGGGCAATCCTTCTCGGTCGCAGCGCCATCCGTTGCTCCCATGGTGTTGGCCGGAAAGTCGGATTTATGCATGAATTATATACCGACAATCCATCCCCTCGGGCATGGTCCCGCGCTAGGGTCGTTCAGATCTCCTCGGAGAAGATTGAGGAAGAACTACCCAAAAAAGGCAGTATTCACTAAAAGCAGAAAATCGAACCAGTAAGAATCATGGATAAAGAAGAACAAAATCACAAGCAGTCTGGGCTCTCTCGAAGGGGATTCCTGCACGGAATCGGCGGAGCAGGGGCTTTCCTTGGGATGTCCGGAAGTATGTCCGCTGACGAGACACCAAAGGATGCAGATGGCAAAGTCATTCCGGGATTTGAAAAAACTAAAAAAGACCCCAATGCTGCCAAGGGCTGGAGATCGGTTTCGGATCGTAAGGTCAAGGTGGGCATCGCGGGATATGGACTATGCGCCTTCGGAGGGGCTTTCTTCTATCAGAACCACCCAAATGTTGAGGTGGTGGCGGCGACAGATCTCGACCCCGGACGCTGTGCCGCTTTGGCCAAAGCGGTCGGTGCCAAGAAGACTTATCCATCCTGTGAAGAGATGATCAAGGACAAGAGTATCGAGGCGGTTTACATTGCGACCGATGCGCCGAGTCATGCGCGTCTTGCGATCATGGCTTTGAATCATGGCAAGCATGTCGTTTCTGCCGTTCCCGCGGTCTTCGGATTTGAAGCCGAGGGGCAGGCCGAAGAATTGTTCAATGCCGTCAAGAAAAGCGGGATGAAGTACCAGATGAACGAGACCTCCACCTTCCATGCAGACCTTTACGCCAAACGCATGCAGTATCAGGCGGGTGCCTTGGGTAAGATCATCTACTCTGAAGGCGAATACTGGCATGACTTCGGGTCTAAAGGATTACCCGGTTATAATCCCAAGAACGGAAAAATTGATCTCAACGGTTGGCGCAAGGCTCTCCCACCGATGTGGTATCCAACTCATGCGGCGGCCTACTATGTGTCCATCACCGGTGGCCGCTTCACCGAAGTGTCCTGCGTAGGAACACCCAGTCTTTATGCAGAATATAATGGTGGTAATAACCAGCATAAGAACCCCTTCGGCACGGAAATCGCGATGTTCAAAACGAGCGAAGGTGGGATCTCGCGGATTGGTGGCAGCTGGGACATGAAGAATGCCCACGGCGAACAAGGCCGCGTCTATGGAGAGAAGCCACACAACAATGCCATCAAGGGAGATCGCCCACCGCTACCACCAGGCGTCGACGGTGGCGGCCATGGCGGTTCCCATGGTCAGCTTACAAACAATTTTATCGAATCCATCCTGCTCGACAAGCTGCCCAACGTGCATGTCGGGGATGCCCTGAACATGACCTTGGGTGGAGTGATCGCCCATAAGTCGGCACTGAAAGGTGGCGAATGGATGAAAATCCCTCAGTATGATCTGTAATTTGGTGTACTTCGCAACAACCATGAAGAGATCTACAGCTGCGGCCTTATTTGCCTTGGTGCTTTCGGTGCCGCGGCCGATGCGCCTTTGGGAGCCTGGAAAAGTCAGGGGCACATCAGCGAGAAGAAAACCTGGAGCTCACAGGTCACCGATCTCATTTACCTGAAGGAGTCCGACACCGTGATGGCCCTCTGCGACTAGTGGTGGACTCCGGATAAGAACGACATTAACAAGTCGCGCTACCTCTTTCTTCCGCTGTATTTGGATCCGAATACTGGTAAGGTGAAGATGGAATACCGTGGAAAGTGGAAGCCATTAAAGCCTACCAAAAAGAACTGAGTAAGTGAAGATGCCGTCCATGATTAAACGATTCGTTACGGTTCTTTCCATCCTGCTGCTATCGCCGGCGTCACTCTCTGCCTCAGAAGAGGTCAGTTTCGGGACTCCCGAGGTGAAGCTGGTCAAGGACTTCGAAAGAGGCGGGCGAAAGGTCCTGCGCTACGAGCACGACAGTATCCCTGAGTGGGGGTATGCCAAGCCACAGCAAGACTACTTCTACGTTCTTCCCCTTGCCGAGAATCCCGAGAAGAAGCCGCTGCATGTGGTCCTTCACTCGGCTGGTTGCAGTGGCGACATAGCATTGGATCGCGCCTTCAAGCATCCGGATTGGTTTCACTACATGGGGCTGGAAGACCAAGTCATCCTCTACCTCGATTGCCGTAAAAACCGAAACGACTGGTGGTGGGGCGCCCACTCAATTCGAAAGGAGAAGGAGAAATACGCGGATGCCTATTGCCCTGCGGAAAAGCGGGTTCTCACTACGATCGAATGGGTGATTCAAACCTACAAAATCGATCGTAACCGTGTCTATCTTAGTGGCATCTCGATGGGTGGAAGCGGTAGTCTTGGAATTGGGATGCGGCGCGGTGATATTTTCGCGGCAGTGAATGTTGCGGTGCCTGCCGGGATCGAGCACATCGAGCACCGCGTGTTTGGGAAGGAGGTTCCGGATCCACCGATTCTCGTGAATTTTTCCGCACCAAACGACAACTGGAGTAAAGATCAGGAGAAGCTGATCGCCTACTTCAAGGATAAGAAGTTCCCATTGGTATTCGGATGGGGGCCGCATGGTCACCAGAGCTCGGTGGCCGGATATCATCCTGCGGCGCAGTTGTTTCCATGGCGATCGATTCGCAAGAATGAGGCCTATCCGGTTTTTTCAAATGCCAGCACAGACAAAAATTATCCGGGATTTAAGAACGCGACCGGCGGTGACGAATCCGGCCAGATCGGCGCCCTGTTTCGATGGAAAACAATTGTGGATACTCCCGAACGCTTCGAGGTCGATCTTCGCTTGGTCAAGAGGGCCGAACTGAAACCTGTGATGAGTGAGGGAGTCGACCTTCCGATTACCGCGCACACTGCCGTGAGTTTTCGACGCCTCCAGAGTTTCAAGACCGAGGCGGGGCAATCCTACCAATGGTCCCTTAGTCGGGAGGGGAAAACCCTGCAGTCCGGAGCGGCAAAGGCGGATGAAGCTGGCCTTCTCACCATCGAAAAATTGCAGCTCAGCGATCAATCGGCACGGTTGAAGGTGCAACGCTAGAGCGTCATGAAGAACATCTTTTATACCTTGAGTGTCTGGGCGATCAGCTTGGGCTTTGTAAGCCCATTGTTTGCGCAGGATTCCTCTCCGTCGAAAGCGGTGCCCGGCGGGCTCAGCAGCAAGAAGGGAAGCGGGAAGGTCTTCCCGCCCAATTCCAAGTTCCTCCGGGTTGCGGGGCACGACGCGTATTTGGCCCTGCCCGAGGGAGTGGACGTCGGGAAGAAAACACCGTGGCTCTGGTATTGTCCGTCCGACTACAAGCTGCCTGGGAAGCTTGAGCAGTGGATGATGAAGCAGTGCCTGGACAATGGCATCGCGGTCGCCGGGATTGATGTAAAGGGGGATTTTGGAACGCCGGCCGGGCGAAAGATTTTCACCGCGTTTCACAAGGAGCTTACCGAGAAGCATGGCTTGACCAGGAAGGTTTGCATGCTGGCGCGGAGCTACGGTGGCACCCAGATGTACAACTGGGCCGCCGAGCATCCTGAGTCGGTGGCTTGCCTCGCAGGCATCTATCCGGTCTGCAACCTGGCGAGTTATCCGGGGATGAAATCCGCTGCAGGCAAGTATGGGATGTCGCAAGAGGTATTCGCCAGAGAACTCAAAAAGCATAATCCCATCGACCGCCTCGCACCTCTCGCCAAGGCGAAGGTGCCGATTTATCATAACACCGGGGACGTCGACACCCTGGTGCCGCCGAAGGACAACTCCTTTCTCGTGGAGAAGCGCTACAAGTCTATGGGCGGACAGATGACAGTGACGATCTTCGAAGGCCAGGGCCACAATTACTGGACCGGCTTCTTTGAGGATCAGGCCATGGCCGACTTCATCATGAAGCACGCCAAGAAGACTACCGCAGCACTTGTTGAGCGGCCCCCTGTAAGCACCCGTTCGTTTGGGTCAATGCAGAAGAGCTTGGAGCCGAACAAGGTGCTCACATACAAGACGATCGGACAGAGGAAGCTGAACCTGCACATCTTCCATCCCGAAGGCTTCAAGGCCAGCGACCAGCGACCGGCATACGTGGTTTTCCATGGCGGCGGCTGGCGTAGCGGAACTCCCCGTCGCTTCTACCCCTACGCCGCCAGCCTGGTGCCGGACGGCTTTGTCGGGATCAGCGTGGAGTACAGGTTGACTGGCCGCGCCACCACGGTCTTTGACTGTGTCAAAGACGGCCGAGCGGCGATACGCTATATTCGGCGCCATGCCAAAGACCTGGGAATCGACCCAGACCGGATCTCGGTCGGCGGTGGTTCGGCCGGTGGACATGTGGCGTTAGGAACGGCGCTTTTCGACACCGTCGAACACGTCGATGAAGACCTGAGTGTGTCCTGCAAGCCCAATGCCCTGGTTCTTCTCTTCTCTGTCCTCGACACCTCACCCAAAGGATACGGGAACAAGGTGATCGGTACCGAATGGCGAACGATTTCCCCACTGCACCAGATCCTTCCCAAGATGCCGCCCACGCTGATCTTCCACGGCGACAAGGACAGTGTTGCTCCATATCCTACGCTCATGGCGTTCTACAAGAAGATGCAAGACAGCAAAAACGTCTGCGAGCTGGTGCTTGAGCGCGGAGGTGTGCATGGGCATATCAACAACGATATGAAGTTGTTCGACGACGCGGCCAACCGAACTAAAGCGTTTCTCTCGAAACAACAGTTAGGTCCGTCGAGACATCAAAAAGGAACACAGGCGGATTCGATTCCCAAGGTGTTGATCATTGGTGATTCGATCTCCGGTGGCTATAGTAAGCCCCTGATCAAGCTCCTGGAGGGTAAGGCGGAGGTGACCAAGCTGGGTGCGGTGGCGGGATACCGGATTCAGAAGGAAACGTTTTGGCATTCACGGGGGGAGGCAAAGTATCTGGATTTTGGCAGTGCCAAGGCCTGCATCGTGGATTTCGAACGTTTCGGGAAGCATTTGGAAGACACCCCATATGATGTGATCTATTTCAACTTTGGCCTGAACGATATCTTTCGCGGCCGGAACGGAGCCTGGCACAACCCGGTCGATCAATACGCCAAGGATCTGGCCAGGATAGGGACCTTGTTGAAAACTAATAGAGCCAAGGTCATTTGGGCCAACATCACCCCGATCCCGGCCAATGCTCCTCATAATCCCGAGGGCGACGAACTCATCTACAATGCCGCGGCCGCCAAGGTGATGAAGAAGCACGGAATCCCGATCAACGACCTGCACAGCGTAGTGACGAAGTGGGAGGGATACGCTGAATGGAAGGGAGGAAATGATGTGCATTTCTCTGGAGCGGTTTACTCAAAGCTGGCTGAGCAGATCTCAGAGAAAATTCTGGCGGAACTTGAAGTCTCAACAGAGAAATAACAATTCAAAATATACTGCAAAAATGGAAATAAGTTTACTGAAAAACCGTTACTATTTAATGGGGTTTTGTGCGCTCGCACTTCCAATGGGGAATCCGGATGCTGCTGCCGAGAAAATCGCCAACGGTGCGGACTTATATTTTAGACTCACCCCTTAAGGTGTCGTGAATCAGCGAAGCTATTCTGTGGATAAGGGTCTGCTCAATGCACAATCCATTGAAAATTCTGCGTATTTGCGTAGACCGAGCCGAATAGCGCCTATACCGCCCGTCCATCCCGAATATGAGATTTAAGAAACATCGGCCTCACTTTGCTACCCTAGCGTTGATCGCTGGGATTTTTACGCTACTTGCCGGTATCCTGATTGCAGAAAATAAGCCCGATGCCGATACCGCTGTGCCGAAATCAGCCGGGAAAAAGATCCAGCAAGGAAAAGCTGGCTTCGAGTCTCATATCAAACCCTTTTTCAAGGCGAATTGCGTTAAGTGCCACGGCCCGGATAAGAGCAAAGGTGAAATTACGGTGCACAGTCTGGCTGGCAATCTCGCTGCCGGTCAGGAACTTGAACGTTGGGAGCACATACTCGATGCCCTTGCGCACGAGGACATGCCACCCGAGGAAGAGGATCAACCCAGTGCGGCCGATCGCGCTGCCGTGGTCAAGTGGATCGAATCCGGTCTGCGCGATTATGTGAAAAAGCAGAGCAAAGTCGCGACCGCGACAACAACGCGTCGGCTGACGAACTTCGAGTATCAAAACACGATGCGTGATTTGTTAGGTTTCGAATTGGAGTTGGCCAAGGATCTGCCTGTCGATCCGGATAAGCCTTACCATTTTAATAACACGGCAAAATTCATGATGATCGGGCCGGATCAGCTGGTTCGCTATAAGGAGGCCGCGATCAAAGCGATGAACAGTGCGATCGTAGATCCGGGGAAGCCGGAAGTTCATCGAACGAACCCGAAGTGGGAGCATGGCAAGGCGGGTAAGGGCGGGCTGACGAAAGCGGAGATCGGTGTTTACCACGGGCCAGGAGTTGGCAGTAAAACAACAGGCGTGAAGAGCTGGCCGAAAACCGGGGAGTTCAGAATCCGCGTCAAAGCATCGGGTAATTTTGCACCGGGATTAGAATTTAAGGAAGTGCCGCTCCGCTTGGTGATGGGCACAAGCCTGCGCCATGACTCAGGATCGGGAGTTTATCACGAGCTGGGAACGATCCATCTGACAAACACGCCAGACAAGCCTGAGGAGTTTGAGCTGCGCGGGCGCATTGAGAATATTCCCGTTCAGCCAGCCCAGGCACATCGGAATAAAGTCATCCCGCCCAGCATCATCATCACGGCGCAGAATATTTTCGACAACGGTGAACTTAATGACCACCGCAAGAGCGGCTTCGATTCGTCATGGAGTGTGGAAGCTCCCCGTGTGGTTCTTGAGTCGCTGGAATTCGAGGCTCCCGTGACCGATGTCTGGCCGCCGGAGCACCATGCGCGTATCCTTTTTGATTCTCCACTGCGTGAAACGAAGCCAGCCGAATACGCCTACGAAGTGATCAGGAAGTTCATGACCAGAGCCTTCCGCCGACCCGTTGTAAGGGATGAAGTGGATCATTACTTTTTGATTTATAAAATCTACGATAAGGAATTCGAGACGCTGGAGCAGGCCATGCGCGAGACGTTGGCGATGGTGTTAATTTCTCCTCAGTTCCTCTATCACACGGTGATCGATAACGCCGCGGCGACGAAGCAGTATGAACTCGCCTCGCGCCTTTCCTATTTCCTCTGGGGGAGTATGCCTGACAAGGAGCTCTTTGATCTCGCGGCCTCGGGCAAGCTGAATGACCCCGCAGTGATCGAGGCTCAGACACGTCGACTCCTCGCAGATGAACGGGCGGCGGGATTTGTCAAAAATTTCACCACGCAATGGCTGAGCATCACCAAGATGAAAACGGTGAACATCAATCGTGATCTTTTCCCGCGATTTCTCTACACCGTTCATCTCGGTGAGCGGCGTGGGCAGGAGCAGCTTTTCCGCCCGACCATCCGTGACTACATGCTTGAGGAGACGGTTGGATTTGTTGGCGAGTTGATTCGAAAAAATGCGAGCGTCATGAGCATCATCGATTCGGACTTCGCCTACCTCAACGAGCCACTTGCGGTGCATTACGGAGTGGATGGGGTGAAGGGGCTGAAGTTCCGCGCTGTTCCCATCAAGCCCGAAAATCGTCTCGGCGGGCTGCCAACACATGGCTCCGTATTAATCGGGAACTCGACTGGTTCGGCACCTCATCCAATCTATCGTGCGGTGTGGCTGCGTGAGGCAATTTTGGGAGATGAGGTGAAGCCGCCTCCAGCTGACGTGCCCGCTTTGTCCGACTCCGCCGGTGAATCGGCGGAGGAAGCGGTTTCGATCAAAGACCTTCTCGCTCTTCATCGAAAAAAGGAGAGCTGCTATGATTGCCACGTGCGTCTTGATCCGTGGGGCATTCCCTTCGAGCAATACAGTGCGATTGGGAAATTCCAGCCTCTGGTGCCGAAAGAAAAAGTGCGAGTTCGAGGCTTTAGCATCAAAGAAGATAAAACCCTTGCTGGCTATCAAGAGTATTTGAAAACGGTTTACACCGAGAAGGCCGATGCCACCGCACGCGTGCCTCACGGGCCTGAAGTGGACGGCATGGAGAAGCTCAAAAAATATCTGCTCAAGGAACGAAAGGATGAGATCACGAAGAACGTGATTCGCAGATTGATGACTTACAGCATCGGTCGAGAGCTGACCTATCGCGACCGATTTGCGGTTGAGGAATTACTCAAGCAAGCAGAGGAAAATCGCTATCAGCTGCAGGATATGATCGTTTCCGTTTGCCAAAGCCCCACCTTCACAGGAACTAAACCCAAAAAATAATAATCCTATGACACAAAAATCCTGGCATCTCAATCGACGTGAATTTATTCGAGGCGGCGGCGCGGCATTGGCCTTACCATTTCTTCAAGGAATGTCGTGGGGCAAGACTGCTGGCAAGGCACTGCCCAAACGCATGGTGGTCAGCTACATCGCCTACGGTGTTTACGAATCGAAGAATAAAGACGGCTCACACCACGATTGGAACTGGTGGCCGTGCAAAGAGGCAGGCTCGCTTAGTTTTAATAAATCGGCAGCTCCTTTTGCCTCGCTGAAGGACTCCGTGAGCTACTTGCGCGGTCTCGATCATGCCGGTGGAGTGGGGATGGGTGGCCACAGTAGTGGTGATGTTTTTGCGACTGGTGCCAACATGTCGGGGCTTGAAAAAACGAACAACATCTCTGTCGATCAACTGGCTGCGAGGATCAACGGTCACAAGACTCGCTATGCCTCGCTGGTGTTAGGAACGGAGGGTGGCACTGGATCGTATGGAAGTGCCAAGACGCTCTCGCATTATGGGCCGGGTAAGCCGATTCCCTCGATGCATCGTCCGCAGGAGATTTTCAATCGTCTCTTCAATCCCTACGCCGGAAAAGGGGTCGAGCAAGTCCGTGCGGACCTCAAGCGCGAGGCCAGTGTGCTCGATCTCATGATGGATGATTCCAAGCGGCTTCAGGGGCGACTGGGTAAAGAAGATCAACAGAAAGTGGAGGAGTATTTGGATTCGATCCGGGCTTTGGAAAAACGGGTTGAACGCACCAGCGAGTGGACGCACAAGCCGCTCCCGAATGTTGATACGAAGGGGCTGAATATTGAGGTGTCTCACAAAGATCCCGAGGAATATACGAGGTGTATGTATGACCTTCTTTTCCTCGCTTTCCAAACTGATTTGACGCGCTTTGCGACCTTGATGCTGGAGAGTGAGCATTCGAGTGCTAGTGAGATGTGGAACTATGCCAACTATGTGCTCGGCTACAAAGGTGCCACGCATGACATTGCGCATAAGCGTCCGACGGAGTCCGGGCAATGGGACAACTGGCGCGCGAAGCAACATGCTTACTTTTTGAATCGATTGAAAAACACTCCCGAAGGCGATAGCAACATGCTCGACCAAACGGTGGTCGTTTGGGGTTCAGCTCATCCACATGCTTCTCACAGCACGAAGAATTATCCCATTCAGGTCGCAGGGGGAAATGCCCTTGGGTTCAAACATGGGAACCTGCATTCCTTTGAAGGGGAAAAGAAGGTGCCGCTGGCGAATCTGTTTGTCTCGATGCTGAATGCGGTGGATACCCCAACGAAGAAGTTCGCGGATAGCACGGGGGAGATGACGGAGATTAGGTCTTGATTTCAATGGATATGGAGCGGCATCATCGGGGCGGTCATATTAGCTATGACGTCAAGCTTTGAAGCGCTCCACGCCTCCTTGTCCTATTAGGGGCTCCTTAATGATACAGTGCCGTGTTCTATATGAGCCCACGCTCAATGAAATTGCGATGCAACTTGAAGGTTCCACCGTCGAAAACACCAACTCGACCCAGGCCCTCCAGCAACGAATTACTCGGACTGAAAACGGGCGGGAAGGCTTTCTGCTTTACGGCCTCATTCATGTTCTGAATTTCCGCTCAGACTTGAAGAATAGCGCCCGACTCAAGTCGCCTGCCCCTTTTGGTCGATGCGAGAGGGGAACAGTTCAGAAGTCATCCGATCTTTTTCCGCCCCGCCACCGGCCCTATCGTTCCGCCCTCGATGAACTCGGCATCGATCATCGTCTGGCGGGTGTCTTCCCTCCCTTGGCTGATGTTTTTGGCCCAGCGCCCGATCCGGTTTACCATGAGTTGGTCGTTCCAGCGGACATGCGAGATCGACGGCTGGTAGCGGGTGAAATACGGGGCCATGTTCATGCAGATCAAGGAAACATCCTGCGGCACCCGCAGACCCCGATTGAGCAGGAACTGGGTCGTGGCGAAGTATTCCTCCGCGCTGTAAATGAAAATCGCGGTGGGCGGGGTGCTAGCAAACAGGGATTCGAGGCATCGGTAAAATCCATCGAATCCGCCCTTCCAGCCTGGCATGTTGTAGCTGCCCACCGTGATACCGTGGTCTGCCAATTCATTGAGAAAGGCAAGGCCGTCGGGCCCAGGATTCGACAGAGTGGATGTAATCTCTAGTATCACAATCCGTTGGTGTCCGAGGTCGATCAGCCGACGCGTTGCGGTCACAATGGCGGGCACCTGGTTCGGCGCGATGCCCGCGATTTTCGGGTCTTGAGAACCGAACAGGGCGAAGACCGGAACCTGCCGATGCACGAAACATTGGATCTCTTCCTTTGAACCGGCAGTCACTACCCAGGCGTCCGCTTCGGTCTCCTTGATCATGCGGGCAAGTCGCCGCATGTTCCCGCGAATGTCCGTCAGGTTTTTCGGCGCATGAATGACCGTGTGACCCGCCGCCTTCAGCTTGTACTGGAACCGGGTGAGCAGATCGTGTGTCTCGTCGCCCTTTTCGTAAAATAAAACCGCCACCCGCAATGCAGGAGGGGCGTGGCCCTCCGGCAGCACGATCTTGCGGCGTCGGCCGACTCCCTGGCCGACGAGCACACCCTCTTTTTCGAGCAACTTCAGCGCTACCTCGACAGTCTTGGCGTTGACTCCCAGTTCCGGAGCCAGGTGATTCATCCCGGGCATCGTTCCGCTCCAGCGCTCCCGCAGGAGTTCCCCGCGCAAGTAGGCAGCCACTTGTTCGGCGATGGTGATAAAATCCGGAGCAGCCATGACGATAACCTCACCTAAATATGGGGAGGTGTCAATTGAAGGAACGTTTGCAAAGGTTGGGGAGGTTGAGCAAAAATCTTTTTTAACTTAGATACGCAGTTTTCCTGCCTTGCCAACTCACCAGCATTCGAACCATGAAAAGAACTCACAAAAAACTTTTGCCCCTCGCCGGCTTCGTCATCGTTGCCACTTCAGCACATGCCGCCACAACCGCTTACCGCACTCTAGTTCTCGGCGACAATCCTATTGTCTATTACGAGTTTGACGAGACCAGCGGATCCACGGCCGCGAATTCCGCCACGACGGGCGCGACGTATGACGGGACCTTTAACACGACGGGTGGAGCGATCTCGGTTGGACAGTCGAGCTTTGCCCAAGGCGGGACGGCCTACGACTTTGGTGGCGGCTTCATCGGAGCGGCATCCGCGCTAACCACCTCATCTGTCTC
>OJHF01000010.1_pt1 | contig 87704 bp, 68 predicted proteins | sample 1594891 | NCBI WGS metagenome assembly OJHF01 (sample SAMN05416737, study PRJEB24817) | seawater metagenome | isolation source: Sea water | place: Canada:Atlantic | collected 2013-07 | reverse complement strand
CAACTGGCTTAACGGATGTGGTGGGAATTTTTGGAGGAGGATATCACAGTCTTGCTCTCAAGAAAGACGGCACAGTCGTCGCTTGGGGTAGGAACAATTCTAAACAATGTGATGTTCCAACTGGCTTAACGGATGTGGTGGGAATTTTTGGAGGAGGATATCACAGTCTTGCCCTCAAGAAAGATGGCACAGTCGTCGCTTGGGGTTGGAACAGCTTCAATCAATGCGATGTTCCAACTGGCTTAACAGATGTGGTGGGAATTTCTGGAGGAGGATATCACAGTCTTGTCCTCAAGAAAGGACAGCAGTGATTAGCGGCATTTTAATTCAATTACTTTATTTTTATTGGTGATTAATGACACCAGCTGGCGATCTGAGGCTAGTCACTTATTTGCGCAAGAATTATACGCTTAAGGACGGGCTGCAGTCCCTTTAAACAAAAGGCCATTTTTACTTTCGTTTGGCCGTTGATTTAGATGAGATGTTTCTCGTTGAGAATACGCGTTATAACGGGCGCTTGCCTGAATTCTTGAGGCAGGTCAGCAAACTATAGCGCGTCGGACTGCATACAGTCGCGGGGCTGTGCGCATCGGTGAAGCGCATCCCCTCTTTCGCAAGTTGATCAAGATTGGGCGTCGGGATCTGGGACTGCGGATTATAGCAGGCAACATCACCGTAGCCGAGATCGTCCGCTAAAATGAATACGATGTTCGGAGGCGAGGTAGCGGCGGCCTTGCCCATCAAGATCATCCCCAGGAAGAGGGCGCTCGCATAAAATCTCATCACTTTTCCTATCACGGCCACCGCCACCATGAAGAGCCTCAATTTCCCTCAGGTAAAAAGGACATTCACCTCGCGAGGCCCACTCGCTATACCTCGCCCATCCAATGAAACGACTTCTCCCTCTCACAGCTCCCCTTGTTCTCCTTGGTGTGGCGATCGGTATCAAGACCGAGACCTCCGCCCCGAAGGTCGAAAAAGTTTCGCCCGAGCTGCGCGAAGAATTCAATCTCGCTCCCTTTTACCAAAAGGCGCTCGTGATCGAATCCTTCCCCATTCTCTCGTCCGAAAAGGTCCCCGATGCCGCGCTCTATGAAGCCGCCAACGTGATCCAGACGATGCTCAAAAACCGGCCCGACATTCTCCGCGAACTGGGGAAGAACAAAGTGCGCTACTCTATCATGTCGACTGGTGAACGCACCTGCGAAATCCCGGAGCACTCCGACCTCAAGCCTTCCATCTTCTGGAACCGGCGCGCCCGCGGATTGGGAGCAACCCCGCAGCGCCCGTCGGTTTCCTGCGGCGAAGAAAACCTCCTCGCCAATCCCGGCGATCCTTACGCGGCCGAATCGATCTGCGTGCACGAGTTCGCCCACGCCATTCACGACACCGCGATGGTCTCGCTCGATCCCACCTTCGACAAGCGCCTCGAGAAAACCTTCAAATCAGCGATGACGAAAGGCCTCTGGGCCGACAAATACGCCGCGACCAACAAACACGAATACTGGGCCGAGTCCGTGCAGTCCTGGTTCGGTACAAACCGCGAAGACGACCACGATCACAACCACGTGAACACGCGCGCCGAGCTCGTGGAATACGACCCCGCCGTCGCAAAACTCTGTCAGGAAATCTTTGGCGATAATGAATGGATCTACCTCCGTCCCGACCATCCTTCTCGAAAAAACGAGGCGCATCTCAAGGATCTCGATCGCTCAAAGCTCTCGAGCTTCCAGTGGTCCAAAAAAGAACAAGCGGACTACGACGCCTACTCGAGAAAAGAGCAATCCGATTACGACGTCCCTCAAAAAAAACGATAACGTGCCCGGGGTTCCTCCCGCTACACACTTACTCGATCCCATGGCACGGACCTTTGGCCCTTTGAGATGGTTATAAATCAACTCTGAGAGGAGACTTCGGAAAAGGAACTGGGTTGCCCTTATTTCGGCCGCTTCCCGTAAGCATCCACTGCTTTGAGATGGAGGTGCTCGGGGGTTTTTCGGTCGAGGCCGAGCTTGAGGTAACGCGCGGTCACGGGAGATTTGAGAAGGACATCCCAAGCTGGTTGAACCGACTCGCTGGCCCACGCCTTTTCCCAAGTAGTGCCATCGGATGACGTCCATAGCGTAAGACTCTCGGCGCGGGCGACCTGACTGCTTCGATTAGTAATACGGAGGGCGCGGACTTCGCAAGCATCCTGAAGATCGATGACGATGTGCGCATCTTTTTCAGCAGCAGTATGGAAGGCGAACCCGCCCTTGGCATGACGCCCTTTCATGAGCGTGGGGTAATCCTCGGGATTGCCGTGCTGCTCGGAGGACAAAGAATACCTCGCATGGTCGCGGCTGATGTTCGCACCGATCTCCTTTCCGGTCAGGACGGAATCAGCCGGTAAAATTTCGCGCAGCGGTATTCCCGCAACCCTCAGTCCATAGCGCCAGATCGCCTTGCCATTTGGTCCATCCGGATCGGTCTCGCGTGCTTCTTGAAAGAGAATCCAGGCCTCGGAAAGCTGATCTTGCGCCACCAGAGCGTGGGCTTTCGCCCCGAGAATGAGGGCGCGCTGCTCCGGGCTGTGACGGGAAACGGAGAGAAGGCGGTCTGCTTCCGTAACTGCTTCCACGAGTTTTCTTTCTTTGATGAGACCACTCACGCGCCGCATGAATTCCCAGTTCCCAAATCCAAGGCGCGCCTGCCAACCGGTCGAGTCATCGGGGTCAACCGCTTTAAGTTGCTCGATGATTTTCGGTTCGTCGTCGAGTGGAAGTTCGATCAAACGGCTGAGCGCCTCGAGTTCTGCTTCACGCTTCTTTTCTTCACGCGCTTTTACGATGGCCACGAGGAAATCGCGTCGCAGAGCCGCATAACCAAGGACCTCGCAAATCTCTGCGGTGACGAGCGCCGCCGAAACCAGCTCGCGCATTTCCCGGCCCTGAATCGTTTTCAAAAGATGCCCATCGTTTCCAAAAATTTGAATCGCGGGGAAGGTCCGCACGGTCCCGCGCTTCCATCCTTTGAGTTTCTCGACCTGCGCCTTCGCCTCTTCCTCGCTAAGCTGCTGACCCAAGTGGATCTCGGTGAGAATAACCTCATCCGGAAGGGACTCGCGAAACGCCGCACTCTCCCAAATCTTCTCTCGGAAGATTCGGCTCGCGGGGTGCCACGAGCTGCCATGAATGTAGATCACGAAGGGACACTTTTCCTTCTCGGCGAGCGCGGAGGCACCCGTAAAATCTTCACCCGTCTTTGGGGCCGCGTTGAGGACGAATGGAACGACTAGCACGGCCAGGATGAGGCCATTAGTTCTTCTTGTAGCCATAGACGTGGAGTTTGTGAAAGTGGAGTGAGGGCTGTGAAGGATGAATCACGCGGACGAATCCGACGTCAATTTTTTGATCGGATAGGTCGATACGCTGGACCTGGGAGACCTTGGAAAAGGTGTGCACCGATTTCCAGTTCTCGCCGTCGATTGAGGTCTCAATCTGCGCGCCATTGAGACGACCAACGCTTCCGCCGCGCGTGACAATCACGACTCCGGTGACGCGACCATAATTTCCCAACTGAACCGTCGCGGTGGCGGGTGTGGTGTCGGTATGAAAGTCGCCGCCGTGTTCCTCGATGACGCCCCAGTGACGGCTCGGATTGTCCCATCGGTTTCCCGGTTTCTGGATTCCAAAGGTGCCGCCCGAGCTGAGCAGGATCCCGGGGAAGGTCTCCGGAGAAATCGGATGCGGCTCGTAGTTCTTGGAGGTGAGCTTTCCAATGTATTGGAAGGTCGCCTTGTCCCTGCGCTTCGCCGCCTGCGGAAGAACGGTGCGGGCAAGGGTGTCGGTGACATTGCTGAGGTCGGCTCCCTTTTGCTTGGAAAGAGTTTGGGCAATCGCGGTCATGAATTGACCCAGCCGTTTTTCGTCTTCGCCCACTCGCTCCATCTGGAGCGCGAGAATGTCGGGCGTGAAAAGGTTCTTTTCGGCATGTGCTCCGAAGGCATCGACGATGAAGGCGTCCTGCTCTTTGCGATCGTTTCCAATGAGCGCGACTTGCTTGGAAAGATCGCCCCGGAAATCCCAGCGGCCCAGGCCCCAATCGGGAACCGCCTTTTGAAAAGAGAGAAGAATCTTCCGGCGTTGGTCGGAGCGATCCTCGCCCTTCGGAAGAACCTGCGGATAAACGTGCTTGTTTAGGAGATAAAAGGAAATCTCTCCACTGAGGGGCGCAAGCGTTTTGAGGACATCCTGGTGGAGCTCCTGCCAGTCTTTTTCGTGGGCCTTGCTCTCGGTGAGGACATCGACCGAGTGCTGCCAATTCTCCCACGCCAGTGGATGATCGAGGCGCGCGACACGGGAAATTTCCCGGGCCTTGGTCAGGTTTTCCTTTTCTAAATAGTAGGACGACAGTCGGCGAAGGTCGGCCGACTTCCGGGTCGCGGCGACATCTTGCTGCGCCTTGGTGTTGAGCATATGCCAACCCCAGCTGCCATGATGAAACGAGGTATGAAGTCCTCGTTTCCAGGAAAGGCTGTAGGCCGGTTGCCAGTGTCCGGGCTTCGTTAAAATGGCGTAGGCGCAATGACCAGGCTCGCCCATCGTCACTCCCGGGACGCCATTTGCGAGCGCCGCGGCTGCGCCGAAGTTCGACAAGGATCCGCACACGCCGCCGACGTTGCGTACGACTTCGGCATAGCTTTCCCAACTTTCCTGAAAGGGATGGTAGTAAAGAGGACCGTGGATCGAATCGCCAAAGGGATTGTGCAAAATCCAGCGCGCATACCAGCAAGCGCCGGTGTAAGCCTCTGAGGGAAGACAGACTTCCTGATTGTGATACTCCATCGATTCCGCGGAGTTGAAGCCGCCGTGTTGGACGCCCCGGGCGAGGTAGCGTCGCTCGAAAACACTGAGGTTTTCATACATCGCGTTGAGGAGGCCGAACTTCCACTTGTCGCGGAAGTAGGAGTAACGTCGGACCACTTCCGTGGAATCGTATTTTTTCCCGGGGCCTTCGAGGACACAAGCCGTCGCCATCGCTCGGTCGAGGGGACGAGTGCTTAGATCGGGATCCCCTTTCCAAAGCTCGAAAAGATGGGTCACGGTTTTCGACGAATCGCTCAGCGGGCCGGAATCGAGCAGCTCGTGCTGCCAATCCGGGGAGGCGAGGAACGCTTTCGAAAAGGTCGCCGCTTCAGGGCCCTCGAGGTCCGCTCCTTGAATGATCTTTTGGGCTTCAAGCTTGAGAAGCTCATTTGCCGTTGGCAGAGCGTGAAGGAGGGACGCGGAGGCAAGGAAGATTCCGAACCCGACGCAACTTGGTTTTCGAGAGAAATTCATGGTCGGGGATCTTCTCAGACGTTCATCGAAAGAGTTTTCTTTCTCAAAAAATGTATCGAATCGATCATTTCTGGGCAAGCTGGATGATGAGGGGGAGATTTGAGAGGCCAAGATAATCACTAGACGAATGAGAATTTCTCATTGAAGGTCTATTTGTCATGAATAAGAAATCATTTCTGATCGGAGCATTTGCCGTCGTCATCGCCGTGGCAGTTCCCTCACTCGCGCAGGATGCCAAGGACCCCGCCGTTCCTAAGGACGTCGCGGCTGCGCCCAAGGATGCCGAGAAGACCAAGTCCGGCTTGAAGTCCAAGGTTCTCAAGAAAGGCAAAGGCGCCAAGCCCGAGGCCACCGACACAGTGACAGTACACTACTCTGGCTGGACCACCGACGGCAAGTTGTTCGATAGCTCTGTCAAACGCGGAAGCCCTGCAAGCTTCCCGCTCAATCGCGTTATCAAGGGATGGACCGAAGGCCTTCAGCTCATGGAAGTCGGCGAAAAGCGGCGCTTCTGGATTCCTGCAGACCTTGCCTACGGAAATAGCCCTGGTGGCGGACGTCCCGGCGGCCTTTTGGTCTTCGATGTCGAGTTGCTCAGCATCAAGTAAGCGCCCTATTCTTTTCAAAAAAAAGCCGGTCCCGCCAAAGCGGGACCGGTTTTTCAACGGGGTGATCTTTTAGCCTCTTAGCGGAGAAAGCTGAATCGTGACGCGACGGTTAAGCTGACGTCCATTCGCGCTGCCGTTACTCGATACCGGCTCATCAGGTCCACGACCGGTGACATTGAAGCGACGGGAGTCGACCCGTTGAGCCTTCAGGTAGTCGGCGACATTCGAAGCCCGGGTCTCCGAAAGGCGGTAGTTGTAACTGCGCCCGCCTACATTGTCGGTGTGACCAGTGACATCGACCAAGGTCTTATTATACTTATTGACGACTCTCGCAACCGATCCGAGGACAGCAAAAAAGTCTGGGCTGATGCGCGCTTCGCCAGTTGGGAAAGTGACATCGCCCGGCATATTGAGAACTACCCAGTCACCTTGCCGCGAGATACTCACGCCCGTGCCTTGCAGCTCGACGCGAAGCTCAGCTTCCTGCTTGTCCATGTAGTTTCCGATTCCACCGCCAGCGAGAGCTCCAATTCCCGCTCCGAGAAGAGCGCGCTGACGGCTGTCGGTTCCACCGTCCCCGGTGAGCGCTCCGATTGCCGCGCCAAGCGCACCCCCAATGATGGCACCGTTGGTGGTCTTGGATGGTTGGTTTTTTCCGGTGTAGGGATTCACAGTCTGCTGGCATGAAGCAAGGGTCAGAGCCGCAACTAGAGAAGACACAATGGATTTCGCAGTGATTTGCATATTTGTAAAATAGATCAGTTGGGCTGGAATGCAAAAGGTGATTCACCTTTGGACCAGAACGATGGCCAACAGTGCTGACCAAAACGAAGTCCGTGACAGCGCAAATCCCTCGTTTCCAAGCCTCCAAAAAAATAACCCTTTCCGCCAAAAGACAAGAGGGTTTGAAAATTCCTAAGCGGTCTGTTTTTTACAGCGCTGAGATCGCGCGCCAGACTTGCTTGCGAATCTCGGGAAGATGGGGATTCCCGAGGTTACGCGATTGCACCGCTTCCACCACTTGATCCGCGACATAGCCAGCGAGCGCTTCTATGCGACCAAGCAGCTGATCCCCGCGATACTTCGCAAAGCTTAATCCCTGCACCAGTTCCGTGAGCGTCTCTTGTAGTGAGGACATCCTTTGAGCATCAAGTCCACTGAGCGGCTGATCCTCTTCACCCAGAAGAGGAGCCATCATCTCAAAGAAAGGCTCGGCCATGGTGTTCAGACGTTTGTATTCCTTCTCCGCTTCCACCAACTCAACCTTCAAGAAATTCATTCCCGTGAGGTTCTCTCGCAGAGATTCCTGAATGAGGTTGAACTCGCGTTCGCCAATCTGGCCACTTCCAATGACATCGCGGCAGCGATCCAGGCAGGCAGTCAGGGCGTGGTCGGGGATTTCATCGCAAGCGCGAACCGCAAGAGTGGGTTCCTCAGCCTTAAAGCTTTCAGTCATCCGCTCAGTCAGCGAGCTGACGCGGGTCGCAACAGAGTCCTGGCCCACCGTAGTGTTTTGGTAACAGAAAGAGTTCTGTGACATCGTGAAGTTGGAATTGTGGTTCTTCATCGTAGCGTCGGTGTGTTTCTTTTTGGGTGCCGAATCAGCACTAGCAAAAAATTAGTCAAAACAGGGTCTCTCGACAAGGAGATCTTAGATTTTTTCTAATTTTATTCCCTCGATATCAACCAAAGCTAATTAAACTTGCGCAATTTTTTAAAAAAACTAGTATTTATACATGGATCAGCCCTCCAAATTAGTAAATCTCGCCGACGAGCTGTGGAAGCTTAGCACCGAAGAACTAGAGGGATTCCTTGAAGTAATCTCTAAGATTATTGAAACAAAAGCAATTCTGCGCAACACGGCAGAGGGCAGCGCTACCAACCAGGATCGTGCTGCTGCCGATGATTTACGCGAAATTAGACGCGCCTTAGAGGATACTAATATTACGCTATCGGGTCCCGAGTCTGTCTTACTTGCCTCCTTTTATAAAGAACTCGAAGGCGCCGAATCTCTCGACACCCGCGCCCTTAATATTACGCTCGATAGCTACGCCCGGAAGCCCTCGAACACCACAACCACCATCGAAAATCTCGAAAAAAAGGGCCACATTGAACTCATGAAAGGCGCAAACCCTCACGCTCATAAGACCTTCCGTCTCACCGAGAGCGGAAAGAACGAGGGCCGCGCACTCCTCGATCGCATCGCACGATCGAGCGGCTAACGCTAGTTTGTGCCCGCTCGCTAAATTAGCCTTCCTTGAGAGCATCTGAAATCACGGTAATTACCTCGATTTCACCTTTTAATAAGGAGCGCCTATCGCTATTCCTCCACCGGCCTTCCGGCACAATCCTCATTCACCGCATCCCATAAGACCATGCCTATCAAAATTGAAATGCCCAAGCTATCGGACACCATGGAAGAAGGCACCGTTGTCCGCTGGCTCAAGAAGGAAGGTGAAGAAGTCGAAATCGGTGACATCATCGCCGAGATCGAAACCGATAAGGCCACCATGGAAATGGAAGCTTTTGACGAAGGCACCCTTTCCTCAATCTCCGTGCCCGAAGGTGGCAGGGCCCCCGTCGGATCGGTCATCGCGATCCTCTTAGAGGACGGCGAGTCTACCGATGACTCTGCCGCCGCACCCACCCCTGCTGCCAAAACGCCGGCCGCTATTGCTGCTCCAGTTGCTGCTCCCACCGCTACCAATGATGGTGGACGTCTCAAAGTTTCTCCGCTCGCTCGTAAGATCGCCGCGGCCGAGGGCATCGACCTCTCGACGGTCACCGGCACCGGCCCTGGAGGTCGCATTGTTAAAACCGATCTCTCTGGCGCAGCTGCCTCGGCTCCTGCCGCGGCAACTCCTGCTCCCGTCGCCGCACCGACTCCAGCGAAGGCCGCACCGGTTCCTCTTTCCCCGGTCGCCTCCGGCGAAGACAAAAGGGTCGAACTTTCCTCCATGCGGAAGATCATCGCCGGCCGTCTCCTCCTTTCCAAAACGACGATCCCCCACTTCTATCTTCACCTCGAGGTCGACGCGGCCCCGCTCATGGAATTGCGCAAGCAGATCAATGCCCAGTCCGAAGCGTCCCACGGTAACAAGTATTCCGTGAACGACTTCGTCGTCAAAGCGCTCATCAACGCCTCCGTCGCGGTCCCCGAAGCCAATGCTTCTTTCAATGGCGACCACATCGTCCAGTTCGCCCACGTCGGCATCTCCGTCGCGATCGCTGTTGAAGACGGTCTCGTCACGCCCGTCGTGAAGAACGCCGAGCAGAAGTCCCTCCTCCAGATCTCCAAGGAAATCAAGGAAATGGCCGTGCGCGCTCGCGACAAAAAACTCATGCCGAATGAATTCGATGGCGGCACCGTCACCATCTCGAACCTCGGCGCATGGGGTATCGAGTCCTTCGATGCCATCGTCAATCCACCGCAAGCAGCGATCCTCAGCGTCGGCGGCATCATCGAAAAGCCCGTCGTCAAAGATGGCATGATCGTTCCCGGTCTCCGCATGAACCTCGGCGTCAGCTGCGACCACCGCGTCGTCGACGGAGCCGTCGCCGCGAAGTTCCTAGGCGAGATCAAGCGCCTCATCGAAAACCCAGCTCTTATGTTGGTGTAGTCGGTGGACTGAGATCGGATGACGAAGGTCAGAGCTCACGAATCTGATGGGAGGCTCACAAATCAACTCGGCCAAGGAGCTTCAAGTCTATCAGATGGCCTACGCCCTCTCGATGGAGATCTACCAAATCACCAAATCATTTCCTCCCGAGGAGTGTTTCGCGCTCACCTCGCAAATCAGACGATCATCACGGCCCGTCACAATGAACCTCCGAGAAGCGTGGGCGAAGCGCAGCTACGAAGCTCACTTCATCTCAAAGCTGACCGATTGCGACGGCGAAAAATCAGAAACCGATACCTCTTTGGATTTCGCAAAGGACTGCGCTTACCTCACTCTGGAAGCCCATCAAGCTCTGACCGAAAAAAATCGGCCGAATGCTCGGAGCCATGCTCAAGCAGCCAGAGAAGTGGGTCCTCAAACCCTGCCCTCCGCCTTCCACCTTCCACCTTCCGACCTCCCCCATGCTCATCGCCTTTAACAAACCCTACGGTGTCCTCAGCCAGTTCAACACGAACCCGAATGAGGAAGAACAGCGGACTCTGAAGGAGTTCGGTTTTCCGCCGAAATGTCTCCCACTCGGGCGACTCGATATGGACTCGGAAGGACTCCTCCTTTTTACCGATGAGAAGCCGCTCGAGAACCGGCTTCTCCACCCGCGCTACAAGCACCGCCGCCGCTACCTCGTCCTCGTTGAAGGAGTTCCAGATGAGGAAGCACTCGATAAGCTCCGCAGCGGCACCATCGAAATCAAAGACTATCGCTGCCTCCCCTGCCGGGCCAAAGCTCTTAAACAAGCACCTGATTTTCCAGACCGTGAGCCACCAGTCCGCGTCCGCCAAAAAATCATCGACTCCTGGATCCGTCTCGAACTCCGGGAAGGCAAAAACCGACAGGTCCGCCGCATGACCGCCGCCGTCGGCTACCCCACCCTCAGACTCATCCGTGAAGGCATTGGTACTTTCCCGCTCGGCGACCTACCACTCGGCACATGGAAAGAACTTACTGAGGAGGAACGCGACGCCGTTTTTTCGCGCTAAGCTCTCACTTCTCCTAAAAATAGCGGGCCTGCGCCCTCGCTCGGTCCCTTCTGGTTCAATCGAGAACTAACGCACTAAAGTGTCGCATCGCCGAGCAACGCCCACGTTGCGGATCAGGCGCGGCTATTTGCCGTAGCCTGCATCCGTCTTGTTAGAACTTTCTTTCTTAGCGAACCACGCCATGGGAATGATCGCTGCCTTCAGATGTATCTGCTTTCTGTTCCACGCAGGCCTGGCGTACATATATGTCAGGATTGCGTGATCCTTCGTGAAGAAACAGTCTAGGTTGGTGTATTCTGCCTTGGGATCATCGGCAATACGGCCGATGATTTTCCATGTCCCGCCAGCGTCAGATGAAACCGCGGCCGTCAATGGCGTCCGCTCGCCGAGATGATGATGCCCCTTAACAAACTTACTGCTGTTCCAGAAAAGGACGAGTTTGTTTGTTCCCGGCAGACGACGTATACACGTACAGGATTCACCGCCCTCAAGACCACTGGAAACCGCCTTCGACCAGGTCGCACCGCCATCGGACGACGTGGCGATGTAAGGTCCGCCCAGTTGCGTCCGAAGAGACATAATGAGTTTGCCACCCTCCAACTCCGCGATCGACGCCTCCATAGCACCGCGCTTGGGCAGATCGAGCGCGTTCGATTTCTGCCAAGTCTTACCGTCGTCGTCACTGCGCAGGCACCAGGCGGAGTTTTTCTGCTTCCACTGATTGCCTGTCCCTCCGTGAAACGGAAGGAGTAGGCGGCCCGACTTCAGCTCCATTAGGCTGCTCGCGCCGCCTTGGAGCAACTGACCCTTCGACACTTTCCAAAGCGATTCTTGCTCGGTGAAGGTCTTGCCGTCGTCGGACGAGATAAAGAAACACATCGTGCTGCTTCCCCCGCTTTTGTGAGCACGAAGACAGTTCATCAGTAATTTTCCGGATCTCGTGCGCAGCAACCCCGGCGCCTGCACATTCATGTCACCCTCAGCAACATCAATAAGCATACGAGGTTCCTTCCACGTGAGTCCGCCATCGGCGCTGATCTTCGACCAGATCCGACATGAACCATGATCACGACCGGCGTTCTTCCCTTTTTCGTACTTGTGATAGACAACCATCAGACGATTGTCCGCTAATTGAGCGATTGACGCCGTGTCGCTACGCGGGACGTCCGCCGTGGCCGGTTCGATCGTGACGTGACGAACCATCGAATCAGCCGCTGTAGCCGCCACTGATCCTTTGGCAGCGATCAAGACGAAAACCAGCAGAGAAAGCGGGAAGGATGATGATCTTTTCATAGTTAGAAAATAGCGGATGCCTCAAGGGGAGCGACCTTATTTGAATCTTCCCTCTCATGATCCGCACGAAGTGAAAGCATCACCACTACTGGGTCCTCCTCACAGCCCCGAACGAAACGCCTCGCTAAAATGCCGAAAAAATAGCAATTGGAAGTGGCGCAGACCTTAAGAATTGCTAATCTATCGAATAAATAGTCCATTCAATCCGTTTAAAAAATGATGAAAACACCCAAAATCCTCGTTGCCCTCCTCGCGGGTGGAGCCCTGGTCTCCTGCACGCAGACCCAACAACAATATGGACTCGGTGGCGCTGCCGCCGGTGCCGCTGCCGGCGCTCTGCTAGGTGACGGTTCCGATGACGTCCTCAAGGGAGCTGCTCTCGGTACCGCTGCCGGAGTAGGAACTGCCACTTATAAGGAAAGCCAGCAACGCAATGCCGGCGCTTATAATACCGGAGGCGATTACCGCGTCCCACCACTAGCCCCAGTGGACAATTCAAACTACAAAGTAGCCACCCCCACAAACCGCCCTGGAATCGTAAGAAGCCCATACCCTCCTTTTACCGTGGTGAACGTTAGCGCGTTGAAGACAGGCGACCAAGCTCGCGTCCCTGGAAGCAACCTGATCTTCCTCGTGCCCTAATACTACTCCGCATTTCCAACCAAAAGCCCGCCACCGGAATTCTAGTGGCGGGCTTTTGGTCGGAAATTATTTCTAGATCCTCTTCAGCGATCCCGTGGAGTCGCCGAAGCTCTCTGTCTCCACTCCGAACTCATTGAGCATGCGGACGTAGAGGTTCGAAAGCGGAACTTCTTCCCGAAGATCGACGTGACGTCCCGGCGTGAAAGATCCGCCTCCATTACCCCCCACGATGATGGGAAGATCGTTGTGATTATGACGGTTTCCGTCGGAAATTCCGCTGCCATAAACGATCATCGAATTGTGGAGAAGTGACTTCCCGTCGACATCCTCGGTTTCCTTCATTTTCTGGAAAAAGTAAGCCAGCTGAGTGAGGTAATACTGATCGATTTTTTGGATTTTCTCCAAATTTTCCTTCTTCCCCTTGTGGTGCGAAATGTTGTGGTGGCCCTCGCCGACTCCGATGCTTTTGAAGTTCCGATTGCTACCATCGTGCGCCATCAAGAAGCTGGCGACGCGGGTGGAATCGGTCTGGAAACCAAGCACCATCATATCCATAATAAGACGCATGTGCTCGCCGTAGTCACTCGGCTGACCACTCGGCGCGGCCACCCCTGGATCCACTGAAGAACCAAAGGACTCCGCTTTTTCAATCCGCTGTTCCAGCTCGCGCACCCCCGTGAGATACTCATCGAGCTTCTGCTGGTCGTTACGTCCCAGGTGCTTATGCATTGCCTTGGCGTCGTCTGAGATGAAATCGAGGATCGACTGCTGAGACGCGAGACGGCTCCGCATCCCCGTGGCCCGATCCTTACCGGAACCACCGCCGAAGAGACGCTCAAAAACAAGCCGGGGATTCGACTCAGGCGTCATCGGCTGGTTCTCCGAGCGCCAAGAAAGATTGAACTGGTAGGCACAGGAATATCCGGAATCGCAGTTGCCTGATTTACGAACACCATCGCAAGTCAGTTCCAGCGAGGAAAGTCGGGTCTCATCCTGAACCGCACGAGCGGCGATCTGATCGACCGAGACCCCGACCTTGATATCGGAACCCGATGTTTTTCTGGCCCGTGCACCCGTCAGGAAGGTGGCATTGCTACGCGCGTGATCGCCCGCTCCATCGGGGCCAGCCGTGGCATGCTTATGCGAAAATCCGGTGAACACCTGGAAATCATCTTTGAGACCTTCGAGAGGAACCATGCTCTTCCCAAGCTCGAGGCCACTTCCAACCCCTTGTGGACGCCACTGCTCAACGTTCACCCCATTGGGAACCGTCAGATAAGCCATCCGCAGCGGCGCTCCGCTTGCGGTCTGCGCCACCGAGCCCCCTGTCGCTGCCATCAAAGGTCGCATCGACTCTAGAGCCGGTAGGCTGACAGCAGCACCAAGACCCCGGAGAAACCCACGGCGATTGAGACCAGAATAAGCACTCATGTTCGTAGTTTACGCGCTTTTTAGGAAATTTCTCCAAAAAAATCCTGCTCAAATAAGGAAAATCTAATCATCACCCCTACGTTTCTGAAAGGGCGCGCTTTCAATCACGCCAATGAGAAGTTCCTTCATGCTTCCTTTGTTTTCATGAAGTCGCTTCACGAGGAGGTCAATCGTCGGGGCGTCGTAATATTCCATCCCGCGGCCCGTGGCATAAATGAGGAGTTTTTCCGCGAGGCAGCGGTAAAAATCTTCGCGCCGCTTGTCGGCTAAGATCAGCTTGAGCCCCGCGACATTACTGAACTTCTCGCCCGTAATCAACTCACCGCCGCTATCGATTTTTTGTCCGTCTTCCTTCGTGCGATACTGCCCAATGGCATTGTAGTTTTCGAGCCCGAGCCCGATAGGATCCATGCGCTTATGACAGCTGGCACAGAGCGGCTTCTTCCGATGAACCTCCATCATCTCGCGCATCGTGAGCGGCCTGTCACTGCCATGAGCAGCTTCCTCAAGCTCCGGAATATTCGGGGGTGCGGGAGGAGCCGGGGTTCCCAGAATTTGATCGAGCACGAAGAGCCCGCGCTTCACCGGCGAAGTCCGGGTCGGATTCGAAGTCACAATCAAAAAGGTCCCTTGGGTGAGGATGCCCCCGCGTTCAGGATACTCGGTCAAATCGACCAAGCGGTGCTCCTCTCCCTTCACGCCATCGACTTGGTAAAAGTCCGCCAAGCGCTCGTTGAGAAAGCTGTAGCGAGCCGAGATCAGCTCTTCCGCCGGACGGCCCTTTTTGAGGATAAAGTCGAAGAACATCTCGGTCTCAGTCCGCATGTCCTGACGCACCCGGTCGTTGAAAACACGCGCCGCTTTCCGGCGATCACGCGTCTTCAAAATCTTCCAGGTATCAATCGAGAAATGCTCCACGTCCCGCGCTTGCAACCACTGGCCGACAAAGTTCTCAGTGAAGCGCGCCGCACGCGCATCTTCCAACATGCGATCCACCTGCGCGCGAAGATTTTTGCGAAGCTCTTTCTTATAAGCGAGGCTCAGCAACTCGTCATCGGGGACCGAACTCCAGAGAAAAAAGGAAAGCCGTGAAGCCAATGCATATTCATCAAGATCCACCACCTTCCCCGGGTCGTTCGGATTGACCTGAATTTCAGCACGGAAAAGAAAACGCGGCGAAGCGAGAACCGCCGTCATGGCGTGCTTGATGCCATCCTCAAAAGTGCGCCCTGGTTGCTTGTCGACTTCAAGCACCATCTTGACGAGACGGCCCACCGTGCCGCCATCGAGCGGACGACGAAACGCGCGACTCACGAAGCTCCGCATAATCTTCCGCGCATAAAGCTCACGATCACGAAGTTCCTTCGGCGCAGGTCCATCCACCATGATCGCCTGATAGCCCTTGGGATACTCTTTAAAACTTCCGTCCTGAGGCCCATTGAGAGTGACTCTTTGGAGATTGATATACTGTTCCTCTTGCCCCTCGTCCGGCGTATTTCGTGGGAGTAGCCGAATCTCCACTTTATTTCTCCCCTTGTTAAGATCGGCTTTCCCGCTCAGACGGATCGTTTCCTCCTGATCCCAGCCGATCGTTTTTTCAGCAACCTTTTTCCCATTCACCAAGAACTCAACATGGACCGTTTGTTCTGTCGCTGATTGCGCTCCGCGCACTGCGTAGTTAAGATGCACTCCGTAGGGACCCTTGGCTGGAGCCTCCACCTCCAGTTGGGCTATGCCTTCCTGCGCGAAGGGAAGCCAATTGACAGACTCCATGCCATCGCCAGTCGCCCGAAAGCGTTTTCCCGAAAACTCCCGAATGGGGGTCGAGGAAGCCGCGCCTTTTGGCAACGCCATTTCCATGACATCCGTCGCGGCCTTAAGATACTTCTCCATCAAAAGAGGTGAAATGCTGAGCACGCTCCCGATGGTGTCGAAACCGTAGCCCGTGTCATCCGCCGGGAAATTTTCCTGCGTGTTGTATGACACTCCGAGCAAATCCTTTACGGCGTAGTAGTATTCCTGACGGTTGAGCCGGCGAATGGTGACTTGGCCTGGATCAGGGTTGTTGGGATCCAGTTTGAAAACATTCCTTTCGATCCAGCTGAGCAGCTTCTTCTTTTCGGCATCCGTCGGCTGATCCTTCTTCGCCGGCGGCATAATCTGCGAGCGCACGTTCCGCCACACCGGCAACCAATGAGAAACATCATCGAGATGCTTCGCCTTGTCAGCGAATTCATCCATGGAAAAATCTCCTTTCGACGATCCATCCGCGTGGCAATCGTAGCAGTAGAACTCGAGAATCGGCTTCACCTCCGTATCAAAAACGACATCCGCACAGGCCACGCCTGTGAAAAGAAGAAGAATGCCCGCAATAAGTTTCATCGGCCCTACCATACGAGGGGGTTTTGATATTCTAGTCTCAAATTTCGAGAAAATGTCTCCTCTCTTTTCTACGATGAGCGTCTACTCCAGATCTGCCGCTTTCCACTCGTCCCAACCGCCTTTGTAGATCGAGGTCGAGTAACCCTTTTCCGCCAGAATCTTCGCCACCACGTAGCCATCGGGACAATTCACGTCGGCACAATAGAGGATGACTGTTTGCCCCGCCGCGACGGCTGCATCGATCTGAGGCTTCACCTTGGGAAACTTCGCGTCGAAGGATTTCTTCGGCAGACTGAGCGACTCCGAGATATGACCGATCAAATAAATGAGCCCCGGCCGCACATCGATCAACAAGCAGCTTTCTGTCAGGCGCATTTCGAAAAGACGCACGATATCCACCGAGGTAATTTCGCCTTTTTTAATCACCGGAACGGGCACCTCTTTCTTGACTTCCACGGGCTTTCTCACGGCCGCGGTCTCTTCCTTGGCGACTACTTTGGGCACCGCCACTTTTTTTACTTCGATCGGATCTGGTGCCACCACAGGGTCAGCGCAAGAGCCCAGTGCCACCGCACTCCCTAGAATCGCAAGTCGCGTCAACATGAATTGACGTTACCCTCTTGTATCCTCGAAGCCAATCGCTTCTTTCTTCCTCGTCCTCCCCAAGAGTGGCAAGCTCAGGACAACCCCAATCTTTAAAAGGCCATTGCCAACACGGCGGATCTTGCCACCCTCTTTTCTCGACCATGTCAGACTTCCTCGTCATTGGCTCCGGCATCGCCGGCCTTTCCTTTGCCATCAAAGCCGCCGAGCACGGCAGCGTCAGCATCATCACCAAAGGCAAGCTCCTCGAATCCAACACCGCTTGGGCTCAAGGCGGCATCTCCGCCGTCCTGCCCCCCGGACTTCGCGACCCCGGTGACACCTGCGAAAAGCATGTCGCAGACACCCTCGATGCCGGCGGCGGACTTTGCCATGAGGACGCAGTCAAGGTCATCATCGAAGAAGCTGCCGAGACAATTAATGAACTCGTTGCATGGGGCACGGACTTCGACGATGACGAAGATGAACCCAAGCGCTACTCCCTCTGCAAGGAAGGCGGACATTCCGAACGCCGTATCCTCCATTCAAAAGATACCACCGGCCGCGAGATCGCGACCTCACTTGTCGAGACCGCGAGGAAGACCAAAAACATCACCATTTTAGAAGATCACTACGCCATCGATCTCATCACGACGGGCAAGCTCGGCGCGATCACCGATGACCGCATTCTCGGCGCCTATGTTCTCGATATCAAAAAGAACAAAGTCGGCGTGATCGAATCGCCCCGTGTCATTCTCGCCACCGGGGGCTGCGGAAAAACTTACCTCTACACCACCAACCCCGACTCCTCGACGGGCGACGGCCTCGCGATGTCCTGGCGCGCCGGGGCCTCCATCGCCAACATGGAGTTCATCCAATTCCACCCCACCTGTTTCTACAACCCCGCCGCCACCGGCCCCGAAGCCCGCTCTTTTCTCGTCTCGGAAGCCGTCCGCGGCGAAGGCGCGGTCCTCGTCAATGAGGATGGCCACCAATTCGTCAACGACCACGACCCACGCGGCTCGCTCGCCCCTCGTGACATCGTCGCCCGGGCCATCGATACCGAGATCAAGCGCACCGGCGCGCCCTGTGTCTTCCTTGACGTCTCCCCTCTTGGCGACGAGTTCACCGAGCGCTTCCCTTTCATCCACGAAACCCTCCTCGGCTTCGGGCACAACGCGCTCGAGAAGCCCATCCCCGTGGTCCCCGCCGCGCATTATCAATGCGGAGGCGTCGTCACCGACCTCGATGGACGCACCAGCATCCGCGGACTTTTCGCTATCGGCGAGGTCGCCTGCACCGGTCTCCATGGTGCCAACCGTCTCGCCTCCAACAGCCTTCTTGAAGCAAACGTCATGGCCCGCCGCGCCCTTGCGCACATCCTCCTCCGCTTCCCGCCCGGCAGGCCCATCCCCGATGCTCCCGAGATTCCCAAATGGGAAAGTGGCAACGCCGCGCCGCCCGACGAACTCGTCAATATCTACCACGCCTGGGACGAACTCCGCCGCACCATGCAGGACTACGTTTCGATCGTTCGCACCGACAACCGACTGCGCCGCGCCGCCAACCGCATGCAAAATCTCCGTCGCGAAGTACGCGACTTTTATTGGGGCCACACCGTGACGCCCGACATCCTCGAGCTCCGCAACCTCGTCGCTACCGCGAGCCTCATCATCGACTCCGCCGTCCTCCGAAAAGAATCCCGCGGCTCGCACCACACCCTCGATTATCCAGTAAAAGAGGAGCGCTTCGAGAAGGACACCGTGATGAGGAGATTCTAAACTGCCCTTCGGCCATCCGTTTCAAAAAAATCCCCAATCCAAACGGAACGAGGATTTTTTTACTCCGAATCTTGATCAAGCTGAAGTGCTTCAACGCCTCGCCGCCCAGCGACGGAGGAGATCGAGGAACTCAGTTCGCTGGCCTTCTTCATCATCACCTTTTGCGCTGAGGGCAAGCTTGGTGACGAGTTCTGAATTCCCGCTCCCGGTGTGTTTCGAATCCCGCAGGAGCATTCCCCAAAGAGCCACACCTGAAGAGAAGCGGAAGTCCTCACTCGCTTGCGACCATGAGCCGTTTTTATCGGTGAGAGTCTGGGCAAGCTCCGTCGAGACGTCGCCATCGGGCTGTTTGTAGCGCAGCTTCACCGTGAGCATCTCAGGGGAATCGACGATCTCGCGAGGAACGACAACAGGCTTCTTCTCCTTCTGGTATTTGAGGCCATCGGGGATCTTGGCCGTGTCCACGCCCGTGGGAATGATCTCGTAAAAGGCGGTGACCCGATGACCGGCGCCAATGTCTCCGGCGTCGATCTTGTCGTTCTTGAAATCTTCATCACGGAGACGACGGTTGGCGTAACCGATGAGACGGTAGTGGGCCACTTTTCCGGGGTTGAATTCAACCTGGATTTTCACGTCCTTGGCGATCGTTTGGATCGTGCCCGTGAGTCCGCTTTGGAAGACTTTTTGACCCTCACGAAGGGAGTCGATGTAATAATAATTCCCATCGCCGCCGTTGGTAAGTTTCTCGATGAGCTCGTCATTGAGATTTCCCTGACCGAAGCCCAACACGGTGAGGGAAATATTAGCCTCGGATTGCTTCTTGACCAACTCCAGAAGTGCTTCGGGACTGGTGGCACCCACGTTGAAGTCTCCATCGGTCGCCAAGATGATGCGATTCACACCTCCCGGAATGAAGGCGCGGCGGGCCAACTCGTAAGCCCTCGTGATCCCAGCAGCGCCATTGGTGGATCCCCCAGCAGAGAGATTCTGAAGGGCCTTGCTCACTTGCAAACGCCCTCCCTCATCGATCGCAGTAGGATCGAGAAGCACGGCCTGACGACCGGCATAGACAACGATGCTCACACGATCGTCTTCATTGAGTTGTCTTAGAAGCAGCTCAAACGATTGCACCAGAAGCGGAAGCCTGTCGGCGTTGCTCATCGAGCCCGAGACATCGAGAAGGAAGACGAGATTGGCCCTCATGCGCTCTCCTTGATCAACGCGCTGACCCTGCAGGCCAATCTTCACCAAGCGGTGCTTCTCGTTCCAGGGACAGGATGCGACCTCGGTGTGCACCGCGAAGGGATGTTCACCCTCCGGCTGCGGATAGGAGTAGTCGAAGTAATTGATCATTTCCTCAATGCGCACGGCATTAGGATTGATGGTCTGACCATGAAGAACGTGCCGACGAATATTCGTATAGGAAGCCGTATCGACATCAGTCGAAAAGGTCGAAAGCGGCGCTTGCAGAGACGAGAGAAAAGAAGTCTCTATCAGCTGCCCGTATCGCTCTCCGCTCTCCGCCTCAGGGAGGCGGCTGCGTGGTTTTCCTGGGACCGGAGCAGAATCTCCTCCAAATCCCTCTGCGAGCATCCGATTGCCTCTAGAGTATTTATCACTTTTGCCACCACTCTTGGCCGGCCTGGTAGTTGGGCCCAGCGGCCTCGGTGCCATTGGCTTCGATCTAGTCTGGGATCCAGCGGGTATAGGCAACACCTCCCCTTTCTTTGCTTTCTTAACCTCCGCGCTGGCGTCCCTGAGCGACATTCGGTCCCCTTCTAGGTTTGGATCCTTAGGAATAGACTTCGCAATACTCGATTGCGGACCAGCGGGCTCCGATTGAATCGCGGGAGCTTCTTCAGCAGACCAAGCCACGCTTTCCACCATTGTAAAATTCCCATCCACATCGTTCCGGAACCGATTATTAATCAAGACGATGGCGAGTGCCGCCCCACTGACTAACGCTAAAGCAGCAATCGCCAGGACAGGAGATTTTCTTTTCCGAAGTTTCGTTTTACGTTTCATCATTTTCTGTTGCTGATTTTCATCAAGCGCTTCTTCGAGTTGATCGAGAAAAGCTTGGTCGTCTTTTGCTTCGAGACGGGCGTGCTCCTTGAGAGCTTGGTCGATAAAATTGTCGTCATTCATGGTTTAGGAATGGGAAGGTTGTGAAGTGAGGCAGATCTTAAGAGCGGCACGGGCGCGTTGCAGGCGCTTCCGAGTGGCCGCTTCCGAGGTATTGAGTTGGTCCGCAGTTTCTGCGGTGGAAAGGTCTTGGTAGTAGTGGGCTAAAACGGGCCGCAAAAGGGTGTCCGGAAGTTTGTCGAGGCAGTCCTTGAGCTGATCGAAGAAGCCGGACTGCGGCATCTCCTTCAGGGTGTCTTCGAGGCGTGAAAGCGCTTCGTCATCCCACGAACTCTCACGCGAGTTCTTGCGACAGTGCTCACGCCATTTGTTCCGAATGATACCGCGCAGCCACGAGGAAAAATCGCGGGTGACATCGAAGCGGGACCAGTTTTGCCAGGCGGAAAGAAAGGCGTCCTGCGTGAGGTCGCGGGCCGTGTGCTCTTTCCCGGCTAGGGTGCGAGCATATAGAAGCGCCATCCGATGGTGCTCAGAGGCAAGCGCCGAGAAGGTCTGACGGGGGGAAGTTTCTGATTCTGATGACATTGCGAGAGAGTTCACAGAGGGTATTGACCTCGAGATACCTAATTGTGACATCAATCTCGCATTTTTTCCGTAACCACTTTTTCAAGCTGCTCATCGGCACTTAGGGAGCAGCCACAACGACGATCTTCAGAAAGCGGTTGACTGCGGATAAATCAACGGGAATGGACACCCGTTCGTAGCCACTTGGAACCCCGCTTTGGTCGGACCAAGCCGATGCACTTGCGGCGACCAAGGTCCAGTTTTTGAGATCGCTTGATTCCTCCACGGTCACCGCCGGAAGACCGGAAACCGCAGGCCGATTGAAAACATAGTGGCGTTACCCTCTTCGCTCTTCAGCGCAGCATCGTCCTCTACGATGTCACAAATACCCACTTCGAGTGGCTTCTGTCCCGCCATCTCTTAGGTCCATCACTGAACTCCAGTCTCCAAAGAGTGGAAGGATTAATCTTCTGAGATATTGAGACGAAAAAAACGCGCCTTATCTAGTAGAGTATCCTCCCAATCAGTAGGTTCTGAGGAGGTAAACGGCATACCAGTATTATTTGGAATATTCCAAGGTTCCCAAGAAAATAAGTCTGTTGAAGTTTCCACAAATATCCTTCTCTGAGGAAAATTAGGTCGTTTTATTGTGGCTAAATTTCCTAGGAGAGAAAAATTGAAATCGTAACGATCAAAATTCAAGGACGGATCTGTTTTTGTCAGAAATTCATAGTAATTATTACCGCCATCCGCATCAAAGTCGAATTCAGGTTCCCCCTCAGGAGAGGTGCTGTTCCCAAAATGGGTGATACGCCATTCGTTGTAGGTTTGGTGATTGGGGAGCTCTTCTTCGATCCAGTCTCTGATGAGCTGAACACCTGCTTGGTCGACAACAGACGAGCCAAATGGAGGCATGCGGGAGTAGCCGTTGCCCTCTGAGGCACGGTTAAAAATAGTGGATCTGATGGCTTGCCCAGGAACAAGTAATCGGTCGTCGGCATGGTGCGATTCACGAGTGGGTGCTCCGTTTACCATACCAGTAGCAAAGAGCTGAAGATGCGCCCGGGTGTCAAAATCGACGGGGGTATTGCCGTTGGATTGGTGACAGAAGCTGCAGTTAACATCAAGGTAGGAGCGGGCACGCACTCCAAGCGTATAGTCGGTCTCGTTGGCATGAGTATGACGTGGCATAGTAGAAGGATTTGCCAGTAAGTCCGTAAGATAACCTTTGGTCTTGAGTAGATCGATATAATTTCCTGTGCTTCCTTCAAGTTGACCATGGCGATTGAGTTGCCGGGTGTTGAAAGATAGAGAGGAACCTGCCTGGGTGTTGTGGCAACTCATGCATTGGGCGCGTGACGGAATTTGCCAATGTTGAGTGCTCTGAAATCCATCTTCTGTAATATCGAGATCAAATTCGACACCTTCATCGCTCACCAGAAAGGCTTCGGTTCCTTCTTCATTCCATCGGTATGAGACTCCGTATGCGGAGTCGTCGGTTTTTACAAATGCGCGTGTTTCGATACGTTTGGAAGTGGAGGGGTCGCCCCTTGTCGTTTCAAGATCAAAGTGTTTGATCCAGACCATCCCGGATGGAAAAGTCCATGGAGCATCTTTATTGAAACCAACAGTATCCACTCCATTGGGAATAGAGAACCACCGTTGTTTGTCAGCATGATCCGACCAAAAGGGGAGGTTGACGTCATAGGGAATAATTCCTGGATTGGGTTCGAGGGTGGATAAGTCTGCAAAGAGCCCTGTTTGAGAAAGGGCCAGTGGCAATGTGTTAGTGGGTGTAGTCACTACTAACTTGCGGATAAGCCGGTCATGATAGTCAACTAGCAAGATGTCCTTGTTGGATGGATTGATTCCCATGGAAACTATGCCGGCTTCGCCAGTCAGACGCTCCAGGCTGGAGGCCCCGATATCGAGGTCGATTGCCCAGATGTCACCAGTGACATAATCGCAAAAAAGATACTTACCGTATAGGTTAGAAATATGATCACCTCGATAAACGAACCCGCCTGTGACAGATTTTCTAGGGCTGTGAGGGTAGGCGAATGTTGGAGAAGTGAAGACGCTGGTATTGCTGGGAGGAACAGATTTCGGGCCGCTAATGTCGCCTTCGAAATACGGCCAACCATGGTTTTCTCCTTTGTTGACAATAGAGATTTCTTCTCGCGCATTTTGGCCAACATCTCCGACGATGAGGCGGCCCGTCTGTTGATCAAAAGTGAATCTCCATGGGTTTCTGAAGCCGATGGCAAAGAATTCCGTGCGCACGTCGACAGGAGTATTTGGCGGGGTGAAAAATGGATTATCCGAGGGGACAGAATAGTAAGCTTTGTTCAATTCATCTAATTTGATGGCAGGATGAGGATTGGGTTCGACGTTTTTAAGTCGTTTTTCGACATCGATTCGCATGATTGAAGACCAAAAATCTTGGTTGATCTTCTGGCCGTTATTATGGGCATCGTTGTCTCCGCCTTCGTCTCCCCAACTCATGTAAAGATAACCGTCCGATCCGAAATGAAGATCACCACCAGTATGGCTATTGGGCAATGCCGTCTGTTCGAGCTCGATAAAAACAGTCTCAGAAGTGGGATCGACAAAATTCGGAGATGTCTCAGACATTAAAAAACGAGAGAGCCTCTCATAAGTGAGATCATTGATCTTTACCGTATAGGAGATAAATAGCTGGCGGTTGGTGGAAAAATTGGGGTGGAAAGCTAAGGAAAGTAGTCCGCGCCCTCCAATATCTTGGAACGTTTCTTCCGGGCGGCTATTCACTAGTAGTTTGAGCTCGAGTGAATTGATCAATGGTGAAAAGGGATTACCGGCGTCTGGAATGAGAAGGATGCGTCCAATGAGCTGGGTAACGAACAACCGTTTTGATTCGCCGGGAGGAAAGGTAATCGAGGTGGGAGACTGAATTCTAATATTTGGAAAGGCGATTTCAGCCGAGTATGAGTTGGCTGGTGGAGTTGGAGGGAAGGCGAGGGTGGTTGCTGGCAATCGTGAAGCATCACTGATCGTGAGGTTGACGGTCGCTGTTTCCAGCACATTGGATGAGTTTTCTACTTGGTAGGAGAACTGATCGAGACCAGTGGTGGTCCCTGTATGTTCATAGTGAATCGCACCATTATGGATGGTAATACTTCCGTGAATGGTATTGGTGGAAATGAGCAAGGTATTCGCCAAGATATCACCGTCATTACGGAGCACGGGAATGAGGATATTATCTCCGATCCCCAGCGTTACAGCATCATCCTCAGCAGCGATAACTACGGAGATTACTGTAAGTAATAATACTAGAACTTGGAGACACTTGGACATAACTAATTAATTGAGGCCCGTTGGAGCGGAGCAAGGGCTATTTTTGTTCTGTTGTCTGCCAGCACTACAGCAAACAACTTTCTATGCAACGGCATTTGATTACTAGGCTTTGGTCGGACCAAGCCGATACACTTGCGGCGACCAAGGTCCAGCTGTCCAGAACGCTTCATTGTAGCTGACAGTCGCACTCCCCGCAAGCTCTGCATAAAAAGCAAACCGTCCCGCTCGATTCATCGTCAGCGCGCCGGTATCGAAATTTCCAAAGGTCACTCCCACTGGAAGCACTGGATCGCTTTGGCCTTCCATCGCGATCACGCCCACACCAGACTTCACGATATGCCCTATGCTCGTTCGCACTCGAAAGAGCACTTCGCCATCGCCATTGGCAACGAGATCCTGCCCCACGGCGGCGCCCACCTGAGTGACGATCCCTCGCTCACTCACAGAAAGCATACGTCCCTCCACCACAATCGCTTCGACTCCAGAAGCGATCCCCTTTTCCGGATTCCTTCGCGCGCGACATCCAGTCCATCAAGCACGCTCGGATGAAAGACAATCGCCTCATCCAAGCCCGGACAGGGAATGACGCACGTTGCTGCTTCCACCGTGAACTCATAATCTACGCCGTTAAGAGACACCACATCTCCAGCCATTGAGAAAATTTCCGGAGCCGTGAGATTATCCTGCCAAAGTAAGGCCTTGTCGTCCGCAAGATAAATTCCGCGTCCAACCAGCTTCCCTTGTTTCGTCAGGGACACCATTCCCACCTCTGAAGAATAACGCTGCACCGTCCACTGCACTCCTCGCAAAACAAGATCATAATACGCAGGCTTGGTCGTAATATCGTAGGGATTCGTCGACTGATTTCCTGGGATGTGACCACTCGCCGTGGAAAAAACACGCCCTACCCCTTGCGTTCTCATCCAAGACCAAGGCCGTATCGTTCCATTGTTGTCGACTTCCTGAATCAGCCCGATATCGGGATTAAGATCCTTTAGCACATATGTCTCATCAAAAGCATCGATTGTGCGCGCTCCTTTGAGCAAGGGGTGTTTGGAGAGAATATCGATCGGAGGCATATTGTCGGCACCATTAAAATTAAAACGCCCCCCATCAAGGCCGCGCACTGCATGTTGTTTCTATACGAAGCACTCGACACATGAAGCTCCACCAAACCACCTCAAGATTCCACGCATCTTTCCAATGCGGGAACCTGGCGCGCGGCGGTAGAGTCGCCAAACGTGCGAGCGTTCTCGTACCATCATAAGCGCTCAAAACAGAATCACTTAGAGCCCCAAGATTTGCAGAAAAGGTCATCAAGATACCTCCCGCATTCATAGGAGCAACGAGAACGGAGTGAAGGCCCGCGGAACTTTGGTGGGTATTCTCTTGGAAGCTGAAGAAGAGAATTTCAGTTGGCGGAGCACTTGCCGACAGATCATGAATGGAAATGATCTCCGTGCTTCTCGGAACCCCAAAGACTACGACGGGCAGCAAAGTCACTCCAATTAGTAAATGTCGTACTGACTCAGGAAAATGAATTGCGCCATGAACTCAAGCCACGAGTATCCTGGCGCGCAATGGGCCTAGGGGCTTCCGCTTCATTTCGAAGATCAGGAAAAATGAAAAGGCCCGTCGCATCACGCGACGGGCCTCTTCGGTTTAAATTCAGTAACCTACGGCCTTAAAGTGGCAGAGAGCTCATTTTTGAACTGTCCGAAACGTTAAACTTCGCACGCTTGAGAACTTTCTCAACGGCTGCCTGATCGTAATCGCTTGCAGAACCGAGAAGAACCTCGATGCTACGTGCGCCTACGAAAGCAAAGCTGACACCATCAATTTTGGTAAGAGCGACACGCGCTCTCTCATTGGTGGTTGCTCATCCTCCTCCTTTTCCAACGAAACGATAGCCAACCTGTGGCTTATCGAATTCACCTTTGGTAACCTTTTCAAGCTTAAGACCGGCAGAACCAAAAGCCTTACGGATCGATGCTTTCTTTAGGTCATCCTGATCAGAGCTCAGAATTACGATGGCGTTAGTTCCCGAAACGAGGACTTTTTCGACACCTTCTATTTTCGACAAGGCCACACGGGCCTTACCAGCAGCACCTCACCCACCTCCGCTAAAGGAAATCGAGTGAGCCATCATCTTTTCTGCCGCTGCGGCTTCTTTAACATCAGCTGCGAAGGCAACCGAGCCAAGAGAGCCGAAGGCGCACATCATTCCAATTAGGACTGTTGTTCTCATAACGATCGTAAGTTAAAGTGCTTTTATTGATCCGCAAGTGAAGTTTTTTAAAAAAATCGCCGGCTTTTTCGTTCCCTCAGGAAGAGTGGGAAGATCCTGACCCAAAAGAAGGAGGGCAATCAGCGGAAGCAGAAATGATCGAAAACGGAACCTGCTTCGAACCATACGCACCGAGACGTCGTGGTCTCTCGACCGCGACGAAAGAGCCTCACTTGTCGCCGTGCTTTGCAGGCTTGGAGGCTTCTTCTTCGATCTCCTCTTCTTTCGAAATCCCAGAAATATCGAGCTTGTATCGATAGTCCCCATCCTCTCAGCTAATTTGGTTCCCTTGCGTCTCCATATTCCGGGAAACTGGCACGCTCTCTCGGGGGACTCGTTTGGCTTTGTATATGATTCGGTCGTCCGAGCGGTGATCCCGAAAAGTAAGTTGTGTCGTTCCGGGATCCATCAGCGAAAATCCGCAAGCCGATGAAACGAGGATAATCTTCGGAATTCATTTCTTCCTATAGATTTTTCTTCCAATTAGCTTAGTGAGACCATGATCCGTCTCCTCATTCTCACACTCATTTTCGTTCAGAGTTCATCTTTACTGTTCGCAGTTCAGAGTTTACCCCCGCCCAATGTCATCCTTTTCGTCACCGATGACCAATCCCCCGTCGCAGGGTGCTACGGAAATACCGTCATCAAGACGCCCCACCTCGATGCCTTAGCAGCCGAGGGCGTCCGCTTCACCCAAGCCTTCGCCACCACTGCTTCCTGCTCGGCCTCGCGCTCCGTCATTCTCACCGGCCTCCACAATCACTTCAACGGGCAATACGGCCATACCCACGCCTTCCACAAGTTCGAGTCCTTCCCCTCGATGCGCGCCTTCGCTCTCCCGCCACAAATGGCCCAATCCGGATACCGCACCGCCCAAATTGCCAAACTCCACGTCGCCCCCAAATCCGTTTTTCACTTCGACCAATATCTCAAGGGAAGCGCACGCAACACCCGCCAGATGGCCGACAATTGCCGCGACCTCTTCGAGGAAAAATCCGACAAGCCCTTCTTCCTCTACTTCTGCCCTTCCGATCCCCACCGCGGCGGAGGCGTCGACAAAACATTCGACGGACCCCACAAGCCCGACCTCTTCGGAAACCTTCCCGATAAAAAATCCCACCCCGGCGTCAAAGAAATCTTCTACGACCCCGCCAAGGTCATCGTCCCACCCTTTCTCCCCGACACCCCCGAGTCCCGCGCCGAGATCGCTAACTACTATCAATCCTGCTCCCGAATCGACGATGGCCTAGGCCATCTCGTCGCACTCCTCAAGGAAACCGGCCAATGGGAAAACACCGTCCTCATTTTCACTGCCGATCACGGCATGGCCTTCCCCGGCGCTAAAACCACCGTCTACGAAGCCGGCCTCCGCGTCCCCTTCGTCGTCTACGACCCCCGCCTCAAAAAACGCGGCCTCGTCAACCAAGCCCTCATCTCCCACGCCGACCTCACCCCCACCATCCTTCACATCGCCGGAGGCTACAACGCCAAACGAAACGCACCTATCAAACCCATTTCTTATGAAAAAGTAGGCGCCGGAGAAAACTCCGGAAAGCTGCCCAAGCGCTACCACGGCCGCTCCTGGCTGCCCATCCTCAGCGAGACCAATCCCAAAGGATGGAACAGCGCCGTCGCCTCCCACACCTTTCACGAGATCCAAATGTATTACCCCATGCGCTCCTACCGCGACCGTAACTACAAGATCATCTGGAACATCGCCCACCACCAACCCTACCCCTTCGCCTCCGACCTCTGGGTCGCCGCCACCTGGCAGGCTCAGTGGACCAAAGGAAAAGACGCACCCTACGGCAAGCGCACCATCGATTCTTACATCCACCGCCCCGCCTTCGAGCTCTTCGATATTTCCTCCGACCCCAACGAAACCCGCAACCTCGCGGAAATGCCCGAGCATGCCGAACTCCTAAAACGCTATCAGGAAAAACTGAAATCCGCTCAAAAGGAAACTGGCGATCCCTGGATCATGAAGTGGAGGTACGAGTAGTTTCTTATTCTCCCACCACCGCCGGATTTCCCGCCAGCACCGAGAAGGTCGCGTGCTTGGTCATCTTTCCTCCTAGCTCCGTCACCTTATCGATGACCATGAAATCCGTCTGATAACGCTCAGGCGTTAGGGTGCAACGGAGATACCCTCGCTGAGTGTTGTTGTATTTGATTCCCGGGTTGAAGGACATGAGATCATCAATCCCCTTCAACTTCGCAGACCCATCGCCACCGCTCGTGAGAGAGCTCGCGATGAACTAAGTCGCGACAATTTTCTGGTCGGGCTTACGGTCATCCACCCGCAATTCATTCAGCCAGTGCCGATACACATCGCCGGTAAGAACGATAGGATTGGTCACCCGGCGATCCGCAAGGAATTTTAGAAGGGTCTCGCGTTCAGCCGCGTAGCCAGCCCAGGCGTCCATCGAGTATACCGCCTCGGAATCCTTCTTCTTGTGACCGTGCATGCCCATCATCACTTGCTGGGCCAGGACATTCCAGGTTCCCTTCGACTTCAAAAGTCCGTTGTGGAGCCAGTTCCGCTGCGAATCACCCAAGAGAGTATTGCGCGCATTCAAAGCGTCGTCATTGAGCGGATCACGGCCATCCTTATTCGGCTGATCGGTGCGATATTGCCGTGTATCGAGAATATGAAACTCAGCCAACCTCCCGAAGGAAGCCTTGCGATAAAGATTCATGTGCGGTCCATGAGGAAACGAAGTCTCCCGCAACGGCATTATTTCATAATAAGCCTGATAGGCATTCGCCCGACGCATTAAGAGTTGCGCCGCTGTGATACCATCCCGTTCCGAGGTCTCATTCGCATAGTTGTTATCCACCTCATGGTCATCCCATGTCACGAACCAAGGACAGATCGCGTGCATCTTTTGCAGAAGCGGATCCAGTCGGTAAATCGCGTAGCGCTGACGGTAGTCCTCCAGCGATTTCGTCTCAGGCCCTTGCACCCGGCGGATCTTTCCGTTCATGCCTTCGGCATACTCATAAATGTAGTCGCCCAAGTGGAATACGAGATCCGGCGCATCCCCGATCATTTGCTCGTAAGCCATGAAATACCCCCTGCTCGTAATTCTGGCAGGAGGTCACCGCCATCACCAATTTATCAGGATTGGCAGCGGGCAGCGGAAGCGTCCGCGTGCGACCCACCGCGCTCGCATGCCCACCACAATGAAAGCGATAGTAGAACCACCGATCCGCTTCGAGCCCCTCAGGAGTCACATGCACCGAATGGCCCAGCTGAGGCGTCGCGATCGTCGTTCCATGCCGAACTCCCTTCGTAAACCCCTCATCTTCCGCCACCTCCCAGTCGAGTTCGATCGCATGGTGCGGCATTCCCCCATTGGGTATTAGGGGCTCAGGAGCCAGTCGCGTCCAGAGGACGACACTTTCATGATCCGGATCACCAGAAGCCACCCCGAGAGAAAAGGGATTACGCTGAAACTTGGGCGCCTTCTTCCCTATCTCCCCCCGTCCAAGATGAGGAACAGCAGCAACTCCCTTCCTCAACACGCATCATCCGTCCCACTGAGAACAACCCCTTGAATGGGAACCTGGATACCAATCAAAATAAAACATTCTCGCCCACTTGTCATTCCCCGTTGACGTCAGTCCAAAAATCGCCAAATACCGCACAGCCAATCCCAACATCATCAGCGGGATCACCATCAAAAATAGCACCACCTTTTTCCACAACCCACGTTGGGTATGGCCAGGGCAGGAAAAGCCATCATCCAAAAAACATCGCAGTCATCAGCCGTCTCGTCATGCCTCAAACGATAGCATATCGCATGGCGCGGCTCTAGCTTGATCACCCAGATTAGAAAGCCGAAAACCTTTTCTTCAATGTGCCTTAAAATCTGCTAGCTTCCTCCAATTCTTATGAACCGTATTACCCTTCCAGCCCTCATCCTCACTCTCGCGTCCTCCCTCGCCCCCGCGGAAGATTGGCCGCAATGGCGTGGCCCGAATCGCGATGGCCGCTCCACTGAAACCGGCATAAACACCGACTGGAAGAAGAACCCACCAAAGCTCCTCTGGCGCAGTGAAGGATGCGGCCGCGGCTTCTCCTCGGTCTCCATTGCCGACGACACCCTCTACACCAGCGGAAACTTCGAAAGTGGCCAAGGCATCAGCGCCTTTTCCACCAAAACCGGCAAGCTCCTCTGGCAAACCGCCGTCACCGACAAAATCCCCAAGCACGGTTACGGCGGCGCTCGCTCCGTCCCCACCATCGATGGCGACAAGCTCTACCTCACCACTTCCAACGGCCTCATCGCCTGCCTCTCCACCAAAGGAAAAGTCCTTTGGACAAAAGATTTCAAAAAAGAGTGGGACGGCAAAATGATGTCCGGCTGGGGCTTCTCTGAGTCTCCCCTCATCGATGGCGACCGCGTCGTCTGCACCCCGGGCGGAAATGAAGCCTTCATCGTCTCGCTCGACAAGCGCACCGGAGCCACCAAGTGGAAAACGAAACTCGGCGATGTCGGTAAAAAAGGAAAAGACGGCGCCGGCTACGGTTCCCTCGTCATCTCCAATGCAGGCGGCGTAAAACAATACGTGCAAATGGCAGGCCGTGGACTCATCAGCGTCCGCGCCAAAGATGGCCGCTTCCTCTGGAACTACGATAAAGTCGCCAACACCACCGCGAACATCTCCACGCCCATCGCCATGGGCGACTACATCTTCGGCTCCACCGGATACGGCACCGGATCCGCCCTCCTCAAAATCACCGCCGAAGGAAGTGGCGCAACCGCCAAGGAAGTCTATTTCCTCAAACCGAAAACCTTACAAAACCACCACGGCGGCATGATCCTCATCGAAGACCACATATATTGCGGCCACAAGCACAACGGCGGCGACCCCATCTGTCTCGAAGTCAAAACCGGCGAAGTAAAATGGGGGCCTGAAAAAGGAGTCGGCAACGGCTCCGCCTGCGTCACCTACGTCGATGGCCACCTCATCTACCGCTACCAAAGCGGCCACGTCGCCCTCGTCAAAGCCACCCCCGATGGCTACGAACTCAAAGGTTCCTTCATGCCCGTCCATCAAGAAGCGGAATCCTGGTCCCACCCCGTCGTCCTCGACGGCAAACTCTACCTCCGCGAACAAGACCACCTCATGTGCTACGAGCTCTAGAGCAGCCAAAAAAACCGGGCCACCGGCCGAATGGCGCTGCGTTGAGCGCATTTTCGGTGTTCTCTTTGGATTGCTCAGATCAGAGGCTCATTCAATCTGGGTTTGGCTAAAGGCCAAATAGATACCCCATGGGGCACATATCCTTGTGTGAATATCGCCGTTAGCCAAGTTCCTGCTCCTTATAAATTCCTCAACGAAACAGGGATCGAGAAGATTTTCTCTCTGCCCGCTATCCTTAGGATGGAGGAAAACTACAAGGTTTCCTATCGGCACCTGAGGAGGTATCATGGCACTTGAACTGCTCTCCTTATACCACACTCATGCCACACCGCCTCAAGGACACCATCGGATTTGCCAAAAACGGCCCCGCCATTGCCTCAGCCGACGAAGAAGAACGCCTCAGGGAGTTCGTCAACCTGAAGCTCGCAGCGAGAGGCCACGATATCGTGGGCTCGGAAGAGGACTATCCCTTCCTCGATCTTGGACGCTCTCTCATCGCCTCCTTCCAGGAAAAAACCCGCCTCCTTTCCGACTACCTTTGCCCGGTAGACCAAGCGATTCACGACTACCTCGCCAAAACCCTTGGCGATACCGAATCTCCCGCACTAGTCCCGGCCGGAGCCCTCGTTCTGGAGCGTCATGGCATTGGCCGCATGCTCTCGCTCCCTCCCGACCAGGATGTTTTTAAATCATCCATCTTGAGTTCCTATCGCGTCAATCAAGGCGTCTGTCATAATCCCGCTTCCGATCGCCGCACCACCAAGGGTGTCTTTCACGTCGCCGAAGGCGGCCTTCCGGTTCCCGCCGATAAGAAAAAAGTCCCCCTGCAAACCTTTGCGGGACTTCTTAAGGCCGCCCTCAACCCTCCCGAGGACATCATGGTCCTTCCCTTTACCGGCAATAGCGAAACACCAGCTAAGGTCTTCGTTTCCCTCCTTCTTCGTCCCATCGTCTGCCCCGCCGTGCCCGGAGTCTCGAAGGAAAAGCGCATGGAAGTTCGCTTCTTCGCCCCCGGAAATCTCGTCTCCAATCTTGACTTCGTAGAGAGTATTTTTGGCAATGGCGGCGACCCTTACCTTCCCGAGAATGACTCCCGCCTCGATACCGCACATTGGTCCGGACACACCGGGTGCGTCATCCTCGCCCCCCAACTCACGAAGCTCAAAAAGAAGGACCTCGGCCTCCCCCACCTCTCCGCAGCCAGCGACCGTCAAAAGCACGATGGCATGTGCTGGGAATCCGAAGACGAACTCTACAACGATGGCTCCGCCTTCAAAATCACCTCGCGCGACGCCAGCGGCACCATCGTCACCCTCATCGCCGACAACTATTACGGCTACTGCAAAAAAGAGGTCAAAACCCAGCTCAGCTACGCCACCAATCTCCTCGGAAACGCCGAAGAAGAACACGCCGGCGGAGCCATCGCTTTCCCCGGTGCCGACCTCGGTGAGGACTTCGCTCTGAGCGAGTTCAAGCGCGACGTCCACCATCGTTTCATAAACGTCGTGAAACGCTACGGAGAACTCATGGACCTCCAGCCCGAAGGCTATGGCATCGACAAAATTTACTCCGACATTTTCTACCTCCCCGCAAATGTCCGCATCCAACTCGACAACCAATCGATCACCTGGAACGACCAAAAGATTTCCCTCCAACCTGGCATCACCTATATCCTCCCATCCGGCTACAAAGTCGAAATGGTGAAGCCCTCCGCAGGCCAACGTTGGCGCCTCATCGGGACCAATGCCGAAGGTACTTTTTGCCATAAACCCTGCACCGTTTCGGGCGGCGGAAAGTCAGAAATCTCCAAATCCCTCTCCGATGCCATGATCTCGGGACCAGTGATCGTCGACAACTTTAAGGAGGACTTCTATGCAGCCCAGGAGCTCGTTCATCGCGACTACGGCGACCGCTACGAGAACCCAAACGAGCCTGGCAAAGAGAGCCGTCCGCTCCTCTGCGCCACTCGTTCGCTGGGATCGGTCATTCGACTTTTCACGCCAAACTCCGGATACACCAAGACCTACAACGAATGGCTTGAAACGATCTCACGTTCTGTGCGCGACCTCGTTTACGTCATCAAGCGCCTCTACAAGCCCGACTGGGAAGAAGCCGGCGGTTGGGCTTCACGTTTCAGTGTCGATCTCATCAATGGCCGCCCTGGAAACGAACTCATCTACCAACGCCAGCGACTCGTCACACAATACCTGCGCGTAGGATTTTCCGAAGATGGAACCTGGCGGACTTTTGGATTGCGAAAGGATTTCTCTCCCGCCAAGAAAATCCAAACCGAAGACGATATCACCGCCTCCACCATCATCCCAGCGGATCAAGTCGAGGGCCTTCACCCCGACATCGTAAAGCCCTCGATCAAGTTCGCCAAGAACTGCGAATACCGCCTCTTCCAAAGACCCGATGACGCCATCGTCCGCGGCTACGACAAGCAGGCAGAGTTGGACTTTAGCCACAAAGGCGTCTTCTTCTCCAACTACGAACCCATCCCACGCGCAGAGGCCGAGGAGATGAAAAAAGATGCCATCCGCTTCGAGCATTTCACCGCGCCAATGCAGGAAATGTTCAATGCTTACCTCGACGCCGATTCACCGGACTTCGTCATCTCGACTCACCTCCCCCGCATCGTCGATGGTAAACCGACCAAGAATCCCCGCTACCTCCAAAACCGTCCCGACCTCGAAGACCCCCGCAGTCTCTACATCGCGGAAATGGGCTCGCGCTTTTTCCGCCGCCTCTCCCACGAGGCTCCCGTTCCCATGCCGGTAAATTCCGTCCTCCTCGGCCGACGCAACAACCCCGCCGAGCCCGGCATTCGCTCGCTCGCCGTTTATGCTCCGATCCACTATCAGGAACTCCCCGAGCTCTTCATGGATTTCATTGCCTCCCTCACCGGCAAGAGCCCCTCGACCACCGGTGCCGGATCAGAAGGTGCCCTCACCAAAGGCCCCTTCAACGCCCTGCTCCCCATCTACGATCTTAATGCCGCCCTAGTGAGCTACATCCTGACGACCGACCACGGCTTCTCCTCCGCCGCCGGGCACATCGGTCGAAAGTATCGCTTCGAACACGACATCTCACTTGTCGTCCCGGAAGTCTGGTCGCGCATGTTTATCAACGAACGTGAGCCCGAGTTTCTCATCGAGAATGACTTCCTCGATAAGATCGATGACTTCGAAAAAGACGGCCGCACCATTCACGCCAGCCGCCTCGGATACCGCATCAATGAGAGCTTCGTAAACACCTTCTTCGGTCGCATGTTCTCCGCGCCCGGAACGATCTTCACCGGTGACATGCTCCGACCCGAGGAGCAGTCAGAAGAGGACTATATCGATGGCATCGACAACATCGTCGAAACTCAAAAACGCATCGCGGAAAATTACTTCAAAGACGGCTCCATCGATGTCGCCTGTCCTCCACTCAAAGCCCTCCTCAACATCATGGTTGAGGGTCACTTCGAAGGAAAAAAAATCACCGCTCTCGAAGTACGAGGTTTATTCGATCGCGAAACCGTCCTCGCCTCCAATTGGTATCAAGCCCGCCTCGACACCAAGGTCATAGTCGAACAAAATCTCATCGCACGGAAAATCACCGCTCTGGAAGACTTCCTGAACAAGGAATCCCACGAAAGTGAAATATCCCGGCTGGGAATCCTCGAGAATCTAAAGAGCGCTATGGCGAGACAAAGCGAACTGGAAACAACCGAATACCGAAACTCTCTTATTGGAACCATCGGAACCGACCCCGCCCTGGCAGAAGCTTAAGAAGTGATTCTAATTTTCGATAAAACCACCTCAAAAAGAGACTGGAAAGTAATAGGATAATTCCCACACAGCCTTGATTATTTTCGTCGAGTAAGCATCAAGATGGTTCTCATCTATTTCCATTTTTGAAAACCATTACGATCTTAGTTCATTCAAATAAATCAATTCAAATCCCGGACACGATCATCGAAACCGATGGCTTGGAAAATAGGGTTGATGTTCCCAAACTGGAGGTAGATTTGTTTGATATCGAGGGCTTCGAGTTCGGAGAGAATGACGGAACTAATGCCTTCTTCGAGGCGGGGTTCGAGGAGAAATTCCTCGGTAAAGTTATGGTGGCCGGGGCGGTAGGTTTGGGAAAAGTAACCGCGGAGTTCAATAGGGGAAGTGGTGAGGCCGGTGATGGTGGTGACGTCCCATTTTTGGAGTGGTGCAGTGTAGCCGGCAGAAGGGCCGGTCGGGCCGGGTGGCCAGAAGAAGTTGATTTCTACTTGGCTACCGGATCGAGCTTCATGAGTTCGTGTTTTCTTGGTAGATCCGGGAGGGAGTGGTTGGTCGGTGACGCTGGGAACAAGGATAACCACTTGTGAGGTAGTGGTCGTGAATCCGGCCGGAAATTGCCAAGTCAATTGAGGTTCCGCAAATGTGGCGTGAAGCTCTGCGCGGAAGTCACCCAAGATGCGAATGGGTTGTGTCGTAAGTTCGTTTACAGAGGGCATTTGGAAGCGGAACTCGAGATCGGTGCTGCCGCTTTTGAAATTGGGCTCGATCCAGGAATCGACGGCGTAGTCTTTACCAAAGAAATCTACTACAGCGAAATTGGCATTATCCCAGAAAGGAACCGCCCCGGTTCTCTTTTGAATGGCACCATCGCTGTGATGGAGCCAGTCCGACTTGGTGAGGAAGCTGGTGGTGCTTCCAGTGCTATCAAGCATCCGGCTTGCGGTTTCGCTGTCGAGACGGAGCTTGAGGTTATGGTTGGAGAAGAGATCGGCTCGTTCTCCTTGAAAGACTTCAAAGGTGACGGGGCGGTTGACGAGAGCGGGATCTTTGGAGCCGGAGGATTCGATCTCAGGGACTCTTCGTACTTGTTTGATGACGAAGGATCGGTCGGTGAGTTTCTTAAATTCAAACTCGAGGGTGAAGCGATCAATGCCGGTGGCCGTTTGGTAGGACCGGGCGACGTCGAGAGCTTTTGAATTGAGAGCGCTGTAGTCGTCCTGCCAGTCCATGATGGAAAATTGACCAAGCGGAAGAAGGCTGGAGCGTTCCTGGAAGAAGTTACTACAGTTGGTGACCGATTTTGTCTTGTAGCAATTTGATTCCACCAGCTCGGGGATGCTGTTGCCATCGGGGTTGGTAACTGAGTTAGCGCCAAGTTGGGTGACGATTTCGCTGAAAAGGAAAACGCTGTTTCCCGAGGGTTGAAATCTTCCGGTAATAACTCCGTTGGCGGCTTCGATTTCATCGGGAAAGGAGTGGTGAACGAGGACGGCCATGCCTACTTGCTCTTCGTCGATCCCGCGCCGGAATCGCTCGAGATAAGCATTGAGATTGTAGAAGCTGGCGTAGACTTTTCGCAAGGCGCGGAAGACACCGCGTTCGTTTACCTTGCTGGAATCGCAGTGGGAGGGCCCTTCGTCGTCGCCATCGAGATCATCCTGGAGGCAGCCGCTGTAGCTGTCGTAAAGACCCGCACCGATGAATTGGTCCGAGTCTTCGACATTGGTGGAGCTGCGGAAGCGGAGTTTTTTGAAGGGGTCGAATCCGGCTGATTGAAGGGAAGCGATGATGGAGTTTTTTTGCCCTGCGGAAAAATCGGCATTGTCTTTGATAAGGTCGCGGATGGCTTTGAGATCGGCGTCGAGCGCGGCAATGTTGGGGGGCCAAATATGGGAGGACAGGCGGTTCGCGATCAGGTTTTCGAGGGAGGTTCCATCGATGGTTTGAGCGAGGTAGCTGTCCCAAAGATCGAAGGTGAAGGCGGTGGCTGCGGGAGAGATATCTGGGATGGCTTGGCGAAGGAGGCTGAAGTTGGCGGCCTTACCGCCTATATAACGGGTATCGGAAAGTGAAGCGGAAGCGACATCCATGGTGAAGGCGCCGAGGTTTTCGCGCGGAGTGAGCTCAAAAGGTGGAGTGCTTTTAAAGTCAAGAATGGCAGAGCGATAGTCGGGGCTGACATCTTTCGCCTCGAACACATCGACCTTACATTCGCCGGGATACTGTGAGGCTCCGCGGAGAACGACCTCTTGCCCGTCGAGAGCGAGGGCGGCAGCGACATCTGCTTGATCCGAAAGGTAAACAAAGGGAACGCCATAGGAGCGGGCGAGAATCGCAACATGTGAATTGGGAGTCCCCGGGGCGGTGGAGATAATGCCGGCGACGAATGGGACTTCGGCAGGGACTCCATCGGTGATGAGAATGTCGGTGGAGAGGAGGGCGCCGGTGCGGAAGGCTTCCTTGATCTCGGCGCCGGGAACGAAGACCAACCGCCCGAGGGCCCAGCCAGATGAATAGCAGGCATCGGAGTTTTGCCAGCGGGCGATGGAACCGAGAGCAATGTTATTGCGTTGGAAGTATTCGGCATCTTCACGGGCGCTTTCGGCTTGCTCAAAGGTGGGAAAATAGAAACCAGACCAATCATCGGGTCGTGAGACAGCGGCATTGGCGAGTTGGTAGAGATAGCGCAGCATCTCAGGTGGGTAGGAATCTTGGCCGACGAATTCGAAGGCGAACTCCTTGTGGGCGGGGGCGAAAAGAAGGGCTCCTAAAACGACCTCTTGCTCCGGAGGGTAGAGAGAAGCGGCGTTGAAATCATCGAAGGAGATTCCAGAGAAAGGATCGAGACGGTCATTGGCAAAGTTGAAGTGGAATTGATATTTGCTGCCGTCCTGGAAGTAGGCGGTGGGAGCATTGTCCAGGAGGATGGAGAATTTGATCCAGCGAATCTCGGTCTGGCCGAAGGCGGTGAGAACGGGAGCGGAGCGGAAGGGGTCCTCGGGAAGGGTGACGGTGTTCTTCCAGGATGAGTGCGATGTGATCGGAACGAGAGGGTTTTGAGTGGCGCGATAAAAACCCCGGGTTCGATCGAGGGAATTGCTGTCCACAAACTGCCACGGCAAAGTTTGGGTCCCGGCAATGGGAAACCAGGTTTGGGTGTCGTGGCTCAATTGAAGGTGGTAATTCGTCCCTGCGGCCGGAGTGCCCGTAATTTCCAATGTCTTGCTCCCTGTAACCGCTTCTTCTTTGATTTCCAATGTCAACGACTGGGCGCAAAGAGTCACGCTACTGAGCGCGGAGAGGAACAGGGAGAAAATCTTCATCATTGATCTAAGGAAAGGCTGTTCTGCTTGCGGAGTCAATTGTTGAGAAGCGATTGATTTAGGTCCCGGAAGAAAGAAAAGGAAGTTCTCCACTCATTGTCCCGTATCAAGGCTGATGAAACGTTCATGGCTTCTTCTTTTCGGTCTCTGCGCCTCTCCCGCCCTTGCCGATCCTCCACCTGTCAATCCAAACATTGGTCACAACCATCACCTTCATCGTCACGGTGAGAAGCACGAAACCGTTGAAGCCACCCCGGACCGATTTGACACCTCGCGCAAGAGCAAGGTGAAGCTCCCTCTTCCCAACGAGAAGGACGCCTTTAGCTTTATCGTCTACGGCGATCGCACCGGAGGCCCCGACGACGGAGTCGCTATCCTCGCCGATGCGGTGCGCGACACCAATCTTTTGGAACCCGACTTCGTCATGACCGTCGGCGACCTCATCAATGGTTACAGCAACGAGGACGTCTGGATGACGCAGATGAAGGAATACAAGTCCATCATGAACGAACTCGCCTGCCCTTGGTTCCCGGTAGCCGGAAACCACGACATCTACTGGCGGGGTCCGGACAAATCGAAGAAGCCCGAAGGAGAGATGGAAACGTCCTATGAGATGCACTTCGGACCGCTTTGGTATGCCTTCGAGCATAAAAACTCCTGGTTCATCGTCCTCTATTCCGACGAGGGTGACCCCAAGACCGGAGAACGAACCTTCGGTAAACCAGCGGCTCAAAAAATGAGCCCCGAGCAATTCACCTGGCTCGATGGCATGCTCAAAAAAGCGAAGGATGCCGAGCACGTCTTCCTCTTTATCCACCATCCCCGCTGGCTCGGACGCGGCTATGGCGACGACTGGGAGCGCGTCCATAAACGCCTCAAGGATGCGGGCAACGTCTCCGCCGTCTTCGCCGGACACATCCACACCATGCGCTACGATGGCCCGCGCGATGGGATCGAATATGTCACTCTCGCTACCACCGGTGGTAATCAGTCCGGAGCCATTCCGCAAGCCGGCTACCTCCACCACTACGATATCGTCACCGTCAGAAATGGTCGCATTGCCCTCGCCGCGGTGCCCGTGGGTGAGGTCCTCGACGTTCGGGAAATCACCGGTGATCTCATCGCGCAAGTCAACAAAGTCAAATCATCGCCCGTGAAGATCACTCCGCCTCTCCCTCTCAAGAACGATCAGGGCGGACAGCATGAAATCACGATGACCCTTACCAATCCCAGCGACCGCTCCATCGCCGCGGTCCTCTCCCATGGCACCAAAGGATCGGCCTTTGACTGCCAACCAGATCACCACCACGCCACCATTAAGGCCGGAGAATCAAAGGACTTCACCTTCACTCTTTCGTGGAACGCCTCCCTTACCACGGGATCCTTCGCCACTCCCGCGTTTCATCTCGACACCGAGTATCTCGCCAAGGGCTTCGCATACGAAATCCCCCGCCGCTCCGTCCCCGTCCCGCTCGACTTCCAACTCGACCGAAACAAATCCCTTCCCAATGGAGCTGCGCGCTTCAACGGCAAGAACCAGGCTCTTTCCATCCCGTCAAAGCGATTTAAGGTCACTAAGAATGTCACCCTCGAGTGCCGTTTCAAAGCCGACACCTTCGCTGGTCGCACCGGCCTCGTGACCAAAACCGAAGGCTCTGGCTACGGCATCTTCATCAGTGAAGGACGCCCGGAATTCATCATCAATCTTGATGGAAAATACCTCGCCGTCGCCGCTTCATCCCCACTTCTGAAAACCGACACATGGCACACCCTTGCAGGAGTCTACGATGGCAAGGAGGCCCGCCTCTATCTTGATGGTAAACTTCTCGCCACCGAGGCCCGACAAGGAAAACTCAAGGACAACCGCCTTCCCCTCATCGTAGGTGCCGACGTGAACGGCAAAGGTCAGGCCGTCGACCACTTCACCGGACAAATCGATTGGGTCCGCCTTTCTCCGAGGGCCCTCTATTCAGGCCCCGAAGTCACACCCTTGAAGGAAGTGAAAGACGCCCTCATTGATCTCCCGCTCAACGAAAGCATCGGCCCCTGGCATCCCGATTCCTCCCCCTCCAAGGCCCACGCCATGGCGACCGGCGGCGTAATCATCGAAACCATCCAGTAACGACCCTCCACTGCTATTGATCACTTTTATGAAACCTTCGACTTCTCTCATTCCAGTCATCGCCTTGCTGCTCACCTACCTCGGCACGGCAAAAGAAAAGATAAACGTCCTTTTTATCATTTCCGATGACCTCACCGCCACCGCGCTTTCATGCTATGGCAACGAAGTCTGCAAGACACCGAACATCGACCGCCTCGCGACCCAAGGAACCCGTTTCACGAAAGCCTATTGCCAGGGAACTTACTGCGGCCCCTCGCGAGCCTCCTTCATGAGCGGCTACTATCCTCACGCCATCAAAATGCTCGGCTACGGATCTCCCCGGCCCGCCATTGGCGACCGCGCCACCTGGGCCCAGCATTTCAAAAACTCAGGATACTACACCGCCCGCGTTTCCAAAATCTTCCACATGGGCGTTCCCATTGGCATCGAGAAAGGAACCGACGGTGCCGACGATCCCATCTCGTGGACCGAGCGCTTCAACTCCCAGGGCCCCGAGTGGCGGGCTCCCGGTGACGGTGAAACATTGGAAAGTAATCACGACGGAAGGAAGCCCGGCCCGGTCGGAGGCAACACCTTTGTGGTCGTCGAAGCCGACGGCGATGACCTTGTCCACTCAGACGGTAAGACCGCTGCGAAAGCGGTCGAGCTTATTGAGAAACACGAGAACAGCGAAAAGCCCTTCTTTCTTGGAGTGGGATTTGTCCGCCCTCACGTCCCCTTCGTCGCCCCCCGCAAGGACTACAAAGACTTCCTTCCCTACGACACCATGAAACTCCCGGAAAAAGTGAAGGGCGATTGGGATGACATTCCCAAGATGGGCATCAACTACAAGACGAGTAAGAACATGAAGATGGATGTGCGTCGCCAAAAGAAAGCGGTGGGTGGCTACTACGCTTCGGTCGTCTACATGGACCGCATGGTCGGACAGGTGCTCGACGCCCTCACCAAGGCCGGCCTCGACGACAACACCATCGTCATCTTCACCAGCGACCACGGCTACCACCTCGGTGAGCACGATTTCTGGGCCAAGGTCAGCCTCCACGATGAATCGGCCGCCGTTCCGTTGATCGTGCGCATCCCCGGAAAAAAGCCCGCGATCTGCCACTCGCTCGTCGAACTTCTCGACCTCTATCCCACGCTCTCAAACCTCTGCGGCCTCGAAATTCCCGACCGCCTTCAGGGGAAAAATATCTCATCAGTCTTTGACAATCCCAAACACGAAGTCCGCGATGCCGCCTTTAGTGTGAACGGAAAAGGCTTCCTCCTCCGCGAGCACAACTGGGCCTACATTCAATACGGCAACACAGGCAATAAGGGAGAGGAACTCTTCGATATGAAGAAGGACCCGAAGCAATACACCAACCTCGCCAGCGATCCCAAACACGCCAAAACTGTCACACGCTTCCAGCAAAAGATGAAAGCCAAACTGAACGAGGTTCGCACCAATGATCTTGGGCTTAAGTACTAGACCGACCGCCTTCGAGAGCTCCCGTCATCTCCTGTAAAGAAGGCTACCTAAGCCCGTGCTTTTTCCGATAAACAACCACTTTTTCGTTCACTGCTTTGCGGAAGGCAACCCACTTTGCAGAAGTTTGTTCCCTACGATCAGGCGGACGCAATTCGAATCCAAGCCACTGGCAATAATGGATATGGATAAAATTTCTCGCCGCTAGTTTTTCATGCGGGAAGCCCGCTCCCGCGGCCATCGAACTTCTTGCTCGTTGAGTTATCACGAACCTTCTTGTCATTGGCGCGACGATCCAGGATCTCGAAAAAAATTGGGTGACCTCCCTGGGCATCCGCAGGTGGCTTGAGATTGGCGATTAACTCCATTCTCATGCCAAGCAGAGCACGCTTGAGGTAATTCTCAGTCGCTTTCCAAATTTCCATATTGGTTGATGTAGAAACGAATCTGCCGATTGGACAAATCAAAAGAATTCAGAGGATTTGCCCGTAGTTGTTAGAACAACTGGCGGCGAAAGCGACTTCATCCTTCCCAAAGTTCCCCCATCCGGTATGCCACTTTCATCCCAATGAAACTCTTTGCCCTTTTGTCATTTTTGGCGGCTACCTTCGTCCACGCCAGACAGCCAAACATCGTTTTCCTCTTCTCCGACGACCATGCGCTCCGGTCGATCTCAGCCTATGGCGGGGACTTGGCCAAGATCGCTCCCACTCCGAACATCGACCGCCTTGCGGCCAGCGGCGCCATTTTTAAGAATTCGTTCTGTGGCAATTCCATCTGCGGTCCTTCCCGGGCCACCATCCTCACGGGGAAACACAGCCATAAAAACGGCTTCCTTCGCAACTCAGGCAAGGGTCTCGACCAATCCCAATGGACGGTCCCCAAAGCACTGCAGGGAACAGGCTACAACACCGCGGTGTTTGGAAAATGGCATCTCATTTCTGATCCGGTAGGGTTCGACCACTGGGAAATTCTCCCCGGACAGGGCAGCTACTACAATCCCGTCTTCCTTCAGATGGACGGCAGCAAAAAGAAGTTCCCCGGCTACTGCACCGACATCACCACCGACAAGGCCATCAAGTGGCTCGACGATCGCGATCCGGAAAAACCCTTCTTCCTCATGTGCCAGCACAAGGCACCCCACCGGACCTTTGCGCCCGCCTTACGCCACCTTAAGTCATTCGACGGCGTCACCATTCCCGAGCCTCCCTCGCTCTTCGATGACTACTCGAATCGCAGCAAATCTCTTTCCGAAAACGAAATGGAAATCGACCGCCACTTCCACTGGACCTACGACGCGAAAGTCCGAAAAAACGAGCGCAAAGGCATCGAACTCCCCGGTCCTGATCGCTATGGCATGGCCGAATATGGTCGCATGAATCCGGGCCAGAAGAAGGTATGGGACGCCCACTTTGGACCCGAAAATCAAGCATTCTTGAAAAAGGTCGGCTCCATGAGCCACAAGGAGATCGTGCAGTGGAAATACCAACGCTATATGAAAAACTACCTCGGTACCGTGAAAGCGGTCGATGACAGCGTGGGCAAGATGTTGGACTACCTCGACAAAAACGGCCTGACCGAAAACACCATCGTGATCTACGCCTCCGACCAAGGATTCTACCTCGGCGAGCACGGCTGGTATGACAAGCGCTGGATGTTTGAAGAGTCCTTCAAGATGCCCTTCGTCATTCGCTGGCCCGGAGTCACCAAAGCCGGTTCACGGCCTCAGGAGATGATTCAAAATATCGACTATGCCCCCACTTTCCTCGAAGCTGCCGGAGTAAAAATTCCTGCGGAGATCCAGGGAAAATCCATCGTTCCCACTCTCAAGGGTGAGTCCAAGGACTGGCGCAAATCACTCTATTATTCCTACTATGAAAAAGGGGAACACAACGTCCCGCAGCACTTCGGCGTTCGCACCGAAACGCACAAACTATTCTTCCTCCCCGGAAGCGACGAATGGCAAATGTTCGACCTCGTCAACGACCCTCAAGAAATGAAAAGCCTCTACGGCCAGCCCGAATACGCCAAGGTGCAGAAAGAACTCACAAAGGAGTTCCACCGGCTACGCACCCACTACGAGGCTCCGCCATTTAAATAAGCTACTCGATTTTCCGAGGCTCTTGTGGTCGCGGTTCAACTTACCGCAGACCAGTTCACAGAGGTCAAAGACGAGGAGCGGTAGTAGGCACGGAACCCCTTCAATTTCCTTTCGAACAAGCCTGCCTCCCTCATCATTTTTAAAGTCTTTGAGACGGTGGCCTGATGACCTTGGCCCGTAATTTCCACAAGATCCCCGACAGGCTGTTCCTCTATTTGAAGACTTTGTGATCAGGATTAGCTCCCGACATGAGGTAGGCGACAAGATCGGCGAGTTCGTCCGGGTTCATGGTGTTGATTAGTCCGGGCGGCATCATTGAAACGGGCAAGGCTACACGCGACTCGATGTCCTTGAGCGGGATCTCGATGAGAGCTTCGGGCGCGAAGGGATTCGTCATGATGAAAATGGAAGTTTCGCTTTCACCGCCGAGTCGGCCGATAACGGTCGAGCCATCCTTCTTGATGATGGTTTCACTGCCGTACTGGTCAGAGATGACCATAGAAGGGTGGACGATGTTCTCCATGAGATCGCTGAGCGTGTAGCGATTTCCGGAGCCGGTGAGATCGGGGCCGATTCCTCCTCCTCCACCCGCGATTTGGTGACAGCTGGCGCAAGCGGTGGCCTGATAAAGTTCCTGACCACGTATGAAGTTGCGTCCGATTTTGCGCTTTTCGAGTTCAGCGACCGCACCGACCACGGTCCACGTGCGGCCGGGGCCTTTGGGTGGTTTGGCGTTAGCGAGAGCGGCAGGAGGAGTTTTCGAAAGGGCATCGAGGTCTGCTTTTTCTGAATCGGGCGCGATGTTTACGAGCGCTTCGTTGCGGATGTTTTCGATAAATTTCTTCAGGCTATTTCCGCCCTCCCAGGAAGCTGCGCGGGGGAACCATGAGAAGTAGGTTCTGCGAAGCCCGGAGTTCCAGCCGGTCTTGGCATTTCGAAGAAGATAGAGGTAGCTGTATTGCTGAAGGTTGGGCCGGCTGTTATGAGCCTTGCGAGCAGCGCTGGCGTAGCCCGCATTACGATCAAGCAAGCCCTCGTTGGCGATCGCGGTGTGATCGTCTTTCGCGGTCGCCATGAGTTGAAGCGATTTGGCAACAACGGAAGGATCACCGAGATAGATCAGAAGTTCGGCAAGGTCGTGGTCCACGGTGTTCTCTCCGTAGGGAAAAAGTGGCGCAAGACGCGCCACCATGGCAGCGGGATCTTTCGGTGCGCCCAGACGGGTGAAGGCGAGCGAGTGGGCGCGGAGCCAGCCAAGGAGTTGGTCTTGGCTAAGAGACTTTAGATCGAGCTTGCCAAGGGCACTAAGAATCGCGCTTTGATGCTTGGCTTCTCCAACACGAGCGATCGCAACTGCGCCCTCGATGACGGCCCATGGTTCACTTCCCGAAAGGGAAGGCTTCATCCATGAGCTTGTTTTACTCCGTTCCACCGCGACGCGAGCGGCATAACGCACGTGACGATCCGGGTGACCCAGATATTTTGCGACCATCATGGTGTCTGTGGCATTGGCCTTCGTTTGATGCAATAATTCCAATTTCTTGCGGAGCTTGGCCTCAGGCGTGACCGCTGGAGCGGGTGCCAGGGCAGTGGATTCCTTACCGGTGTAAGTGACACGGTAGAGGGCGGATTGGGTGCGACGTCCGCCGACCATGAAATACATGTGGCCGTCTTTCGGGTGAATGATTACGTCAGTGAGAGGGAGCGGGCGTCCACTCACAAATTCCTCGACGGTGCTTTTGAAGCCTCCCCCGTCGGGGACAAAATGGACGGCATACATCGTCCCATAGGTCCAATCGTTGATGAAGAGAGCGTGTTGATATTTGCCGGGGAATTTAGCTCCGGTTCCGATAACAACGCCAGTAGGGCTGCCGGGGCCAATATCGGCGGTGGGAGGAAGAGTGTCGGGGTAGTGGCTGGGCCATTTCCCAGTTCCAGAACGCCAACCGGCATCGAGTCCACTGACCGCATGATAAACGCGGGTGGGGCGATACCAGGGAGAACCAACGTCCCATTCCATATCGGCATCGAAGGCGAAGAGTTCGCCATTTTGATCAAAGGCGGCATCGAATTCATTCCGGAATCCGTAGGCGATCATTTCAATCTCCTTGGCATCCGGATCAGTCTTGAGAATGAAACCACCAGGAGCGAGCTTTCCTCGGGCGTGGCCATTGGCGTCCCACATGCGGGGAAGGAGATGATCTTCCGACCAAGCGAGGGCCGGGCGGGAACGATCCAATTTTGCAGGCACATTGGTATGGTTTCCGAAGACGAGGTGGAGCGATTTTCCGTCGGGGCTGGGGATGATGCTATGGAGTCCATGCTCGCCACCGCCTTGGAATTCGCGGAGAAGTTTTTCTTCATCGAACTGGCCGTCATTGTTGGTGTCGCGCAGACGATAGAGCCCGTGTTGCCCCTTCTCTTCGTTCTTAAGGATGTAGAGGGAGTCGAAGACGTAACAGAGGCCGTGGGCTCCTTTGACCTTGGCTTGGAGCTTTTCGACCTTGGGTGCAGAATCCGTAAGGGTGACGCGATAGAGCCCGCCGTATTGATCTCCCGTGATGAGACGGCCTTGAGGATCAACCGTCATGGCGACCCAAGAGCCCTGCTCGGACTTCGGCACGGTGTAGAGTTTTTCGGCGGTAAAGCCAGGAAGCGTAATCACCTCCCCCGCAACTGCTTCGGGCTGTGAAGAGGAGGCACTGAGGGCATTATTCCACGGACCCTCACCATATTTTGCGATGACGGTGGCAGGGGTCCATTTATTACTTCCTTGGGCGAGCGCTTCCCAAGTCCCGCCGGACTCGATGGAAGTGGTCTTGCCGTTTTTGTCTTTGATCTTCAATTGGGCAACGAAGGCCGCGACGCCTCCTTGGTTGGTCGCCTTGAAAGTGAGGATATTTTTGCCGATCTTGAGATTGTCGGTGAGATCGATCGCCGAGGGCTTCATCCAGTCCTTATTGACGATAATTTTCTTATCGTTGAGGAAGGCGGTGGCGCCGTTGTCGCAAGTGAACGTTAGCTTAGCGATGGAGACGCCGTCTTTTGGGATCTCGAATGAAGTTCGGAAGGTGACTTGATCGTTGGCGCGTGGGGACTTGGAAGACCAAATCCAAAAAGGAGCGGCCATGGATTGGACGGTTCCGAGGCAAAGGAGGACAGCAGCGAGGATAGTTTTCATAGCGAAGGGCAAGAGGATGAATACGAGAAAAGAAAGGTTTCCTTACAGCCAAGTTTCCTTACAGCCAAATTTTGAGATCACCTCCTCGCTTGTCTTGATCCGACATCGAAGTCAGGTGGACAACCTCGAACCATATTGAAGTCGTCTGCGCGATCATCCTCCGGGAAGAGCAGGTTCTGGCCTGCCAAGCCCTTTCGAAAAGGCAGTTGGCGGCTAGGTGAGGCGAATCATGTCCCCTTCTCCACTCACACGTGCGGCGAGATCAAGGTCGTGGGTGACAACCATCAAAGTGACGCCTTTTTCCTGCTGCACTTCGAGGAGGAGGTCAGCGACTTTCGTGCCTGTTTCACCATCAAGGGCACCGGTGGGTTCATCGGCGAGGATGAGGATTGGCTCGTTAATGAGGGCGCGGGCAACGGCGACGCGTTGCTTCTCGCCGCCGGAAAGAGCGGAAGGCAAGTGGGTGAGGCGATGCCCCAGGCCAACCCGCTCGAGCAGTTCTTTCGCGCGCTCACGGGTGATCTTTTCTTCTTCTTTCCAACTTCCGGCGAGCCGTGGGACGAGGACGTTTTCCAAGACGGTGAGTTGGGGAAGCAAATGGTGCTGCTGGAAAATGAAACCAAGCTCTTGGTTGCGAAAACGGGCGGCCTCTTTCTCCTTCAAGCCGGCAATGTCCTTTCCGCCGATGATCACTTCGCCAGAAGTCGCGGGCAGCATGGCACCGAGGACATTAAGAAGAGTCGTCTTTCCACTTCCGGAGGGGCCCACCACCGCAATGGCCTGGCCATCGGCGATCTCGAGGTTGAGGCCATCAAGAACGGTAATCGTCTCACCCGGGGTCTCGTAGTTCACAGTCAGGTCGCGCACAGAAATCATGGCTCGATCCTAGCGGTTTCTACCCTCCTTTTGAAAGCCCAAGTCTCGCGCAATGACAATAAGCGACGAAATCAGCGAGGTCGGCGCATGGAGTCGCACGAAGGTGCGGTTGCCCGAAGTCCCGCTCTGCTCGGTCGCTGCGAAGAGGCGGGCATCCCCCATTTGCAGATCCCAATCATGATCCGCACAGGGGCCCCAGCCATTTTCTTGAAGCGCTTGGTAGAAATGGTGACGCCCCCTCCCCTCTCCATGCCAAAGGGTGAGACTTCGATTGGGGCGGGGCGGGGCTTTTTCAGAACCGATAATGCGCTCGGGCCTTCCCCGCCCACCGTGACGAAGACGCGTCCAATAGCGAAGACGCACAGAGAGCAAAGAAAGAACGTTTAAAAGAAAACGCGGCCAAGCGGTGTCAAATTGGTGGGCCAATCCCCTCCCGGGCTGGCGCGTCAACGCAAGTGACTGATAGGGCGCTTCACCAGTAGGGCCGGTGTATAAAAAGTCACCCGTTTGCACGCCGAGGGCACCTCCTTGGTAGACCGATCCCGCCCAGCGAATCCCACCCTCGCCAAAGCGCTGCGGCTGTTTCGTGAAGAGGAGCGCTTCCGCTTTTCCATAGCCCATCTGCTGCTTCAAATAGCGCCATGGCGTGGCCCGCCGATGATGCCAAACGAAAGCCGCCGGACTAAATCCGAGCGTCATTTCGGCATCACGAAGCCTCCAACAAAAATCAACGTCGTCACCGGCGACCTGGAAGATTTCATCGAAGCCCCCCACCCTTTCGAAGGCCTCCTTTCGCACCGCAATATTGCAGCCAGGCAGGTGCTCCGCTTCCCGGTCGCTCAGCATGACGTGAGACGGTGCACCAGGCGCAGCCGTGGTAAGAGCGAGCGAAAGGCTCTCGATCGGTGGCGACAAATTTGGGCCACCCACTGCCGCGGCCTCTGACCTCAAAAAGACGCGCGCCAATTCACTCAGCCAATGCGGATCAACCTGACAATCATCATCGGTATATGCAAGAATATCGCCAGTCGCTTCGACCGCTCCTCTATTTCGGGCGGCGGAAAGACCACAAGGTTCAAGATGGATCACCCGAATGCCCTCCTGCTGATCCAAGAAACTTTTCGTACTGTCCGTGGAGCCATCATTGACGACCATAATTTCGAAATCAGGATACTCCAACGCTCTCGCAGCCTCGAGACACAGCACCAAGCGACCGGCTCCATTTCGAGTGCAAATGATGACCGAAAACTTAGGGAAATGCGTTAGAGCTGGAGCTGCTGAATTGGGTAAACGCCCGAGAATTGGCTTTGCCGATCTGTCGCGGCGGGTCAGTCCAAAGGACCATTCATCCATCGATCTCCCGCTATTGAACCAGTGATCGGACCAAGCATAAAGGGCGCAGCCCGCGAGACCTTCTTCCTCGCAAAGAACGAGCGCTTGCGAAAGCAGCTCCGCTTGCATCTGCTCTGAGTTACGTTGGGTATCGAGGCCAAACTCCGTCACCATCACGGGACGATCACCAGCAATGTGGTGGAGCCGGGCGAGGTAGTTCTTGAGCGCTTCAGGATCCTCAAGAAAGAGATTGAAGGCCGTGAAGTCGGCATGGAGCGGTTCGAGAAACTCCGTGGTGGGAAAGCTGGCATAGGCGACCGGAAGAGTCGGGGCGTGCTCCTTCGTAAAAAGGATCAATTCGTCGAGCTTCTCCCGGACCTTGGCAGGTCCCATCCAGCGCGCGATGTCCGATGGAATTTCGTTTCCGACAAAGAGCGCCCCCAGCGCGGGATGATCACCTTGCTTCCCAAGCCAATCGGCCAGGTCACGTTTTGCCTTCTCAAAAATGGAGGCCTCCGCCAAAAAGTCACAGCCGTGGGCCCAAGCGTGAGTGGGAAGGACAAGGAGGCCCGCCTTTTCTGCCTCGTCCAGAAGCTCCTTGCCTGGCAGGCCGTAAGTCCGAATCGCATCGAAGCCCGAATCGCGGATACGCCCAAGCTCGAGCGCGTCCTTCAGCCCCGCCTCCTCGGGAAAAGGCCCGTAAGTGACACAGCGCAAAAAGTGCCGCTTCCCATCCAAGAGGAAGTGTTTTCCATCGACGGTCAGACGCGGCACAGCCACAAGCTAACAAATCACGCGGGGGTGACAATCACGCAAGACTACACATCAACCTCCATAATATGGCAGCCAGAACAAGTGTCCAAAAAAGAGTAAATCCATCCGCGGCTAAACCACCCCCGCGGCCACTATCTCTCAATCGATTCGACAGATCACAGAAAAAATTGGACCTCAACGAAGCAATCCCGTCAGCAGCGCGTAGCTCAATCGCGGGAGCGAGGAGGAGCGCAGGGTCGCGAGATCTCTCGACGCCATTTCCATGTTTCCTGAAAGTGCCAAGGCGACTCCGCGATCATAGATTAAGGTGAGATCGGGTCGGACCGGTTTGATCCGTGGAGAGAGTTCGGCGAGGGCTATTTTGAGATCCAGTTTTACCGACTGGGGATCCTTTTTTTGAAGGAGACGGGCTCTCCGGATCCGGTGCGTCGCGGTGAAGCGCGAAGAGGAAATTTCCTCGTTCAAAATAGAGAGAACCTGATCGACCTGCCCCGCACTGATCGCGGTATCCAACCAGGCGTTTCTAAGTACGATACTTTTAGTTTTTCCATGTCCCGCCTTAAGAATTCGGGCCGCCTCTTCATGCTTCCCCCCTCTCTCTAACAGGTAGGCATGAAGGAGGAAGGTATCGTCTTTTAAAGGAGGTCCTTTCTGAATATATCGCAGAGCATTCTCATAATCTCCCGCATCCAGTGAGAGTCTCGCAAGGAGGGCATTGTTGGCAGGCGTATCGCTGAGCTCTCGCAATTCGTGGCCGAGACGAAGGGCTTCCTCGTGCTCCTCTTTGCTGGAAAGAACTTCGGCCAAGGCAGCCATCGATGGTTGATGGGGACTGAGCTTGAGCGCCGCCCGGAGGTCGGAAACGGCGTGGACTTTTTCGCGGAGCGCGCGAAACTCGATGGCGCGCTTATAGTAGAGTTCCGCCGTGGGGGCCTTGCTGATCTTCTTCGTCAGCTCGGCGACTGCTGCATTCACATCGTAGTGCGCTCCCAGAGGGAGGCACAGGAGGAGGAAGATGAGAAGGCGGCGCATGGAGCCGAATTGATGGAGGGTTTCGCGCGACTATTTCCCTATGAGAAGAGTCGGATGAAGGGTGAAGTCGCTACTCTCCATGTTGGCGTTGTGACCTTCGATCGTAAGAACATTTTTCTCACCGGGCTTGAGGAACTTCCGAATCTGAGGCAGAGGAAAATTATTAAAATTTCCATTCGCTTCGTGGACCGTGAATCCGTCGGCTGCCGCTCCCCTGCCCTTATCAATACCGACACGCAGGACCTCCTTGCCATTGATATAGGCGATAAAGGCATCATCGTAGGACACGTTGAGACTGATCGCCTTCAAATTTGCTTTATCAGGGAGAGTAAAGGTGTTGCGGAGGTAGACGACCGTGTATCTCCCCTCCATATCATCGAACACAGTGGTGTCGTCGTCGTCCGAGTATCCGAAGCCGGCCTTCCCTTTCTTCCATGCGGAGGCATCAAATTCTGCGGAAGTCCAATCATCCGAGGGATGCTCTCCAGCGAGGTAGGACCAGATCGCATTCTTCGCGATGAGCGGAGTGGCATCCTTGGGAGCAGTTTGCGGAGTCGCTTTTTTCGGCCGCATGTCCAAGACGTCCGGCTTGGCGGGATTGACGATGACAGTGTGCTCGACAGTTCCTTTTTTCTGGATGGCGAAGGTGTCGCGAATAACGCCATTTAGGCTGATCATTTCCGCGCTGAGAGTGTCTCCCGCGATCGAGATCAGGCAGGAGCCATTTTCTACCACAATGCGTTTCATGATCGGGCAGACACTTCCCATTCTCACGCCGGTGCCTCCGTGGCCGGTGACGATTTGAATGACGCCGTTGTGAGGCTGAAGGCCTTTGCTCTTCTTATAAGCGCCATCGCCTTCGGGGTTGCCATCGCCATCATCAAGCACCACTCCCTCAGCGGTCGTGGGGGTCTGGTAGGCACCATCGATGAGCATGGAACGCTCATAGATATGAGAGTGCCCGGTGAAGACAATGTCCACGCCGCCCGATTCGAGGATCGGCATGATGTGCTCCCGCATCTCGATGAGTTGGACTTCCTTGTCGGAGTCGTGAGAACCCTTCGTGTAAGGTGGGTGATGGAAGAAGGCGACGAGGAAGTCGGCCTTCGTTTTATCAAGGTCGGCCTTGAGCCACTGGGCCATCGCGCCAGAAGGTCGACGATCCAAATCGTGCGAGTCGAGGCAAATGAAGTGAACTTTTCCGTAGTCGAAAGAATAGTAAGCTTCTGTCCCTGAAGGAAGGCCGCCTGCTTGTCCCTGGGCGGGAAGAATATAGGCATCGTAATAGGGGCCAACTCCGGTTTCACCCTTTGAAGTGCGTCCTTCGTGATTGCCCATCGATGCCCAACAAACGGTGTTTCTCAAGGTCGGTTCATACATCTTAAAAAAGCGATCTGAGAATTCATTGTTCGTTCCCGAACCGTAAGCCATGTCACCCACATGAATGTAGAGATCGAGTTTACGTTCGGTCGCGGAAACGTAATCCCGCATCGCATTATGGACCTGGGCTTGAGCTGTTCCTCCGGTTCCCGAATCCCCTACTACCCAGAAGTAAACGGGAGCGTCACTTCCTGGTGTTGGGTGCGTGGTGAATTGATAGGTCTCATCAGCCGCCGTGATTCTCTCCTGGCCATCGAAGATTCCGTAAAAGTAAGTCGTGCGGGGCTCCAGTCCTGAAATTGTAGCTTCAAACTGCTGCGTGTCAGTTGCGGCGTCTTTAAAAATGGCGTGCTCACCACCGACCGTTTCGTGGAGGCGAGTGAGAATCTGTGCCGCAGGAACCTCTGTCGTCAGCTCATCGGGCTTCAAACCCACTTTCACCGTTGGTACTAAGTCGCCATTCGTTCTCCAGACAACACGAATCGAATCGTGAGTCGCCATTTGAACATAAGGCGCACGGATGATTTGCGCAGCGGAGCTTGCGACGATGAGAAGGGAGAACAGTGAGAGACAGCGCATGTTGAAAAAAGTATTAGAGATCTCGATCTAAACGACAACCCCGCAAAGAAATCTTTCACAAATCAATAAGTTCAGTCAAATCTGGATGATTGACCCGGAGAACACCGCCCTCTAGAGATGGGCTATGGAAAAGCTTCTCCTCCGCTCCACAGTTCTCGGCCTCGCACTTGCAACGGTTTCACTTTCTTCCTGCGGAGTCGCCCGCTCACTGATTCAGATTCCCGGACGAACTCTTAAGAGTGTCGGTCGCTCCGTCGGCTTGGGAATCGAAGTTACGGAGCCTGTTAAGGAACTCTCCAAAAAAGAACAGTAATCTTGATAACCTGGCTTTCTTGATTCCTTGTTGGGTGGAATATTTTTAATGGGTTTCTGGTGGGATTTCCTCGAGAAGTCGTCCGCTTTCGTGGTGGCTCAGTCGAAGCCAGCGCGTTGTTTTTGGAAAAAGATCCGGAAATCGACCCGGCCACTCCGCGATCACGAGCGCATCCCGGTCCAAGTAGTCGTCCCACCCGAGATCGATCAGCTCATGCTCTGATTCCACCCGGTAAAAGTCGAAATGGTAGACCTCAAGGCTCCCGGTCCGGTATTCTTGAACCAGCGAAAAAGTTGGACTCGTAACGTCTCCACCTCCCAAGGCGCCCACAATTCCCTGCGTAAGCGAAGTTTTACCGGCCCCAAGATCGCCCACCAGAGCAATTACTTCACCAGCCTTCAATTCCTTGGCCAAATCAGCTCCCGCCGATAAGGTAGCGGCAAGATCAGGCAGGAGAATAGGGGGGGTAAGAGGCATTACAGAAGGGGTTAGAGCAACCTCAATGCGACCCGAGCTCAATCACAATAAGTTTCTTCTTCTTCTTTTTCAAAAAAATCTTGCTCTTTTCGCCTCCCTGTGGTGAATTCCCGCCCCCTGAACCGGTGAGTTGGTCTCGCTAATTCAGATTCAAACCTAGCTCCCATTCAACATGGCCTACGCAATCTTTAAAACCGGCGGTAAGCAGTATCGCGTCTCGGAAGGCGACACCATCAGTGTCGACAAACTTCCTGTAGCTGCTGACGAAGAAATCAAATTCGGTGAGGTCCTCCTCATCAACGACGGTTCCGCCACCACGGTTGGTGCTCCAACCATCTCGGGCGCAGGCGTAACCGCTAAGGTCATCGAGCAGCACCGCGGAAAAAAGGGCATCGCCTTCAAATTCAAGCGTCGTCAGGGATACCACAAGACGATCGGCTTCCGCAGCCACCTTACCAAGCTCGAGATCACCGGGATCCAAGGTTAATTCCGACACTTTAACATCACTTAATCATGGCTCATAAAAAAGGACAGGGTTCCGTCAAAAACGGACGCGATTCAAACAGCAAGCGTCTCGGCGTCAAAAAGTTCGGTGGCGAAGTCGTCATCGCAGGAAACATCCTCATCCGCCAGCGCGGCACTAAATGGCATCCAGGTGCTAATGTCGGCATGGGCAAAGATCATACCCTCTTCGCTCTCACTCCCGGCAACGTTTTCTTCGATAAGAAAGGCCGCCGGATCAACGTCGCACTTGCAGACTAAAGAAGCTGCACTTCTATTTTCAAAGAGGCGGATCCGAAAGGGTCCGCCTTTTTTGTGAGAGAGCTGGACGCTTTCCTGAAATGACAGCGTTGATCCTCAGTTGTGGTGCTAGAGGATCAAGTTGTTTCCTCTAATCATCTCATCAGCCAAAATCTGTGGAATCATCTTCCCACCATAGGATCTCTTGTTTTCAAGACCGTTCCACATCGTCACTCTGATTTTCTCGTCAGACTTCACGTTCTAAACCCGAAAATACCTCACAATCATCCAATTTGTGCAACTTTGGCATCCCTCCAACACGATATTCAAGTTGTCTATACTTGTGATTCACTCTTTTTTTTAATCAATTTGACGAATTTAGACAAATTTGACTTAACCGTTCCAGTGGATCGCTCAAGGAAGTAAACATCCCTTAAAATAGGTCGCGTCATAGATCTGGGATAGAATTTTCAAAATGCCACTCTGACTAGTGGTCTGTCTTTCTTGAGTCCACGGTAATCCAGTCGATCTCTCAACTGCTCGCTTCTCTTTTTCGGCAAATCTTCCTAAAGTTCGCTTCATGAACATCGTCCTTGTTGCTCCAGAAATTCCCTACAACGCAGGAGCAGCAGGACGACTCGCTCTTGCTACAGGATCGACTCTTCACCTCATCAAACCCCTCGGATTCTCTCTCGATGAGAAAGCCGTGCGACGAGCTGGCCTCGATTACTGGAAGGATGTCGATTTGCGAGTCTGGGAATCATTCGATGACTTCCAAAATGCAAACCCAAACGCGCGACTCTGGTTCCTCAGCACCAAGGCAAGTAAAGGGCTCTGGCAAGCGAAGTTCGAGAGAGGGGACTTTCTCATCTTTGGTCGGGAATCAAAGGGGCTGCCCGAAGAGTGGACCCAACGCGCCAATGCCCTCCGCATCCCCATGATTGAGAAGAGCACCCGCTCGCTCAACCTGGCGACTTCGATTGGAATCGTCCTGTATGAGGCTTGCCGCCAAGCGGAGTCACTTGACTAGGACTTCTCAAGCTTTCGAAGGTAAATTACCAGAAGGGTAATGTCCGCCGGAGTAATGCCACTAATACGGCTTGCCTGCCCAAGCGTCCGTGGACGGATCGAGGTAAAGCGCTGCTTGGCCTCTGTCTTGAGTCCCTTGATAGTATGGAAGTCGAGATCGGAAGGGATGAGGGCGGACTCCTGTTTTTTGACCCGTTCCACCTCCATGCGTTGACGCTCGATGTGACCCTCGTATTTAAAATCTGACTCAAGAATCGGCCAAAGTTCCACGTGGAACTTCTCTTTAAGTTCATCGGGAAGCATCACCCAGGAATTCCCGCCACGCCGGAACCAATGGTCCAATTTGATGCCTTCGTGGCTCGCTCCGCGAATGAAAGATCGCCCTTCGATAAGATCTTCAAGCTTCTTGGCAGCCATCTCCCTCCGCTCTCCCTGAAGGAGTCCAAGTTCTGAAGCGAGAGGGGAGAGGCGCTCATCAGCATTATCCTGACGTAAAAGGAGGCGATATTCGGCCCGGCTCGTGAACATCCGATACGGTTCGTTACAGCCCTTTGTGACAAGATCATCGACCATCACACCGAGGTAGGCTTGTTCCCGACCCAAGACAAAGTCACCTTTACCTGCCACTTTAAGAGCCGCATTCGCTCCTGCAATGAGTCCCTGACCAGACGCTTCCTCGTATCCTGAGGTGCCATTAATCTGCCCTGCAAAATAAAGCCCCGAGACTCTCTTGGTCTCCAGAGTCGGATGAAGCTGGGTAGGAGGGCAGTAGTCGTATTCTACCGCGTAGCCAGGGCGGATCATTTCACAGTTTTCTAGACCCTCGATACTACGTAGGAAATCAAGCTGCACATCGTAGGGCAGAGAAGTCGAAACTCCATTGACGTAGTATTCCAAGGTGTGTCGACCCTCTGGTTCCAGAAAAACCTGATGCCGTTCCTTTTCTGCAAAACGAACCACCTTGTCCTCAATAGAGGGACAATAGCGGGGACCCACGCCCTCAATCTGACCCGAATACATGGGGGACTGGTGGATGTTATCACGGATAACATCGTGAGTTTTGGGATTCGTGAAAGTCATCCAGCAAGGAACTTGTTCCACGTGGAACGAATTCTCAGCCCAGTGATTGAGAGTAAAAAGGTCATTCCTTTCCCTCCGAATCAACTCTGGAAAATACGAGAATAGGGGAGGAGGGGAGTCGCCATCTTGCCGCTCACATTTGGAGAAATCGATACTCCGTCCGTTGAGGCGACAAGGGGTCCCAGTCTTGAAACGGTCGACATCAAAACCAAGCTCCTTGAGTGATTCCGAAACCGTAGAGGAGGCATCGCCCATACGGCCCCCTTTTTCGTTCTTCTTTCCAACATGCATCAAACCACGCATGAAGGTACCCGCTGAAAGGATAACCGACTTTGCAGCAATCTCCATCTGGAGGGAGGTTTGAATCCCACGAACCTCGTCGTTCTCTACTAGAATCTCGGCTACATTCCCTTGATGGAGATCCAAGCCTGGGGTTCCTTCGAGGATCCGCTTCATGCGAAACTGGTAAGCCTTCTTATCGCACTGGGCCCGGGGAGCACGGACCGAGGGTCCCTTGGCCGCATTCAACATACGCCACTGAATTGCGGTCGCATCGGTGTTTTCCGCCATGATTCCACCGAGCGCATCGATTTCGCGGACCATGTGTCCCTTGGCCAAGCCACCAATGGCAGGGTTGCAGCTCATCTGCCCGATGGTATCGAGATTCTGGGTCAGCACAGCGACCTGGGCACCGAGACGAGCAGCAGCGAGAGCCGCCTCAACACCAGCGTGTCCCGCCCCAATCACAAGGACATCATATTCTTTAGGATAGCGATACATGGAAAGGACGGAACCCTAGCAAGAAAAGCCGAAAAGACAAGAGGCGCTCGCTACTTGGAATCACCAACAAACCGATCTCGATCTGACTCAACGCACGTCGATCTTTCTCATTCGAACTCTCATTCTTCAATGGCCTCCTGAACGAGCGGGAGGTGTGAAGCAGAAACATTTCAGTTTAAACGAAGAAGTTCGTTCTTAAGATAACCCGGCTTCCGCAACCCCACCAAAATAAAAGCCCACTGGAGGGCAGGGGAGAAGTCCGCTTTTTTAAGATCTCAAGATGATCCATAGATCCAGATATTCTCGCTCCAGCCGAAGAATTTTTTGATCTCCCTTCAGTCGAATGGTCTTTGCGATCGAACTCAGACGAAACTGACGCATTAGATCAATCAAGGATTCTCAACCGTTTCGCCGTTTCTCTATCACCGGAATCTGATCCCTGGAAGCGCATCTCAGAAAGAACCCCATCCGATGAGAACTCCGATCAAGAGAAAAATAGCGGGTCCGACAAACGAAAGCATGATTCGAGTAGAACATCAAAAAGGAGGAAAAGATTCACTTCAAGGGTCCCCAATCGGACCGAGCACTCGCCAGCGTCGTTTTTCACCTCGCTCGAGGCTCCTGCCAGCTGAGCAGAACCAGAACCAATCTACCTAAAAAAGGGGGAAATGGCCGCTCTTTAAAAACACCATATGACGAAAAAGAACAATTTTGGCCAAAAAAGTCCAAATTCGAACAAATATTCCAAAAAGAGCCCAAAAATCATCTTTTTCTCAAACTCCCCAAACCCCTACATGTAGGGGGCTTAGGATGGAAAAGGGGCCACTTAGAGTGCTTGAGAATCGCCTCGATTAAACTGTCCTGTCCTGTTGCCCGCGCTACTCAAAAAACAACAGCTTTGCCAAGCAAGGCAATCGACCCGCTCATGGACGCAAAAATCGATCGCCTCCCATTTAGGACGATTTATCTCGTTCTGGATTCTCTCCAAGCAAAACCCCAAAAAACAACAGCGGTTCATCCCGAAGGAAAAACCGCTGCTGAGCACACACGCAACAACAAACACTTGTTACAAATTTAAAACGTCGGTAGGGGGGGGGTTTGTTCAGAGAGATTAAAAGCTTCTCATCATCCTATCAGGCAAGCTCGGGACCACTCTTTTCAGGAGTAATCACATCAGCAGCCTTCTCACGAGCTTTGTGGCTCGCAGCACGGCCGGCCGCGGCTCCCTTCGCAAATCCATCACGGACACTCTGAGGAACGAACTCCTCTGCAAAGGCACCCACAAAGTTGCTTCCATAGGCCAAGCCGAAGGCGAGGTCATGAACCGCATCTGCGAAAGCAGATTTTACCGTCGGGGCAGCTTCTCGGGCCTTTTGAGCTCCGGCTTCACTTCCCGAACGGAATGCTTCTCCCATATTTTCAAAATGCCGCTTGGCCGTTTCCGTCTCTTGATTTTGCTGATCTTCGTTCATAAAATTAATTTTCTCTTACTCACATTAAACCACATTATTGAAAAATCATTCATTATAATGTGAGTCCACTTTTGGAACGGTCTCTCACTCCTAACACGACACCAAACGGAAACTTTTCTTTGAATGAAATTGGGATAGGTCTCGTCGCATTGATCAGCACCGGGAAACCAAAACCCAAAGAACTATGAAAAAAATACTGACTCTCATCATCGGACTGGCCGCTAGTGGCATCGCTCTCCCGTCAATTGCCCAAGCGGGAAGCCTGCGCATCGAGTATTCCACCACCTCCGTCAGTGGACACTACTCCTGTGGATGCGCCATCCAAGCCAAGCGTGTCTTCATTGGCTACGACTGCAACCGCCGCCCGATCTACCGCCACTACAGCGTTCCCACCGTGCACCGCTGCGGAAGCAGCCACAGGAATGTTCATCAAAGGGGACATCAACAGCACAACCCCTATGTGCGAAGCCGCTACCAGCAGCGCAGGCCCTACTATGATCCACGGAGAAGCCAACAACGGTCGCCTTACCCTAGAGGCTATCGCACTCCAAGCTGCCGATAAAAATTACTTCTAATCAATGAGGGCTCCATGATGGAGCCCTTTTTTTTGCAAAGACAAAAGCATCATCAGCGCATTTAATATCATCATGTTTCGCGTTGTCCTTCTTTTCGGTCTAATCACCAGCTTCTCATTCGCGGCTCCCCGAGCCACCGATGAAATCCTCGCGCGTCTGCAGACTTGTATCGAAAACGGAACAAGCACCGACACCCTCATTGAAAGCCTCGAAACTCTTGAGACCACCGAGATTGAAGCCATCTTAAAAGAGTATGATCATACCTGGCCCAAGCTGCGGGACAAATATCTCTCTGACTTCGAAGCCGACGCTAAAAGCAAGTATTCCGGCTCCCTCAAGACCGAGCAAAATAAAATGATCAAGAGCTACCGGACCGACTTCATGAGGGTGCGCGATATGCCGGAGGTCCAGATGAAGAAGGAAATTCCCAAAGTCTCGAAACCTGCGATCGAGGGGCTCCGAAAAATCCTCATGCCCACTCCCGAGGAACTTCTCTCGACCTCGAAACCCGCTCTTCAAAAAATGCGCGAGATGATTCTTGTCTTGGCAAACTTCCGCGACGCCCTCGTCGAAGCAGCAATTCTTCCTGACGAAGAAGAATCCGCGTCGATGATCCTACAGAAGGAAAAAGACGTCGCCACCCAACTCAGCGGGCTCGATCGTGATGGCCTCCGCATCATGAAGAAAAACGACGACATCGCGGAGAAGGAAGAAATTCCACAGGGCGAGCGAGAGTGTATTCGTGAAGTCAATGAATGGCGCATGTTACTGGGTATCAGTGCTTTAGTAATCGACCCCAAGCTTTGCGATGCCAGCCGAGGCCACTCCGAAGACATGAATAAATTCAAGTTCTTCGCGCACGAATCTCCGGTTCCAGGAAAGAAAACTCCGGGCGACCGGGCCGCGAAAGAGGGGACCAGCTGGTCTGGCGAAAACATTTACATGGGTTCAACCTCTCCCAAAGGTGCCAACAAAGGATGGTTCTACTCTCCCGGCCACCACAAGAATATGTTTCGGGGCGGACACAAGAAAATCGGCGTCGGCCAATACGAACGTCACTGGACGCAGATGTTTGGCTAGTTGAGAATCACAGATCAACGAGCGCGCTCACCTGGGCAAACTAACCTCAAAAGCAATTCGGTCGGCCGACACCTGTGACACCTTGATCGTCCCTCCCAAAAGCTCAACAATCTCGCGAGAAAAACCCAGTCCGATACCGGCATGGTTTCCCTCTTGTGCTCTTGATTGATCGCGTTCTCTAACAAGTTGGAAATGATAATCTTGAGCAGCTCCACATCAGAATAAATCTCAAGCTTATCCTGTAACCTCCAATCAATTTTTAAACTACGTTCCTCCGCTCGAGGCTCAAAGGCCTTCCAAAGGCGCTTTATTAGGGACCAAATGCCAACCGCTATATCATGCATAAGGGCAAGAAGCTCTCGCACATCCTCAACCCGAGAACAGGCTGGCCCGTGAACCGCGCCCCGCTTGCCATCAGCGTGGGAATGCCACAGTGCCTTCAGGCGGGACTACTTTCTACCTTAGCGACGCTCAAGGGAAAGGACGCTGAGACATTTCTTGAAGCGCAAGGAATCACCTACTGGATACAGAGGTAAGATCGTAGAATGACAACCACAACCGTAACGGAGTGGAGACAGCCTATAGGCAAATAAATGGGATTAATGGGATCTTGGAAAACTGGTGCCCAAGGAGCGGCGATCGCCCAAAGTGGAATCAAAAATAGCTCGATTTGATTCCGAATATTCGTCCCCTAAGGTCGGTGAACATCCAATGATAATAATGGCAGTAGTCACAATAATATTCCAATCTATAAGTATTTAGTCAGAATAATTTTATGTTCTGTTCTAAGACCAGATAAAGTGACTCCCTGAATTTTTTGAAAGCACTTAAAGTTCAGCTATCGAACCAGCGGAGGCGGTCCGTTGCGATCAATAATCCCACGCAAGCGGAGGTCGGGGCCGATTTTTTCGAGGCTGGTATTTTTGAGAGAATGGCGTTCTTCCAGGGTCGCCACTCCTTTTCCACCAATCGCGGGGGTGGGACCGCCGGTTATTATGGGAGCGTAGTAGATCACGAATTCATCGATGAGACCTTCATCGAGAAAGGAACCCATGAGGTCACCGCCGGATTCTAACAGGATGGTGTTGATGCCATCGTTTGCCAAAGTACGAAGAACTTCTAAGATAGAAATATTTTGAAAAAGATAGGTGGGGTGACCGTCGTTGAAAATTTGATAGGACGATTGGTCGATCTCGGAACGGGTGAGGACGACGCGGAGGGGTTGCTTTTTCCGGGAAGAAATGGCGGAGCTGCGGAGGGTGAGGGCGGGGTCGTCTTGGCGGACGGTAACGCCGGAGGTGATGATGGCGTCGACCTCAGCGCGGAGGAGCTGGACGTCCTCGCGGGCTTCGGGGCCGGTGAGCCATTGACTTTCTCCGGGCGGGCGGGTGATGCGGCCATCGAGGGACATCGCAGTTTTGGCGATGACCCAGGGGCGTTTTTCGGATTGGACCATGGCGAAGCCGCGGATGAGGTGGCGGGCTTCTTCTTCAAGGAGACCAGAGGAAACATCGATGTCCGCAGCGCGGAGGATGTGGTCGGCATTTCCGGCGTGGGCTGGGTTGGGGTCGCTGATGGCGTAGACGACACGAGTAAGTCCGGATTCGATGAGGATGTCGGTGCAGGCTCCGGTAGTGCCGTGGCTACTGCAAGGTTCTAGGGTAACGTAGGCAGTGGCTCCCTGGGCTTGGCCAGGTTCGAGTTTGGTGAGAGCGTCGCGCTCCGCGTGGAAGGTCCCGTATTGATGGTGCCAGCCGCGGGCAAGTTCGATGCCGTCCTTAACGATGACGCATCCGACAGCAGGGTTAGGGGAAGTGAGACCGATTCCTTGCTTTGCCTCAGCGAGAGCGAAGGTCATCCAGGGGGTGTCGCTGGCTTGGATGGGCATAAACGAGTCGAGTGGAACAATTTGGGAAACGAGAACTTGGCAAGGGTTTGTTTTCTTAAAATCTTCTCTTGGTAAGTGTGTGAATATTTAGAGAATAATTCTGATTAACTTGAGCCGTTCCCATTCTTATGCCGATTTCTGGTCGTTCTTCGCAGTGCTCTTCACGGGTTATTGGTCTCGTGGAACATAAGTGGTGCTGGGTGGAACAGTAATTTGGGCGAGTTATTCTTTCCTATAAGAAGAAGAAGATAATAGAAATTACCCGTTCTCTCTTTCTAGGGGATGGGGATAAATGACTTCGTTTTCATGAACGCAGTCTATTTGTGGAACATCGAAACACTCTTAGCAAGAGTACCTAAGCGAAGTTCTCCCGACTTTCCATTTAACCATTTATTAAACCAACTCTTAGGAATTGCTTTGGTTTCACGGATCTGCATGAGGGTGTTGATGATCATCGCTTCATTGGTAACGGAAAGGTTTGCATCGAGCTCCTTGATGAGCGCTTGGATCGCGGATTGCTTGTGACCGATGTTATGGAGGGCGATGGCCGCTTGAGCGCGAATGAGGGGAACCGGATCGCTAAGGCCAGCGACGATCATCTTTTCACTAGAGGATGCTTTCTTGCCAAGGGTAACGAGCCCACTGTGGGCCCAGAAACGCGCGAGGGGGCTTTTGTGCTTCGTGGCTGCTTCTAGAGCTTCTTGGCCATCAGGGTCGCCAGAGGAGGCCAAGAAGGCGATGGTGAGGAGATCCCGACATTCGGACTCGGAAGCGTCGGCGACGGTTTCCATAATGGTTTTGTCACCGCGGACAGTATCGAAGAGAGGTTCAGGGATGAGGCCGGTGTCGCGGATCTCGAGCATGTGCTTAAGGAGTTTGCCACGCATAGAGGTGAGGAGCCCTTCTTGGGCGGGATCAGCAGCAAGGTTCTTGATTTCCCAGGGATCAGTCTGGGTATCGAAAAGTTCTTCGCTGGGCTGGTTGTTTTCCCAAAGTGAGGCGTGGACGCTGGTGACTGTTCCTTTTTTCCAAGCTTCATGCCAAGCGGGCCAGGAGGCCATTTGGAATTGATAGAAGGAGTAGGGTGCGGCCCAGGTGTGCGGAGTGAAATGGCGCACGTACTTGTAGCGGCCAGTGGTGATGCCACGGCGGAGGCCGTAGATCTCATCGAAGCGATCGGCGAAGAGAAAGGCGTAGGGTTCCTCACCGGGTTCTTCGCGATTAGGTCCCATGAAGGGACGGCCTTGCATTTGAGGGTCGTCCTTGAGTCCGACAAGAGAGAGGGTGGTAGGCGCAAGATCAACGAAGGAAACAATTTCATCGCTGACGGTGCCGTTTTTAAAGGGGCTGAGCTTTTGCCATTTTTCAGGGACATGGATGACCATCGGGATGCGAACGCCGGTGTCGTGGAGGTAGCGCTTGCCGCGAGGAGTAGGACCACCGTGGTCTCCATAGTAGAAAATAATGGTGTCATCGGCGAGGCCGTCCTTCTCAAGTTTGGCGAGGATGCCGCCAATTTGCGTGTCGAGCGCGGTCATGGTGTCGTGGTAAACTGCGAAGTCGTGACGCATCTCAGGGAGATCGGGGAGGTAGGGCGGAAGTGTGAGTTTGGCGGGATCGAGGCGTGGGGTCTTGGGGATGATGTTCTTCTTGCGATTGCCAGCGATTTTTGAAGGGAAAAGATTGCTCTCGTGGGAGATGGTGAGATTGAAGATGGAGAAGAAGGGTTTTCCTTCAGGGCGATTGGAGTAGTGGGCTTTACGTGAGCATTCGTCCCAGAGGGCGTTGTCGTTTCCGGCGAAGTTATAGTCGGTCTTGGAAGCGTTGCTCGTATAGTAGCCGGCCTTCCGGAGATGGGTGACGTAGGGAGTCAGCTTGTCCGGGATGGCATGGCGACTGCGCATGTGCTGTGTCCCCATGGCTGGGGAGTAGATACCCATGAGGATGGTGGCGCGGGCGACGGCGCAGACGGGCGCGTTCGAGTAGGCGGCGGTGAAGCGCGTGCTGCGTGCGGCCAGGGCATCGAGGTTCGGCGTTTGAGCGTCTTCATTTCCGTAGCAGCCGAGCCAGTGTGACGAATTATCCTCGCTTACGATCCAGAGAATGTTGGGCCGGTCTGCTGCGAGGGCGAGAGTTGGGAAAAGGAGAACGAGTAAAAGTTTGGTCATGAGTTCCGCGATTGTGCAGAACTGACAGAAGATTGGAATTCTAAAGAGTCCGAAGGATAGGTCTTTTAATTTGTTTCGATTTTTCAAAATTTCGCTTCGCAAGAAGCGGGCTTTTTTTAGGGCTTTAAGGTGCTAGCATGTGCCAATGGAAACAATCGCCCGTGTGATGAGTTTGGACCTCGCTCAAACGATGAAGATGAACTTGGGGGCCCGTGGGATCGAAGCCTTCATTCCGGATGAGGTCAGCGCGACGGTCGATCCTTTTATCAGTATGGCGAAACAGGGAATCCGCCTTCAGGTGCAGGAAGGTGACAGCGAGCGTGCCCTTCAGATTCTCCAAGAATTGAAGGACGCGGATGTGAGCGAAAACGAATCTTGAAAGTCCTTATTTCTTCTGATCACCGATCCGTAATTTTCTAAAGAAATGGCTGGTCATGGTCTGGATCGATTTATCTCCTTGGTAAAAGATAAATTCATCACGATTTGGTGATAGTCTTCCTCCTCAAAAATTCCTTCTTTAACCAGGTTCAGAAACTCAGCGGGATAGACATCGAACTTTGAGTCGAATTCGCTGATGGCAATGAAGATCTGCTTCATCCTGTTAATCTCCTTGGTCTTGTTGGCATTCTTTTTTCCCTTCATGACCACTGGAGTAGTCAGGTCGGCGAGCACGACCACGGTTCCGATCATGTGGGGATCCATCGCGCTTGTTCCCTAATACCACTTCGCATTTCAAAAGAGAGGAATGATGTTTTTAAATAGTCGGAAAGAGCGCTACGCGTTGGAATCAAGAGACGGAATGATTTCTCGAAATGGCAGCGTTGATCGTCAGTTGTGGTGCACCCAAGGGCATTTCACCCGCACCACGTTTTTGTCTCGAATTTTCAAGAAATCACTCCGGCATTCGTCTCTTTTAAAACACTAGTTGGTATTACTGGGCATAGGGGAGTTGGAAGCAGCTTACTTCTGATTCCAGAGAGGATAGGGATCGTTGAAGCGCTCCATTTCGGATTTGAGAAGGGCTTCCATTTCCTTTAGCTTGGCGGCATGCTCCTTTAAGGTGGCGAGATTGGTGAGCTTGGGATTATTTTTGCGGTGCTCGGGAAGGAATTCGTTGGGGTTTTCCTTGAGGTTGAACAATTGCGTTTCTCGTACTTGGCCATCGAGAACGTCGAATTTTACGAGTTTCCAGTCGCCTTTTTTCACAGAACGCATGCCGGGCTTAGTGCCGCCGGCGTAGACGCCGAAGAGGGTGTCGCGGATCGTTTTTTTATCGCCGGTGAGGACGGGTTTAAAGCTGGTTCCCTCGTTGGTACTCGGGGGCTTGATGTCGGCGAGGTCGCAGAGGGTGGCAAGGGTATCGAGGAGGTAGATGTTTCCTTGGACGCGGCCTTTTTTCACACCGGGGCCTTTGACGATGTAAGGGACGCGCCAGGTGTGCTCGTAGAGGTTTTGTTTTCCCTGGAGACCGTGCCGGCCGATGGCCATGCCGTGGTCGGAGGTGTAAATGATGTAGGTGTTATCGAGCTCGCCCATCGCTTCGATTTTCTTGAGGACGCGGCCGATTTGGATGTCGATGCTTTCGGAGCAAGCGAACTCGCGGCCGATTTCATTGCGGATGGTGGCTTCATCGCGATTCTTCCAAACGCCGGGGACGCTGACTTCATCACGGAGGTTGGGGTGGCCGTGGGAGAAGGGGTGTTTTGAAAGATAGTTGATGGGAAGCTCAGGTTGTTTGGGATCAAGAGCGGGGAGGGATTTTTTATCGCGGTGATTTTTGGCGCCATATTTGTCGAGGAGTTCGGGCTTTCCGTTGCGCTCGTCGTGCGGGTGGGAGAAGCCGAAGTAGATGAGGAAGGGGTCTTCATCTTCGGTGGATTCGCGGCTGTCGAGGTAGTCGAGGACTTGTTGGCCGTGCCAATGGGAGCCGGTTTCATCGGTGTCGCCGCGTTTGGTGGCGTCCTTGACGACTTGGAATTGGTTATTCGCGCCGGAGAACGAGTTGCCGCGCTTGCAAGTGCGCATGGTGTCGTATCCCGCGCGATTGAAGACGGCAGCGAGCGAGTTTTTTTCAAGATTGGGCGGGACGAGTGCGGGGTTGTTTCCGTTGGGTCCCGTTTTCTTCCTGGGGTTATTAGAAGGGAGGTGCCAGACGCTGCGCCCGGTCATAATCATGTGACGGGAGCAGGTGCAGACCGCGCCCATCCAGGAGCCCATGTGGTAGGAGCCATCGAAGACGAGTCCAGAGCTCGCGAGTCGGTCGATGTTGGGCGTTTCTAAAGCCGACTTGGGATGGTAGACTTTGAGATCAAAAGGCGATTGGTCATCGACGATGATGAAGAGGAAATTGGGTTTCTTTGCGGAGAGCGAAGCAGTGAGAGCAAGGCTGAGGAGAATCAGGAAGCGCATGGTTACGCCTTGATACGATTCCCTTTCGGCTATTCTTCCGTGACTTCGTCATCATTGCCGGGGGTGAGGACGCTGATTCCAGCGCCTGCGGCTTTTCCGGTGAGGCCGATGGTAGTGGTGGCGGCCTTACCGATGATCTTCACCGGAGTGGTGATGAGCGAGCAGGAGGAGATCAAAGCAGAGATGATCGTGATCAAGGCGCAACGAAGCATTTGATGTTCTTACTAAAGAGATTAAAAATAAGCAAGCTGCGCTAAAAGATGATCGCTTTTTGTCCTCTTTTTCCCCGATTTCCCAAATTCAAGGAGAGCGACGTAGAGAGATGAAGGCGATGATCTTAGAATAAGAGGGACTCTCGGAAGCGTCCTCTTGCAAGTTGGTAGGAAGGGGTTATGGATACAAATCGATGAAAGTGTTTTTGACCATCTTGTTCGCTCTCCCTGTTATTTCTTATGCTGGGGATTGGCCTGGTTTTTTAGGTCCCGACGGAAATGGGGCCGTTGCGGAAGAACTGCATATCGATTGGAACGATGAAGCACCCAAGACGCTCTGGACGGCTGATATTGGAAAAGGTTGTTCGTCGATCTCAGTAGCGGGTGGTCTCGCGGTGACGGTGGGAAACTCGGATAACAAGGATACCGTTTGGTGCTTCGATGCAGCCACGGGGAAGGTGAAGTGGAAGGATACTTACGAGGAAAAATTGGACCCAAAGTTTTACACCGGGGGTCCGGGTGCTACGCCTCTGATCCATGAAGGTCGTGTTTACGGTTTGTCCAAAAGCGGTCGCTTGGCATGTTACGATTTGAAGTCGGGAAAGATCGAGTGGACGAAGAGTTTCAAAAAGGACTTTAAGGGAAAGGCTCCGATGTGGGGTTACTCGGCCTCACCCACGGTTTTCGAAGATCTGCTGCTCTGTCTTCCTTGTCCCAAAAGTGGCGCGCTCGTCGCTCTCGATAAGAAATCAGGAGAGCTGCGCTGGCAGTCGGAGGATCCGGCCAAGGCCGGTTATTCCGCACCGGTGATCGCGGACTATCGGGGGAAGAAAACAGCCTTCGTTTTTCATGGTCGTAAGCTTGTGGCTTATGATCTCGCGGCGAAGGGTGTCGTTCTTTTTGATTACACTTGGAGGACGCCCTACGACGTCAATGCCTCCAATCCAGTCTTTCAAAACAACATGCTCCACCTCTCCTCTGGCTATGGCATGGGTAACATCGTGCTTGATCTATCAGGAGACGAGCCCAAGGAGCTGCACCGCGATCGCGACCGGCGCATGATTTTTCAAAATGCGCTGCCGAAAGAGGGCGATATTATTGGGGTCTTCGGAGACAAGGGAATGAAGGCGGAAGTCTACCGTATGGAGATGAAGACGGGAAAACTGAAGTGGGCGGTGTCGATTCCAGGTTCCCGGGGTTCGGCACTGATGTCAGGCGACAAGCTCATCATTCTTTCGGAAACAGGTGAGCTCATCTTTGGAAAAGAGAGCGACAATCAGTTTTCCATCACGGGTCGCCACAAGATTTTACCGAAGCTTTGCTGGTCGCCGCCGGCGTTCTCAGACGGCCGGCTTTTTGCTCGTTCGAATGGCGGCAAGTTGGTTTGTGTGAGCTTAAAGTAGTTTTGCGTTCGATCTGGAGGGTCTTTTATCAATCGCTCTACCATCCTTTTTCCCGCCCTGATTCTTGGGTGTGTTTCGGCGGCACCGTTGACGGTAGGAGACTTTGTGATCAATCACTGCACGGATTTTCCTGACTCGGCGAGGGCGCTGAGGAGGCTGGCCAGATTTGGGAGTGATTCCCGCGAGATCCATTTTGATGACGACGCGCTCTTTTACGGAAATGGTTCCGAAATCGATCTGATAGATTCCCTCGGGTGAGGAGATGCGTAGTTGTTTCGCCGTAGAAGGGGGATTCCAGTTGAAGGTATTGGAGCGGTAGCGGAATTGATGAGCTAATCATGTCTCTTTGTTTTGATTCGTTTGGAAATATTCGTCGTATCGAGAACCTCGCCACGTAGATTTTTGAATTGCACCGTCATGGTCGGCGCTCCTGCCTTCACGGTTAGGAGTAGGTAGTTGCCTCCCTGCGAATGAAATTGGGATTTTGGATCAAGGTAGAGATCTCCATCGCCTTTCAGACATGTGTTGAAATAGGGAAGCTCTCCTGTCAGTTCAGCACGATCTGCGAAATATCCGAAGCCGGTGATCAAAGCGCTACCGCGGCGGAAGTGTTCGTCCCACGCCCCTTTGGTGAGATCGTTTACCGTGGTCTGCTTTTCGTTCATGAGAGTGAACACGAATGCGCTCGTAGTGGACGCCATCGTTTTGGAATACCACTTAAATTGTGCGGAGTCCGGTTGCCACGCGTGGCAGGTCTGCCAGGTGGTTCCGAAGTCGGTGAGATGGTTCAGATCGAGGGCGATAAAGCGTAGGTCGAATTCCGGAAGGTCGAAGAACCATTTCCACTCGTCACCGGGTAAGGCAAAGAACTCTCGATAAGCGCTCGCTTCGATATCGTAAACGGCATGAGCGAGCGGCTTGGGTCCGCGTGGGGTAAGCTCCCGATCGTGATTCCCCAGAACGGGCATGAATGGTGTGGTGCGGAAAAGGGCCCTGTTGTCGTCAATTAATGCTCGGTAGGCTTTGGTTCCTTGCTTTTCTTTGCCGTGGAGATTCGCGACGTTGTCTCCAGTGGTGATCAAGAGATGAATATCGTCGGCGACGATGGCGCTGACGTCTTTACCTCCGCCACCCCAGTCACCGACGATGACGATTCGCAGTTCGTCGCCTGGCGTTCCTTTTGGAGTTCCTTTGAAGCTGAAAATCTCCGAGACATCGTCGCCGCTGCGGACCCGGTAGTAGTATGGTCGTCCTCGCAGCGCCAAGGGAATCTCGACATGGTGAAGAGTAGTCATTTCGGCAGATTGCATCGTTTTTCCGAGCTCCCGACTGTTTCCAAACTCGACCGCGGAATTTCCCGGCGCATCGGTTTGCCAGTTCACCACGATCTTGTCGGGTAGGTTGGTCGCGTGGGTGAGCCAAATGGTTTCGATGGGTGCAGCGAAGCTAAGAGTGGTGAGGCTACTCCAAAGAATCGGGAAAAGTAGGGAGACGATTTTCATTTTTCGGGCGTCGGAGAGGGAATCGACAAAGCGGGCTTAACCCTGGGTTTATTATGGGAACAAACCCAGTTGCATCAACACCCTGAAGAATTCCTAGCGGCTTGCCTTGAGGTCGGTCGAAGTCTTCGGGATATCGAGCATGTCGGCCTTCACTTCTTCGAAAGCCGCGTAATCGCCAAGTCACACCGCCTTGCGCTCCTTCTCGATAATGGAGGGGTGATTTCTATTTGAATTCGATCCAGTCGAGGAACATGAGGCGACCTTTTATGGGGCTTTGGAAGACGAGGTGGATTGAGCTACTTTCGGCAGGTGGAGTCAGGTCTGCAGTTTGCTCTTGATACTTATTGTTTCCTCCGGTTTTAGGAACCTTGACGGTGGCGAGGATGGGGCCGGTAGGGGAACCGGAACGGAATTCGATGTTGGCACCGGGATCAAAGTCCGAGGCAGCCCGGACGGTCACCTTCGTAGATTTGCGGAGGTCGAGGGCGGGGAAGGAGATGATGCGTCCGGGTTCGATGCGGTTGACGGAGGTGTCGTTTGACGCTTCGCGCTGTGCGGCGAGGGTCACTCCTTTTCCGAGTGTGGCGCTTTCGGCTTCGATCCGGTGATGATGGAGAGTGAGAGAGGTGGTCGAGGTGAGCGGAGAAGCGGGAGAATTGCCGAGATCGGTGACTGTTGCTTCCAGTATGAGAGAGCCGATCTGCGGGTCGTCTGGAACGGTGATTTTTCCGGTGAGCCCGCGGGTGAGGGAGGTAGAGGGCTTCTTGGGATCAAGCGCGAAAATCCAGGAGACCATGAGGTGGGCTTCGTCCATGGTGTGCTGGGGATGCGGGAGCATGGGGATTTCTCCCCAGACCCCGGCGGAGCCTTTGATGACGCGCTCGGTGGCGGTGAGTTTCGCGGGTTTGTTGCCGCGATAGAGTTCTGCGATTTCCATGAAGGAGGGGCCGACGAGTTTGCTATCAATGGCGTGGCAGTTGAAGCAATCGGATTTTGTCATGAGGCCGAGTCCAGGGTGGGAGGCGACATTTTTTCCATCGCGGCCGATCCAGTTGGCGGTGACGAGAGTGCGGGCTGAAGCGGAGTCGGAGTTGCCGTCTTCACTGTCTTTGACCTGGAACTCATAAGCAATTTTTTGGCCGGGTTGGAAGAGCGAGTGGGCGGTGGGGTGGAGGGCGGAGATGTCTGGTGGGGTGTTTCCGACAATGACCGGAAGGGTGGTGGAGGTGGCGCGGCCGGCGGAGTCAGTGGCGGTGAGGCGGACGAGGTGATCGCCGGGGTTGGTGAAGGTCGTTTCGAGGTTGGCACCTATACCGAGGAGGGTTTCATTGGGCATGAGGTGCCATTGAAAGGTGAGGTCCATTTTTTCGGGAGAAAAGGAGTCTTTGGCGGAGAGGGTGACGGTGAGAGGAGCAGGACCGGCAAGGGGGAGGGCTGAGGCGCGCGCGACGGGAGGAAGATCGCCCCAGCGGTAGGAGATACGGAGGATACGGGCGTCCTTGTTCACGCCCCAGGTCTCGCCGTAGTCGAGGATATAGAGGGCACCATCCGGGCCAAAAGTCATGTCGGCTGGGCGGCGAAGCTTCAGTGGTTCGCCGGTTTTTTGAATGCCTTGGCTGATGTCGAGAGCGGAGCTGAAGGGCTCCAGTTTTTCAAACGAGCCGTCTTCTTTGAGCCGAACCCAGACGAGGAAGGGACGTTGCCAATCGAAGTGGAGGACGGCCTTGTCAAAATATTCGGGAAAGCCGCCAGAGGTTTTGAATTCGGGCTTGAAGTGGAAAACGGGGCCGCCGCAGGAGGTGCGTCCACCGGAGCCGAGCTCGGGAAAGTCTTTTGAGTGTGCGTGTGGATAGTAGACGAGGGGGTCGCGAACCGGGGGGAGTTTTCCGAGGCCGGTGTTGTTGGGGCTTTTGTTGCTCGGGCCAGTGGGATCGAAGGTGGGCCCGGAGGTGTTTTTGGCGAAGTCGAAGTCTTGGTAGGCCTGCTTCGCGCGTACGTAGGGCCAGCCGAAGTTTCCAGCCTCGCGGATCTGATAGAGGATGTCATGACCGCGCGGGCCGCGCTTTTCGTCATCGCGGCCGGAGTCCGGGCCGACATCGCCGACGTAGACCCAGCCAGTCTTGGGATCTAGGGTGAAACGCCAGGGGTTGCGAAAACCCATGGCGTAGATTTCCGGGCGCGTTTTTTCGGTTCCGGGCGCAAAAAGGTTGCCTTCCGGGATGCTATAACTTGCGTCCGGATTGATCTTGAGGCGGAGGATTTTCCCACGGAGATCGTTGGTGTTGGCGGAAGACTTTTGGGCGTCGAAAGGGAAACGTCCTTCCCGCTCGTCGATGGGGGTGAAGCCGTCGGAAGCGAAGGGGCTGGTGTTGTCGCCGGTGGAAAGGTAGATGAGTCCGTCGGGACCGAAGCGCACGGTTCCGCCGTGGTGGCAGCATTCCTTGCGCTGCTCGGAAACGGTGAGGACGGTTTTTTTCGAGGCGAGGTCGAGTTGACCATCGACGATGGTGAAGCGGCTCAGGTGCTGCCCTTCGAAATCGCGCGGCGAGTGGTAGAGAAAGATGTGCTTGTTCTTCGAAAAATTGGGATCGAGAGCCATGCCGATGAGACCGTTTTCCTGTTCGTTCGTCACCTCGAGCTTGCCGAGGGTGGTGACGGTTTTTGTGGAGGGTTCGTATCGTCTCAACACTCCGGCGATTTCGATGAAGTAGATGTTTCCATCCGGACCAATTTCGAGATGCATCGGCTGTGGGATTCCGGTGTGGAGGGTTTCAATTTGGAAACGGAAGGTGGGCGGAGATTCCGCGCCAAGAAGGCCGGTGAGGAGAAGGAAGAGGCAAGGGAGGAGCTTCATGGGTATCAGGATGGGATTCATGCGGAATATTGACGATGGGGAGAGCGAAATTATTTCTTATTCATCGCCTCGGGTGGGCAGAGGAGGACGGACCAGACGCAGTGGGTGGGGCCGTTTTCGATACTTACCAGAAGGGTGTTGAAGGGAAGAATACTTGGCGGGTTGCTGGAATGTTTCGCTTAGGCAGTTCCATTTCTAGATATTTTCCAAATATGGTATGAACTCACTTATCTGCATGCCGTATGACGAGGTGTCGGAAATATCGGGATAATGCCAGCGGGAAAGTCGCTGCTAGTCGGTGCCTCCGGTGCGGACATTGCAAACCGTGAAGAAGTGTTCGTTGGTCGCGTAGTAGGGATGGAAGGCGACACTCAAGAGTCCGGACTCGTTGTTGGTGTGAGATTCTTCTCCATTGCGGGCGTTCACGATCTGATCGAGATTGAGAAAAAGCGACTTTGTCGGAGAAGCCGCTGTGACGTTCGGGATGAGTTCAAGGTCGCCGGTTTTTTCACAAACGAAGAGTCGCTGACTGTCGCCCCGAGGGCTGCGGAGGGAGAGCGGTTGGGAAAAAGAAAGGCCCGGAAAGGCATTCTCCACTTCGATCACCGATGCGGGAGGCGTGTCGGGAAGGGTGATGCTCGTATTGGCCACTCGGGGACCCGCGTTGACGACGAGCGATGTGGCTAGCATTGCCGTGGAGATTTGGGGAACGTTCATGCTGATCTCATCGTAAAACGCGGAAAGGAATTCTCAACCGGGGAATTGTTCTCGGATCTTTGTGAATAGTTGGGGTTTCCTACGACGCCGAAGGCTACGGCTGAGTAGTGGGGAGGATGATCAGCCGGTGATTAAAAGAGTCGGCGATCCAGAGGTTTCCTTTTTGGTCGTAGCGGGCGCCGTGGGGGCGGTTGAGTTTGTTGGGTTCTTTACCTGATCGGGGAGGGGTGCCGGTGAGGAGGTGGATCGTTTTCTCTGTCGGTTTGTAGAGGCGGATGGCGTGGTTGTTGTCGTCGCTGATGACGATGTTTCCGCTTGGATCGAGGGCGAGGTGTTTTGGGCCGTTGAGGCGGGCGGCGTTGCCGGGTCCGTCATCACCGGAGAAGCCCTTTTTGCCGGAGGTGTTGATGAGGGTGTGGATCTTTCCGGACTTGTCGACGTGACGGAGGGCGTGGCCTTCGCGGCTGGCAAGGTAGATGCTGCCATCGGGGCCGTAGATGGCTGCGCGGGGTCCGATGAGGGGAGATTTGAGAGCGGGGCTGCCGTCTTTGGGGATTCCCTTTTTTCCGTTGCCGGCGCGGGTGGTGACTTTGAGGGAGGGGAGGTTGATCTCGAGGATTTTGAATTGTCGGAGGTCGGCAACGAGGAGGTTTTGGTGATCGGGGCTGAGGTCGACGGTGTAGGGCTCTTTGAAGGTGAGCTTGCCGTCGCCGAGGGTGGAGAGTTTTCCGGTGTTGAGGTCGATGACGCGGATGCGGCGATTGAAGGTGTCGGCGATGAAAAGGCGGCCATCGGGGTGGAGGGTGAGGTCGTGCATGCCATTGAAGCGGCCTTTGGTAGCGGGACCGCCATCGCCTGCGGCGACGTCGCCCAGCTTCTTGCCGCCGGGGGATTTGGAGCCGGCGATGAAGGTAAGTTGGTCGTCTTTGAGGCGGAAGACGCGGTTGCCATTCTCGTACTCGACGCCGTAGAGGGTATTGTCTTTGTCGAAGACGATGGAAAAAGGTTCGGTGAGGCCTTCAATGGCGTGGGGTTGGGCGAAGGCGGAGGTGAAGAGAAGGAGGAAAGATGAGATTTGAGATTTAAACACGAATTTTGAGAGGTTTGGGTTGAGGAGCGGAAGAAAGGGGAAAGAATCGGAAGGAGTGACGTTTTTGGGATATCCAAGAGGGGAAATTCGTGGTCGGATGCGGCGTTCGTGAAGAGACTACTGAAATGTTGGTTGGGTTTTGTCGTCGTGATGGCGGCGGGAGGGCATGAATTTACGGATGAGCAAAAGGCGTGGTGGGCGGTGCAGCCGGTGAAGACGGTGGTGGTGCCGGAGGGTGTGGGGCATCCGGTGGATTATTTTGTGGAGCGGAAGTTGGAGGATGTTGGGTTGAAAATGGCACCGGGGGCTTCGGCGGTCGAGTTTGTGCGGCGGGCATACTTTGACCTGCATGGGTTGCCTCCGACGGTGGAAGCGGTGCGGAAGTTTGTCGTGGCCTGGGACGAAGATGAGGATACGGCGGTGGCGGGTTTGGTTGAGGAATTATTGGCGAGTCCGCGCTATGGAGAGCGGTGGGGACAGCATTGGCTTGATGTGGTGCGCTATGCGGATAGCGACGGGTATCGGGCGGATGATTTTCGGTCGAGTGCCTTTCGCTATCGAGACTATGTCATTCGGGCCTTCAACGAGGACAAACCCTACGATGAGTTTGTGCGGGAGCAGTTGGCGGGCGATGAGATCGCGCCGGGTGATCCGATGCGGGTGGCGGCGACGGGATTTTTGCGAAACGGGGTTTACGAGTGGAACCAGCGGAATGCGGAGATGCAGCGGGAGATCATGATCAATGAGATCACGAATGTGACAGGGGAAGTTTTTATGGGAATGGGAGTGGGGTGCGCGCAGTGTCACGATCACAAGTTTGATCCGATTTTGCAGAAGGACTATTTTGCGCTGCAGGCATTTCTATCATCGGTCTATTGGCCGGATGACCGGTATCATGCGACGGAAGAGGAGATTTCCAAGTACGAGAAAGATAGTAGAACATGGGACGAGACGACGGAAGGGATTCGGGACGAGATGAAGTCGTTGCTGGAGGCGGGTGCGCGGAAAACGTATGAGTTTCGGGTGAAGACTTTTCCGCCTGAGGTGCAGGTGATGTTTCGGAAGCCGTGGGAGGAAAAATCGGCTTACGAGCGACAGATTTCGTTTCTGGTGGAGCGACAGGCGGAGAGAGAAGTGAGGACTCTGGCGACCGCAGAGAAGATTCTAAAAAAGGGGAGTGCAGAACTGCAGCGCTATGGAGAGCTGAAGGAGGAGATGGCCTTTTTTGAGAACTTGAAGCCGGAGGACCTGCCCAGGGCATTTGTGAGCACGGATACGGGGCGAGAGGGGGCGGTGGTGAGGATGAAGGAGGAGGAAGTGTCTCCCGGGTTTTTGGAGTTGTTGGGCGGTGAGGTCCCTGAGATTGAAGTGAGAGAGGGGACATCGGGACGTCGGTCGGCGCTGGCAGAATGGCTGGTGCGGGGGGATCATCCGACGACGGCGCGTGTGATGGTGAACCGGATTTGGCAGCATCATTTTGGAAAGGGGATCGCGGCGTCGCCGAATGACTTTGGGATGTTGGGCGAGGAGCCGTCGCATCCAGAGTTACTCGATTGGTTGGCGGGTGAATTTGTGAAGGGCGGTTGGAAGATGAAGCGGATGCACAGACTGATCATGACGAGTGCGGCGTATCGTCAGACGGCGCGGTTTGAGCCGAGCAACGTGCATGAGGTGATTGATCCGGAGAACAAGTGGTTGTGGCGCTTTTCGCCGAAGCGATTGAGTGCGGAGCAGATTCGGGATGCAATGCTGGCGGTGTCGGGTGAGTTGCGGCATCGCGATGGTGGAGCGGCGCAGACGAGTGCGGTGCCGGTGAGATCGATTTATGTGAAGAAGATGCGCAATACGCCGGATCGGATTTTGCAATGCTTTGATAGTCCATCAGGGTTTTCTTCGGAGCCGGAGCGGTTGAATACCACGACGGCGACGCAGTCGTTGTTGCTGGCAAACAGCGAGTGGCCCTTGGCGCGTGCGCGAGCGATGGCGGGTCGGATTTTGGGAGGGAAGGAGAATCCCAGCGCTGAGGATGTCGCAAAGGCCTATCGAACCGCTTGGGGACGTGAGGCGAGTGACGCGGAAGTGAAAGCTGCAGTGGATTTTCTTGCGATGCAGAAGACGCTGACCGGAGAAGTTTTGGAGAAGGAAACGATACCGAAAATGAGTGGGTTGATTGCCTTGGGTGATTTATTCAAGGGTGCGGAGCCGTTTCTACCCCAAGGTGCCAAAGGAGCGATTTCGCTGAATCCGGGAAGTGGCAGGGAGCGACTCGAGTTGCCCGGAGTGGAGTTGAAAGATGATCATTTCACGGTGAGTGCGGTGGCCCGATTGGAAGGTATTCATGCTGATGCGAGGGTCAATACCCTGGTGTCGCAGTGGAATGGAAATCAAGAAAGTTCTGGTTGGGCGATGGGGGTGACCAGCGCGAAAAGTCGGTATAGCCCGCGAAACTTCATCATGCAATTAGTGGGCCATAATCCTGATGGGGATTTGGAATACGAGGTAGTGGCATCGGGATTGCAGGTGCCCTTGAATATTCCTGTCTTCATGGCGGTGACGGTGGATCCCCAGCCGAATGGCGAAGGGAAGGTGACCTTTTATCTGAAGGATCTCTCGATGCCGGGGGCGCAGATGCAGAGGGTTGAAGTCAGTCATCATATCTCCGGAGTGATTCGCAGCAAAGGTGAGAATATTTTGGTGGGAGGGCGCAATGGCGAGGCGCATTTATGGCATGGCACGGTGGCGCGTCTGACTGTGATTCCTGAAGTGCTGGGCGAAGGCGATCTAATGAAGGTAGATGATCCGTTGGTTGATCTCGTCGTTTCCGATATCACGAAACCGCCCTCTGAAATCCGTTGGTTGGGTGGCAATAAGGCTCCCAAAAAGAAATCTCCAACGCGCGAAGCATTTGCAGATTTTTGTCACGCGCTCCTGAGTTCGAACGAATTTCTTTACCTCCACTGATTTACGATGAGCTGTCACCGAATTGTTCTGCCTCAATCGCGTCGTGATTTCCTGATGAATGCGGGTGCGGGCTTTGGTGGCGTGGTTCTTTCGGCGCTGACGGGGCAGAGGCTGTATGGCGCCGACCTTGGTACTAAAAATCCCGTAGTTGATAAGATTCCGCATCATTTTGGGAAGGCGAAGAATGTCATCTTTTTGTTCATGGAGGGTGGGCCGAGTCATTTGGATCTTTTTGATCCGAAGCCGCTGCTCAATAAGTTGGCGGGAAAGCCGCTGCCGGAGAGCTTTGAGCGACCCGTGACGGCGATGGGGGAAGCGGGATCGCCTTTGCTAGGATCGAAGCGGGAGTGGAAGCAGCACGGCGAAAGCGGATTGTGGATTTCGGATTGGCTACCGAAGCATTCGGCGATTGCGGATGATTTGTGCGTGATCCGGTCGTGTGTTTCGGATGGGATCAATCATGCGGGTGGGGTGGCGCAAATGAATACGGGATCGGTGTTCGGTGGTCGGCCGTCGCTCGGGGCGTGGGTGAACTACGGGATGGGATCGGTGAGTGAGAACTTACCGGCCTTCGTGGTGATCAAGGACAGCAACGCGATGGTGGTAAACGGGACGCGGTGTTGGGGCTCGGGGTTTATGCCGGCGAGTTATCAGGGGACGCTTTTTGAGTCGGGAACCGAGCCGGTGGCGAACTTAAATTTACCGAAGGGGATTACGGGGGAGCGGCAGAGTGGGAAGCTGGCATTTCTGGACCAATTGAATCAGGGGCACTTGCGCGGGCGGCAATCGAATACGGAACTGGAGGCGCGGATTCAGAGTTACGAATTGGCGTATCGGATGCAGGCGGAGGCGCCGGAGGCGATTGATTTGGAGAGCGAGTCAGAGGGGATGAAGTCGATGTATGGCTTGGATCAGGATCACACGCGGGTCTTCGGGCGGCAGTGTCTCATGGCGCGGCGGCTGGTGGAGCGCGGGGTGCGTTTTGTGCAGTTGTATCACGGGGCGGGGAGCAAGTGGGACAGCCACAGCGGGATGGAGAAGAATCATAGTCGCCTGTGCGGGAATGTGGATCAGCCGATTGTAGGATTGATTCAGGATTTAAAACAGCGGGGTTTGCTGGATGAGACGCTTGTTATTTGGGGCGGAGAATTTGGGCGGACGCCGATGAGTGAGAAGGGCGATGGTCGGGATCACAATCCGACCGGATTTACGATGTGGATGGCGGGTGGTGGGGTGAAGGGCGGACAAACGATTGGGGCAACGGATGAGCTGGGGTTGCATGCGACCGAGGACAGACTGCACGTGCATGACCTGCATGCCACGGTGCTGGATTTACTGGGGTTGGATCACAGCAAAGTGGTCTACATGCACAAAGGGCGACCGGAGCGAGTCGACTTGAACGAAGGGGAGGTATTGAAGCTCTAAGGGAGTAAGCGATGGCTGGCTGTTGCGAGGATTAGTGGAGTGAGAAGTGGAAGTCGGCAGGTTTCACGGCAAGGGCGGAGCAGGGGGTTTTGTTGATAAGGCCCTCGGCGGTGGTGCCAGTTGTTGAATAGACTCCGGCTCCTGCGGCGAGGGTTCCGGTCCAGCCGCTGTTGTTGTCGAAGGGTTGTGTGGCGGCGGTGTTTATTGATGAAGAGCTCGTAGGTGCCGTTTCCGGTAATGAGGGTCTGGGCGTAATTCGCATTGTTGGCGGAGTTGGTGCCGACGAAGCCGAACCAGATGGAGGAGGCTCCGGTGAAGTTTGAGATGGAGGCCTTGAGGTAGCCGCTTTGCCCGGTGAGGAGACCGTTAAAATTCAGAAACCGGCGGATCGTGCTAGCTGTGTGGTCGTAGTCGAGTTGGTTGTTTGGGTCATCGAGGGCGACTGGGGCGTTGGCAATGTTGTTCCAGGCTGCGGGGATGGAGGTGCCGGTGAACTCGTCTTGGTAGACGGTGCTGGCATGGGCTATCAATGCTAGAGCGAGTGAGGCAAGAAGGGGGAGGATTTTCATAAAAGGAGCGTGGTGGTGGGACTAGCTGACGCTGTATCACTGTCGGTCATGCGAAAATCCATCGAAAGAAAGGGCGGAAGGGGAGAGATTTAGCACGCTGTTCCACCCGGACTCTGGTGATGATCGGGGTGATAAATTCGTCGGCGGTGCGCTGGAGGAGGTTTTTATGGGAGTTCTGGTAAGTGGACCCGTTTCAGGAGTGCAAGGAAGTGGAAGTTTCTTCATAAGAGGGCTCGGTGACCAAGAAGAAGTAGGACTCGATCACAGCCTGGGCTGATCCATGGGAGAAAAGGGTGGCGCAACCAGCGGCGAGGGTAGAAAGGTGCGGCGAGTAGGAAAAAGAAAGTATGGATGAAGCAGTGGTTTAGCAAATAAAGGAAGTGTGGGAAGGATGAATTGGATCGGGAAATCCTCCCCAAGAGCTCTGTTTTCTGGTGGTATCAGCGTGTGCATGAATTGGTAGTGATTGGTGGAGGAGCGGCGGGGTTCTACGGGGCGATCACGGCCGGGGAGATGGGGGTGCCGGAGGTGTTGATTTTGGAAAAGGGAGCGGAGGTGCTCACGAAGGTGCGGATCTCGGGAGGGGGACGGTGCAATGTGACGCATCATTGTTTTGAGCCCCGAGAGTTGGTGGAGAATTATCCAAGAGGAAAGAAGTCGCTCATTGGGCCGTTTCATCGCTTTCAGGTGAGTGACACGGTGGAGTGGTTTGAGTCGCGTGGGGTGGAGCTGAAGGTCGAGGGTGATGGGCGGATGTTTCCAGTGACGGATGACTCGAAGACGATCATTGATTGCCTGACGAAGGCGGCGCGGGAAGCGGGCGTAGAGTGGCGGACGCGCTGTGGGGTGGAGTCGATCGTGAAGACGGAGGCGGGGCATTTTGAAATGGTGACGTCGACGGGTGAGACGCTGCAGGCGAAGAACGTGCTCGTGGCGACGGGTGGCATTCGCACTAAGCAGGCGCGCATCCCTGCGGAGGACTGTCAGCACGCGCTTGATCCGGCTGTGCCCTCGCTCTTCACCTTTAAGATTAATGATTCCCGTCTTAAAGATCTCCCCGGGGTCTCGGTGCCGAATGCCACGGTGTATGCAGGCAAGCAAGTGACCACTGGGCCTGTTTTGATCACGCACTGGGGATTGAGCGGGCCCGCCATTCTTAAAGCTTCGGCTTGGGGCGCGCGAAGCTTAGCGGAGGTCGATTACCAGTTTGAGCTTCGGATTAATTGGAGCGGGAGCGAGACGGAAGAGACGATTACGGACATCTTTAAAAATGAGCGGCAGAACCACGGATCACGTAAGGTGCTCAAGCGATCTTTGATCGATGGAGTCACGCGGCGGCTTTGGCAGAGCCTTTGTGAGGCGGTTGAAATTATTGATGAGATGACTTGGGCAAAGCTCACACGGGATCAGGAAAAGGCGTTGATCAGGCAACTGATCGGATCTCGATTTCAGGTGCTTGGAAAGAGTATCAACAAGGATGAATTCGTCACCTGTGGTGGAGTGCTTCTCAAGGATGTGAATCTTAAGACGATGGAAAGCAAGGCCACTCCTGCTCTCTACTTCGCGGGCGAGGTGCTTGATATCGATGGGGTGACGGGTGGGTTTAATTTTCAAGCGGCCTGGACGACAGGGCACCTGGCGGGAATGGCGATTTCGGGGGGAATGTGAAATAAAAGACCTCAAAAGATTCGTCTTTTCTGATGGTTGGTATCGCGGCTCTTTAAAGAGTGAATATTGATCAGATAGCTCCCGAGGCCTTAAGCTTCCCGTCCGTGAGCGAGCACTCTTGACAGCCTCATTGTGGGAGAGCGTAGAAGATCCGTTTGAGTTCGCGGTCGAGAGAACTGATGAGGATGCCTTATCGTTAGCCGTGGAGCGTGATGATGAATTTGATTCGGAGCCGGTTCAGCCTCTTTGGCACTCCGCACTCATGGATTGCCTTCGGGGATGAGGATCGAGTATCACCCAGCACTGGAGGATGACCTTAAAGATACGAGATTACTATAATAGGTGCTCACAGGGATTGGGCAGTGAATTTGTGAACGAGTTTTAACGACACGTGCTTGCTAGCGAGGGAGGGTTAGAGTTGATTCTCGGGTATGTTGGAAAATCAGATCTGGCAGCCTTCCGGGGTACGGGATCTTTGGGAGATGAGGTCCCGGGGTTTGCAACCCTGCGCCATCATTTGAGTCCCTTCCGGAGATGGGGCTTCTGATTGAAGGATACGGGAGATTAGATCGCCCCTTTAGGGATGAGTGTGGAGTGTTCCATCCCGTTGGGCTTCGTTACGTATGACGGCTTCTGAACGAGAGGAGCATGGCTTAAATTATTGGTTCAAATTTGAGCCAATCGAATAAAATTCTTGGGATTGCAGATCAGAGGTTGAGAGCCTCTGCTACGTTTTTTTAATCCCGGGTGAGGACTTCGCGGAAGTTGAGGTCGGCGATCCACTCGTGGGCGAGTTCGTGCTGGGGCTCGATCTTGATGACTTCTTTGAAGGAAGTACGAGATTCTTCGTATCTTTGTTGGGCGATGAGCTGGGTGCCGAGGGTGAACCAGGCATCGAGGATGTCTTCGCTGTCGTTTGCGATCACTTGGCGGAGGAGATATTCTGCCTTGGCGGTTTCGCCGCGCTGGAAGGCCATGCCGGCGGCATTGAGGAGGTTCTCGTCATCGGTAGGATCAAGCTTGTGGGCGTCGCGGTAGAATTTTTCGGCTTCTTCGAGAAGACCGCGGGCGCGGGCGAGGTGGCCCCGTTGGGTGGTGAGGCTGGGGAGGGTTTCTTCATCGGATTCGACGGTTTCGAGGATGCGCTCGGCTTCGGTAAGGTCTCCGAGTTCGATGAGGTTCGAGGCGTGGAGGATGAGGAGGCCGGGGTTGTTTTCGTCTTGCGCGAGGATGGCTTCGTAGAGGAAGCGAGCGCTGGCGAGTTGGTCGTTTTCTTCTGCTTCGTCGAGCAGGTCGAAGAGTTCGTCTAGGGTGGGCATAGCTTGGGATGGAGAGATTGGGGGAGGATGAGTCTGAGGGATCTCAGTCTGGCACCCTTTCAGGATTCTTTTGTGATGTTGATGGTAGTTCCGGGGTTTACAACCCCGGGCTATCGTTTGGATCTCCTCTGGGGATGGGATAGAGAGAAATCCTAAATTTCAGGAACTAAAAACTATTTACGGAGAACTGTAATCTGACCGAAGGTCTAGAGGATGAGCATGCAGTCACCGTAGGAATAAAAGCGGTATTTTTCGGCGACGGCTTGGTAGTAGGCTTCGAGGATGAGCTCGCGAGAGGCAAAGGCGGAGACGAGCATCATGAGGGTGCTGCAGGGGAGGTGGAAGTTGGTGAGGAGGGTGTCGACGGCTTTGAGCTGGTAGGGCGGGTAGATGAAGATGTCGGTGGCGCCGGAGGTCTCGGAGAAGGGTTGGCCATCGCGGGCGAGGTGTTCGAGGACGCGGGTGACGGTGGTGCCGACGGCGGCGATCTTAGGGGCGGAGTTCATGCGAGAGGCGGCATCGGCGTTGAGGCTGTAACGCTCGGAGTGCATGTCGTGCTCGCGTGGGTCCTCGGCTTTAACGGGGCGGAAGGTGCCGACGCCGACGTGTAGGGTGAGGAAGGCGTGGTCGAGGCCGGCGAGGAGTTCGGGGGTGAAGTGGAGGCCGGCGGTGGGGGCGGCGATGGCACCATCCTCTTTTGCGTAGACCGTTTGGTAGCGTTCGCGGTCGGCTTTCTCGGGCTCGCGCTCCATGTAGTGGGGGAGGGCGAGTTGGCCGACTTTGTCGAGATCGGGTGGGTTGTCCCAGCGGATGAGCCGCTCACCTTTGTCATTCGTCTCGATGACGGTGCCGGTGCTGGAGCCGACTTTGATGGTGCGGCCCGGCTTCATTTTTTTGCCGGGGCGGACGAGGCACCACCAGTTTGATGGGTCGAGGGCGTCGGTGCGGACAAGCTCGATTTTTCTGTCGTTTGAAAAGACGCGTGCGGGGATGACGCGGGTGTCATTTAGGACGAGGAGGTGGTCGGGTGGAAGGAGGTCGGGGAACTCGCGGAAGTGGTGGTGGGAGATGGTCTCTTTCTTGCGATTGATGACCATCATGCGGGAGGCGGCCCGGTCCTTGAGGGGGCGGGAAGCGATGAGTTTATCGGGGAGGTCGTAGTGGAAGTCGGTGGTGCGCACGGCGGGCGGCAGTTTTCCCTGTGAAATTGCTGCTGGCGATTCGTTTTTTGGTGATCTGTGATTTCAAAAACGCTAAAGAGTCGTCGTTATTAACTGATGAGCGAGAATCCTTATGCAATACCAAGCACGCGCGTTAAGGTTATGCCATCGCTTCCACGGCATCCGGGCCAGGGGTCTCCTTTTGGTGGCTACCGTGAGGTGGGAGTTTTGAGTAAGGTGATTGTGGCCTTTTTAGTGGTAGGAGTCTTGTTTGATGTGGTCTACGGATTTATTACCATGATTGATCTCCAAGAGGTTAGTCAGCACAATGATGATCGCGGATCTCCATTTTACCTTCAGTTGTCTCGTGTTTCCGATCTGGTAGATCATGGTGAAAAAATTCTGATGCTGGTTCTGGCTGTTTTATGGTGCATCTGGACCTCGCGGGTCTGCAAGAATGCGTGGCTGATCAACAGCCAAGACGGGGCAACGGCGATTTACCGCGGGCGGAAATCATATAGACCGGTTGAGGCGTGGGTCTTCCACTTCATCCCGATTATTCAGTTTTGGATTCCCTTTCAAGCGATGGCGTGGATTCGTGATGCCTCGCAAAAGCCTCTGGGACTTACGATGGGGAAGTTAGTGGGACTTTTGTGGTTTTTTTGGTTCGCGAGTTCGGTAGCTGCGGTGATTAGGGTCTTCTTTATCTACGGCGCTAAAACGAACGAGGAATTTGCGACTCTTTATCGGGTGAGTTTGGTGTTGAGCCCGCTCTCGATGGTGAGCACGGTGATTGCGGGATTGATGGTGCTGCGCTTGAGTTTGATCCAGCGTTTGCGTGCGAGTGATCTGGGGCTGCGATGACATTGATCTTGCGCTTTGGATGATAAGATCCGATTTGAGTGGAATGCAGTTTGAAAATGTTACCGCGTTTGCAGAGGGGAATATTTATTTTGATGGGAACGTCATTTCGCACACGATTCTTTTGGCTGATGGGTCACGGAAGACCTTGGGGGTGATTCTTCCGGGGTCGTATCATTTCGGGACGGAAGCGGCGGAGCGGATGGAGATTGTCGGTGGGGATTGTGCGTATGTGCGCGATGGGACCGGGGAGTCGCATGAGGTGCCGAGTGGGGAAAGTTTTGAAGTAGCTGCAAATTCCGGATTTACCATTTCGGTGAAGGACGGCGCGTGTCATTATGTTTGCTCCTTTTTGTAGGGGAGGACCAAGGCTGGAGGCACCCAAGGTCACTTCACACCTCGGCTACGTTTCGGCTTACTCGATCGTGATTGTCTCATCGAGGTTGAGGATGAGATGGGCGGTTGCGGTGTAAGCGGCGTGCTGGGAGAGGGGGATGGACTGGTCTCGTTTGGAGGCTCCGATGTTGAGGAAGCCGGCGGCGGCTTTTTCGTCCTCGGCGAAATCCTTGAGGAAGTAGGCGAGGTTTTTTTCGAGGATGGCGGCGACCTTTGGTTTTAGCTCGTAGCCCGTGGCGAGACGGTAGCCATGGGGGATTGGGTCTCCGGGGGCTTCCTTGAGCATGCGGGTGGCGAGGTGACGTGCGGCTTCCAGGAAGGTGACGTCATTCATGAGCGCGAGGGCTTGTAAGGGGGTGTTGGTGATCTTGGGTATGACGTTGCAGATCTCTCGGCTGGCTCCATCGAAGATGATTTGGCGGGGCGGATTCACGGCGCGCTTCCAGTAGGAATACATCGACTTGCGGTAGAGATCGCGGCCGGTGGAGGGTTTGTATTTTGTTCCGGCATTTGAGGCGACGGATTGCCAAAGGCCGTCAGGCTGGTAGGGCTTCACGGGGCGGCCTCCGATGTCGGTGTTTAGGAGTCCGGCGGAATGGAGGGCGAGGTCGCGAATGGCAAAGCCATCCATGCGATAGCGAGGGCCGCGGGCGAGCAGGCGGTTCTCGGGGTCTTTTTCGATGAGGATCGAGTTGGTCACGGACGACTGGCGGAAAGTGTGGCTGGTGACGATGAGCTGATACAATTTCTTTACGTCCCAGCCGGAGTCGATGAATTCGAGGGCGAGCCAATCGAGAAGGGCGGGGTGGCTGGGAAGCTCGCCTTGGGAGCCGAAGTCCTCCGCTGTTTTGACGAGGCCGATGCCCATCATGCGCTGCCACATGCGGTTGACGACGACTCGGGCGGTGATGGGGTTACGTGGAGAAACGATCCACTTTGCTAGTTCAAGTCGATCCTTGGGATGCTCTTGTCCTTCCTGAAGAAGGGCGTTGAGAACGCCACGATCGAGAGGTTCTCCGATGGGGGCGTCGTATTGGCCGCGGTCGAGAAGGTAGGCCGGAGAAGCCTTTCCGGTGTTTTCGCGCATGACCATGACGGGGACTTCATCGGTGGAACCGGTGAGGAGTTTTTCGCGCTTCGCGATGGCTGCTGCGAGTTGCTTGTCGAGGGGGCGATAGGCGTTTCGGATCTTCTTTTTCTCCTCGTCATTGAGGGAGGAGAGGTCGCGTTTGAGAAGATTGACGGCGACGGCGGGGAGCCCGAGAGGGGAGTTATCGAGGGTTGGATCTTCGGCGGTGGTGAAGAGGATTTGGAAGCGACCAACATTGTGACCGGGGAAGCCGGTGGCGTGGCGGAGGTTGATTTCGAAGTGGCCATTGGCTTCCATTTCAATGGGCTTGTCGAAGACAAAGAGCGCGCTCGCTCCCTCTTTCGGGGCTCCGGAACTGTCTCTTATACACATCTCCGAGCCCACGAGACAAGAGGCAA